>LXNI01001247.1_pt1 | contig 23254 bp, 18 predicted proteins | sample 809091 | NCBI WGS metagenome assembly LXNI01 (sample SAMN04870527, study PRJNA318959) | sponge metagenome | biome: 01000161; feature: marine sponge reef; material: water | host: Sarcotragus foetidus | place: Greece: Milos, Mediterranean Sea | collected 2013-05-29 | depth 5-7 m | reverse complement strand
GGGGGCAAGTGGAAAACATTCGTGTTTGTCGAGGACGGCAGCTTCATTCGCTGGAGGGAGCTGACGGTGTCCTTCGACGTGCCCTCGAACTATCTCGACTTCATTAGTGCCACCTCCGCGACCATCGCGATCGGCGGCAGAAACCTGTTGACCTGGACCAACTACACCGGGCTGGATCCCGAGACGATCACACCCGGAGGGCGAACCGCATTCCCCGCCAACGAGGAATTCTATGGCGAGGGACAAGTCAGACGCTGGCTTGCCCGTGTTCAGTTGGCTTTCTGATGTCACCTGGGGATGCAACGATGCACTGCCCACGACGTGAATCCCGGAGAATTGGAACTATGGAGAGCCAGACTATGAAGAATCATCCTGATTATGGGAAAGTCCGGCGGAAGAAAGCGGGGCTCGGCGCTCGACTTCTTGTGATGGCGCTCGCCGTCACTGTGACACCGGCGTGCGAAGGCCTGCTCGAGGTGGCGCCGGATCCCCACTACGTGGACGCAAGCCTCAACCCGGCGCAGCTGTCAGAGACGATGGTGGGCGCCCTGGTGGACCTGAACTTTGCCTACGACGTGTGGATGTACGAGACCAACATGTTCTCGGGCGGCATGGTGGCCCTGGGCCTGCTGCGTTATACGCAATCCCTCAGACAGCAGGACCGGGGCGGGGGCCAGGCCGGCGGACTCACTGGTGGCGGACGCGACCGGCGCGGTCCGGGCGTCGCCTACTACGCCTTCCTGCAACAGGCAATAGCCTCGTCCCATGCGGCGCAGGAGCGGATCCTCGCCGGGGAGTTCGAGACCATAACCAACCCGTCCAGCTCCGCGGAATTCGCGCGAGTATCGGTATATAACGGGTTCGAGCTGATCTGGCTCTCGGACTTCTACTGCGAGTTCGTTCTCTATGGAGAGGGCCCGGTGCATTCGTCGCGCCGCGGATACGAGATGGCGGCGGAGCAGTTCCAGGCAGCCCTGGCGGCCTCGGGAGCGGAAGAGGACATTCGGCTCGCGGCCACTGCGGGGCTGGCAAGGGTGAACAGGCTGCTGGGCAACGACGCCCAGGCCGTGCAGTACGCATCACAGGTGCCGGCCGACTTCGAGTTCCACGCGACATACTCGACCAACACCTTTGAACAGACCAACCGGATCTGGTTCCGCACATGGGGATTCGGCGAGCACTCGGTCGGGCCCGGGTTCCTCGATCTCACCATCGACGATACCGGCATGCCCGATCCGCGGACGGCAACCGTGCATAACCCGGTTCCCCCGCGGGGTGACTTCTTCGATGTGTATGCACCTGCGAAGGTGCCGTCGGGATCATCTCCGCTGATCATCACCTCCGGCGTCGAGATGCAGTACATCCTCGCGGAGGCCGCCCTCGGCATGATGCAATACGATCGCGCCGTGGAGATCATCAACGAAGTCCGGGCCATGCGCGGCGTCGATGTGGAGTGGATGCCGATGGACATGATGAGTGCCGCCGAAATCGCCACCAAACTCGTCGACGAGCGCCGGAGGACGATGCTCTTCGAGGGGACGCTGATGGGCGACACCCGCATGTACAAGGACAGGTTCGGCCTCGATCTCTTCCACACCGCGGTGCCGCAGGGAATAGAGGTTGGAACCGAGACCTGCAGGGCGCTGCCGCAACGCGAAATCGACAACATTCCGGGCCTCCAGGTGACCGGAGGATGACCGACAGCGGGGAGACCCGAGCACGTTTGAAGGAAGAGTGATCGCAAGGGTTGTACGTCCGGGCCTGTAACAACACAGGCTCACGGAACCACAGCATGGAGAACCAAACATGAAGCGAAGAGACTTCTGCAAGGGAATGTCGGTCCAGGCCGTCGCCGCGACCGCGCTCCCGAGCGCCCTGCTCGCGCACGACAATGTGCGCATCAAGGAGGTGGACACCGACCGGACCATGGATCAGGCGGCCGACCTGGTTGACCTGTTCACGGCCCACATGAGGCTCAATGCACTCGCCGAGGGTGAGACCTTCCTCTTCTATTCCACCCCGGGCTTCGAACGCCCCGAATACGTGGAAGCCTCCCTGGCGGCAGCGAAGGCGTTGGGGGCCAACGCCTTCTCGCTGGTGGCGACGACCGCGTCGACCGCCCAGACGAGCACGGACCGCGACATCTCTCCGGCGGATCTGCTGGAGGAGACCTTCAAGGCGGCTGACCTGGTCTACGGACAGATCCCGCTGTACACCGACGCGCACAACGCCGCCCTGGCGGCGGGAACGCGTACGCTCATGGTCCAGCAGGAGGTCGAAACTCTGCGCCGGATGTTCCCCGATCAGGCTGTGATCGATCGCACCTACGCCGGCGCGGAGCGCATGTGGAACGCCAGCGAGATCCGCGTGACCGACGAGTTCGGGAGCGACTTCACGCTGCAGAAGGCGGGACGCAAAGGCCATGGTCAGGTCGGCGTCTCGGCCGACCGCGGACGCTGGGACCACTGGCCCTCGGGCCTAGTGGCCTGCGGGCCCCATGAGGACCAGTCGGAGGGGGTCTACGTCGTCATGCCCGGCGACGTCATCCTCGGGCTGCAGCACCGCTGCCTGGACGAGGTCCGCATCACCATGGAAGCGGGTCGTCTCGTGCGCATCGAAGGCGGTTACGACGCCGACATGATCCGCGAGCGCCTGGAGCTGTTCGAGGACTACGTGGATCCCGACGGCAACCTGGCCGACCCATTCCGCATCGCGCACGCGGGCTGGGGCACCGAGCATCGGGCGCAGTGGCACGTCATGGGCATGGACTCCGAGAGCATGTACGGAAGCGTCATGGTCTCCATCGGCCGCAACATGTTCGATTCGGGGGATCGCTATGCGGGCCTGGGCGGGCTCAACTACACCCCCGTGCACATCGACATCTGCTGCCGGAACAAGAGGATGTACCTCGACGACGAGCTTATCGTCGACAGCGACAACACCATAGTTCCAGCGGACTTGGCCTAGCCCGCCGGGTTCACGGAACCGGGGGAGTGCGCCGCTCCGGCATGATCAGGGAACGGCGCATTCCTTCCGACAAGAGCGCGGAACTGGCACAAGTCCTCGAATCGCTGATCGACTTCAGCCAGGTAACGCAAGTCGTCGAAGTCGGTTGCGGGAGAGGCCGGTTGGCCATTCGCCTGGCCGGTCTTGTAACCGGCTGCGGACATGTATTGGGGCTCGATGCGAGCAAGGAGGTATTGGGTTTGGCGGCGCGGGACGCCCGCGCCGCGCGCGTCTCCAACGTCACCTTCGAAGTCGCGGACGCCCGCAGGTTGCGCCTGCCGGACGGCGGTACCGATCTGGTCGTGTGCAGCAGTCTCCTCTGTTCGCTGAAGGAGGTCGAGACGGTCGTCCGGGAGATGCTGCGCATCACGCGCAAGGGCGGGGTCGTCGCCATCGCCGAGCCGGCCGGCGAGCAGAGTTGTCGCGATCCGGACAGCAGGCGCTTCACCTACCTGTCGGCCAAGTTGAACAGCGCGTTCGTTCGTGGATGGAAGCGCCGGGGCGTGGATCAGCATGTTGGCTTGAAGGTGCCCGAGATTCTGCTGCGCCTCGGGGTGAAGGACATAGCAGCGGAGGCCGTCTGCCAGGTTTTTCTGATGAGCGACCTTCGCAGGACGCTGGAAGATGTCGAGGGCCAGTTGAGAACCGAGTCTTCCCGCTTGCCGGCGCCGACCCTGGCCCTGGTGGGCCGGGGAGGCATGACTCGCAAGGAAGTGGAGCAGCATCACGCCATGGCCCGTCGAAAACTCGCCGATTTCATGTCCAGCCCCGAGGAGATCCGGGGGAGCGGCTACGTCCGGGTCACGTCGCCGTTGCTGGTATTCGCAGGGAGGGTGCCCGAATGAGTCAGTCAACATCCCCAGGAACCTGGGCGCGTTACAGTCTGCTGCTTGTGGTCGCTGCCTGCGCCCCCACGGAGCGCGGGACAGATACCGCCGCCTCGGACATGCCCGAGACCCACACGCTCAGCGAACAGGAAGTCATCGACCTTCTGGTGGGCTCCTGTATTCAGGCCACCCGGGGGTGCAATGCCGCCAACTACATCGAGCGCGTCAGCGCTGCCATGGCGGAGGGAGCGGAATTCCAGATCATCTCCGCGGACGATCTTCCCGACGACTGGATGGCGGTAGGTACGGCGGCGGTGGGCGGGGGTGGCGCCTGGGAGCATGTGATCGAGAGAACGCAGGAGCAGGGACTCGAACTGGTGGAAGGCACCAATACCAGTTCGGTCGAGGTTCTGGCCGATCACTTGGGGGTCGACTTCAACGCCGTGCTGCGGCTCGAGTCAGCGGGCGCCACCGTCTCCGCTCTCCTCCTGGCCGCCGAGATGGGGCTCCCGCTGGTGGACGCCTGTCTGTCGGTGCGGGCTCGCCCGGAGATCCAGCAGCAGATTCCGTGGCTGGTCGGGATCCCCTCGACCCCATCCGCCCTGGTCACGCGCTGGGGCGACCAAGTGGTCATCGAAGGCGTGGACGACTACCGAGCGGAGGACCTCGCGCGCGGTGTGGCCGTGAGCAGCGGCGGGGGCGCCGCCATTGCGATGAACCCCATGACCGGCGCGGAGGTGAAGCGCGGAACCATCACGGGGGCCCTCACCGAGGCCATCGAGTTCGGTCGCGCTGTGCGCGAGGCCCGCGAGCAGGGGAACGACCCGATTGCAGCCCTGATCGAATTGACCGGCGGGTACAAGCTCTTCCAGGGCATCGTCACCAGGTCCGACCAGCGCGGCGACCGCGGCTTCAGCTGGACGGACGCGGAGCTCGCCGGGGTAGGCGAATTCGAGGGCCACACCTACGAGATCTTCGTCAAGAACGAGAACATCGTATCGTGGTTGGACGGCGAGCTCGATGTCATTTCCCCGGACTATATTTTCAATCTCGATCCCGAAACCGGGCATGCGATCACCGGCGGGGGATTGGGTGGATATCCAATTGGAATGGAAGTGGCGATGGTTGGCGTCCGCGGCCACGATGAGTGGTTGACGCCGGCAGGCATCGACATCATCGGTCCGCGCCACTTCGGATTCGATTTCGACTATGTACCGATCGCCGAGTTGCAGGCCGGTCGGCCTCCGTTGAACTGAGCCCGGAGGTCATACACCGTCCGACCAGTGCTTGGAAAGCAGTGAAACATCCAGCCGCAGGAGGTAAGCATGAAACGACGCAACTTCGTCAAGATCGTGGGAGCCGCGGGGGCAGGGTCCTCGCTAATGGCCATTCCCGCGTCTGCCGACCCACTGGTCTCCACCACGGATGACCTGAACGCACGCCCGGAGCCACCCTCGCCCCTTGTCGCCCACTGCAAGAGGATTCTCGAACAGAATCTGCTGCGGGAGGGCGAACTCTTCATAGTGGCCAAGCCGATGGTCTTCGACCACGACTACCTGCTGGCACTACTCACGGCAGCGGGCGAGATCGGGGCGACCGGGGCCCACATCTCGGTCTTCCCGAGAATCAACAGTGCCGGTCAGTACGAGAGCGCGCTGAGCGCGTGGCACTGGAACGCCTATGCGGAAGCTGACCTGCTGATTACCTCGAATCTGGGGAACGACATCGGTCTTCCGGGCGCGTCGACAGCATATGGCAACAAGGTGGGCGACCACCCCTACCGCACGGACTTCGAGGCCATCAACCGGCCGGGGCACAAGACCCGATGGCTGGCGCTCGGCTACGACGTGCCGCGTCAGCAGCGCTACTTCCCGACAGCAGAGCGGCGGGAGCGCACGCTCCGGGGCGCCCAGTTGCTGGACGAGACCCGGGGCGAACTCCGGGTGGTCAGCGACGCCGGCTCCGATTGGCGCTGCTCGATGGAGGACCGTCCGGGTCACGCCCAGTACGGCATCGCCGACATGGCCGGCCGCTGGGACAACTTCGGCTACGGCTGTGTGGCATGCGGCCCGAACGAGGACACCGCGGAAGGGGTACTGGTCCTTCAACCCGGTGACATCATCACCGATCTGCATCCCCAGGTTCTCGAAGAAGCCGTGACCCTCCACTTCGAGGGCGGCTATGTCACCCGCGTCGAGGGAGGCAGGCGTGCGCAGGAGTTCGAAACGCTTCTGAATTCCTACAACGACCGGGAGGCGTTTGGCATAAGCCACTTCGGCTGGGGGACGCACGAGAACACCGAGCTGGGAGGGCCGGGCGACGTCGGCCACTTCCACCACAACAAGGAGGGAAGCCTGCTCTATTCCCTTGGGATGAACTTCGGGCACGGACTTGGGGGAGCCGGAGCAGGGTATTCCGGGCTCGGCTACTCGTCGCGCATCGCGCCCAATCACACCCACTTCGCGATGTTCGGGTGCGACGTTTACGTCGCCGGAGACCGGCATATCGAGGCCGGCGTGGTGTCACCCGAGGCGGGCGGGAGCACGTAGTTTCGCGACTCCGGCCGCGGTCGTATGGTGTAGCGTCCGCGGCCGGAGCAGCCGCCGTTGCGGCTTTTTTTGCCAGAAGTGACGGTTCGACGACGCCGGTGTCCACATCGTCAGGATCCATCACGGACCCGCCGGTGTGACCCGGCGTCGCTGATGCGGGGAGGCGTATGCACACGCAAGGAAGAAAACCAATGAAGAAACCGCACCCCCAAAAGGTCCGAGCAGCGACTCCGTTGATAGCGGGCATTCTGCTGAGCATTGTTCTGCCGGCGCCGGTCGCCGCGCAGGGAGGGTCGGGTACCATGGCGCTGGTGGGAGGGATGCTCCTCGACGGATACGAGACGCCTCCCATCCATCACGCGGCCGTGGTCATCGAGGGCAACCGCATCGTCGCCGTGGGACCTGCCAGCGACGTAGAGATTCCGGCCGGAGCGGAAATCGTCAATACCGAGGGCATGACCATGCTTCCCGGCCTAGTCGATCTCCACGTCCACCTGATGATCCTCGGCCATGGCGAATACGCCGAGTGGTGGCCGATTCTCGATGGGGCCAGGGAAGAGATGATGGCCATCTCGGCCAGACAGCTATTGATGGCCGGTGTCACCACCGCCGTCGACTTGGGTGCGCCGCTCGAGATCCTCAACGTGCGCGACGACATCAATGAGGGTCGGCTTCCAGGACCCCGCATGCTGGTCAGCGGCCCCTGGATCACGCGCGTGGGGCAGCAGTTCCCACCCTGGTTCCAGCGTCGCATCACCTCTCCCGAAGAGGCTACCGAACAGACGGACGACCTCATCGATGCCGGGGTCGACCTGATCAAGATCTGGGCTGGGATGAGCGAAGACGACATGCGGGCGGTTGTCGACGCCGCGCACCGGCGGGGCATCGAGGTCCACACCCATCTCTACGCTCCCGAGGACATGTGGGCGGCGATCCGCGCGGGAACGGATGTCATCCAGCATGCCGGGTCGGGTGGCAATCCGCCCTACAGCGACGACCTGATCACGGAGATCGCGCACCGGGGGATCCCGATCGTACAGACCATTGCTCATCGGATCTGGGTCTATCCCGCGACCTTGGAGTTCCCGGAGCGGCTGCAGGACTCCCGTCTCAAGGAGGACCTGCCACCCGACCTCTACGGCGAGTTCCAGCGTTCCTTCGAGGACTTCCACAGGAACTCGTACTTTCGCACGACCCCGCGTCAGATTCGCAACTCCGAGATCGCCGCCCGCCAGTTCATCGACGGGGGCGCGGTCATCGCAATGGGTACCGATTCGGGGTCTCCCATGAACTTTCACACCGAAGCCGCCTGGAGAGAGATCTCCGCCCTGGTGGACTCGGGAATGAGTCCGCTGGCTGCGATCTCGGCTTCGACCAAGACGGGGGCCGAGGTAATGGGCATGGGCAGGGATCTGGGCACGATAGAACCCGGCAAACTGGCCGACATCATCGTTGTCGAGGGCAATCCGCTCTTTGACATCAACGTTCTGGGCTATGTGCGGATGGTCGTCAAGGATGGTGTGAGGTACAAGTGATTTCATGCCCCGGGGTGCTACCTGCTACCGAGGCCGGGCAAGGCGAAAAGGAGTGAGCATGAGAATCGAGCGAGAGTTGCTGACCGCAATGGGTATTCTGCTGGGCTGGGTGGCACTGAACCCTCCGGAGCAGGTGTCGGCGCAAGCCCCGGATCAGCTGGCCATCGTGGGGGGGTACCTGATCGACGGGCAGGAGGGGGTGCCGATTCAGAATTCGGTGGTGCTCGTGGAAGGCGACCGCATCACCCACGTGGGAACCGTGTCGGATACCGAGATTCCGGCGGGAGCCAGGGTGATCGATGCAAACGGGCTGACGGTCATGCCGGGGCTCAACGAAGCCCACGCTCACCTCTTCATCATCGGGCACGGCATCTACGACGAGTTCTTCCCCCGCTACATGGGCCGGTGGCGCGAGATCATGGAGATCTCCGCCCATCAGTTGCTGATGGCGGGCGTGACTTCGGCGCGTGACCTGGGCGCTCCCCTGGGGGACGCCCTGTATATCCGGGACGAAATCAACGCCGGCCGCATGCTGGGGCCGCGCCTGTTCGTGTCCGGCCCCTTCCTGCAGAAGAGCCTCCCGGGCGCCCAGGGGACCAGCTACGACTCCCAGGTGCAGGCGTTCTTCCGCTGGACCGTGGACGGACCCGAGGACGCCCGCCGCAAGGCGCAAGAGCTGGTGGATGCCGGGGTGGATCTCCTGAAGGTGATCCAATTGGCCCAGCTGACGCGGGAGGAGCGGATGGCCATCGGCGAGGTCGCCCGCGAGGCGGGGCTCCACATCGCGGTACACGCCAGTACGATAGAGGAGGTTGGGCAGGCCGCGGAGATGGGAGCCAACTCCATCGAGCACATGGGAGGACGTCCTTATCCGCTCTACCCGGAAGAGACCATTCGCCTGATGGCGGACAACAACATCGTGGCGTCGGTGACCTCCATGGTCAGCAAGGTCTACGACATCACGACGGAATACCCCGAACGGCTGGACAATCCGCAGCTCAAGGCCGATCTGCCGGCCGCCATGTACGAGGACGTGCGCAGATCACTGGACTTCTTCAGCAGGCTCAACTACTTCTCGGGCGCCAAGGACTCGAACGCCCATCACCCGGCCAAGGTGCGACAACTCTACGAGAACGGCATCCGTCTCGTGATCGGCACCGATTCGGGCACCCCGATGAACTTCCACTACGAGTCCACGTGGCAGGAGATGGACCTGTTCGTACGCTACGGCATTCCGCCGATGAAGGTCATCAGCATGGCGACCAAGTTCCCGGCGCTGCTCTACAGGGAGTTCGACGATCTCGGCACCATCGAGCCGGGCAAGCTCGCCGACATCATCGTCGTAAACGGGAATCCGCTGAGGAACATGGCCGCGCTCGAGCAGAACAACGTGATCCATGTCATCAAGGGCGGTATCGAGTACAAGGGCCCCGGCATCGAAACGACGCGCCCGGTCTCCGACGCCGACGCGCGCCGGGACTGACCCCAGGGCAGCGAGTGAGCGGCCGGGAATCCGGCATATGACGTCAGCCCGGACACTGGGAGGCCAGGCATGAAGAACTATCTGCGGGTGTGCGGGCTCGTAGGAATGGGGACGCTGGCTCTGGTTTCGAGCCGTTCCCCCGCCCTCCAGGGTCAGGCTCCGGGCCAGCTCGCCATCGTGGGCGGCGTGCTGATCGATGGCCATGAGGGAGTCCCGATCCAGAATTCGGTAATCCTCGTCGAAGGGGACCGCATTACCCATGTCGGGACGGTTTCCGACACGGAGATTCCGGCGGGTGCCCGGGTGATCGATGCAAACGGGCTGACGGTCATGCCGGGGCTGAACGAGGCCCACGCCCACCTGATCGTAATGGGTCACGGCGTCTACGACGAATACTTTCCGCGCTACATGGGCCGCTGGCGGGAGATCATGGAGATCTCCGCCCGCCAGCTTCTGATGGCGGGCGTCACCACCGCCCGCGACCTGGGTGCTCCCCTCGAAGACGCCATCTGGGTACGCGAAGAGATCAACGCGGGCCGAATGGCCGGCCCGCGGCTCTTCGTCTCGGGACCGTTTCTGCAGAAGAGCCTGCCGGTTCCCCAGGGGACGCGCTACGACTACCGCACCCAGGCGTTCGTTCGCTGGACCGTCGATGGGCCGGAGGATGCCGCCCGCAAGGCGCGCCAGCTCGTGGACGCCGGAGTGGATGTCATCAAGGTCATCCAGCTGGCCGAGCTGAGCCCGGAGGAACGGATGGCCATCGCGGGCGAGGCCCGCCGGGCCGGGCTGCACATGGCCGTGCACGCGCGGTCGGTCGAGGAGGTGCGCGCGGCGGCGGAGATGGGGGTGGGCTCCATCGAGCACATGGGTGGCGGTTCCTATCCGCTCTATCCGGAGGAGGCGTTGCGCCTCATCGCGGAGAACGGCATCGTTGCCTCCGTGACATCCTTGGTGAGCAAGATCTACGACATCACCACCGAGTATCCGGAGCGGCTGGACAACCCCCAGCTACGGGCCGATCTGCCTCCGGACATGTACGAGGATATCCGCAGTTCGCTGAACCACTTCAGCAGGCTCAACTACTTTTCCGGCGCGAAGAACGCCAACCGGCATCATCCCGCGAAGGTGAGACAGCTGTACGAGAATGGGGTTCGACTCGTGGTCGGGACCGATTCGGGCACCCCGATGAACTTCCACTACGAGTCGACCTGGCAGGAGATGGACCTCTTCGTTCGTTACGGCATCCCGCCGATGAAGGTCATCAGCATGGCAACGCGGTACCCGGCGCTGCTGTATGGCGCATTCGACGATCTCGGCACGCTCGAGCCCGGAAAGCTCGCTGACATCATCGTGGTGAACGGGAACCCCCTGCGGAACATGAGTGCGCTGCAACAGAACAACGTTATCCATGTGATCAAGGGGGGTGTTCAGTACAAGGGCCCGGGGATCGACCCCTCGCGCCCCGTATCCGACGCCCCCTGGAGAGACTAGCCGTTTACGTCGGCTGGGCGGTATATGTACGTGGTCGCGCGCGGGCCTGGAGGTCCGTGATCCGTCCGGGCCAAGTGGAACCGGCGGCGCAATGAAATGAGGAGAGGACCATGGCGAAACAGGCAAATGGAATGAGTAGCCATCCGAAAGAGCGAGCCTCGGCCAACCGGATCGGGATACTGCTCGCGCTCGTGTTGACGGCTGTGTGGACCGCCGGTCCCGCGGGCCTCGCTGCCCAGCGGGTGACCCTCCCCGACAGCACCGACGTGACCGCGATTACGGCTGGCCGCCTCATCGACGGGGTGGACGGAAGCGTGCGCGAGAACGTCACCGTTCTGGTGCGCGGCACCCGCCTGGAGGCGGTTGGCGAGAACATTTCGGTCCCGTCGGGGGCGACCCGCATCGATCTGTCCGACCATACCGTGATGCCGGGCCTCATCGACCTGCACACGCACCTCACCAGCGGGGACGGAAGCCGCGACAGCCGCCTGCATCGCTGGCCGGGGCACCTGGCCATCGTGGGGGTCATGAACGCGCGCATCACCCTCGAGGCGGGCTTCACCACCGTACGCAACGTGGGAGCCGACAACTTCGCCGACGTGGCGCTCCGGGACGCCATCAACCGCGGCCTTGTGCCGGGCCCGCGGATGTACACCGCAGTCTACTCCCTGGGGATCACCGGGGGGCATTGCGACAGCAACGGCTACCGCCCGGACATCTTCGAGGAGCCGGGGATCGAGAAGGGCATCGCCCAGGGCATCGAAAACGTGCGCGAGGCGGTGAACTACCAGATCAAGTATGGCGCGGACCTCATCAAGTTCTGCGCGACCGGCGGCGTGCTGTCGGAGGGCGACGCCGTTGGCGTGCAGCAGTTCACGGAGGAGGAGATGGTCGTCCTCGTTCAGACCGCCAAAATGGCCGACCGTACGGTGGCCGCCCACGCCCACGGTCTCGAAGGAATCAAGGCGGCCGTGCGTGCGGGCGTCACCACCATCGACCATGGCTCGATGCTTGACGAGGAGACTGTCCGGCTCATGGACGAGCACGGCACCTACCTGGTTCCCACCATGATGGCGTTCGAGAATGTCCGGGAGCGGGCGCTGGCGGGGACACTCACGGGGCTGCCGGGAGAGAAGGCCCTGGAGATCTATCCGTATTTCCGGGAGTCGATCCAGCTGGCCGTTCGGGAGGGTGTGAAGATCGGCTTCGGAACGGACGCCGGAGTCTTCCCGCATGGGGAGAACGGGGGCGAGTTCCGTCTGCTGGTGGACGTCGGAATGTCGCCGATGCAGGCGATTCTCGCCGCTACCCGGGAGGCCGCCATCGTGCTGCACCGCACGGAGGAACTGGGAAGCGTGGAGCCAGGCAAGGTCGCCGACCTGGTGGCAGTGCAGGGCGACCCGCTGGCCGACATCGACCTCCTGCAAGACATCGACTTCGTCATGAAGGATGGCGTCGTCTACAAGGAAGGTGGGCGTAGTTCGCAACGCCCGGCCACGGAGGAAGGGACTCGGTAACCGAGCCCCTCCCCAGCCTGCACCTGCATCACCAAACTCACCCTCAGACTGGATCACGAACTCGATGAGCACGAATCGACGCGACTTCCTCAGGCTCTCGGCCTTGGCGGGCGGGGGTCTCGGCATGGGCCTGACCTCGCCGTCTCCGCTGGCGGAACTGCTGAACGGATCAGCCGCCCCGCCGCGCAGGGCTTCCCGCATCCTCTTGCTCGGAGGCACGGGGTTCATCGGCCCCTGGCAGGTCGATCGCATTCTCTCGCGCGGCCACGAGCTCACCCTGTTCAATCGCGGGCGCAGCCAGCCGCGCATGTTCCAGGACCGTTTCAGCGGGCTGGAAAACCTGATAGGGGACCGCGACGGCGACCTTTCGTCCCTCGCGGGAGACCGCACCTGGGACGTGGTCATCGACAACTCCGGCTACACCCCCGACCAGGTTCGCGCCACGGCCCGCCTGCTGGTGGACCGGACGGATCAATACCTCTTCATCTCCACCCAGGCGGCCTACATGTCCCGGGTGGAATTCGGGATCGACGAGTCCGCCGTGGTGGGACAGGCGGACCTGCCGATGGAGGAGTGGGAGGGCTACGGGCCGATGAAGGCGCTGGCGGAGCAGGAGCTGCAGGCGGCCTTCGGGGACCGCTGCACCATCGTCCGCCCCGGCCTCGTGGCGGGCCCCGGGGACCGGAGCGACCGCTTCACCTACTGGTGCGCGCGCATGGACCGGGGCGGGGAAGTGCTCGCTCCCAACACCCCCATGGATCCCGTGCAGTACATCGACGTGCGGGATCTGGCCGAGTTCATGGTTCATCTGCTCGAACAGGAGACGAGGGGCCTCTACAACGTGATCGGACCGGAGGGCGACCTGCACATGGAGGAGTTCCTCCACGGGATCAAGGCGGTGACCTCGACGCCCTCGAGCCTCACCTTCGTCGCCCTCGACTTCCTGCGGGATCAGGGCGTCCGGCCCTGGAGCGACCTGCCGGTCTGGCAGCCGCCGGTGGGACCGACCACGGGGTTCGCGCGCATGAGCCGCGCCCGGGGCATCGCCGCCGGCCTGCGCTATCGGCCGCTCGCGGTCACCGCGGCCGAGACGCTCGAGTGGTGGAAGGCGCTTCCCGAAGAGGATCGGATGCCCATGCGCTCGGGCCTGGCCGCCGAACGCGAGGCCGAGGTGCTTGCGGCCTGGCACCGGAGGTCGGGCTAGCTTTCCGCGGAGGAGTTCCTGGCGGCGTTCGAGCGGCGCCGCATCGGTGCCGGATCGCTTCGCCGGGACCGCGGTCTGCGCGGTTCGCGGCTGGCTTGCGTACCGCCATTTCCGCCGTTACGGTGCCGATGCATGCACCCCGGTCAGTTTCTGACCGCAATCCCGCAATCCCGGAGGCATTGATGGCCCGGTTCGTGAAGCTGTTCGCCCTCGCCCTGCTCCTTCTCCCGAACGCGGTCGACGCGCAGCAGGCGCCCAGGCCCGGGAGCGGCGGAAATCCGATCGATCCCGACACGCCCAGGCCGATCGACGCACTGGAGTCCGTCTGGATCGAGGAACTCACCTTCATGGAGGTGCGCGACGCGATCCGTGCTGGGAAGACGACGGTGCTCGTGCCCACCGGAGGAGTGGAGGAAAACGGCCCTTACCTGGCGGGCGGCAAGCACAACTACATCCTGCAGCAGACGGCCGAGGCGATTGCGCGCAAGCTGGGCAATGCCCTCATCGCCCCGATCATCAAGTACGTACCCGAAGGGGAGATCGACCTGGAACCCGGCACCATCCGCTATCCGGGCACCATCGGGGTGAGGGTCGAGACCTTCAAGAGCGTGCTCACCGATGTTTCCACCGCCCTGCGCGCCAACGGCTTCGAGCACATCCTCCTCATCGGCGACAGCGGCGGCAATCAGCAGCCGCAACTCGAGGTGGCGCAGGCCCTTTCCGCCAAGTGGACCGATGGGAAGACCAGCATCCACCATGTTCCCGAGTACTACAACTGGGTGCAGCGGCAGGAATGGCTGCGGGAGCGCGGCATCAACGAGGTGATGCAGGACCCCGGCCTTCACGACGAGTTCAGCGCCACCTCCATCATGATGCTCACGGATCCCACCACCGTACGCATGGAGCAGCGCATCCGCGCGGGACACTTCTCGATCAACGGCGTCGACCTGGCGCCCATCCCCCGCACCCTGACGCTCGGGCGCGAGCTCGTGGACTGGATCGCGGATGTCTCGGTGGAGGCCATCCACGCGGCCATCGGGGAGTCCGACCGCAACTGAACCGTCGGAACTCCGCAAGAAATCAGGACGCAGGTTGTCGATGCTTCGCCCGTGAAGCGGGCGGGAACATCATTTCCTTACAGGAGATCGTCATGAAGTCGCGTACCATTGGAAGGACCGCCGCAAGCGGGCTCGTTCTGCTTCTTTCGCTGTCCACGGCTCCGCTGGAGGCGCAGCAGCTGCACGGCGGCGAATTCCGCGCCGGCGAGAGCGCGATCGTGCACCACAACCTCATGGTGCCCATGCGCGACGGCACGCTTCTCTCCACGGATGTCTACCGGCCGGCGGCGCCGGGCCGCCATCCAGCCCTGCTGATCCGCGATCCCTACGACAACGGCTCCGACGCCGCCTCGTGGGAGGAGGGCCTGCGCTGGGCCGAGCGCGGATACGTCTACGTCCATCAGAACGTGCGCGGGCGCTTCGACTCCGAGGGCAGCTGGTATCCCTACCTGGCCGAGGCCAACGACAGCCACGACACGCAGAACTGGATCGGCCAGCAGCCATGGTCGGACGGACAGGTGGGCACCCACGGCAACTCCTACCTGGCCACCACGCAGTGGAAGGGAGCGGAGTTCAGGTCCCCATACCTGAAGGCGATGGCCCCCAGGGTGACCCCGTTCAACTACTACTTCGACACGGCCTATCCGGGCGGCGCCCTCGCGCTCGGCTCGCGCATCGGCTGGGCGTCGGGGATGGGCGGGCGCACCGGCCAGGCGGGCAACCCGGACTGGGACCAGGTGCTCTGGACCATGCCGCTGCTGGAGATGGGCGCGGCCACCGGGCAGGACAATCCCTGGTGGCGCGACTTCGTGATGCATCCGACCTACGACGCCTACTGGGAAGTGCTCGACTCGGAAGCGCGCCTGGAGGATTTCGCCGCGGCTTCCCTGAATATCGGCGGGTGGTACGACGTCTTTCTCGACGGCACCCTGGTCAGCTACACGGGCATGGTTGAGAAGGGCCACAACGAGTACGCGCGGGAGAACCAGAAGCTGCTCATCGGCCCCTGGCCGCACGCCAGCGTCCCGAACTTCGTGTACGACGGCATCGATTTCGGGCCGGACGCCACCGTAGACTTCGACAGCCTGCACGTGAAGTGGTTCGATGCCCTGCTCCAGGGAGCCGACAACGGCTATCTGGACGAGCCGCCGGTGCGGATCTTCGTCATGGGCGAGAACGTCTGGCGCTCCGAGAACGAGTGGCCCATCGCCCGCACGCAGTACACGAACTACTACTTCCACAGCGGGGGCAACGCGAACGGCTCCGCCGGCGACGGGAGCCTGAGCGCGGAGATGCCGGGAGCCGCCGACCCGGTCGACGAGTTCGTCTACGACCCGATGAACCCGGTCCCCACCCGCGGCGGCAACCTCATGTTCGGGCCCACGCCCCCCGGCCCCTTCGACCGGGCGGACATCGCCGAGCGGGACGACATCCTGGTGTTCACCACGCCGCCGCTGGAGGAGGCCGTGGAGGTCACCGGCCCGATCACGGCCACGCTATACGCATCGACCACCGCGCCCGACACCGACTTCACCGCCATGCTGGTTGACGTCCATCCGGACGGAAAGGCCATCAACATCGCCGATGGCATCCTGCGCGCGCGCTATCACAGCAGTCCCGACTTCAGGGACTTCGAGCTGCTGGAACCGGGCACGGTGTACGAGTTCAACATCGATCTGTGGGCGAGCAGCAACCTTTTCCAGGAAGGCCACCAGATCCGCGTCGAGATCTCGAGCAGCAACTTCCCCAAGTACGACCGCAACCCGAACACCGGCGGCCCGGTCCATCTCGAGACCGAAGTGCAGTCGGCCAGTCAGACGATCTACCACAACGCCCGGTATCCGTCGCACATCACGCTGCCGGTGATTCCCCGGTAGCGAAGGCAGGAAACGGGCGCGGGAGGAGCGCGCACCCGGCAGGTACGCAGGGGTACTTCAGGAGCGGATTTGCGGGAGCGCGCCGCCGCCGATGGCGGTGCGCGTTGATGGCGGCGCCGGTGACCGCTGGCAGTGCGAAGCAGTCCGAACCAGTCCGGACCGCCGTGCTTGCGAACGGGAAAGCCCAAGGCGTACTTTGAAGCGGCGCTATGCCTGGGAGCAGTGTGCCCCGGGGGCGCGTGCGCATTCCGCGCAGCCGTCTGTAGACGGAGGTGTTTGTGAGAGCTTTCCTTCCAGGAATCTCGCTCCTGGGTCTGGCCCTGGTTGTGGGCCATGATGGAGGGCGCGCGCCGAGGTCCCAATCTGCGGTCGGACTTTCCGCCCCGGCGCTCGCGGCCAGCCACATTCCCGGCGCCGCGGGCCGGTCCGGGGCGCCTCGCACCGCCCCCTCGTCCGAAGCCCTCACCGCCGTCGTCCGCCAGTACTGCCAGGTCTGTCACAACGACGCCATGATGACCGGCAACATGTCGGTCCAGGGTTTCGACGTGAGCGCCCCCTGGGAGGACTGGGAGACGGCGGAACGCATGGTCGCCAAGCTGCGCACGGGGATGATGCCTCCGCCCGGCATCCCCCGTCCGGCGGGGGACACGCTCCTTGCGCTCGTCGAGACCCTCGAGCAGGCCATCGACGGCTATGCGGCGGCCAACCCCAACCCGGGCAACCGCAGCTTCCAGCGGCTCAACCGGGCCGAGTACGAGAAGGCCGTCCTGGACCTCTTCGGCATCGATGTCGACGCCAGCCAGTGGCTTCCCCCGGACCTCTATCTCGGGAACTTCGACCACATGGCGGTCTCCCAGCCGCTGTCGCCTACGCTCCTCAATTCGTATCTGAACGCCGCCAACGACGTCAGCCGTCTTGTGCTGGGGCACCCCGATGCGACCTCGGACTCCAAAACCTACCTCGTGTCCACGTACCAGTCCCAGCACGAGTGGGACCATGTGGAGGGCGCGCCCTACGGCACCCGCGGCGGCATCGTGGTCGACCACCATTTCCCCGCGGACGGCGAGTATGTCTTCGAGATGTCGTTCTGGGCGGGGGACCATGAGCGCTTCGCGGAAATGGACATCTCCATCGACGGGGAGCGGGTCGTTCTGCTTCCGGTGGAGGAGCTCCGCCGGGACGCGGACTTCGGCCCGAACTGGAACCAGTTCACCGATCCCGTCTTCGTAAGCGCGGGCCAGCATCGGGTCGCGGCGGCGTTCATCAGGAAGCAGGACGGTCCCTACGCCGATCTGCAGGAGCCCTTCGGCTGGTCCAACGCAGGCGTCCGCTTCCGCATCGGGACGGGATTCGTCGTCCTGACCCACCTCAGAGACCTGACGGTCCGCGGCCCCCTCGATCCGCAAGGCGTCTCCGAGACCCCGAGCCGGCAGCGGGTCTTCAGTTGCCGGCCGACGTCGCCGGAGGCCGAACGATCCTGTGCCCGCGAGATCGCCGCGAGGCTGGCCCGGCAGGCCTATCGCCGGCCACTCACCGACCCGGACCTCGCGGGCCTGATGTCGTTCTACGACGTGGGGTCCGCCGAAGGGGGGTTCGAGACCGGCGTGCGCACCGTCCTCGAGGCCGTCTTGGCGAGCCCGCACTTCGTGTTCAGAATCGAGGAGGCCCCGGAGAACGCGCTCGAGGCGGGAGGGAGCTATCCGATCAGCGACCTCGCTCTCGCATCCAGGCTGTCGTACTTCCTCTGGGGAACGCAGCCGGACGACGAACTGATCTCGCTCGCGAGCCGCAACCGGCTCTCGGGCTCCGGCGTTCTGGAGCAGCAGGTCCGCCGGATGCTGGCCGATCCGCGCTCCGAGAGTCTGGCGACACGCTTCGCCACCCAGTGGCTGAGGCTCCAGGATCTCGAGAGGGTGCAGCCGGACGCCTTCTGGTTCCCCCACTTCAACGAGCAGCTCAAGGCCGCCATGCGGCGCGAAACCGAACTGTTCTTCGATCATCTGGTGCGCGAGGACCGGAGCCTGCTGGAGCTCTACAGCGCCGACTACAGCTTCATGAACCAGCGTCTGGCGGAGCATTACGGCATCCAGGGCGTGGTCGGAGAGGGCTTCCGGCGCGTGGAGTATCCCGAGGGGATGCTGCGCCAGGGACTGCTGGGGCACGGCAGCGTGCTGATGTCGACGTCCATGGGGACGCGGACGTCGCCGGTCCTGCGGGGCAAATGGGTGATGGAAGTGCTGCTGGACGCGCCGCCCCCGCCGCCTCCGCCCGACGTGCCGGCTCTCGAAGAGACCGAAGACGAAGGCGAGGGCCGGCTGCTCACGACGCGCGAGCGCCTGGAGATTCATCGGCGCAACCCGGTGTGCGCCGCCTGCCATCAGTTCATGGACCCCATCGGCGTGGCGCTGGAGAACTTCGGGGTGACCGGGGAATGGCGGATTCGCGAGAGCGGGTCCCCTCTCGACGCCCGGGGCCAGCTCTACGACGGCACGCAGCTGACCAACGCGGTTCAGCTTGCGGACGCGCTCCTGGAGCGCCCGATTCCGCTGGTGCGCACGTTCACCATGAACCTGCTGGCCTACGCCCTCGGGCGTCGCGTGGAGTACTACGACGGGCCGACCATACGCGCCATCGCCCGCGAGGCGGAGGCGAACGACTACAGAATCTCTTCCTTCATCCTGGGCGTCGCGACCAGCGACGCCTTCCGCAGCAGGCAGGACATCGGCGCTGCGACGGCTGAAGGCGTAGAGGGCGGATAGCAGAGGACACATGCTTCGGGGCCTGTGCCCCGGGCGCAACGATAGAGGGAGCACGACAATGACGACCAGCTTCATCACGGGCGCGCACATTCCCCGCCGCACCTTCGTTCGCGGGATGGGGGCCACGGTGGCGCTTCCTCTTCTGGACGCCATGATCCCGGCCGGACCGGGGCGCTGGGGGCGCGTCTCGGCCGCTCTCGAGGACCGCACCCGCCTGGTGTGCATCGAAGAGGTGCACGGGGTGCCGGGCTGCAGCGAATGGGGCGCGAGCCAGCACCTGTTCGCGCCCGAGACGACCGGGCGAAACTTTCGCATGACCGATGCGAACGTGCTCAAACCGCTCGAACGCTTCCAGGACCACCTCACGATCGTCAGCAACACCGATGTTCGCATGGCGGAGGCCTACGAACCCAACGAGATCGGCGGCGATCACTTTCGCTCGACGGCGGTGTTCCTGACCCAATGCCATCCCAAGCAGACGCAGGGCTCGGACATCTATGTGGGCGTATCCCTCGACCAGCTGCAGGCGCGCCGGTTCGGGCAGGACACGGCGCTGCCGTCGCTGCAGCTCTGCATCGAGAACCTGGGGCAGGGCGGAGGATGCTGGTACAACTACCACTGCGCGTACACGGATGCGATCAGCTGGGCGTCGCCGACCGAGCCGCTGCCGATGATCCGCGACCCGCGCGCGGCGTTCGACCTCCTCTTCGGCGCCGGCGGAAGCAACGAAGAGCGGGCGGTGCGCAGGCGCACCAACCAGAGCATCCTCGACTGGATCGTGGATGAGGTGGCGACGCTCAGGGCCCGGGTGGGGACCGAGGACCGCAACCGGCTGGACCGGTACCTCGAGAACGTGCGCGAGGTCGAGCGGCGGATTCAGAAGGTGGAGGAGTTCAACTCGAGCGGGGAGCAGCGCGAGCTGCCGGAAGCCCCCGCCGGCGTGCCCGATTCCTACGCCGAGCACATGGAGCTGATGTTCGACCTGCAGGTTCTGGCATTCCAGACCGACATGACGCGGGTGGTGTCCTTCAAGATGGGGCGCGACGCCTCGAACCGGATCCATCCGGAGAGCGGCACCACCACGCCGTTCCATCCGGCCTCGCACCACGGCAACAGCGAAGAATCCATCCTCGACTTCAACCAGATCGCCCAGTACCGCATGAGCCCGCTGCCGTACTTCCTGGAGAAGCTCCAGGCGAGCATGGAGGGAGACGCCAGCCTGCTGGACAAGTCGGTGATCGTGTGGGGTTCGCCGATGGCGGACGGCAACGTCCACAACCACCGGCGCTGCCCGCTCATCCTGCTGGGCCACGGAAACGGGCTGCTCGAAGGCAACGTTCACCTGAAGGCCCCCGACGGTACTCCCATGGCGAACGTTTTCCTGAGTCTGCTGCACCGGCTGGGGCACGACGACATGGACAGCTTCGGCGACAGCACGGGCGAGTTCGCTCTGGGTTATCCCGGTGGCGCCGTGGCCGCGGCGCAGTCGTCGAGCCCGATAGGGGTCCGCCGGTGAATCCGACGACCGCCTTCGCGATCATCGCTTTGCTGCTGGCCGGTCCGCCGGCAGGCGGCCCGGTAGCCGATGCGGCCATGCGCGGGGATCTCGAGGCGGTGCGCGCCCTGCTGGAGCAGGGGGCCGACGCCAACGAGGCCCAGGGCGACGGCATGACCGCGCTTCACTGGGCGGCGCGTCACGCTGACGCGGAGATGGCGGGGCTGCTGATCACCGCGGGCGCGAACCTGGAGGCGGGCACCCGCATCGGACGCTACACGCCCCTCCACCTCGCGAGCCGGGCAGGAGGGGCCGGGGTCGTCGAGGCGCTGCTCGCGGCGGGTGCCGAGGTGCACGCGAAGACCACCAACAGCGGCGTGACCCCGCTGCACCTGGCAGCCGAGTCGGGGAGTTCGGAGGCCATCCGGGTTCTGGCCGATGCCGGCGCCGACCTGAATGCTCGCGAGCGGGAATGGAAGCAGACGCCGTTGATCTTCGCGGCCGCCCGCAACCGCGCCCAGGCCATCCGCACGCTGCTCGACCTGGGAGCGGATGTCTCGTTGTCCGAATCCGTGATAATTGACGCCGCGCCCGAGGCACTGGCGTGGGCGGTCACGCGTGGTGGTGCGGAACGGCGAAGCAACGACGAAGACTAGTAGGCCCGAGACTTCGGTGCTACACTGATGGTCGGCGAAGAACCGACCATTGCCAGTGGGTTTATTGCTCAATGGGGTGACACCATTTTGGTGCTCAGTTCCTTAGTTGGAATTCTGGCTGCTGTATGGGCAGTTGTCCGTTTTGCAGTCAAAGACACCATCAACAATGCGGTAAGCCCGATCCGCGGCGAGATACACGCGATTGAAGTTCGTTTGGGCGAGCGCCTCAGCAAGCTCGAAGGTGTCGTGGAAACGATGCGTAGCGCAGTGGTCCGGCCCGAAACCAGACGGGATGGTGGCGATGACTGATTCTATTGTTTGGACTGGTATTGATGGCACCAAGTATGCTTACAAGGTGTTTGATCTGACCGTGTCTTGGAATGATGTTCCCGGAAGCTACATCTTTACCAAAATCATCAATGGTCGCTGGCAAGCCTTGTACATTGGAGAAGCAGAAAATCTGAGAACACGTCTTGTGCACAGTCATGAGAAGTGGGCTCCGGCGCTCAGGCTCGGTATGACGCATGTGCATGCTCATACAAGTAGCACTTACGAGTCAGTGCGGATCGAGGAGGAGACCAACCTGATTAGGAACTACAACCCTCCACTCAACAAAGAACGATCCAATCCGCAAGTGCAGAGATTTGGTCAGGCCCAGTAAACACGCGCCCACCCGTTTCGGCACTTTGCGATCTAATTCCCAAAGGAATTGCCAGCTTGGCTGGAGGCGGACGATGCGAAGAGCCGAAAGTTGCGTGCAAGGCGACTTGGCGAACTGATGGACATTTTGCCGGACTTGTCACGGCAGATCAGCTTCTTTGGAGGCGAGGAATCCACGATCTGCTTCCACGAGATCAGACGGTGCTACATTGACGGGTCATCCGCCGCGGTTGTGCTGCTCTGTCAGACGTTCATCGAAAGGGAGCAGGGTCGGTGTTTGCGGGCGACGCTCTACGGCTACTTCCCCGGCGGCCGCTCATCGGCCGCCACTAAGCAGTGAGCGGAGGGCATCTTTGATTGAGGTCAGATCCAGATCGTGAACAGAGCGAAGTTCACTGTCGATGCCGCACAACTTGGCCGAGCGGCAAGCAGTTTCTCATGTTGACGCCACGACGGGCGGCAACTGAATCGTGCCGTGTTTCGGCGACAAGGACTGGCTTCCGCTCGTCGAATCCGTCACCAGCCACGGTCCGGTGGACGCCAAACGGCACAACGAACTCGCCGAACTGTTCGCAGGCGCGACGCCCGGTCTCGTCTACGTCACCGCGTTTCCCAATAGGAGCGCGATGGGAAGCTACCTCGCGGAAATCTCCTGGGAGTCGGAGGTCTGGTGCGGGGACGCACCGAGCCATCTCATCCATTTCGACGGCGAGCGGTTTCTAGGTCCCTACAAGGCGGAATAGGACCGTTGTCGAGAGGCGCAAGACGACGATTGGCAAGGAGATGTTACTCTAGCCTGAAGTTCCAGCACCGATTGAGAGCAAGTGTCTGATATGAACGGCATTCGATAGATACAAGAAGCGCGTTACTGGGTACACTATGGCTGGACGGCGGGGGTTAAGGGATCGTGACCTCACCCATACAGGGGTTGCAACGTCCGGGGCACCCCCTTCTTGGGGTGGTAACGGCGGGCTCTGTCATCCAACTTCGTCTTCGGACCTACGCGGACGTTAATCTCTAGGAGTCTGTCGGATTTGAGGCAATGCGGTTACCCCGACCAGTGATGCCGTCATCGTGCTGGCGGTGTGTGGTTTCCTGGCCCGGGGTGCGGGATCGTTTTATTGTGCGGGTCATGGC
>LXNI01001246.1_pt1 | contig 23260 bp, 25 predicted proteins | sample 809091 | NCBI WGS metagenome assembly LXNI01 (sample SAMN04870527, study PRJNA318959) | sponge metagenome | biome: 01000161; feature: marine sponge reef; material: water | host: Sarcotragus foetidus | place: Greece: Milos, Mediterranean Sea | collected 2013-05-29 | depth 5-7 m | reverse complement strand
ATCACCGGGTCGGTCAATTCGTCCGAATTGACCTTATTTGACCCGGTGATCCACGCCTCGCGGCACGGTACACGTGGATGGCCGGGTCCGGGCCCGGCCATGACGCAATCATTTTATGCCTCACCGCCGCAACACTCCTATGGTGGCTCAATTGAGTACAGGCCCTAATACAATTGTGCCGGCAACCACAGTGCGATCTGCGGGAGCAGCAGGAGAATGGCGATCAGTCCAAAATGCGCGGCAAGGAATGGAACGATGCCACGATAGACATCGCCCAATGCAATATCCGGCATCTGGGCGCGAATGACGAAGATATTGAGACCGACCGGCGGGGTGATCATCCCCACCTCGACGGCGACCAGGACCAGGATACCGAACCAGATGCCGCTATAGCCGACCGCTTCGGCGAGAGGCAGGAACACGGGCACCGTAATCAGGATCATGCTGATGGCATCGAGGAAGAAGCCCAGCGCCACATAAAACGCCACCAGCATCAGGATCACCACCCAGGGTTGGACGCCAAGGGCGCCCACATACTCGGTGATCGCGTTGGGCAATTGGGTCAGCGCCATGAAATAGGAAAACAGGAAGGCGCCGATGACGATGACAAACAACATGCCGGTGGTCCACGCGGTCTCCAGCAAACTGTCCAGCAGTCCGCGCCAGTTCAATGTCCGGGTGGCGAAGGCGATAATGATGGCGACGAACGCGGCGACGGCGGCTGCTTCGGTGGGCGTCATGAATCCGGAGTAGATGCCGCCGACGGCGATGGTGAATAGGATGGCCATCTTCCAAAGCCCGGCAAACTCGCCCAAGCGTTCCTTAAAGCCCATCCAGGCGCTCTTGGGCATGCGGTTCGGCTGCACGAACGCCACTGCGGCGATGACCACGATATGCAGGGCGGCCCCGGCGAGTCCCGGAAGCAGGGCGGCGGCGAAGAGTTGCGGCACACCTTCCTCGGCGATGATGGCGTAGATCACCAGGACGACCGAGGGCGGGATCAGGACGCCCAGGATGCCCCCGGATGCCACGACCCCCGTCGCCATTCGTTCGTCATAGCCGAACCGCCGCATCTCCGGGACGGCGACCCGGGTCATGGTGGCGGCGGTGGCCAGCGAGGAGCCGCAGATGGCGCCGAAGCCTGCGCATGCCCCGACGGTGCCCATTGCCAGGGCGCCGCGGAACCCGCTGAACAGCGCGTTCGCCGCTCGATATAGCTCCTTCGACATACCGGCCTTGGAGGCGACGACACCCATCAGCACAAACAGCGGCACGACGGTAAGCGCATATTTGTCCGTGAGATCGTAGGGGGTCGACCCGGCGGTGATCAGCGCCGTTTCCCAGCCGTCGATAGCGGCGTACCCCAACAGTCCGGTAAGCCCCATTGCGATGGCCACCGGTACGCGCAGCAGTATCAGGCCGAACAGCCCGGCCATGGCGATCAGCCCAATGACCTGTGTACTCACGATGCCGAGTCCTCCCGGGGGCCGTCGAGGGTCGAATCCGTCGGCACCCCGGTTCGCCAGTAATGCACCACCACCCAGACGGTGCTGACAATCGAGAGGACGAATCCAGAGATAATCGGAACCCAATGGGTAAACCGGTTGATGCTGAGAGTCATCGTAACCTCGGCGAACTCCAGCTTATCGAGGGCCGGCTCGATCATCTCGATCATCATCACGATGAGAAACCCGAGGGTGGCGATCAAACCGAAGAACCGGAGCGCCACGCGGGCCTTCCGGGAGATTACCTGATCAATCACGTCCACGGTCACGTTCTCATCTCTCAAAAACACACCGGGCATGGCGACGAAGATCATCGCCACGAGGGACAACTCCATCACGTCGACCACGCCGAGGATCGGGAAGTCGAAGAACTGCCGGGACGCGACGGTGAAGGTGGTGAACAGCATCATGAACACCAGCACCAAAGCGGCGGCGAGGCCAAAGGGCCTCGCCGCGTCACTCGGTTTGCCGAACATTGGGGAACGCGTTCCCGGTCTCGTCGCCTATTGGGTCCAGAAGCTGCGCGACGTCTTTTCGTGCTTGGCCGCCAGTTCCTTCATCATGTTGTAGACCGCCCGCGCCGGCAGGCCCTTCTTTTCCAGATCGGCGATCTTGGCTTCGGCGACCTTGGCGCCGATCGCACGGAACTTTGCGTCCTCTTCCTTGGATAGCCGCACCGGCGTCATGCCGGCTTTCATCATGATGCCCTTGCCGATGGGATCGAGCTTGTCCCATTCGTGGCCGACCTCCTTTTCGACGCCGACGAAAGACTGATCAACCTTGGCGCGCGCACCTGCCGACAGGCCATCATAGGACTTCTTATTCATGCAGATGCAGAAGCTGGCGACGTAGGAGTACATCTCGGTGGTATACTTGGTCACCGGCCCCATGCCGAAGGCAATGCCGGCTCCGCCGTAGTCGGTCCAGGCGCCGTCAATCGCGCCTTTTTGCATGTTGTCGACGATCTGGGTCGGCGGCATGCCGACGGGTGTGCCGCCGAGGGCGGCCACGAAATCCTTGATGGTCGCTGAAGCGAACCGGAGCCGCATGCCTTTCACGTCGCTTACCGAACGGATTGCTTTCTTGGCCGAGTGAATATTCCCCGGCTGATGGGTCATCAGCAGGAGCGGTTGCACTCCCTTATGCTCGGGCGCCAAATACTTGGATTTGAGCGCCGGGTCATTGAGCACCTTGGCGCCAACCTCGGCGCTCGCCACCATATAGGGCAGATTGGAAATCTCCGACAGCGGGAAGCGCCCCGGCGTGAACCCATGGACCATCCACACGACATCCGCCTGCCCGCGCCGTGCGATATCATAGTATTTGGGCGGCGGGCCCAACTGCCCGCCAGGGAAGATGGTGAACTTCACCTCGCCCGCGGTCCCGGCTTCTATCTTCTTCGACCAGTTGGCGATCCACTGGGACACCGAATGCTTTGGGGTGACGAAGTGTGCGATCTTCAGATCGGCGGCGGTTGCCTGGCCGGCGCCGATGGCCGCCACCGCGGCAGATGCGAGAACAAATTTCTTGAACATGGTTCTGACCTCCCTGTTGCGCGTGCTTTTCGCGTGCGTGTCGTAGCGGAAAGCATAGGCGGAATGTTCCGCCCGGACCAAGGGATTTGGTCGGAATTTTGTGGGCGGTCGCCCACCGGCAGGCTCAGACGGGTATCACGACCAATTCTTGGCGCGGCGTCCCGTCGCGGTAGCGTCCGATATACTCATCCGGGTCGATGGGAATGCCGGAGATGTTTTTCTTGTAGGCCTCGGTCTCGAAGTAGCCCAGGAACTCCGCCTCGGTATCGAAATTGACGCAGTTCATTTCCGCCCAATTTCCATCCGGGTCCTCGTAATAGAAGCTGGTGCTGACACCGTGATTCCAGGTCTGGGACGGAGAGATGCCGGCTGCTTTGAGGAGCTCGTAGCGATCGAACAAATCATCGAAGTTGGCGTGGGCAAACTGAAAATGATGCATGCCCGGATCCGTGCCGGGCGTATCGCGGGTGCCGTCCACCTCGAAGATGCCGAGTATCTGCGTATAGGGATAGGAGCCGGTGAGCTTGAAGAAGGCAATTTGCTGGGACTTGGTCCACGACGCTTTCTCCGGCCGGCCGCGGGTAAAAAACGGCTCGGTCGCCAGCGCGGTGATGTACCAATCCCGCATGTCATCGAACCGGCCGGTCTTCAGGACCACCTCGCTGATGGATGGAACCGGAATACTTGGCTGGTTGTCGGCCATTTTGCGTCTCCCCCTGGCTCTACCAAATTGGCCGGCCGCGTAATGCAGCGGCCGCCCTGAGAATTGTATAGCAATCAATTTCAAAGTGAGCATAAAGATCGTCGATGGTGCCGGTTTGCCCGAAATGCTCGACGCCCAACGCCGATGTCCGATGTCCGCGAACACCGCCCAACCAGGATAGTGCCGCCGGGTGTCCGTCGTGAACCGTAAGCAGATGAGCATGTCCTGGAATTCCGGCCAGCAGTCGCTCGATATGGCATTCGGCGTTTGCCGCGCCGTGACGCCGCGCCCGTTGCGCCGCCTGCCAGCCCGCATTGAGGCGGTCGGCTGACGTCACGGCGAGGACGCCGACGTCCCGGAAATGCTCCGCCGCCATGCCTGCCGCGGTCATCGCTTCCGGCGCCACGACACCCTGATAGGCGATGATCAACTCGCAATTGGGACCAGGACGTCTTAGCCAATAAGCCCCATTGATCAGGTCGTCTTTCCGGCCGCTGGAGAACTCTCTCACCGGTTGCTCCAGTTTGCGCGTCGAACAACGGAGATAGACCGAGCCGCCGGTGTGATCCCGAAGCCATGTGGCGGGATCCGGATCGCCCGCGCCGTCGCGCTGCATGTAGCCAAACGACCATTCCATGATCGTCCGGAGCTCGTCCACGAAGGCGGGCTCGAATGCGGCCAGACCGTCCTGAGCCATGCCGATGAGCGGTGTGCCGATGGATTGGTGGGCGCCCCCCTCCGGCGCCAACGTGACCCCGGACGGGGTAGCCACCAGCAGGAAACGGGCATCCTGGTAGCAGGCATAGTTCAGCGCATCGAGGCCCCGGGCAATGAACGGATCATAGAGAGTGCCGATAGGCAGCAGCCGTTCGCCGAATAACGAATGGGACAACCCGGCGGCAGCCAAGGCGAGGAACAGGTTGTTTTCGGCGATCCCCAATTCGATATGCTGACCGCCGGGATCGAAACTCCACTTTTGGCCGCTGACCACCTTTTCCTGGCGGAAGGTATCGCTGATGGTCTCCGCGGCGAACAGATTCCGCTGATTGATCCACGGTCCGAGGCTGGTCGATACGCTGACATCCGGCGACAGGGTCACGATCCGGTCCGCGTAGGGCTCATCGGAACGGCCAATTTCGTTGAGGATTTTGCCGAACCCTTCCTGGGTCGAGGCAGAGCCGGCCGCAATTTCGGGCAGCGCGGAAACCGGAATGGGTTTTGCCGATGTGCGGCGATTGCCGCCCGCGTTGAACGGCACCGCGTCCAGGAAGGCCTCAAATTCGGACTCCGAAATGTCGATCCCCTCGCGGGGTTCCCATTCATGCCCCGGACGAATGTCCATGGTCTTCCGGAAGCCGGCCATCTGATCCGGTGTCAGAATGCCGGCATGGTTATCCTTGTGGCCGGCGAGCGGTAGTCCCCATCCCTTGATGGTATAGGCGATGAAGCACACCGGACGGTCGTGATCGATGGCGGCGAAGGTATCGATCAGGGTTGGCAGGCAGTGGCCGCCGAGGGTCACCATCAGTTCGGCCAAGTCCTCGTCGGACCGGCGGGAAACGAGGGCGAGGGCATCCTCATTGTTCGAGAAGTCGTCAAACAGCCGCTCCCGCCATGCGGCGCCTCCCTGATAGGTCAGCGCCGAATAGAGGGGATTGGGGCAGTCGTCGATCCACCGGCGCAGCGTTTCGCCGCCGGGTTCCGCGAAGGCGGCGCGCTGCAATGCCCCGTATTTCAGGGTGACCACGTCCCAGTCGAACGCGGCGAAAGTCTTTTCGATCCGGCTGTAGATTCCTTCGTGAACGATTCCGTCCAGGCTCTGGCGGTTATAGTCGATGACCCACCAGGTGTTGCGGAGTTCGTGTTTCCATCCTTCAAGCAGGCACTCATAGATATTGCCCTCGTCCAGTTCCGCATCGCCCACCAATGCGATCATCCGGCTTGGTTTCAGCGTGTGACCCCAGTCTTTGGCCTGGATGTAATCCTGGATCATGGAGGCGAATGCGGTCATCGCCGCCCCAAGGCCCACCGACCCGGTTGAGAAATCCACGTCGTCGGTGTCCTTGGTTCGGGACGGATATGACTGGGCGCCGCCGAAGGCACGGAAGTTTTCAAGCTTATCCAAGCTCTGATTGCCGAGGAGGTATTGGATGGCATGAAACACCGGCGCGGCGTGGGGCTTCACGGCGACCCGGTCCTCGGGCCGGAGCACCGAGAAATAGAGCGCAGTCATGATCGACACAATGGACGCGCAGGACGCCTGGTGCCCGCCGACCTTGAGGCCGTCCTCATTGGGGCGAAGGTGATTGGCGTTGTGGATCATCCAGGCGGAGAGCCACAGAATCTTGCGCTGAAGCTCCTCCAGGACGATCTCCGGGCCCGGTTGGCCGGTGCGGGTTTGGCTGGGACCGATGATCTCCATGACCTGACGAAATTGCCAGGATTCGCAAGAAATATTCTTGCGAAATATGCGCCTATATATGCCGTGATTGGATGATTTGACTAGGAAAAGACAAAAAAACGGCATAAAATGTCAATTATGGAGCTGGACGCAATCGATGCACGAATTCTCACCGAGCTTCAATCCGATGGCGGCCTGACCAACGCGGAACTGGCCGAACGGGTGGGGTTGTCGCCGTCACCCTGCCTTCGCCGGGTGAAACTTCTCACCGATGCGGGGGTAATCAAGAAGCGGGTTGCGCTGGTGGACGGCAACGCCATTGATCTGAAGGTCAGCGTCTTCATTCACGTCACCCTGGAAAAGCAGATCGAAGAGAACTTGTCCGAGTTCGAGGCGGCCATCGAGGCGCGGCCCGAGGTGGTCGAGTGCTATCTCATGACGGGTGAGTCCGATTACCTCCTGCGGGTGGTCGTCCCCGACCTCGAGGCTTACGAGCGATTTCTGATCGAGCATTTGACCCGCATACCCGGCGTCTCCAACATCAAATCCTCCTTCGCCCTCAATCAGGTGAAATATTCCACCGCCCTGCCGCTCGATCATCTGTCTTGATCCCCGGTCTTGAACATTTGGCGAATCTCGGGCGTATAGAGCCGCGACTTCAGAGGGGAGAGGCATATGGCGGCAAAAGCAAAGCCCGGCAACAAGGCGCCCGGCTTCACGTTGCCCGGCGACGGCGGCGGGTCGGTGACGCTGTCGGATATTCGCGGCAGGAAGGTGGTGCTCTACTTCTATCCCAAGGACGACACGCCCGGCTGAACCCGGGAAGCCACCGAGTTCCGTGACGAACTCCAAGCGTTCTCCAAGGCGGGTGCCGAGATCATCGGTATCTCCAAAGACAGCGTCGCCAAGCACGACAAATTCAAGGCCAGGCACAAGTTGAATTTCACCCTGCTCTCGGACGAAGAGGGCAGGGTGTGCGATGCCTATGGTTCCTGGGTCGAGAAGTCCCTGTTCGGCAAGAAGTACATGGGGATCGACCGGTCCACCTTCCTGATTGATGAGACAGGGACCCTCAAATCCGAGTGGCGGAAGGTCAAGGTGAAGGGGCACGTGGCCGAAGTGCTGGCCGCCGTCCAAGCCCTATGACCCGCGCGACCGTAGTGGCTGTCGGGCCCGGCGACGGCGGGTTCCTGACAGGGAAAGGCGCCGGGATCATTGCCGGAGCGGACGTGATTGCCGGATTCGAGACCGTGCTCAAGACCGCCCGGCCTCACGCCAGGCCGGGGGCCGAGATTCTCTCCATGGATTACCCCAACCAGGAGGCGCAGCTCGACCTGGCGGCGGCGCGCGCCGCGGACGGAAAGACCGTCGTGGTCTGTGCCTGGGGGGATCTCAACGTATCGTGCAACGAGCTTCTCGACCGGGTTCGCCAACGCATCGACGAGGTCGAACTGGTGCCTGGCATCAGCTGCATTCAGATTGCCGCGGTGCGCTCGGGGATCGCCATGGAGCAATCCCTCTTCGTCACGTTGCACCGGCGCTACGACCACGAAGAACAGCTCGACGATTTGATCCACTACCTGAAGGAGGCACGGCGGAACGTCATCTGCCTGCCGCGTCCCTTCGACATCATGCCGGCGGCCTTGTGCCGGCGGCTGATGGAAGCGGGGATCGATGGGGCCCGCGCCGTGACCGTGCATCAGCGCCTCACATTCGACGATGAGAGCTCTTTCGATACCGCCATCGCGGATTGCGCGGAAACCGGCGATGAGGATTACAGCGACCTCACCGTGATGGTGTTCCCCAGGCCCTGACCCGTTTTCCTCCTACTCCGGCCAATGCACCATGGGCAGGCCGGCGACCGGGCTTTCGAAGCAGGGGATCCGGGTGCCGCGCAGGCTGCCGATATAGCAGGTCTTGAGGTCGGTCCCGCCGAAGGTGACGCTGGCGAACCATGGCGCGATGGTGCCTGAGGTGGCCAGCATATCGTCAGCCGTGACCTCGTCGGCACGGAACTTGGCCTCCAGCGAGGCGGTGGCCGCTTCGTCACAATCGTTGAGGATCTCCAGGTACTCGCCGTCCGGGGTGATGGCGAAGATGATGTCGGCCATGATCAGAGTGCCCCAGAGATTGCCAAAGGCATCGAAGGCGATCCCGTCGACGAACCCGCCGGGACCCAGTTTTGATGGACCGAACACCTCCCGGCCGGAGAGCGACCCATCCGCCGCCACCTTCATCCTGGAGACCCGCTGGCCCGTGGTCTCGGCGATGTAGAGATACTCCTCGTTCGCATCCAGGCGGATTTCGTTGGTAAAGGCGAGCCCGTCGGTGACGATGCGAAGGCCGTTCTCGTCGGCCAGCGCCACGAAGCCGTCGGCCACATTGGGGCTCATGGCTTCCATCCAGTTCTTGATTCGGGTCGACACGGTGAGCCACAAACGGTCCTTGGAATCCCGCAGCACGAAGTTCACTTTGCCGATGGGCGCGCCGTCGATGGAGTCGTAGAGAAGATTGGTCTCGCCGGTGTCCCGGTCCATCACTTCCAGCACATCGGTGCCGAAATTGGAGATGTAAATTTCCTTGTTCTTCCCGAAGGCGAGGCCGTTGGGAAGAGTGCCCTCGGTGAACCGGGTTGCGTCATCGCCGGCCCCTTCGAAGGCCGCCGCCCGGGTCTGGGTGACGATGGCCTGCGACCCATCAGGCGCTATCCGCACCACCCCGCCCCGGGCGTCCGCCGACCAGAGCGTACCGTCCGGCTCGGCCAGGATGCATTCCGGGCGCTGCAGATTCTCGCCGATATAATCGAGGTCCGCCGGGTCGGCCTGAAAACCGATAAGAGGGTTATCCGTCACGCTTCGTCTCCCTGAATAGCCTTGTGAACACCGGCACGGCGATCACCGCCGGCCAGCCGCCCGGCCATGATGCCCGGCCCGATCACGGTCGCCGGCGGACAGGCGGTGCCCAGCCACTCGGCTGCGAGGCGTTGGGAAGCGGAGTAGGCGTTCACTATTCGGCGGGCGCCTGCTCAGGCGTGGCGGTATTTCCCGCCGGCAGCAGAAAAGTGATGATCGAACACGTCGCCAGCATGGCGGCCGATCCGATCAGGCAGGCCATCACCCCGCCCCATTGATAGAGAAGACCGGACAACAGCGTCCCCATCAGCCGCCCGCCCGCATTGGCGGCGTAATAGAAGCCCACATCCTCGGCGGCCTTCTTCGATCCCGCATAGGCCAGGATCAGATAGGAATGGAGCGACGAGTTGACGGCGAATGGCAGCCCAAAGATGGCGAGCCCGACGACGACCACCCAGGTGGGCGGGATCGGCAGCGCATCCGGCATGGCGACCAGGATGGCGAGGATCACCGGCACCGCGGTGAGAAGCATCACCCAGAGCCGGGCTTCGGGGACCTCGCGGGAGAGGCCGTCCTCGCTCCGCCGGATCAGCGACGGGGCAGCCGCCTGAATGCCGCCATAGACGATGGTCCAAACGGCGAGGTAGCCGCCCACCTCCCAGAAACTCCAGCCGCCGGCATAGAGGAACACCGGCACCCCGACGACGAACCACACGTCCCGGGCGCCGAACATGAAGATCCGCGCCCCGGCGAGGACGTTGACCCCGGCGGATTTGGAGAACAGCTCCTTGACGCTCTTGGATGAGCCCGCCATGCCGAGGCGGGCGGGGAGCGAGATGAAAGCGGCGATCAGGATGATCCCCAGCATGGCCGCCATGGCCCACAGCGCCGGTTGGAAGCCGACGAACTCCAGCGACAGGCCGCCGACGAAAAATCCGACGCCCTTCATGGCGTTCTTGGAGCCGGTGAACCACGCCACCCATTTGAACAGCTGGCCGTTGCCCTCGGCGGACGTGATCTTGATCGCCGATTTGGAGGCGGTCTTGGTGATGTCCTTGGCGACTCCGGCAATGCCCTGTGCCGCCACCACCCAGATGACGCTCGCCACAGCGCCCCAGCCGGGGTCGAGCGCCGAGAGGAATAGCAGACCGCCGATTTGCAGGGTCAGTCCCGCCGACAGCATCCGGGTGATCCCAAATCGGGACGCGAGCCACCCGCCGCCGAGATTGGCGAAGATGCCGGCGGTTTCGTAGAGCAGGAACAGGAAGGCGAGGGTGAAGGGCGAGTAGCCGAGATTGAAGAAGTGCAGCAGGACCAGCATCCGGAGCGCCCCGTCCGTCAGGGTGAACCCCCAGTAGGACGCGGTGACGATCAGGTAGTTGCGGGCACCGCTCATCGGTTCAGCGACTCCTGGACCATATTGGCGAGATCGATCATCCGGCACGCATAGCCCATCTCGTTGTCGTACCACGCATAGACCTTGAGGAGCGTGCCGTCGGTGACCATGGTGGACGGGGCATCGACGATGGAGCTTCGCGTGTCGTTGGCGTAGTCCGCCGACACCAGGGGCCGCCGCTCGATGCCGAGCACCCCGGCGAGCGGCCCGGCGGCGGCCTCTTCGAACAGCGCGTTCACTTCGTCTTCGGCGGTCGAATTCTCCACCTCAAAGACGCAGTCGGTCAGGCTGGCATTCAGCACGGGTGCGCGCACCGCGTGGCCATTGAGCTTGCCCTTGAGTTCCGGGTAGATCAGCGCGATGGCGGTGGCGCTTCCGGTGGTGGTCGGCTGCAGGGACAGCATGGCGGAGCGCGCCCGGCGCAGGTCCTCGTGCGGTGCGTCGGTGACCACATTGGTGTTGGTCGGGTCGTGGATGGTGGTGATCTGGCCGTGCTTGATGCCGAGATTCTCATGCACCACCTTGACCACCGGCGCCAGGCAATTGGTGGTGCACGACGCCGCGGTCAGCAGGTCGTGTTCGTCCGGCTCATAAAGCCCGTCATTGACCCCGACGACGATATTGAGGGCCTTCTCGTCCTTCACCGGCGCGGCGACGATCACCTTCTTCACGCCCTGGTCGAAATAGGGCTGCAGCATCTCCGGCGTGCGGAACCTGCCGGTGCACTCCAGAACGATATCGCAGCCCAAGTTCCCCCACGGTACCGCGCCGGGACCGGCCTCCCCGGTGAACCCCATGCGGTGATTGTCGACGGTGATGGCGTCCTCGGCGGTATCGAAATTGGCCCGCCAGCGGCCGTGGACACTGTCGAACTCCAACAGATGCGCCGTCGTTTCGGCGCCGCCCTTCACCTCGTTCAAGTGAGCGACTTCAATTCCATTCGGCCCCCGGGTGTCGGAAGCGTCGCGGATCACGCCGCCCAAGGCGTCGCGCAGGGCAAGACGCCCGATCCGTCCCATGCCGTTGATGCCGAGTGCCAAGTTCGTTTCTCCCTCTCCCCGGCCCTTAGGCGGCGCCCAGGACCTCGTCCAGCAGCGGCGCGCACAGTTCCGGCTGTCCGCCGCAGCAATCCTCCATCAGGAATCCGACCACATCCCGGAGGCTTTCGAGGGAGGCCAAATAGCGGACGCTGCGTCCCTCGCGCCTCGAGGTGACCAGTCCCGCCCGGTCGAGGATGGCGAGGTTGGTCGACATGGTGTTCTGGCGCACCGCCAGCCGCTCGGCGATTTCGCCGGCCGCGAGTCCCTTGGGCCCGGCGGCGACCAGCAGCCGGAGTGCGTCCAAACGGGTTTCCTGTGACAGCGCCGCAAAGGCGGCGAGAGCCTGATTTTTATCCATAATTCATGATATCCCGATATATTGGATAATCAAGTGGCGTTTTCCTGGCATAGGCATCCATGGGCATTCATAGACAAAAATAGACATTTCCCAACCAGCCGGGATGAGTGCCGGCGCATGTCTATCTTTGATGTGTGCGCTCCGGCGCGACCCGTAACCGCTGTTATTCGGCGTCCTGGTTCCGGAAACCCCCGACCTCGAAGCTGCTGCCGGTGACGTGGGGCTCCTCGGTGGCGCGCCGTCGGACGAACCGCCGGGGCATCAGGGCGTTGATGTCGGGATAGCGCCCGGGGTCGAGGTCCGCGTCCTTCACCCCCGGATACTCGGCGGCGTAGCGATAGGCGCGGAACACCATGTTGTTGGTGCCGAAGACGCCGTGGTCGTAATAGAACGGCGAGTGGAACTCCCACACCATGTCGCCTTCGCGGGTGACCTCGAACAAGCGGCCTTTAAGCGACTCGCAGATCAGCGTCGTGCCGCCCGGCAGCCGCTGGGCGCCCGAACAAATGAAGCTGTTGAAGTCGAAGGGCGGGTCGTCCTTGTACTCCCATTCGATCTCGTTGGTCTTGGGGTTGACCTCGATGACGCGGGAGAAATCGATGGTGGTGTAGACCCGGTGGGCGCCATTGTCGAACAGCAGGATGTTGCCGTTCTCGAGCAGCGTCGGGTTGTGCTGGCCGGCGATCTCGCCGGGGCCCCAGCGCCAGATGATATCGCCGGACGCCCGGTCGATGATGGCAATCGTGTTGATGAGGCGGAAACTGACCAGCAGGTTGCCGTCGGGCAGCATCGTGATGGCATTGAGGTTGGTCCATCGGTCCCGGGGATGCAGCGGCCCCAGAATGTCGATCTCCACATCGAGATGATCGAAAGAGCACCACTCCCAGAGCACCTCTTTGGTTTCCCGGTCGATTTCTTGTATGGCTTCACCCCACATGACGCCATTGAGCTCGGTGCCCGGCTGCCCGCCTTGGACCTTCTTGGCAATGTCGTCGGGCACCGCGCGCCACTGGGCGATCATCAGGTTGCCGTTCTCCATCTCGGCGAAACAATGACTGTGATAGGGGTCGCGGTACTCCCAGACCGTATTGCCGTGCCAGTCGACCTCGATCAGTTGGCCGCCATTGCCGCCGAACCCGGGCAGCGGAGACGGCATGAGCTTACCGGCATAGAGCAGGTTGCCGTTGGTCAGCAGCTTGCCGTAATTGCCGGGGATGTTCTCCATCGCCCATCGATGGACCACCCGGCCCATCATATCGATCAGCCACACATTGCGGCCCATCATCGGCGCGAACAGGGTGTAGCCGTCGAAGGCCCGCCCCTGTTCGTAGTGGGTGACCCCGTGCACATTCCGTCTGGTGACGCTCATCGCCGTCGCTCCTCCCCCGGTTTGTTGACGCTGCTCAGCGTCCCTCATTGGTCCATAAATTGCCACCGTGCTTAAACGGCCTCGTCCGCGCAACGCACACGAATACAAATAATCCTACAATATGAGATTTAGTGATAATCTCATATCAAGCGATTGCCGTCACATAAGAGCACGCAACCAATTTCGACAGGACAACACGTTTTCGATGGAGGAATGAATGCCCAGACTATTCGTTCGCACAATTTTGGGGGCCGGCGCAGTTGCCGGTGCCGTCTTCGCCGCTTCGGCGCCCGCCGAAGCCCAACAAAAACTACGATATGCCACTTGGGATCCGCCGCACCACGAGATGCGGAAATTCGGCGTCGATCTCTGGGTGAAGAGTATCGGTGAGGTGACCAAGGGCCGGGTCAGCGTCCGCATGCTGGCGAAGGGCCTGGGCGCGCCGCCCGCCTATCACGACTTTATCAAGGAAGGCGCCATCGACGTCGCCCACATCATTCCCGCCTACACGCCAGGCCGGTTCCTGCTGCACAAGATGGCCGAGTTCCCATTCCTCACCAACAGCGCCAAGGCGCGGACCGTCGGCTACTGGCGGGTCTATGACAAGCATTTCAAGCAGGCCAACGAGGCGGCCGGCATGAAGCTGATGACCGTCTGGGTCCACGGCCCCGGCCTGATCCACAACTCAAAGCGTCCGGTGCAGACCATGGGCGACTTGAAGGGGCTGAAGCTCCGGGTCAGCGGTGACAATATTTCGGCACTGGCCAAGAGCATGGGGGCCACGCCCATCTTTGCGCCCATCACCAAGGTGCATAACATGCTCTCCAAGGGCGTCATCGACGGCGTCTTCCTGACATATGAGGGCATCAAGAACTTCAAGCTTGGAAAGCTGGTGAAGTACACCACCGTGCCGCCCGGGGGCCTCTATGCCACCGTGTTCCAGATGTACATGAACCAGAAGGTCTGGGACGGCATTTCGGCCAAGGATCAGCGCCTGATCGAAGGCGTCTCCGGTGAGCACGCCTCCGACTATATCGGCGATGCGTGGGACCTGGCCGACAAGAACGGCATCGCGCACATGAAAGAGAACGGCATCAAGATCGTTCCCATGCCCGCCGAATTCACCGCCAAGGCCAAGGCGATGTGGAAGCCGATCCAGGCCGAGTGGATGAAGAAGGCGAAGGCCAAGGGCGTCGACGGCGAGGCGGCGCTCGCCATGTACAAGTCGGAGATCAAGAAGATCGAAGCCGCGACCATGAAGAAATAGGTCGTTTATCGGCTAGGCTGTTAAGCCCCAGAGCTGAGTAAATGACCTTCGCCGAAAACTATGCCCGGTTCCGCAAGCCCGCGGGCCGGGCATTGGCCCTGTTTGCCGCGGTCACCCTGTTCGTGATCATGTGGCTGACGGTGGTCGATGTGATCACCCGCGGGGTATTCAACATCTCCATCGTCGGGCTATTCGAGGTGGTCGAAATCCTGATGGGTATCCTGGTGTTCGCCGGGGTGCCCATCATCACCGCCAATGACGGCCACGTCTCGGTGACGCTTCTTGACAACGTGATCCCGCCATTCTGGCGGGTGGTCCAGCGGGTGGCGGTCAACAGCGTCTGCACGGTCATTCTCGCCATCTTCGCCTGGCGGCTTTGGGACGTGGCCGGCAAGCTTGCGGGCTACAACGACGTGACCCTGTTCCTCAACGTTCCCTTGGCGCCGGTGGCATACTTCATGGCGGTGATGACGGCCTTGAGCGTCCCCATCCAGGCTGCCTACATCCTGGTGCCGCCGCCGGAACATGACGATCAACCGGAGATCATCTGATCCATGGTCGACGCGCTGATCGTTTTCGCCATCCTGATCGGGCTCTTGTTCCTGCGGCTGCCCGTGGCGTTCGCCATGGCCGGGGTCGGCATCGTCGGCTTCGCCTATTACGTCAGCTGGCCGGGGACGCTGTCGATGATCGGACGGCTCGCCTTTGATACCGCCCAATCGTCGGAACTGTCGGTGATCCCCCTGTTCGTGCTGATGGGCAATTTCATCACTCGGGCGGGACTGGCGGACGAGCTCTACACCGCCGCTTATTCGTGGATCGGCCACAAGCGGGGCGGGCTCGCCATGGCGACCATCATTTCCTGCGGCGGGTTCTCGGCGGTGTGCGGCTCATCGGTGGCGACCGCCGCCACCATGGCCAAGGTGGCCATGCCGCCCATGCGCCGGTTCCACTACGCCGATACGCTGGCGACGGGCGCCATCGCCGCCGGCGGCACGCTGGGGATTCTGATCCCGCCCAGCGTCATCCTGGTGCTCTACGGTATCATGACGTCCACCGATATCGGGGCGCTGTTCATCGCCGGCATCATCCCCGGTATCCTGGGCATCGTCGGGTACAACATCGCCATTTCCATCACCACGCGGCTGAGGCCCGAGATCGGCCCGCCCGGCGAAGTGACGCCCTGGGCCACGCGGTGGAAGGCGCTGTCCCATGTGTGGGGCGTGCTGCTGCTTTTCTTGCTGGTCATCGGCGGCATCTATGTGGGCTTCTTCACGCCGACCGAGGCGGCCGGCATCGGCGCCGCCGGCGCGTTCCTGTTTGCCTGGGCGCGGGGCAAACTCACCTGGAAGACCCTGTTTCAGCAATTGTCCGACGCCGCCCAAACCACCGCCATGCTGTTCTTCATTCTCATCGGGGCCCTGATCTTCTCCAATCTGATGAACGAGACCGGCATGCCCGAGACGTTGGGCGGCTGGGTTACCGGTCTCGACACTCATCCGCTGGTGGTCGTTTTTGCCATCATGTTGATCTATATCGGCCTCGGCGCCGTGCTGGACAGCATCGCCATGATCCTGCTGACCATCCCGCTGTTCTTCCCGGTGGTGCTGTCTCTCGGGCTTGACCCGGTTTGGTTCGGCATCATCGTTGTCGTGGTGACCGAGATCAGCCTGATCACGCCGCCTGTGGGCATGAACATATTCGTCCTTAATACCGTGCTCCGGGATGTGGGCACCGGCACCATCTTCCGGGGCGTCACGCCATTTTGGATGGCGGACATGGTGCGGCTCACGGTGCTGGTGCTGTTTCCGACGATTACGCTCATTCTGCCGTCGCTGATGGGTTAAGCTGGGAATTAACGCCTCAGGAGAAGGGAGGTCTTCTATGCCGACGTTGAACGACATCTTCATCATCAACTCCAACACCGCCGACGCCGTCGAGGTGCCGTCGGGCAGGGAGCGGACGCTGTGCGGCGACGCGCTCTGCGGCTCCAAAAACCTGACGGTCATCCGGCGCACCGTATCGGACGGCCAGACCTTTCACCTGGAGGCGGGCGGCGACGTTCACCTGCTCTATGTGATGGGCGGCGGCGGGTCCATTGCCCTCGGTGGCGAATCCGTGGTCGCCGAAGGGGGCGCCGGGGCCATGGTGACGCCCGGCGAGACGGCGGATTTCGCAGCCTCGGGGGGCGATCTCGAAATCCTCCACATGATCACGCCCAAAGCGCCCGCGGGGGTCGACGGTGATCTGCCCGGCGGGCCGGGCTACGTTTTCAACCGCGGCAGGCTCCGCCGTCTCAGCGATGCCAGCGGCGGGCGGGTGCGCCACTTCTGTGCCGAGAGCACCGTGCGCCTGGGCGACGGCAGCCGATTGACGCCGACCAACGCCATCCAGGCGGGGGAGATGCACTATCGCGACGGCGGCTCGTCGCCGTATCACCAGCACGTGGGCACCGAGGCCAATCCGCGCGGGCCCGACCATTGCTACATGACCTTCAAGGGCCGCGGCAAGGTGGTGGTCGGCGAGGAGTCCCAAGAGCTTGAACCGGGCACCCTGGTCTATTTTCCGCCAAGCGTCCCTCATCGCCTGAGGGCCCTGGACGGTCCGCTCGACTATTTCGAGATCCAGGCCTGGCGGAGCTTCAAGACCAATGTCTTGAGCGAGGAGGAGCTTGGCTTGAAGTGGTACTACGACGCCGAGACAGAGGGCGGCGAGCGGGCCGAGTGGGATCAGAGCTGACCTCTGTATTCCCTCCCCCTTGACCGGTGAGGGAATGGCACGCCGTTATTGCTCCCTCTCCCTCTGGGAGAGGGTCGGGGTGAGGGCGGGACCATATGGAAATTCCCCCTCACCCGGCTCCGGCTAAGCCGGGCTCCCGCCCGCCAAGCCTGCGCATCCCTCTCCCCCCGGAAGGGGGCGAGGGAACCCACCGAGACCCCCTCTCCTCCGGGTGTAGTGGGAAATATTTGTAAACGATGCCGGTTCACGGGCGTATAACGATCCCATGACCCCGGAATTCCTCATCACCTCGATGATCGTCATCCTGCTGCCCGGGACCGGCGTGATCTACACCCTGGCCTACGGGCTGGGGCAGGGCTTGCGCGCCAGCGTCATCGCGGCTTTCGGCTGCACGCTTGGGATCGTTCCACATATCGCGGCGGGCATTTTGGGGCTGGCCGCATTGCTGCACGCATCCGCCGTCGCCTTCCAGGTGGTCAAAATTCTGGGCGTGCTCTACCTGCTCTACATGGCCTGGGGGATTTTGCGCGAGGGGGGTGCGCTATCCGTCCCTGAAAATAAAACCTCGACCCCGGCCCTCAGGATCGTCACCTCGGGCATCCTGGTGAACCTGCTGAACCCAAAGCTGTCGCTGTTCTTCCTCGCCTTCCTGCCTCAGTTCGTGCCCGCCGGAACGGCCGGCCCGACGCCGTTGATGCTGTGGCTCGGCGCCGTGTTCATGTTTCTCACCTTCGTGGTGTTTGCCGTCTACGGCGCCTTCGCCAGTGCGGCCCGCACTTACGTGATCTCAAAACCGGGCGTGATGAAGTGGCTCAGGGGCGGGTTCGCCGCCGCGTTTGCCTTGCTCGGCCTGCGTCTCGCGTTGTCGGATAGATAAACAACGGGGAGAGCCCCATGCACGTCTCGCCGTTTTCCTAGGCCGCCCGTCGAAGAGCAGGGCGCCTAATGCCGGCCTCCCCCGACAAACCGCAAAATTCCGTTGGCCACGGCGCTGCGCTGCTGGACGAAGCCGTGCGGGGCTTGTCCGCGGCATGCCTGGACGCCGACCTTTCCGGGCCAGCCCGGACCGCCCGCAACGATGACCGCCCGGCCGGCGGAACAAGGGCGCCGGTACGAAAACGGCGGCTTCCGGTGGAAGCCGCCGCTGCCGTTTGGCACTTCCGGTTCTTTAGGCCAGGTGCTGCTTGAACCAGGCGATGGTCCTGTCCCAAGCGATCTTGGCCTGCGCCTCGACGTAGCGGGGCGTCGAGTTGTTGTGGAAGCCGTGCCGGGTGCCCGGATAAACGTGGCTCACGAAGGTCTTGTTGTTGGCCTTGAGGGCGGCCTCGAAATCCGCCTTCATGGCGTTGATCCGGGGATCGTTCTCGGCGTACTGGATCATCAGCGGCGCCTGGATTTTCGGCACGTCCGCCGTGTTGGCGGCCCGGCCGTAGAACGGCACGCCGGCCTGCAGATCCTTGCCGAACCGCACAGCCATGTTGTTGACCACACCGCCGCCGTAGCAGAAGCCCGTCGCGCCCAACTTACCGGTCGACAGCGAATGGGTTTTGAGGAACTTGGCGCTGTTCAACATATCGGTCATCAGCTTGCCCCGGTCGAGGGAGCGCTGCATGACCTTGCCGTCATCGTCGTTGCCCGGGTAGCCGCCGATGGGGGCGAGCCCGTCGGGCGCCAGGGCGACGAAGCCGGCGACGGCCGCGCGGCGCGCGACGTCTTCGATATGCGGGTTGAGGCCGCGGTTCTCGTGGACCACCACGACCGACGGGAAGGGGCCGTCGCCTGCCGGCTGCACGAGGTAGCCGCGCATCTTGCCCGAGGTGCCGCCGGGGGAATCGTAGTCCACATATTTGGCTTTGATCCGCTTGTCGGTGAACATGATCATGTTCGCCTTGGCGTAATTGGGCAGCAGCGCCTGAGCCATGGCGAGGCCGGAGCCGCCGATCACCGCAATCGCCGCCGCGCGGTCCAGGAACTCGCGCCGGGTCATGCCGGAATGGCAGTACTGGTCGTAAAGTTCGAAGACCCGAGGATCGATATCCTCATAAGTGTATTCGGTCTTCCGAGGAAGATGGGTGTCCATGAATAATTCCCTCCCGTGTGGAATGAACAAATGAATAACGCTCAACCAACTAACATCGGTCGCCGAATATTAGTCCCGCCGTTCATCCGTTAGCCATCAACTTTCGGACCGTTTTGCTCAACTCTTCGGGAGGTTGCCGGTACCGGGGGCTCTCCAACCGCCGCGGGTTCGTGTCGACGAATGATATCCCCGGGGTCCGCGACGGCATTATCGTCGATGCGGAGGAATGCGTTTGGACCGCGGAGCTGATCTCGGGAGACCTCGTCCGGGGGACCCCGGATGGAGAGGAGCAGCGGCGGATCGGGATGCCGGTTCGAAACATTACGAGCGTCATGTTCGGCGCGGGCGCTCCGTTCAAGATTTCCGGTTTGTGAATTCAAGGGGTCCCGGAGCCACGTTTCGGCGGCCAGGGATCGTCCGGCAACCGCCCTGCGTCCGCCTCGCGTACAAAATTTCATCGAGCGACGGAACCAAAATCCTTGCCCGTTGAAGGGGCATGATCGCAACTCTCAAGACCATCTGGAACCACCCCTGCACCTTCTGGGTGCTGCTGGCGCTCCCCGGCATCCCCATGACAGCCGCCCTGTCCCGCGGCGTCGGCGCCGAGGAGCTGCTCCACCCCACGGGCGAGTTCGCGGCCCGGTTCATGATAATCGCCATGATGCTGACCCCGCTCCGGATGCTGTTTCCGCGCGCGCGCTGGCTCGCCTGGCTCAACCAGCGCCGCCGGTATCTGGGTGTCGCGGCGTTCGGCTATGCGCTCCTGCACACAATCCTGTACGTCGTCGACATGCGGACCCTGGACGCCATGGCCCGCGAGTTCTGGGCGATCGGCATCTGGACCGGCTGGTTCGCGTTTTTCATTTTCATCCCCCTTGCGGTGACCAGCCACGACGGGGCCGTCCGGTTCCTGCGCCGGGGGTGGCAGTGGCTGCACCGCTGGATTTATCCGGCCGCCATCCTGACCCTGCTTCACTGGATATTCGTCCACAACCATCTGGGCCCCGCACTGGTGCATTTCGTGCCCCTGGCCCTTCTGGAGGCTTACCGTCTGTTCCGAATCATGAAGCCGCGTCCAGCGGCCGCTTGAACTCTCCACCACGCTTCAACACGCAAAGAGGACACCATGATCAGGAAAGTCGTAATTGGAACCTTCGCCGCGGCGGTTTTGAGCCTGTCCGCCGGGCAGGCCGACGCCACCGGCCGCATGACCTGCGAGAGCGGCGACCAATCCACCTGGAAGACCCGGGAACAGCTGATCGAGAAGGTTAAGTCCGAAGGCTGGCAGGTCCGCCGGGTCAAGGTCGACGGCCGCTGCTACGAGCTCTACGGCACCACGCCGGAAGGGGACCGGGTCGAGGCCTATTTCCACCCCGTGACGCTCGAGAAGCTTCTGGTCGCGCGGCGCGGTCAAATCCTGTTCCGGAAGTAGCCGGAAACCGTCACCGGGACCCGGTCAGCACCGGTTCGCCCGCATATCCTCAATCGCCGTCCGATCTCGACAGCGACTCAAACGCCTCACCCGAGGCGTTCAATCGCGGATACTCCGCCGCCGGGACGGGCTTGTCGAGAAACCGGCACAGCGGATCCCAGCCGTCCCCCAAATGATATGTCAGCAGGCGATCTTCCGTGAAGGCAGCCTGTATGTCGGCGATGTGCTTTTCGTAGACCGCCATCGCGTGCGCCCGATCGTCCGGCCGGCCGCCGAATGTGAGATCTTTGACGACGACATTGCCGACGGAATCGGGGTCGTCCTTCTTCATGAAGGGGATGATGGTTTTTTCCATGCTGGCGTACCAACTCTCGGCGCTTCGCACGGAGAGAATAATTCTGGCATCTCCAAAATGCTCGGCAAGTTCGCGCCAGAAATAACATGACGGCCAGTCGACCGCGGCGTTGTAACCCTCAAAGACGTGATCCCAGCCGGGCCGCGAACCCTGCGCGATCGACCGCCAAAGGCGTTCCTGATCAGGGTCGTGCAACAAATCACGCATGTGATGACAGGGACCGAACCCCAATTGTTCGAGGGCGGCGCGCATCGAATCCGTTCCGGTCCGTCCAAATCCCGCGCCGATGACAGCAAGGCTCATGGCTCAGCGTTCTCCCAACGTATTTCAGGACTACAGACTGACCAAGTTCGGGATCAACCGCTAGGCAGAATTTAATTGATATTTCAATGATTGATTCATCAAGTAAATGCCTTATACTCCCTCTCATCCGCAGGGAGAGTAGCTTGTCCGACGTCATCCCCCGACCGCGTGCCAAGCAGCGGTTTGACCTGAAGTCTCATGTTCCGGCGCTGTTCGTCACGCTCGGCGTGAAAATTGGACGGCACGCCGCCCGTCACCATGCGCGGCTGCTCGGCTTTGACCTTCGCGAATGGCGGATTATACAGATTACCGGTGCCGGCGGCCGGTCGACCATTCTGGAAGTGGCGGACACTTTGGGAATGGATCGAGGTGGCACCAGCCGCTCCATCGCCCGCCTTGAGGAACGTGGACTGCTCACCCGCCAGGATGATCCCAAGGACCGCCGCCGGTCGTTTGTGGAATTGACTCAAGATGGTTGGGCCCTTTATGACGAAATCGTTCAGTTTGCCCTGGCCCGGGAACAGCGGCTATTAAGAAAATTCTCCGCCAACGAACAAGCGGTCCTGAGAGAAATGCTGAATACCGTACATGCCGAAGCGGACGAGATGCTCGCCGAGGGCTGGGTGCCCGATGCCGGTCAATCCGGCCAACCCACCTCGCAGTTGAGCCAATAGCACTCATACGGAGGAGGCCGATTATGTCTGAATTTGCAATGGAACCATTGGTGCGCAACGCCTGGTATATCGGCGCCTGGTCTTACGAATTGGACGAAGGACCCATCGCCCGCAAGATCATGGGCCAGGACCTGGTCCTCTTCCGGAGCGGCGACGGCTCCGCAGCGGCGCTTGAAGACCGGTGCTGCCACCGGGGCGTGAAGCTGTCTCTGGGCAAGGCGGTCGAGACCGGCATCCAATGCGGTTATCACGGTATGGTTTATGACGGCTCGGGCGCCTGCGTGGAAAATCCGGGCGAGAAGCTAAGCCCCGCCCACCGTGTCCGGGCGTATGCCGTCGCGGAGCGACAGAAATTTGTTTGGATCTGGACCGGCGATCCGGAACTTGCGGATGAAAGCCAAATCATCGACTTCCCCTATCACGATCAGGCCGACGAATATAATTTCCACTTCGGCCGGTACGATATCGCCGCCAACTACATGTTCATGATGGACAATCTGATGGATTTGACTCACCTGGGCTACGTCCACGGTACGACCATCGGTGGCAACCCGCAGGAGCACGACGAAGCCGAAATGACGACCACGCGGACCGGGCGCGGCGCTCATTTCAATCGCAGCATGCCGAACTCCACGCCACCGCCCGCATTCAGAAAAGCCGCCGGATTCAAGGGACAGGTCGACCGTTGGATGGATTTCGAATACGTCGCACCGGCATCCGTGCTGCAGTGGGCGGGCATTCACGATGCCGGAACCGGCGGGCTTGATGACCCAACCAAACCGGGTGGGCTGCTGCTCCGGGTCTTCCATCACGCGACGCCGGCCGACGACGCCAATTTCCACTACTTCTTCTCTACCGCCGTTCGTGGCGAGCCCTATGACGGAAAGGGCAATACCGGGTTTCATGAAGATATCCTGGAAGCCTTCGAGGAAGACAAGCTCTTTATCGAGGCCCAGCAGGAGGCGGTCGGCGCCGATCCCGGCCGCAAGCTGATCCTTCGAGAGCACGACAAGGCTGTCGCCTACAGCCGCCAGGCGATCCACCAGATGCAGGCGGCGGAAATGCCGGCGGCGGCTGAGTAGGACGCAGAGAAACACCGCCGCCGGTTCAGCTAACGCCTGGCGTCTATGAGAGTTCAACTCGAAACTAGTTGAGTGATTTCAGTCGGTTGTGCCTTACTCGGTTGTGTCAAAGCAAACGAGGAGGCACGACATGTGGACCGAAATCACTCGCCCGAAGTATGAGCGCCGT
>LXNI01001245.1_pt1 | contig 23293 bp, 23 predicted proteins | sample 809091 | NCBI WGS metagenome assembly LXNI01 (sample SAMN04870527, study PRJNA318959) | sponge metagenome | biome: 01000161; feature: marine sponge reef; material: water | host: Sarcotragus foetidus | place: Greece: Milos, Mediterranean Sea | collected 2013-05-29 | depth 5-7 m | reverse complement strand
GTAGACCTCTTCAAAGCGCATTAGTCTCGTCTCCTGTAACCATTTTGTCGGTTTCATCTGGTACTCCAAATCGATTGAAATACCCCATAGTAAAACCGGACAGATAACTTGTTATAAAAGCGGACAGATTAATTGTTCTCTACAAAACCTGCATTCCGGGTTGCCCCGTTAATTCTTAATCTCTATAATCTGCCCGCCAACGAATTGGGACAGCTGAAAATCACGTTTTGACTACTGTTTTTAACACGGCTGTTGCCAAAACAAAGATGCCTGCTGGCCGTATTGTTACAGCTCAGATAGTAGTGTCCTTGATGATCGCGGCATTGTGCCTGTTGATTGATACGGTTGCTGCCTGGTCGTCTTTGCTTGGAGGTTTTGCCTGTATCTGCCCTGGTCTGTACGCAGCCATCAGATTGCAAAAGGCTGTACATGCGGAAGAGGCTTCTGGAGGAGGCTCTGGTTTAGGTCCGGTATTAATGGGTGAGTTGGGTAGGATCGTACTATCGGCAGTTATTTTTATTGTGGTTTTCTTGACGGTAAAACCACTGAACGTGCTCAGTTTTTTTGGGACGTTCTTAGTGTTGCAATTTTGTCATGTGCTGATTCCCCTCGTGGACTCACTGAGAATGCGGAAGATATTGTAGAACAGAAGCAGTAAAGCTGACTGTTTCAGGATAACTATTGAAATTTATGAATTTTTATGGCCGGCGATAACCCCACAACGCAGGAATACATCAACCATCATCTGACCAACCTTGTCTATGGCCAACGTCCTGATGGCACGTGGGATTTTGCACACAGTTCTCAGGAAATTACGGATATGGGTTTCTGGGCGATTCATGTTGATACCATGTTCTGGTCCATTTCGCTGGGTGTGCTCTTTCTGGGTATCTTTTTACTGGTGGCCAGACGCGCAACTTCCGGTGTGCCGGGCGGATTGCAGAACGCGTGTGAGATGGCAGTGGAATTTGTTGAAGACAACGTTACACAGGTATTTGGAACCCGGCCCAATGCGCTCATCGGTCCGCTGTCCCTGACAATTCTGATCTGGGTTTTCCTGATGAATCTGATGGACCTGGTCCCCGTTGACCTTATTCCCCGTGCAGCACAACTGGCGGGTGTGTCCCACTTCAAGGTTGTGCCCACAACCGACCCCAATGCAACCTTGGGTATGTCTATTGGTGTGTTCTTTCTGGTGCTCTATTACAACTTCAAAATCAAGGGAGCCACAGGGTTTGCGCTCGGGCTAGTGACTCATCCCATACCGCACTGGAGCATGTACTGGTTCAATTTTATCCTTGAGATGGTTGATATGGTGACCAAACCAATGTCTCACGGCCTGCGTTTATTCGGTAATCTATATGCCGGGGAGATGATTTTTATCCTGATCGCGTTATTTCCCTGGTATGCGCAATGGCCCCTGTCATTACCCTGGGCACTCTTCCACATTCTCATCATCTGTCTGCAGGCCTTTGTATTCATGATTCTGACTATCGTGTATCTGACCCAGGCGCATGAAACTGGTGAGCACTAGGAGCATCCCAGTAATTTGTAACTTTAATTTCATTAAGCAGGAGTAAGTAATGGAACAAGCAATGATTTATATTGCCGGTGGAATTCTGATGGGTCTCGGCGCCATCGGCAGTGGCGTCGGTATTGGAATTCTTTCCGGTAAATATCTGGAAGGTGTGGCACGGCAACCGGAATTAAAGCCAATGCTGATGACCCAGTTGTTTATTGCACTGGCCCTGGTCGACGCGGTGCCGATCATCGCGGTTGCCATCTCCCTGTACATGATCTTCCTGATAGCCGGGGCGTAAACAACGCTTTTTTATTGATGAACATAATTTTTGAGGTGAAATCAGCGTGAACATTAATGCAACTTTGTTTGGCCAGATGATTACCTTTGCCCTGTTTGTGCTTTTCTGCATGAAGTTTATCTGGCCTTTTCTGACCCAGGCGATGCGAGAGAGGCAGGACACCATACGGGAAGGTCTGGAAAATGCGGCCACCGCCGAGAAACATCTCGAACAGGCAAATCAGGCGGCCGATGTTGAACTTGAGAAAGCCAAAACGCAGGCGGCTGAGCTGATCAATCAGGCCAGAAACCGGGCGAATCAGATTATTGAAGAAGCGAAAGGCCAGGCGCACGAAGAGGCAGATCGCATTATCCAGGGGGCGCAGGCCGAGATCGATCAGGAAATCAATCGTGCCAGAGAAGCGCTTCGTTCCCGGGTGAGTGATCTGGCTGTCGAAGGTGCGGAAAAAATACTGGAAAACAGCATCGACAGAAATGTCCATGAGCGCATGCTGAATAATCTGTCGGCACAACTGTAGCGGATTGACTATGGCGGAAGCGGAACTTGCAACAATAGCACGTCCCTATGCCAGGGCGGCATTTGCGTATGCAGTGGAACAGAATAATGGCCTGGATGACTGGTCTGGATTACTGGCGGTTCTGGCCTCGGCAGTGGGACAGGATGTCATCCGGGAAAAACTGTCCGACCCATTGCTGACGCGACAGGAAGGTGCAGGGGTACTGATCAAATTGTTTGACAGTCAGTTAAATGAAAATGTACGCAATTTTATCAGTGTGTTGGCGGAATACGGCCGGATTGAATTACTTCCGGAAATCATGCAGTTGTTTGAGCTGATGAAAGCCAACTATGAAAAAACGGTCAACGTCGAAGTCACCAGTGCTTTTGAAATGTCTGATAGCGAAGCGTCACGATTGTCAGAATTCATGCAGGGTTATCTGCAGCGCAACATCAAGCTCACCTCTGATATTGATGAAGACCTGCTGGGCGGTGTTGTCGTCTGTGCAGAGGATACGGTGATCGATCATTCAATAAGGGGACGACTGAGAAAACTCTCTCAGACATTAAGACAGACTGGTCCTGAATGAACAGGCAGCTGAAAGTGAAAAAAAACAGAACATGAGGCATCAAACATGGAACAACTGAATCCTTCCGAAATCAGCGAAATCATCAAGCAGCGAATTGAACGTCTTGATGTATCTGCGGAAGCCCGCAACGAGGGAACAATTGTCAGTGTATCTGACGGTATTGTCAGAATACATGGCCTTGCGGATGTTCAAAATGGTGAAATGATTGAATTTCCGGACAATCTTTTTGGCCTGGCGCTGAATCTGGACAGGGACTCCGTGGGTGCGGTGGTTCTTGGAGATTACAAACCCCTGAAGGAAGGTCAGACTGTACGTTGTACAGGTCGTATTCTGGAGGTGCCTACCGGTCCGGAATTACTGGGTCGTGTCGTTGATCCTCTGGGCAGGCCTATTGATGGCAAGGGTCCTGTCAATGCATCGTCATTTTCACCCGTGGAAAAAGTCGCACCGGGTGTTATCGACAGACAACATGTGGACCAGCCGGTACAAACCGGTCTGAAGTGTATCGATTCGATGATTCCGATCGGCCGCGGTCAGCGCGAACTGATCATTGGAGACCGGCAAACAGGCAAATCCGCTATTGCCATTGATACCATCATTAATCAGCAGGCATCAGGGATCAAATGTATCTATGTCGCCATCGGTCAGAAGCTTTCTTCGATTGCCAATGTCGTCAGAACCCTTGAAGAATACGGTGCGATGGAAAATACCATCGTGGTGGGAGCAGGCGCCTCTGATCCGGCGCCAATGCAGTATCTCTCCGCCTATTCCGGTTGCGCCATGGGCGAGTACTTCCGTGACCGGGGCGAGGATGCACTGATTATCTATGATGATCTGACAAAGCAGGCCTGGGCATATCGACAGATTTCATTGCTGTTACGGCGGCCACCCGGACGGGAAGCCTATCCTGGAGATGTCTTCTATCTGCATTCCCGTTTGCTGGAAAGGGCTGCCCGTGTCAATCCCGAATACGTTGAAAAATTTACCAACGGAGAGGTCAAGGGTAAAACGGGTTCGTTGACGGCACTGCCGATCATCGAAACCCAGGCGGGTGACGTATCCGCCTTTATTCCGACCAACGTGATTTCAATTACCGATGGGCAGATCTTTCTGGAAACAGACATGTTCAATGCCGGTAACAGGCCAGCCATGAATCCGGGTATTTCCGTATCCCGGGTAGGTGGTGATGCTCAGGTCAAATTCATGTCAAGAATCAGCGGCGGCATCAAAATAGCGTTGGCGCAATTTCGTGAGCTGGCAGCATTCTCCCAGTTTGCATCCGACCTGGATGAAGCGACCCGGCGGCAATTGGCTCATGGTGAACGTATATCCGAGCTGATGAAGCAAAAACAGTATGCACCGATGACCGTGGCGGATATGGGCGTAGTCCTGTTTGCCGCCAACGAGGGTTATCTCGTTGATATCGAGGTGGACAAGATACTGGACTTTGAGTCTGCCCTGCTTTCCTACATGAATTCGGAACATGCTGATTTCATGGCGGAAGTCAATGAGCAGGGTGCTTATACCGATGATGTGGTCAAGGCATTGACCAGCGCCATCGAGACATTCAAAGCAACCCAGACCTGGTAGGACGCCATGGCAGGAACAAAAGAACTCCGCAAACAGATCGCCAGTATCAGTAACACTCAGAAGATTACCAGCGCGATGGAAATGGTAGCGGCCAGCAAGATGCGGAAAGCGCAGGAACGAATGGCGCGCGGACGCCCGTACTCTGATCAGATCCGATCGGTGATCGGTCATGTGGCAAATGCATCCGCAGAATTCAGACATGGTCTTATGGTGGAGCGGGAAGTCAGGAGAGTCGGTTATATCATCGTTACCACAGACAAGGGGTTGTGTGGTGGATTGAATATCAACCTGCTCAAGGCGGTTGTCAATGAACTCAAAAAGTGGTCTGAAGAGAATATCGAAGTGGACCTTTGCCTCATTGGCAACAAGGGCTCCCAGTTCTTCAGAAGTTATGGGGGGCGTGTTGTTGCCGCCAGCAGTCACGTGAGCGAAACACCGGCGATGAGTGATCTGATCGGCAGTATCAAGGTGATGCTGGATGCATTTGAAGAAGGCGCCGTGGACAAGATCTTTCTTGCCAACAATGTGTTCGTCAACACGATGATCCAGTCTCCGACGGTTCGACAACTGGTACCGCTTGACCCGGATGAGGACGACAACCTGAGACATCGCTGGGATTACATCTATGAACCGGAAGCACGGGATCTGGTAGAAGGCCTTGTGACGAGATTTATTGAGTCCCAGGTATATCAGGCTGTCGTGGAAAACGGCGCCTGTGAACAGGCGGCCAAGATGATTGCGATGAAAAACGCAACGGAGAATGCCGGGGAGATGATCGAAGAACTGGAATTGATCATGAATAACGAAAGACAGGCGGCAATTACCCAGGAATTATCAGAAATTATTGGCGGCGCGGCGGCTGTTTAGGTCAGCGTTGAATACAAAGATCAGGGATATAGAGGAATAACAGATGAGTAGTGGAAGAATCGTATCGGTCATTGGTGCGGTCATTGACGTTGAATTTCCGCGTGACCAGGTTCCACAGGTCTATGACGCACTGAGCGTGGATGAAGCCGGGCTCACGCTCGAAGTCCAGCAGCAGTTGGGTGACGGTGTTGTGCGTACCATCGCCATGGGAAGCTCCGAAGGCATCAGCCGGGGATTGCCGGTCACCAATACCGAAGCACCGATCTCGGTACCTGTCGGGGAAAAGACTCTGGGACGAATCATGGATGTTCTGGGTAATCCCATAGATGAACAAGGCCCGATTGGTGAGCAGGAAAGAAGGCCGATCCACCAGAAGCCGCCATCATTTGAGGAACAGGCCGGCGGACGGGATCTGCTGGAAACAGGGGTCAAGGTCATAGATCTGATCTGTCCATTCGCCAGGGGCGGCAAGGTTGGGCTGTTTGGCGGAGCAGGCGTCGGCAAGACCGTGACCATGCTTGAATTGATTAACAACATTGCCAGGGAACACAGTGGTCTTTCTGTATTCGCCGGTGTTGGTGAGCGAACCCGGGAAGGGAATACCTTCTATCATGAAATGCAGGAAGCGGGTGTACTGGACAAGATCGCGATGGTATTCGGACAGATGAATGAACCGCCAGGCAACCGCCTCCGGGTAGGCCTTTCAGGCCTGACCATGGCCGAGAAGTTCCGGGATGATGGCACGGATGTATTGTTGTTTATCGACAACATTTATCGCTATACGCTGGCGGGTACCGAAGTCTCGGCTCTGTTGGGACGGATGCCATCCGCAGTGGGATATCAGCCGACACTGGCCGAGGAAATGGGAGTGTTACAGGAACGTATTACAACCACAAAGTCCGGTTCCATCACTTCCGTACAGGCGGTCTACGTTCCTGCGGATGACCTGACAGACCCTTCTCCGGCGACAACGTTTGCCCACCTTGATTCAACAGTGACGTTAGCCAGGGAAATCGCGTCTCTGGGTATCTATCCGGCCGTTGATCCTCTGGATTCCACGTCCAGGCAACTGGACCCGCTGGTGGTTGGTGAGGAACATTATGATGTTGCCCAGGGTGTCCAGGGTGTTCTCCAGAAATACAAGGAACTCCGCGATATCATCGCGATCCTGGGTATGGACGAACTGTCTGAAGAAGACAAGCTGACGGTATACCGAGCCCGCAAGATTTCGCAATTCTTCTCCCAGCCCATGCATGTAGCAGAGGTGTTTACCGGACAACCAGGTGTTTATGTCCCACTGGCGGATACCATTCGCAGTTTCAAGGGGATTCTTGAAGGTGAGTTTGATGACCTTCCGGAAGGTGCATTCAGTATGGTCGGCAGTGTTGAGCAGGCTGTAGAAAAAGCGAAGAACCTTTAGAGAATATCCCATGGCTGCTACAGTACTTTGCAGGATCGTCAGTGCGGAAAAGGAGATTTACACCGGGCAGGTGGAGATGGTTATTGCCACTGGCACCATCGGAGAACTGGGTATTATGCCGGGCCATACTCCTCTCTTGACCGGCGTCAAACCAGGTCCGGTAAGGTTAGTGCTGGAAGGTGGTGAAGAGGAAATTTTCTTTGCCTCCGGTGGCTATCTTGAAGTACAGCCGACGGCTATCACGATTTTGGCCGATACCGCACTGCGCGCTGATGATGTTGACGAAGCAGCGGCGCTGGAGGCGCAGCAGAAAGCAGAGAAGGAACTCGGTGACCAGCGTTCCGATGTGAATTTTGCCAGAGTGGCGGCGGACTTGCAGGAGCAGGCAGCGATGCTGCGCACCGTGCGCAAACTCCGTGAAGGTAAACAATAGTTTCCTTTGATTTCCGGAGTTCCGCTTTCTGGGTTCAGTGTTGTCCTGGTTGCCGTCAGTAACAACCGGTAGAGAGTAACCCGCCAATCTTCTATACTAATCCGCAAAGACTCTTATCGAGTCTGAATCGACACTAAATTTCACCGAGACCTGTATGCTCCTAAGCCGCAGTGCCGGATAAGGTATGACAAATCCGCTATTGGAAGTCTGTATTCTTGCGGCAGGCAGGGGCACCCGTATGCACTCCAGTGTCCCAAAAGTCATGCATCAACTCGGAGGTAAACCACTGCTGGCCCATCTTCTTCAGACGGTACAAAGACTTGAACCGGCAGTAATCCATGTTGTCATTGGTCCGGAAGGGAAGAAAGCACAGGAAATGTTCGCCAATTCTGACGTGAACTGGGTTACCCAGCGGGACCGACGCGGTACAGGACATGCCGTACAGCAGGTTATGCCCGCGGTGGGCGCGAATTCAAAATTACTCATCCTGCCAGGAGACGCTCCGCTGGTCAGGTTCGAAACCCTGTCCGCACTGATCAGAGTGGATTCAGTGTTTACCCTGTTGACTGCTCTATTGGATGATCCATCAGGGTATGGCCGCATAATCCGCGGAGATTCAGATCTTGTGGCGGCTATTGTTGAAGACAGGGACGCGACAGATGAGGAAAAGGGCATTCATGAAATCAACACCGGAATGATGGCAGTACTTGCCGGTTATCTGGCAACCTGGTTGCCCCGGTTAACGGATGATAACGTTCAGCAGGAACTGCTGTTAACAGATATTATCGCCCTTGCCGTTCAAGACAACGTGTCGGTTAAAACTCTGGTTTCCAATGATCCTCTGGAAGTTTCCGGCATCAACACTCAGGAACAACTCGCCGCCATGGAACGGGCATTACAATGTCGGACCACCTTGAGCGATACCGGTGCAGGATCAGCCAGGAACAGGGTCAAGTAGATGTGTGGAATAGTCGGTGGAGTAACACAACGCAATGTCGTTGGTATTCTTCTGGAAGGCTTGCAGCGTCTGGAGTATCGGGGTTATGACTCCGCCGGACTGTGTGTCCTGGACCCGGAAAACAACCGGTTAACCCGAACCAGACGGGTGGGTAAAGTAATTGAACTCAAGAATGCCTGTTCCACGCTGGATCATCCGGGTAGGGTTGGCATTGCGCATACCCGCTGGGCGACTCACGGAGAAAAAACAGAAACCAATGCACACCCGCACCTGTCCAGCGACCAGGTCAGTGTTGTTCATAATGGCATCATAGAGAACCATGAAATCCTGAGATCGGAACTGATTGAACTGGGTTACAGATTTACTTCGGAAACCGATACTGAGGTGATCGCCCATTTGCTGCACCGTGAAGTTTCCCTGGCCGGCAACTTCAGACAGGGTGTTCACAATGGATTAGCCAGACTGGAGGGCGCCTATGCTCTGGCCGTCATGCATTGTGCGTATCCGGATACCCTGATTGCTGCAAGACTGGGCTCCCCGTTGGCGGTCGGCCTGGGCATTGATGAGAACTTCATAGCGTCGGACTACCAGGCATTGCGCCCGGTAACAGACCGTTTCATTTTCCTTGAAGAAGGTGAAGTGGTCGAAGTCACGGCTGCAGATGTATTGTTTTTTAATTTTGACGGGCAATCTGTCGAACGTCACAGCGTAACAATCGACGACACACGGGAAGCGTCGGACAAAGGCAACTTTCAACATTACATGCTGAAAGAGATCTATGAGCAACCGCAAGTTTTTGCAGACACTCTGGAGGGACGGATCGCAGATGGTCATGTTCTGGAAGGGGCATTCGGAACAGGCGCCAGGGACATTTTCTCCCAGGTTAAAGCGATTCAGATTATCGCCTGCGGCAGCAGCTACTATACCGGGCAGATAGCCCGGTTCTGGTTTGAACAGATTGCCGGGATCCCCTGCAATGTGGAGATTGCCAGTGAAATTCGCTATCGCAGTGTGGCGGTGTTACCGGGCACTCTGCTGGTCGCTATTTCTCAATCCGGTGAGACGGCGGATACGCTCGCCGCGCTGAGATCTGCCACGCACAAGAACTATGTGGGAAGCCTTTGTCTTTGTAATGTACCCAACTCTACGCTGGTACGGGAATCAGATATTGGCTTCATGCTGAATGCAGGTGTCGAGATTTGTGTTGCTTCCACCAAGGCAATTACCAACCAACTGGGGGATTTATTGCTGCTTGTCCTGGTGCTGGGGCGCTACCACCATATGGATGATGCAACGGAAAGGGAACTCGTGAGTGCACTGCAAGGCGTACCGGCACTTCTGGCAGAAGTACTTGCACTGGAAGATCAGATAATGATTATGGCGGAGTCCTTCTTCGAGAAACAACATGCCCTGTTTCTTGGCCGCGGTTCCCACTATCCCGTTGCCATGGAGGGTGCATTAAAGCTGAAGGAAATCTCCTATATCCATGCCGAAGGATATCCTGCCGGAGAATTGAAACACGGCCCACTGGCCCTGGTTGATGTCGATATGCCTGTTGTTGCCGTGGCCCCGGGAGGAGAACTTCTGAAAAAGCTCAAATCCAATCTTGAGACTGTAAAGGCGCGTGGTGGTGAGTTGTTTATCATTGGTGACGAACAGTTTGCCGGTGATGAAGCAACCCATATGTTGCAAATGCCGTCCTGCCACAGCGTGGTATCGCCAATTATTTACATCATTCCGGTTCAATTACTGGCTTATCACGTTGCCGTGTTCAAGGGCACGGATGTGGACCATCCCAGGAACCTGGCCAAATCCGTGACGGTGGAATAAGCATTGGACGTCAGCCGTATTCTTGACGATTTGAATGAGGCCCAGCGAGAAGCGGTAACGCTGCCTCTGGGGAGCTCACTGATTCTGGCGGGTGCGGGCAGTGGTAAAACCAGGGTCCTGACGCACCGTATTGCCTGGCTAATTCAGACAGAAGGCATCTCCCCCTATAGTATTCTGGCAGTGACGTTCACCAACAAGGCAGCTGCAGAAATGCGTGGCCGGATTGAAACCCTGTTGGAAATGCCGGTCCGCGGTATGTGGGTTGGCACATTTCACGGGATCGCTCACCGCCTGCTGCGCATGCATTTCCAGGAAGCGAAGCTGCCTCAGAATTTTCAGATTCTCGACTCGGATGATCAATTGCGACTGGTAAAACGCGTCATCACCGAGCAGGGAATAGATGAAAAAAAGTGGCCGGCCAGGCAGGCATGCTGGTTCATCAACCAACAGAAGGATGAAGGCCTGAGATCACACAATATCGAAGATTACGGCGACATGTTCCAGAAAACCCAGTTGCAGATTTATCGAGCCTACGAACAAGCCTGTGAACGGGGTGGAATGGTGGACTTTGCGGAACTGCTGCTGCGAGCCCTTGAACTGCTGCGTGAAGACGAACAGCGTCCCAACAACACCTCTCTGCTGCGTCATTATCGGGAACGGTTCAGCGCCCTGCTGGTTGATGAATTCCAGGATACCAATACCATTCAATATGCCTGGTTGAGGTTGCTCGCCGGAAATAATGACAATCTGACAGTTGTTGGAGACGACGACCAGTCCATCTACGGATGGCGTGGTGCGCGTATCGAAAATATCCAGAAATTTTCCACTGATTTCCCAAACAGTAAAACCATCCGACTGGAACAGAATTACCGGTCTACGGGAAGCATACTGAAAGCTGCAAACCATCTGGTAGACAACAATCAGGGCAGACTGGGAAAGAATTTGTGGACGGAAGCGGGTGATGGCGATTTGATAAACCTCTACTCGGGTTTTAACGAGATTGACGAGGCCCGGTTTATCGTGGACAGGATCAAGGCCTGGGTGGCGGAAGGCAACCTGTATAGTGAAGCGGCAATCCTGTACCGGTCCAACGCCCAGTCCCGCGTACTTGAAGAAGCCATGTTACGCTCTCAACTGCCGTATCGAATTTACAGCGGGCAGCGGTTTTTTGAGCGGGCGGAGATCCGGAATGCTTTAGCCTACGTTCGGCTGGTCAGTCAGAGAGATTCGGATGCCGCTTTCGAGCGCGTAGTGAATACGCCAACCCGGGGAATTGGTGATCGAACAATTGAATTAATCCGGCGCACGGCACGAGCAGGCAATCTGTCACTGTGGCAGTCAGCTCAGCAACTGGTTTCCGGTGATATTCTCCCGGAAAGGGCCCGAAATGCGATATCCGGTTTCATCGAACTGGTCAATGGGATGGACAGGGAAACTGAAGATGCAGACCTGAAGACTTTGGTTGACCGGGTTATAGCAATGTCTGGATTACGTCCTTTCTACGCAAAGGAAAGAGGTGAGCGTGGGCAGGCCCGTCTGGAGAATCTGGCAGAGCTGGTGACAGCAGCAGGAACCTTCGATCCCGATGAGGACTATACCTTTGACGAAGATGAGGAACAGGAAACATTGACGATACTGGATGAATTCCTTACCCGTGCTTCCCTGGAGTCCGGAGAAGGCCAGGGAGACCCGAACCAGGATTGTGTACAGATGATGACGATGCACAGCGCCAAGGGTCTGGAATTTCCACTGGTGTTTTTGTCCGGGATGGAAGAAGGACTCTTCCCCAGTATGATGTCACTGTCGGAACCCGGCCGCCTGGAAGAGGAACGGCGTCTTTGCTATGTTGGAATCACCAGGGCGATGCTTCGTTTGTATATCACCTATGCGGAATCCCGTCGCATCCACGGTTCAGAAAGCTATAATCGACCGTCCCGTTTTCTGGAAGAAATTCCATCAGAACTGATACAGGAAGTCCGTCTCCGAAACACCGTCGTCCGCCCACCGGCATCACCGAACAGAGCTACGACGACTGTAGAGGGCACGGAATTCAGACTGGGGCAATATGTATCCCATTCAGCCTTTGGTGAAGGTGTGGTGATGAACTATGAAGGCAGCGGAAAACAGGCACGGGTTCAAGTGAACTTTGACAGGGTTGGCAGCAAGTGGCTGATGGTCTCAATGGCCAATCTGCAAAAAGCAGGATGAATTGGAGTGAACAGATGATGAACAGAATTTTCGCAATATGCGCCATGGCGATGTTACTGGCAGGGTGCAGCGATGGCGAACAGGCAACCTCGGAAACAGCGGTTGATGACACAAAAGTCTACCACTGGCGCATGGTAACAACCTGGCCCAAGAACTTCCCCGGTATGGGCACGGCGGTGGAAGTTTACGCCGACAGAGTCAGGAAAATGACAAATGGGCGCATTGATATCAGAGTCTACGGCGCCGGCGAAATAGTTCCTGCGCTGGAAGTCTTTGAAGCCGTTTCGCAGGGAACGGTGCAGATGGGACATGGTGCTGCCTATTACTGGAAAGGCAAAGTACCGGCGGCTCAGTTTTTTACAGCGGTGCCATTTGGATTCACCGCACAGGAAATGAACGCCTGGCTGTTCTACGGTGGCGGCATCGAACTGTGGCGACAACTGTATGCAAAGTACGACCTGGTGCCGATTGTCGGTGGCAATACCGGTGTGCAGATGGCGGGATGGTTTAACAGGGAAATCAACTCTCTTGAGGATATCAAGGGGATGAAAATGCGTATACCGGGCATGGGCGGAGAGGTCTTTGAAAGGGCAGGTGGCATTGCGGTATCCATGCCGGGCGGTGAGATATTCACCAGCCTGCAAACCGGCGTCATTGACGCCACTGAGTGGGTCGGCCCATACAATGACATGTCTTTTGGCCTGCATCAGGTCGCCCGGTATTACTATTATCCGGGATGGCAGGAACCCGGACCTGCGCTTGAACTCATCATCAACAAGACGGAATACGATGCGTTGCCGGAAGATCTCCAGGAGATTCTGGAGGTGGCGGGCCGGGCAATGAATGCCGATGTATTGTCGGAATACACGGCGCGCAACAATGCGTCATTGTCAGAGCTGGTAGACAAACATGGCATTGAGATTCGGCGTTTACCGGATGATGTCATTGCGGAATTCAAGCGGATCGCGAAAGAAGTCGTAGCAGAAGTTGTGGATGACGACGACCCGCTGACAAGACAGATCTACGATTCATACAGCCAGTTCCTTGAAAATGTCAGTAGCTACCACGAAATTTCTGAGCGGGCTTATATTAATACCCGGGGGTCGGGTGGGCAGTAGTGAGGAGCTGTTTCTGCACAAACGAATAACTGACTTCCTCAGGCGAAAATCAGATCAAGAAACCAATTCGAAATATTCCTCCTGACCTGCCTCACGGTCAAAGGTATAGGTGGTCTCGCATCCATGCGCGTAATTTCTTCTGGCGATGACATAGTCGGCGAAGTCAGCGTTGCCTGCTTCATATTGGTAAACGGCCATATTAATGAGATCATGGTCCTCGACAGTGAACTCGGCAGTTCGCAGTACTTGCCGGACCACTGACACCACGACGGGCTTGGAATAGTTGTAGTGGCCGGTTAAAACCCAAACCAGTTCTATTAGAACCGGTACGCTGACATAGCCCTGGGACTGTGTGGTGCATCGCCCCTCAATCAGTTGCGTTGCGGCTTGCGACTGATCTGGGTCATCCTGGACGATGTAGCGGACCAGCACGTTGGTGTCGAGTCCAATCATTGATTACGCGCAGACGCTCTCAGAATGGCTCGATCCATATCATCCAGGCTGGCGGGTGAAGCAGGTTTTGACACCATACCTTTCAAATCTGTCACCGGCGCCGTGGTCGCAGTAACTCTCAATTCTCCATTTTGCTCCAGAAAGAAATCAAGCCTGTCTCCCGGCTTGAGATTAAGTGCGTCACGAATCGCCTTTGGTACAGTCACCTGACCTTTGTATGTGAGGGTGGCGTACATTACTTTATCTCATATTCCTTACTTTTGTGTAAGGAATATAGAGCATGTAGACCAAACGGTCAAGACAGCGTCCGGACTCGATGCAATTCGATAATGCTGTTTCTTGAACGCTTTAAGGCAATATTCTGCATTACCTCAGGGATACAACACAGAAGGCAGCCAGGTGGCGAGCGCTGGTTGCCAGGCCAGGATGATCAGCATCAACAGTTGAATGACAATAAAGGGAATGACGCCCTTGTAGATGTCGATCGTTTGAATAGTCTCGGGTGCGACGCCGCGGAGATAGAACAAGGCAAAACCAAAAGGCGGCGTCAGAAAGGAAGTCTGCAGGTTGATGGCGATCATGATTCCCAGCCAGATCGGGTCCAGTCCCATGGACATCAACACGGGTCCTACGATGGGTACCACCACAAAGGTAATCTCGATAAAGTCCAGTATGAATCCCAGCAGGAAGATCACCAGCATCACGATAATGGTGGCTCCCACCACGCCACCGGGCATTGCAGTGAAAATCTCGTGCACCAGATCATCACCGTCGTAGCCTCGAAACACCAGCGAGAACAGGGAAGCGCCAATCAGGATAAAGAACACCATTGAGGAGGTTTTGATTGTCGACCGGGCAATTGAAGCCAACTTGGGAACGTTCAGGGAGGTATTGAAATACGCCAGGACCAGCGCACCCAGCGCACCCACTCCCGCAGCTTCGGTGGGCGTGGCAATACCGAACAGTATGGACCCAAGAACCAGGACAATGAGCAGCAACGGCGGGAAAATGCTCAGCATCAACCGTATCAGGTTGACATTGGTTTTAACAGGTGGTGCTTTTGAAGGCTTTAGCAGTGAAGTAGTGAGGATGTAAAACGCATACATCCCAACCAGGATCAATCCCGGGATGATGGCGCCGGCAAACAGGTCACCCACCGATACGGTCCTGGCGTTGAAAATACCGAGGCTGAGCTGGGATTGCTGATAGGCATTGGACAGAACATCTCCGAGCAGTACCAGAGCGATGGAAGGCGGAATGATTTGTCCCAGCGTACCGGTAGCACAGATAGCGCCGGTAGCCAGAGAGGGGTCGTAATTTGCCCGCAGCATGGCAGGCAGTGACATCAGACCCATCGTGACTACAGTAGCGCCAACGATACCGGTGCTGGCCGCAAGCAGCATGCCCACGATGGTAACAGCGAGACCCAGTCCGCCAGGAATGGGGCCGAACAGACTGCTCATGGACGATAACAGGTTTTCCGCGATTTTCGATTTTTCCAGGATCACACCCATGAGAATAAAAAGCGGAACAGCTATCAAAGTCTGGTTGGTGATGATGCCGAACAGCCGGTTTGGCGTTGCCATCAGAAAAGCCGGTTCAAATACACCGGTAAGAATGCCGATGCCGGCGGCAACAAGTGAGGTTCCGGCGAGTGTCAGGGCAACGGGATAGCCCATCAGCAGCAGCAGGAAAACTGTGCCGAACATGATCAGTGGGATAAATTCCGCCATTGGTCAGTGCCGGGTCAGTATTGTCAGATTACGCAGGAGTTCTGCAATGCCCTGAAGGAACAGCAGGATGGAAAACAGCGGGATCAGCGCCTTGAGCAGGTAGACGCCGGGCAAACCACCAGGTTGGCCGGAGGATTCCCCAAGGGACCAGGATAGTGACACATAATCCAGACTGCAGTAAAACAGGAAAATCGAAAATGGAAACAGGAAAATCAAGGTACCCAGTAAATCAATGAGTGCCTGGGTTCCGGGTGCGAATCGCGCGTAAAAAATATCGACGCGAACATGGCCCTGATGACGAAGTGTATAGGCAATACTCGACATGAGCACCAGACCATGCAGGTAAATAACAGATTCCTGAAGGGCGATGGATCCAATATTAAAGCCGTATCTGGCGACGACGATGGTGCAGGTAACCAGCATCATGAGTAGCGTTAGCCACGCGACGGTCCGACCGGTCCAGTCAGACAGATTATCGAGATACACGATGGTTTTCTGTATCTGAGGTGACTCCATGAGTGTCACTTAAGGGTGATGGCTTGAAATGAATGATACCTCATTCCCGGCCAATGAATGATGTGCAACACGGCTGGCATTAATTACGCCACCGGCTTGCATAGTCAGGGGTAGACCGCCAGATCAATCACAATACCCAGAAAGACCACCATTCCGAGCCAGTGATTGTTGAGGAAGGCGGTAAAGCAGGGGTCGCGCTGACGTTTCCTGATGAGGTACTGCTGGTAGATGCACAGTCCACCGGCGATCACAAGACCCGTGTAGAATGGCCAGTGCAGCGCGGCCATTTGCGCGGCGAGCCACAGAGTGAACAGGAACAGGATCTGTAACACGGCGATAATGAGACGATCCAGATCACCAAACAGGATGGCGGAAGAACGAAGGCCGAGTTTGATGTCATCGTCTCGATCGACCATGGCATATTCCGTATCGTACGCAACGATCCAGAGCATGTTGGCGATGAACAGCAAGCCGGTCAATCGTGATACACCACCTGTCACAGCCGTATATGCCATGGGAATGCCAAGTGAGAAAGCAATTCCGAGCATGGCCTGGGGCAGATGGAAAAAACGTTTCATATACGGATAAACGACCGTCACCAGAACCCCGACAAACGCCAGAACGATGGTCGTCAGATTGGTAGTCAATACCAGAAGAAATGCGCACAAACACAGAACGCACATGAAAATGACTGCTTCACCGAGTTTGAGGTCACCTGTAGCCAGTGGCCGATTCTGTGTTCTTTTTACCAGCCCGTCGTAATTACGGTCAGCAATGTCATTCATGACACATCCAGCAGACCTGACAAGTCCGGTACCCAGGGTAAACACCAGAAAAAGATGCCAGCCGGGCCAACCGGCAGAAGCAAGCCAGAGCGCGGACAGGGTGGGCCAGAGTAAAAGGTAAATACCAATCGGTTTATCGAGACGTGCAATAGCAACAAAATGACTGTAACGGGGGGAGAGTGACTGGATTCCCGTTCGCACATTGTCTGCAAGATTTCTCAGCAATTTCGTCACAGAGGTTGAAAAAGTATTAGTATACGTTGCAATATCGAACCATCAATGAGAAGTTTATGGATAAGTTGTTGAATAATTTTGCAGGCAGTAAATGAGAAAGTGGCAATGCATAGTTTGCGGTTTTATCTATGATGAGGCCGAGGGACTGGATTCTGAAGGTATTGCGGCAGGAACATTGTGGGAGGACATCCCGGACGACTGGTGTTGTCCTGAATGCGGGATGGCCAAGGCGGATTTTGAAATGATTGAGGTAGTCTGATGATAAATAGAGCGATTTTGACACGAAACATACTGATCGGGATGGTTGCAGGTCTCATTCTGGGTTCATTGTTCCACCTGATGACGCCTTCTGCTGACGGTATTATCATGACCTACCTGGTTAACGGCCTGTTCGACATCGGTGGGTCCATCTTCATTGCCAGTCTTAAACTGCTGGTAGTTCCCCTCGTATTTTTCTCTCTGGCTTGTGGCGCCAGCAATCTCTCCGATGGATCCAGCATGGGGCGAATCGGCTTGAAGACCGTGGGACTGTATCTGATGACAACGGCTGTCGCCATCTCACTTGCCCTGATTGTTGCCACCACGATTGATCCGGGCATTGGAATGAACCTGTCTACTTCAACCGAGTTTATTCCAAAAGAAAGTCCCACGTTGAAGCAGGTACTCATCAACATTTTCCCGACCAATCCACTGAAGGCGATGGCAGAAGGCAATATGCTGCAGGTTATTGTCTTTGCGATTCTGGTCGGCGTCGCCATCAATCGATGCGGCGAACCCGGGGCACGAATTCGGGAGACTCTAAACGATTGGAATGGTGTGATCATGCGCCTCATCATGATGTTCATGATGGTAGCGCCAATCGGTATTTTCTGTCTGATGGTAACGCTGTTTGCCAATATGGGATTCTCGGCAATTGCAGATCTGATCAAGTACTTTATGACTGTTGTCGTCGTTCTGCTGATACATTTTGCGTTGACTTACAGCATCGCGATCAGGACCCTTGGCGGCCTGCCGGCCTTTGCTTTTTATCGTAAATTCTCGCCTGTGATGGCCTATGCTTTCAGTACATCTTCCAGCAATGCGACATTACCGATTACGCTTGAGGCAGTTGAGCATGGTCTGGGTGTGAAAAACGAGGTTGCCTCGTTCACGGTACCGCTGGGCGCCACAATCAATATGGATGGAACGGCCATCATGCAGGGTGTGGCAACGGTGTTTATTGCACAGGCATTCAACATCGATATTTCCATGACAGGTTATCTGATGGTCATCCTCACGGCGACACTCGCCTCTATCGGTACAGCGGGCGTTCCCGGTGTTGGTCTGATTACGTTGGCACTGGTGCTGCAGCAGGTCGGATTGCCGGTAGAAGGTATTGCGCTGATCATCGGTGTGGATAGATTGCTGGATATGATGCGAACGGCCGTGAACGTTACCGGAGATGCAACTGTCTCCACGATCGTGGCGCGCAGCGAGGGTAAACTGGACGTGGAAGTTTTCCGGGGAACCAGTAAACCGGTTACCGAGACCTGACAAGTCAGACCTGGCTCAATTGATCGGGAAATCGCATCCATCGTTGAATGATGGCGTCTACTGCCTGACGGTCGCTTCTGAACATTTGTTCAGCCACTGTCCTGACCTCCAGCAGCATGTCACTGTCCCGCAACAGGTCGGCAACCCGGAAATCAAGACTTCCGGATTGCCGACTGCCTAACAGTTCCCCGGGACCACGGATTTTCAGGTCTTCCTCGGCAATAAAAAATCCATCATTACTGGCGCGGACAACGGCCAGACGTTGTTTACTGAGTTCGCCAAGAGGTGGATGGTAAAGCAGCAGACAAAAACTTGTTTCCGTGCCCCGGCCAACACGGCCCCGTAATTGATGTAATTGCGACAGGCCCAGCCGTTCCGAGTTTTCAATCACCATCAGTGTTGCGTTTGGAACATCGACACCGACCTCTATCACCGTGGTTGCCACCAGCAGGTCGATCTCCCCCTCTTTAAATTGATCCATGACGCTTGATTTTTCCTGGTAGTTCATCCGGCCATGAATCAGACTGATTCGCAGCTCCGGCAAGACCTCCGTCAGTTCTGTTACGGTGACTTCTGCAGCCTGACTTTCCAGAATTTCGGACTCTTCAATCAAAGTACAGACCCAGTACGCCTGTGACCCCCCGATACACATGGACCGGATGCGTGAAATGATTTCCGGACGACGATTATCGGGCAGAACACTGGTGATCACCGGTGTTCTGCCCGGTGGTAATTCATCAATGATGGAAGAGTCCATGTCGGCATACATGCTCATTGTCAGAGTTCGGGGTATCGGGGTTGCGGTCATGATGAGCTGATGGGGTATCTGCTCTCCCTGATGACCTTTCTCACGCAGGGCAAGTCTCTGATGGACGCCAAATCGATGTTGTTCATCAATGATGATCAGTCCGGGTCTGTGAAAGGAGACTTCTTTCTGGAATAACGCATGCGTCCCGATAATGACATGCGTGTTACCCCTTTCGATTGATTCCAGTATCGAGAGACGTTTTTTGCCTTTGATCTTGCCCGTCAACAAACTGGTCTGAATACCCAAAGGCGCCAGCCACAGGTTGAAGTTGGCGTAATGCTGTTCCGCGAGCACTTCTGTTGGCGCCATGATGGCTGTCTGCAGGTTACTTTCAAATGCGTGTACGGCGGACAATGCCGCGATGACAGTTTTACCGGAGCCTACATCTCCCTGCAGCAGACGCAGCATGGGAACACTGCTGGTAAGGTCAGTACCAATTTCCTTCAGCACGCGTTGTTGAGCACCCGTCAGGATAAATCCCAGATTTGCTTCCAGGTGCCTGCAGATTTCTCCAGGCGGAGAAAAACGTGGCGCATTTCGGGTGCTGATCTGTTCCTTGATGTAGCGAAGTGAGGAATGATGAGCCAGTAATTCCTCAAACGCCAACCGCCGTTGTGCCGCATCAATCCGGTTCTGAATATCGGCACTGGCTGGAGGTCGATGCAGCAGTCGTATGGCATCGGTCAAATCGAGCCTGTTTCCATTGAGCAGTTCTTCCAGGGGTTCGCGTTCCAGCCGGCTCATTACCTGTTCAACCAGGGCACGGAATCGCGCCTGGCTGATTCCCCCGGTCATTGGGTAAACAGGCGTCAGGTTTTTTGACAGTTGCGAACTTTTCGACAGTTTTTCGTACTCCGGATGGTAAATTTCCAAACCGGCAGCACCTCGCCTTGCTTCACCGAAACATCGGATTGTGCCCGCATTCGACAGGTTTCTTTGTTGTGCTTTGGAGAAGTGAAAAAACCGCAGTGCTATCCTGCCGGTTGAATCCTGTAGATAGGCCAGAAGGCTGCGTCGTCTGCCATAGGCAATTTCACAGGAAACGATTTCCCCTTCAATAACAACCGTCTCACCAATGCCGATGGCGAGAATTGGTGTCACCCGGGTACGGTCTTCGTACCTGAGAGGCAAATGAAACAGGATATCCTGCACCGTGGTGATACCCAACCGGTTCAATTTTTCGGCAAAGACCGGCCCTACGCCTTTTAGCGTAGTAATATCAGCCGCGTACCCGGATGATCCGATTGATGGCTTTAATGAGTCTGAGACGTTTGATGACCTGAGCGAGATGAATCCTGTCCTTAACGGCGATCACCACGTTAACGATACCAATCTGTGCATCTTTTTCAATCATATTGATGCGTTCGATATTGGCGTCTTCATTGGTGATAGTTGAGGCAACAATGGCGATGATGCCTTTTACGTGTTCGAGTTCCAGCCGCAGTTCGACGGTAAATTCCTGATTCACCGTGAGGTCCCAACGGACTGACATGACTTCATTCGGCTTGTCCCTGAGATCATGCATATTCCGACAGGTGTCAGAATGAATCACGATACCGCGACCGGCGCTGATATGGCCAATAATCGGGTCGCCCGGGATAGGCTTACAGCATTTGGCATAGCTGACCACCAGACCTTCTGAACCCAGGATCGCCAACGGTCCGTGATGTTCAATCTGGTCTGTTTCTTTGCCATCAGCCAGCAGGGACCGGGCGATAACATAAGCCATCTGATTGCCCAGACCTATTTCACTGAGCAACTGATCCAGGGTATTAATCCTGCGTTCTTTCAGGACAGTTTTCAGTTTCTCTGCCGGAATATCATCAAGACTGGTGTTATAGCCCGCCAGTGTCTGTTCCAGCAAACGCCTTCCCAATGAGACGGACTCGCTTTGCTGTTGATGTTTCAAGGCGTGACGTATCCCGCTGCGTGCCTTGCCGGTGATGACAAAATTCAACCAGGCAGGATTAGGTTGAGCACCGGTTGCTGTAATGATTTCCACCGTTTGACCGCTTTCCAGAGTGGCGCTGAGCGGCGCCAGTCGCCGGTCGATCCGGCAGGCAATACAGGTGTTACCAATGTCCGTATGCACAGAGTAGGCGAAGTCTACGGGTGTCGAGCCCTGTGCCAGGTCGTAGATATCACCCCGGGGCGAGAATATATAGACTTCATCGGGGAAAAGGTCTGTCTTCACATTCTCAATGAATTCAAGAGAATTTCCTGCGCTCTGCTGGATTTCCAGTAATCCCTTCATCCATTCCCGGGTCCGGGCATGGCTGTTGTTTTCTTCGTTTGATTTGTAGAGCCAGTGGCCAGCGATGCCGTTGTTGGCGACCATTTCCATTTCATGAGTACGAATCTGTATTTCTATGGGCAATCCATGCATGCCGAACAACGTGGTGTGCAGTGATTGATATCCGTTGGCCTTGGGTATGGCGATGTAATCCTTGAAGCGGCCGGCAACGGGTTTATAGAGATTGTGAATGGCGCCCAGTGTTCGATAACAGGTGTCTACATCGGTGACGATGATTCTGAATCCATAAACGTCCATGATTTCGTAAAAGGATTTTCGTTTGGATCGCATCTTGTCATAGATACTGTAGAGATGTTTCTGGCGTCCCAGGACATCTGCCTTGATGTCTTCCCGTTTGAGGCAGGCAACAATGGATTCACGGATGTTGGCAACCACTTCTTTACGGTTTCCCCGCGCTTTACGTACTGCTTTTTCAATCATTGTGGATCGCAGTGGGTACAGAGCCCTGAATCCGAGTTCTTCGAATTCAATCCGGATATTGTTCATACCGAGTCTGTTGGCTATGGGTGCATAGATCTCAAGTGTCTCGCGGGCGATGCGTCTGCGTCGCTCACCATCGAGTGCATCCAGTGTCCGCATGTTGTGCAGGCGGTCAGCGAGCTTCACCAGGATCACCCGGATGTCCTTGGACATGGCGAGGGTCATCTTCTGGAAGTTCAGAGCCTGGGCTTCTACCCTGGAGTCGACGATATGACCAAGCTTGCTGACGCCGTCAACCAGCTCTGCAACCTGATTGTCGAATTCCCTGCCCAGCGTATGCTTGAGCACCCCTGTATCCTCAATCACATCATGCAGCAGAGCTGCCATGAGACACTGGTGATCCATATGCATATCGGCGAGTATGGAGGCTACCGCCAACGGGTGGGTTATGTAGGGTTCGCCGGATTTCCTTATCTGCCCATTGTGGGCGTCTTCCGCAAACAGATAAGCTTTTCTGACTTGCTGTACCTGTGAGGGTTGTAGATAGCGATCCAGCGTGGAGGTGAAGGTATCAATCGTCAGCATGTGGGAACCCCGCTGACGATGCTCCCCCGTGGGAGGGTGTCTGTCTAGAAATCCGGTTCGGGTTCTTCAAATCCATCTGCTGCATCAATAGTTTGCAGGACTTCCGTTTCATCCATGATTGAATCATTGAGAATACTGGCGTTGACATGCCCTTCGGCAATTTCCCGTAATGCGAGGACTGTTGGCTTGTCGTTTTCCAGGGGCACCAGTGGTTCCTTGCCTTCATTGGCAAGTTGTCGGGCACGTTTGCTCGAAACCATGACCAGTTCAAATCGGTTTGCGACATTTTCAAGGCAGTCTTCTACTGTGACTCGGGCCATCTGTTATATTCTCCAACGATTATAGTGGAAGTCCAGTCCGGCAATGTAGACTGGAAGGTGCGTAGTTTAGCGTCAAACTTGTCTCCTGACAATTCCTGTAGGTGGTTACAGTAACGAGGCTGTTCGCAGATGGCTTTGGCGCATTCATTTGCACCAGCGTCTGCGCGTCCCTCCCGGATTCCCGAGCTTCCCCCGCATGCCTGTAGTCATGCTCCTCCAGCTCGGCGCTCCGACATTATGCTGGTGCAAACGAACACCCCAAA
>LXNI01001244.1_pt1 | contig 23298 bp, 19 predicted proteins | sample 809091 | NCBI WGS metagenome assembly LXNI01 (sample SAMN04870527, study PRJNA318959) | sponge metagenome | biome: 01000161; feature: marine sponge reef; material: water | host: Sarcotragus foetidus | place: Greece: Milos, Mediterranean Sea | collected 2013-05-29 | depth 5-7 m | reverse complement strand
GAAGACATATCCGGAGTGTTCCTGCATGGAAACCGTGGTGCCCCGACAGAGCAATGATCCTTCACCAGGCCATGGCGTGCGACCGCTGCTGACCAGTCGTGATCTCGGCACGGCCGTCGCAGCGGCGCGCAAGGAGCGTGGCTGGTCGCAGGCAACGCTGGCCGGGATGGCCGGTGTCGGCCGCCCATGGCTGTCGAGCCTTGAGAATGGCAAGCCGACGGTGTCTTTGGACGGCGTGCTGCGCGTGATGATCGCACTGGGCCTGGGCTTCGGCCTCGTTCGGGCCGATGCCGGAGTCGGCACGGGCACCGACAGCTCCAGCTTCGATCTCAACCAGTATCTCGACGACTGGACTGAGCCGTCAGACGTTCACCGTGGCTGACAGCGTGCTTGCGGTGCTGCTGGGCGGCCAGGTTGCTGCCGAGCTGCATCGAGCGGTCTCTGGCCGGCTGATGCTTCGTTACGACGACAGCTACCGTTTCGATCCTGCTGCCACGCCAATCTCGGTGTCGATGCCACTCTCGTCGGCCGAGCACGACGACAACGTGGTGGCGCCGTGGCTGTGGGGCTTGCTCCCCGATGACCGCGAGGTGCTGCGCCGCTGGGGCCGCGAGTTCTCGGTGTCGAGCGCCAGTCCGTTCTCGCTGCTGGGCACGCCGATCGGACGCGACTGCCCCGGCGCCGTGCAGCTGTGCACGCCTTCGGAGGTCGGCGAGTTATCGCGACGGGTCGACGAGGCCCAGCTCATGAGCGAGGCCGACATTTGTGTACTGCTGCGCGAACTGCGTGCGAATCGCGCACTGTGGCTCGGCGGTGATTTCCGCGGGCAGTTCAGCTTGGGCGGGGCCCAGGCGAAGACAGCGCTGCACTGCAGTGACGGGCAGTGGTATCGGGCGATTGGCTCGTTGCCGAGCACGCACATCGTCAAGCCCGCCATTGCCGAGTATCGCTGGAGCCACGTCAACGAGCATTTCTGTCTGATCACGGCGTCCCATGCGGGGCTCCGGGCTGTGCGGACATCGTTGATGACCTTCGAGGACGAATCTGCGGTGGTGGTCGAGCGGTTCGATCGGGTCTGGCGTGGTACGCAGGTGCATCGCCTTCACCAGGAAGATTTCTGCCAAGCCCTGTCGGTTCACCCCGATCACAAGTACCAATCAGACGGAGGGCCTGAGCCTGGCCGTATCGCCGGCCTGCTGCGTTCGGTTGTGCCGGGCCGGCTGGCCGCCGATGACTTGTGGCGCTTCGTCGATGCGCTCGCGTTCAGCTGGCTGATTGCTGGCACCGATGCCCACGCCAAGAACTATGCGCTGCTCCTGCACGGTTCGTGGGCGCGACTGGCGCCGTTGTTCGATGTCGCATCGTTCCTGCCGTACGACGATTCGAAGGGCCGCAAGGTGAGCTTGGCCATGAAGATCGGTGACGGCTACCGGCTCACTCGGGCCGACCGTCCCGATGCATGGCAGAAGACTGCGAGCGATCTCGGTCTCGACGCACATGACGTCGTCGCACGAGTTGCTGACCTGGCCGGCCGTGTCCCGGCTGCCGTTGCTGAGGCAGCGGCTGATCCGAGCATTGCCGACTGCGGTGCGGCGGGCTTCGCCGAGCACCTCGCCGAGCTCATCACCGCCCGCGTCGGCCGCTGCGCAGCGATCCTCGAAGCGGCGGCCTGAAGCCGCAACTCGTCTGTTGGTAGCGGACTGCGCGGCGGCGGATCCGTCCAGCCGCTGGCTCGGCAGGTGCTGCGATCAGCCGGTTTGCCAGGCGGTGCCGCCGTCGATTTTGAGCACGGAGCCTGTGGTGTAGCTCGACGCTTCTGAGGCGAAGTAGAGCGCAGCGCCCACTACTTCGTCGGCCTCGCCGCAGCGCCGCAATGCGATCTCGTTCTCGGCTCGCTCGTTGAAGGCCTCCATGTCCCAGGCCTTGGAGATGTCGGTCAGAAACGGGCCGGGCATGATGCAGTTCACCCGCACGCGGGGCGCATATTCACGGGCGAACGACTGCGTGATGGCGTGGATGCCCGCCTTGGCCGCCCCGTATGCGGTCTCGTTCGGAGACGGCGCCACGGCCGCCACCGAGCTCACGTTGATGATCGAGCCGCCGCCGGCTTCGAACATGCGCTTGCCGAACACTGCCGAGGCCCGGAACGGCCCCTTCAGGTTCACTTCGATCACCTTGTCGAACAGCGACTCGGACACTTCGTACAGGGACGGGTACAGCGGGGACAGCCCGGCATTGTTCACCAGCACCTCGCAGTGGCCGAACTCGTCGTAGACGCGCTCGCACAAGGCGTCGTTCTGGTCCCAGTAGCCCACGTGGCACTCCACCGCCAGCGCCCGCTGGCCGGTGGTCGAGCGCACCTCGGCGGCGACCGCCTCGCAGTTGTCGAGCTTGCGCGAGGCGATCACCACGTCGGCACCGGCCCGGGCGAACGCCAGCACCATCTCGCGGCCCATCCCGCGGGAGCCGCCGGTGACCACCGCCACCCGGCCCGACAGGTCGAACAGCTCATTCGCCGACTCCGTCGCCATCTCAGCGACTCCAGTTGTTCCAGCTCATCACCGAGTCGAGATCGGTGCGGGTGGCGAGCTTGAAGTCGGTGCCCTGGGTGTAGGCCACCGGGCTCAGTGCGTACTGCCGCACGTTGTCGTAGGGGATGCCCAGGATCTCGGCCGCTTCGCGCTCGTAGCCGAGATGCAGCGTGGTCCAGCAGGTGCCGAGGCCGCGCTCACGGGCGGCCAGCATGAAGCTCCACGCTGCGGGGATGATCGAGCCGGCCTGGCCCACCATCATGCGGGCGTCGTCGGTGCGGCCCGTGATGCAGGGCAGGAACAGCACCGGGCTGCGATGCATGTTCTCTGACAGGAACTCCGCCGAGGATGTCACCCGAGCCTGCTGTGCCTCTCGCTGGGCGCCGAGGCCCGACCCAACCCGACCGGCGTACACGGGGCTGTTGCGGTAGGCGTCGAAGCCCTTCTTGTACAGCGCCGAGATGGCCTCGATCTTGTCGCGCTCGGTGACGAACACGAAGTGCCAGCCCTGCATGTTCGAGCCCGTCGGCGCCTGCACGGCGATCTCGACGCACTCCCGCAGCACCGATTCGGGCACCGGCCGGTCGAAGTCGAGCCGCTTGCGCACCGCCCGTGTCGACTGCAGCACCTCATCGGCCGACAGGCCCAGCTTGATTCCGGCATCGCTCATCATGTGCTCCTTGGGCCCGGCGTGGTTGCGGGCGTTGTCTGGCAGATATCCCGCAGCAGGGTATCCGCCGCCCGTGAGCCGCACCGGGGCCGCGAACCCCTCTAGCGCAGGAATTTGCTGGTGGTGTTGTCGGCGAGCACCCGGCCGCCGGTCTGGCAGCCGGCGCAGTAGTTCACCGTGTAGTCGCGGTACTCGACCGCCCGCACCACGTCGCCGCAGGCCGGGCACGGCTCGCCGGTGCGGGCGTGGACCGCCGAGGGGCGTTCGGCTGATCGGCTCATCTGGGGGAGTTGCCGCTCGGCTGTCAGCGACTCGTCGACCACGGCGCCGATGGCGGCCACCACCCGGCCGACCGCTTCGGCGTCGAGCTTGGCGGTCGAGGCGAACGGCGACAGCTTCGCCCGGTGGCAGATCTCGTTCGCCATGCGTCGCCCGAGGCCGGAGATGATCCGCTGGTCTCGCAGGAAGTTGTGCAGGCGTGCTGGGTGGGCGGCCATCAGTTTGACCATGGCGGCTGGATCAACATCGGTGGCCTCCGGCCCGAGCCCGATGAACGGATTGGTAGTGGCTGGCGGGGTTGCGTCGGTGGCTTCGGGCTCCACGCCGGTCGACCGGTCGGTGGTGGGTTCGGGTTCTGGTGTGGCTGGCGGGTCGGGGGAGGATGGGTCGCCGGTCGGATCGCCGGCCAGCACCCACACGCCGGCTCGTTTCTGGGTACCGGGCTCGGTAAGCAACAGGCCCAGCCCGCTGTCGAATTCGAACCGCACCAGCCCGTCACGGGGCCGGCGCGGCCGCTTCGCGCCCGGCTCGAGCACCCGCAGCCGGCCGCCCTGCATGAGGTGCACCACAAAGGTCAGCCCGCTCTCGCCGGTGGTTGGCTCGTGCGGCGGGGGAGCGAATCGCAGCAGCAGGAATTTGGCTCGTTGGCCGACGCTGCGCAGCGGCCAGCCGACGGCGTCGCTCGGCGGCGGGCTGGCGGTCTTGAATGCCGTGAATGACAGCGGCTCGACCCGCTTGAGCACCTCGCCGGCCGCTAGGGCCTCCAATCGTTCGGCATGCGCTCGGATCTCGGGGATCTCCGGCACGAAGCGTCAGCCCCCGCCGTCGTCGTTGTCGTGCTGGCCGGCGAGCGCCTGGCCCAGCGCCGTGTTCACCAGCGCCAACGCCTCAGATGCAACGATCAGCACGCGCACATCGCCGCTCACCTTGATGAGCCCCGCCTGCAGCGCCGCCAGCGCACCCAGGTCGCCACGCCGCACGGCCTCGGCCGTCTCCCGGGACTGGCTCATCACCACCACGCCGCTGTCGCTGCCCTCGGCGCCATCGCTGCTGCCGTCGGTGTCGCCGGCGCCGTTGCTGCTGCCGTTCGTGTCGTGGGCATCGGGCGGCACCGGCTCAAGGTGCGCCCGACCGCCGTCGATCACCAACCGGTAGGCGACGACCGGTCCGCCATTGCCGTCGCCGATCCGCTGCTCCACGATTGCCTGAACCGCCGGCAGATCCACATCCGCGAGGACCTCGGACATGGTGACGCACCAGCCCTCGGTCCCGATCTCCACAACAGCGAACCTATGCCGATCGTCACGGCATGTCACGCCACCGGCCGCAAGCGAAGGGCTGCGTGCGGCCCGAAGCACTTCGGGCGGCGCCACGCACGGCGACGGTTCGAAATCCAGTGGCATCGATCCAGCGGCGTTCACTACGGTGCGCCAAAGCGCATCGCCGCTTGCCCCGTATCACTGGCAGATCGCCGGTTAGTGGGCGGAAATCCCGCCTGTTACCGTTCCGAAAGGAAGTCCTATGGACGCGACGTCATTCATTGTCCTTGCCGCCGTGGCTGCCGTCATGAGCTTCAATCTCACGGCCAGCCTGATGTGCTGCCGCTCGCTCAGCCGGCGCGTTGACCGACTCGAAGATCGACTCGATTCGCGCATAGATGGTGTCGGGCAGCGCATAGACCGCGTAGAGCAGCGCATGGACCGGATGGAGCAGGTGCTCATGCAACTGGTCGCCGACATGGCGCTGGTCAAGGCCGACATGGCGCTGGCCAAGGCCGACATGGCGCTGGCCAAGGCCGACATGGCGCTCGTCAAGGCGCAGTTGGGCATCGCCACTCCTGCGCCGCAGCCGGCTGTTGCACCTTCTTCGGGCGCTGCTTCGGGCGCAGCAGCGCAGTAGATCAGGCGCTTCTTCGGGCGCAGCAGCGCAATAGCATGGCGGGGTGACTTTTCCGGCCCGCCGCCTGCGCCGCCTGCGCCGCACCCCGGCGCTGCGCCGGCTCGTTGCGGAGACCACCGTCACCCCCAGCGATCTCATCGCCCCGCTGTTCGTGCGCGAAGACGCCACCGAGCCGCAGCCGATCATCTCGCTGCCCGGCGTCGTGCAGCACACCCAGGAGTCGCTGCGCAAGGAAGTCAACGAGTTGGCTGGCCTGGGTATCAGCGGCGTCATCCTGTTCGGGCTTCCCACCCGCAAAGACCCCGTCGGCTCGGAAGCCTGGAACCCCGACGGCGTCGTGCAGGTGGCCCTGCGCAACCTGCGAGACGACCACGGCTCGGAGATGGCGATCATCGCCGATCTGTGCCTCGACGAGTACACCGATCACGGCCACTGCGGCGTGGTGACCGACGATGGCGAGGTCGACAACGACGCCACGCTCGAGCTGTACCAGCGGGTGGCGCTGGCCCAGGCCGAGGCCGGCGTGGACATGGTGGGCCCGTCGGGAATGATGGACGGCCAGGTCGGAGCCATCCGCCAGGTGCTCGATGCGAACGGGCATGAGAGCCTGCCGATCATGGCCTACTCGGCGAAGTACGCCTCGGCTGAGTACGGGCCGTTCCGTGAAGCTGTCGATGTGACGATCAGCGGTGGCGGCAACCGCAAGGGCTACCAGCAGGACCCTTCCAACGCTCGTGAGGCGATGGCCGAGATCAAGCTGGATGTGGCCGAGGGCGCCGACATCATCATGGTGAAGCCGGCACTGGCGTATCTGGATGTGATCGCTGCTGCCCGGGGCCGCTTCGACCTGCCGCTGGCGGCGTATCACGTGTCGGGCGAGTACGCGATGCTCAAGGCGGCTGCGGCGAACGGGTGGATCGACGGGGCGGCTACGGCGGTCGAGCACCTCACCGCCATCAAGCGAGCCGGTGCCGATCTGATCCTGACATACCTGGCCCGCGAGTTCGCCGAGACGCTGTACTAGCGGCCGTCGCCCGCGGCGGCCAGTCTCGTCGCGTCCGGTGTTGTCGCTGCCCGACTCAACTGTCGTGGCTCAGCGCTGCGGGTGGGTCACGCTGGCTACGGCTATGGCGCCTAGCGCACCTATGAACTGGGCCACTATGAACCAGGGGGCGCTGGCGGGGGCGATGCCGGCGAACGTGTCGGAGAACATGCGGGCCACGGTGACCGCCGGGTTGGCGAAGCTGGTCGACGAGGTGAAGAAGTAGGCGCCGCCGATGTAGGCCGCCACGGCGAAGGCCACGAACTGCGCCTTGCCCGAGCGCACCACGCCGATGATGACGATCACCAGCCCGAACGTGGCGATGATCTCCGACAGAAACGCCGCGCCGCTGATGCGGTCGTTGGTCGACCACGACACCGCATCGAGCTCGAAGATCACGTTGGCCGCGATGACCCCCAGGATCCCGCCGGCGGTCTGGACCACCACGTACAGCGCGGCCATGCGGTTATCGAGGTCGCCGGCGAGGCGGGCCCACAGCGTGACCGCCGGGTTGAAGTGCGCTCCTGATGTCGATGCGAACAGCAGGATCAGACACGTCAGCGCACCCGCTGTCGCGATCGAGTTCTCCAACAGCTGCAGGCCGACGTCGTTGGGGCTGAGCCGCTCGGCCATGATGCCCGAGCCGACCACGCTGAGCAGCAGGAAGCCAGTGCCGACGAATTCTGACGTCAGCCGGCTGGCTGTGGTCTCACGCAGCGCTGTCACCCCGACAGCCTGCCAGCCGCGGTTGAACGAACCCCGACTGCAAGGTGAACATCGGGCCGCGCCGCGCTGAGAAGTCGCCCGAGCAGGTGGCCCGCTGCGGAGGCGGCAGGACCCTCTGCTCCAGCGATCCAGCAGGCGAGAGATGCGCACCGCACCGCATTTCTCGCCGATGTCATCGACCAATCACGGTGCATCCATTCGGCAACCGGTCGCAACGTCGCAGAGTCTCCCGCCGCCTCCGCAGCTATGGCATCTGTGCCGACTGGTACAAGTCCTTAGAAGAAGACCAGCGGCGGAACGTAGGTGACAGTCGCGGGCGCACGACGCGGGGCCACCTGCGCCACCGAACTGGCGGTGCTGCCAGATGTCGTGCCGCTCTCGGTCGACACCTCGCTAGCGGTCCCGCTGTCGTCCGCGACGATGAAGACGTTGTTGCTCAGCTCGTCGCCGACCGAGGTGTTGCGTCGGATGATGTCCGCCAGCGTCGTGCCGCGCACCTCTTCCAAGAGGGCGCTGTTCGCCACGAAGTACGGGTCGTTCTCGAACCAGAAGCGGTCGCCGTCGCGCAGGCGGCGGAACTGGTCCCCGATGACAGCTTGGAGTGTCTCGCCGACGGACGCCCCTTCGACGTGATCTTCCGCCAGCGCTGCGGGCCACAAGTCGAGGTCGTCCACGTCGCCGTACGCGTCGGTGAGCGCCTGCTGAACGTCGGAGTCGGAGGTGATGTCGGCGAAGCTCTCGACTTCCGACAGGCCATAGGCACTCCGCACGCTGTTGTAGTCGCCGATGCCGTGGTCGCGGCCTCGCTGGATGTTCAGGGCCACCAGGTCGAACGCCGGGCCGTTGGGTGCCCGTATCAGGAAGTTCCTGACCTCGTTGATGACCAGCGCATCGACTTGCTGGGCCTTCTGGGCGGCGAACCCGCGCAGCACTTCGGCGATGTCGCGGCTGTTGTAGAAGGACGGGCTGAAGAACGAGCTCGCCAGGCTGATCTTTGCGGCATCGCCGTCGTCGTCGACAAGGTTGAGCATGGGCGACAGCAGGGTGTGCCCGACCCGGTACGCCGCCGCGGAGAACTCGCTGGCGATGGTCGGGTCGACGTCGGCGTCGTAGCCCGAGTACTCGCCGATGGCATCGGCACCCAGCAGCAGCGGCAGGAACTCGCTGAAGGTGATGTTCTGCATGTGGGCGCCGACGATCTTGCGGGCCAGCTCGTAGATCTCGTCACCGCTCAGATCGGCGTTGTCGGCGGCGAGGGCTTCGGCCAGGCGGTTGTGCTCCCGCACGAACAGCGTGTGCATGGCGATGAGGCCGATCTGCTCGTTGACCCGCAGGTCGCCCGCCACGAACAGCGTCGGACGGTCGCTGCCGCCCTCGTTCTCGAGGCCGTCGGTGTTGTAGGGCAGCAGCGAGCCGTCGCTCGAGGTCTTGAGCTTTCCGGTGCCGTCGTTGGTGCGCAGCGCCTCGGCACGCGCCCGATCCGAGCCGTACACCTGCGAGGCGTCGATGAACGCGGTGATGTCGTTGGCCTGCCGGCGGGGGTTGGCGGCGCTCGTGCCTGTCTCGGGGTCGAACACCGAGCGGCTCAGCGCAATCGTGGCCTCGCCGGTCCCGAGAGGATCGAACACCGGGTCGTCCGCCGGGACGGCGATCGGGAACGACTCGTCCGCATTGTCAAGGCTCAGGGTGATGTCGTGATCGATGAACTGGCCCCACTGCCACACGATGTCACTGGCGCCAGACGAGTTCGGCACCGAGGAGTCCTGGGCGAACACGAGGTTGCTGATGGTGCGGGCGTTCGGGCGGGAGGTCGTCGGCTCCGACACGCCGTCGTCGTAGGAGTTGCCGGCCTTCTTGAGCAGTGCCGTGCCCGCCATCCCCCAGGCGGGATTGGCTGCATTGTTCCGGCGCCCGTCGAACGCCCGGGGTGTGAAGTCGGCAGGGAATTCTCCGAGGCTGAGCGAGACGACGTCGCCACTTTCCCACTCGGCATCGACGTCGTGCCAGCTGACGTCGGCACCGTCGACGCTTGCATCGGCAACGTTGAGCCCCACGCCGCCGACCTTCAGGCGAAGCGCGCTGACCGCGCCGGAGAGTGCGGGATCGAAGGTGATGGTCAGCGTTGCCGTGGTCGAGTCCGACCCGCCCCCCGAATCGGTGAGCAAGACGCTCGTCACCGTGTAGTCCGTTGCGCCCCAGGTGAAATCGGCATCGCTGAGCGATCCGCCCACCGACGAGCTGTAGCCCAGCGGCACCCCGATGCCGCCGACCCGCAAGCTGGCATCCCACACTTCGCTGCCCCCGTCTGCTGTCCAGGTCGTGTCGGCGTCGGCGCTCACGCTGCTGCCGATGCCTTCCGTGCCGCCGCTTCCCTCGCTGCTCAACGCCAGGCTCTGGGGGACGGGCCCTGCCAGTGCGAGCAGGACGGCCAAGGCGGCCGCCGAGGCACACGAACGACGGAAGGGGGCTGTGAATCGCACGGGGGGCGCGCTCCTCGAGATGCAGGGCCGAAGCCCGGGTGACGTTGGGGGGTAACGCATTCAGCCCCCGCCGCAGCACGGGTACAAGTACCCCAGGCTGCGATCGGAGGCTGAGCGCCGAACGATAACGACACGTATCTCGTGCCCCGGGTAGATCGACCTGAGCGTCCCCCACGAACTCCCTGAGTAACTCAACTGGAGCGATGTGCCGACAGATGCCGCACTAGTCGCGGCCACCTGTAGCTTCACTCGGCCTCAAGATGTCGGCCCAGCGACAGTGCCGGTCGCGTGCAGGTCGGGTCTTCACCCGCCGCGACGACGGCATGGTGGCGCTCAACCTCGAGCTCGACCCGGGCACTGGCCGGGGGCCTGGCCGTTTTCGGGTTGGAGGTGCGGGGCTGTGCGGTCGGCCGGCTGGCCGTTTGGCACCTGGAGAGTGGTGGGTTGGGGGTGCGGGGCTTGACGCTCCCATGGTGTGTCACACCCCCTCCGTACGTTTGTTCCTTATGGAGAACGGCAGCGAGCCCGGTGGGGTGGCGGGTATGTCACACCCCTTGCGTACGTTTGTTCCTATGAAGAACGACAGCGAGCCCGTCAAGGTCGGTGGTAGTGCGTCTGGCCCGGTGAGCGGCAGTCCGCCCGGTGGTGTGCGGGTGGAGGCGGCCGAGGTTGGGCGACTGTGTGATGAATCGTTGCGTGCGCGCCTGATGGAGATCGGGCGGGCCCGCTCTGGGCTGGAGGCCATGTACGCCGACACGCTGGGCGAGATAGCGCGCCGCGACAGCGCCGCTGTTGCGGAACAGTTCGCCAAAGAGGCGCTGTTGGTGTCGGGGCGTGCGGCGCGTGCCGATGTGAAGACGGCGGTGGCGCTGGGCGAGCTCGACGCGACACGCAGCGGGCTGGCTTCGGGCCTGATCGCGCCGGCCCATGCGCAGCTGATCGCTCGTGCTGCCGGAGACGCCCCGATCGACGAGCGTTTCCTGGCCGCCCGGGCGGCGCGCGAGGGCTATGACCAGTTCCGGCGCACGGTTGCCCGCCATGTGGCTGACTGCAGCGGCGACGACGGCGAGAGCTTGCTGGAGCGACAGCGGCGGTCGCGTGCAGGTCGGGTCTTCACCCGCCGCGACGACGGCATGGTGGTGCTCAACCTCGAGCTCGACCCAGTCACTGGTGCGAGGGTGACCTCGGTGGTTGCCGCCGCCGAGCGTGCCATGTTCCGCGACGAAGACCCCAAGGCGCGGCCCACGCCCGCACAGCGCACCGCCGACGCAATCACCAGGCTGTTGGTGGAGCCAGGCCAGCGTGGCCCTGCGGGCACCACGCTGCTGGTGGTTGCCGACTACGACATGATCAATCACCAGCTCCGCAACACCCGCCTGGCCGACGGCACGCCGATCCCGATCGGGGAGATCGCCAAGGCCGCCGTCGACATGAAGGTGCTGCCGGTGATCTTCGACGATGCAACGGCGGATCTGCGCATGGGACGCAATCGGCGCACCGCCACCGAGCTCCAACGAGCCGCTCTGGCCCTGCGAGACCAAGGCTGCGTCGGCTGCGGCATAGCACCCGAGCGCTGCTACTACCACCACGTCGCCGAGTGGCAATACGACGGGCCTACCGACTACGCCAACCTCGTCACGGTCTGCAACGACTGCCACAAGACCAAGATCCACGAAGAGGGCTTCACCGTCGAGGCCGACACCAGAGGCCGATTCCACCTCCAAGCCCCCGCCGAGCGTGCCAACGATTCAGCCAAGTCCAGCAGCCCAGCGTCCCGAGCGCCACCAGACTGATCTTGCGGGGGGCAGCCCCGCGGGCTGTTGGCTGTGGAGGGTTCTTGTGTGCAGCGGCTCGGTTGTTGGGGCAACCCCTGCCGGCTGAGAGCTGAGCGCTGAGAACTGTGGTGAGTTCTTGTGTGCAGCGGCTCGGTTGTTGGGGCAACCCCTGCCGGCTGAGAGCTGAGCGCTGAGAACTGTGGTGAGTTCTTGTGTGCAGCGGCTCGGTTGTTGGGGCAACCCCTGCCGGTTCCGGTCGCCGTTGCTGAGTCGAGCCTGCTAGCTCTCGCGGAGGTCGAAGGCGATCTTGGTGGAGCCTCGGGCGCCGGCGTTGGCGGCGTGCTCGAGAGCGTTGCGGTAGTCCTCGAGCGGGTACAGCTCGGAGACCAGCCGGCCCAGGTCGCAGTCGCGCACCAGCCTGACGGCCGATTCGAACGTGTGGCCGCCGCCGAGCGACGGCTCGGTGCCGTAGCAGTAGGCGCCCACCAGCTCGGTTTCGCGGTGCCACAGCGCAGAGAGGTTCAGCTCGACGTTGGCGGGCATGCCTAGCACCACCACCCGGCCGCGGGGTCGGGTGAGGGCAATGGCGTCAGTGAGCGACTCCGACGAGGCCACAGCATCGATGGTCACGTGGGTGCCCGACCCCAGCGTCTCGCCGATCACCCGGGTGCCCGCGGCGCGGCGCACTGCTCGGCCGAGCTCGTCGGGAGTCACGGCCAGGTCGGCCCCCAGCTCACGGGCCAAGCGGCGCTGGTGGCTGTAGCGGGCGCCCACCACGATCGCCGCCACGCCGGTGAGCTGGCGCAGCGCAGCCACGGCAACGAGGCCCATTGTGCCGGCGCCGATGACGGCGGCTGTGCCGCCCTCGGTCACGCCTGAGCGCAGCGCGGCGTGTACCCCCGCAGCGGTCGGCTCGATCATCACGGCGGCCTCGTCGGACAGGTCTCCGGGGCTCAGTGAGCCCAGCGAGTGGAGCTGGCTGTGGTGGGCGGCGAATTGCTCCGACCAGCCGCCGCCGGTTGACGCGCAAGATCCGGTCTGCAGCCCGGCTTCGATCTCGCCGCCGATCAGGTGGCCGTAGTCGTCGCCGTCCGCCGGGGCGGCGTCCGGCCATGGCGGTGCAAAGCCGTGGGCCTCGTGGCCGAGCACCGGCTCGAGCACCACCCGGGTGCCGTCGTCGGTGTGGCCGACTACCTCGTGCCCAGGCACGAACGGGAACGAGACCAACGGCTCGAAATAGCGCGACACCTTGCCGTCCACCGTCGCCAGGTCAGACCCGCAGATGCCCGACAGCGCCGTGCGCACGTACTGCCAGCCGTCGCCGGGAAGTTCGGGCGGCTCCATCTCGGTCAGCCGCAGCGGGCCCACGCCAGCACCTGAGCCGGGCTTCAGCTTCCCTGCGGCCATGGCCGCAGCGAACCGCAGCTCCTTGCGCTCGAACACCAGCGCTCTCACGGCTGCCTGCCCGGTGGGGTCGACAGTGTGCTGCCCACGACGCGTCGGCTGTGCACGTCTGGCACTGCGAGCCGCAGTTCCTTGCGCTCGAACATCAGCGCTTTCACATCAACTTTGATCGGCGCTGCCGACATCGGTGGCCTTGGCATCCACTTCGTCGGCCAGCTGCGCGACAAACTCAGCCAGCGGCACGTCGCGCCGCACGGGCTGGCCACGCGGGTTCACACCCACCGTGCCTGCCGCGACATCGTCGTCGCCCACCACCAGCACGTAGGGCACCTTTTCCAGCTTCGCTCGCCGGATCCGCGCCCCCAGTGGATCGTCCGCCGGCACCATCTCGGCCCGGAATCCCGCCTCAGCCAGCTGCGCCACCACCTGTGAAGCGAACGCATCGTGGTCGGCCCGAACTCCCAGCACCACCGCTTGGGTGGGCGCCAGCCACGGCGGGAATGCACCTGCGTAGTGCTCCACCATCACCCCGAAGAACCGCTCGATCGCGCCGAACAGCGCCCGGTGCACCATGATCGGCCGGTGCAGCTCGCCGTCGGCACCGGTGTAGCGCAGGTCGAACCGCTCGGGCAGATTGAAATCGAGCTGGATCGTCGATAGCTGCCATGACCGGCCGATGGCGTCCTGCACGTCGATGTCGATCTTCGGACCGTAGAACGCCGCCTCGCCCTCGCCTACTTCATAGTCGTGGCCGCGCCGGTCCAAGGCCGCCCGCAGCGCCGCAGTCGCCCGCTCCCAGCCTTCGGGAGTGCCGACGAACTTCTCGGGATCCTGTGTCGACAGCTTGAAGGTGAAGTCCTCGAAGCCGAACGCGCTCAGCACCGACAGCACGAAGTCGAGCAGCCGCTCGATCTCGTCATCCAATTGTTCGGGCGTTAGGAACAGGTGGCTGTCGTCTTGGGTGAACCCACGGACCCGCATCAGCCCATGCAATGTTCCCGAGCGCTCGTAGCGGTACACGGTGCCGAGCTCGAACATGCGCAGCGGCAGCTCGCGGTACGAACGCTGGCGCTGGCTGAAGATCAAGCAGTGCATCGGGCAGTTCATGGGCTTGGGGTAGTAGACGCCGTTGTCCATCTCCATCGGCGGGTACATGCCCTCGGCGTAGAAGTCGAGGTGCCCGGAGGTCTCGAACAGCCGGGCGTTGGCCAGGTGCGGCGTATACACGAACTGATAGCCGCCGGCCTCGTGGCGGTCGCGGCTGTAGTCCTCCATGATCTTGCGCACCACCGAGCCCTTGGGATGCCACACGGCCAGCCCACCGCCCAGCTCAGCGGGGAAGCTCAGCAAGTCGAGCTCGGTCACGAGCCGCCGGTGGTCTCGCTTGGCGGCCTCCTCCAGCCGCTCCAGGTGCGCCGCCAACTCGGCCTTGGTGCCCCACGCGGTGCCGTAGATGCGCTGCAGCATCTGGCGGTGCTCGTCGCCGCGCCAGTAGGCACCCGCCACCCGCATCAGCTTGAAATGGCCCAGCCGCCCGGTGTGGGGAACGTGGGGGCCACGGCACAGGTCGACGAAATCGTCGGTATTGCGGTAGGTGGTGATCACCCCGCCGGTCGGGCCCGAGGCAGGGTCGTCGGCCTCGCCGTCGAGGATCTCGATCTTGTAGGGGTGCGAGGCGAACAGCTCGTCGGCGGCGGCCCGGTCTACCTCGGCCCGGATGAATGGCTGACGGGCAGCCACGATGGCGCGCATCTCGGCCTCGATCGCTGCCAGATCGTCGTCGGAGAACGTGCGCGGCCGCCCGGCGTCGTCGGCGCCGAGGTCGAAGTCGTAATAGAAGCCGTCGGTGATCGGCGGCCCGATCGAGAAGGTGGCGCCGGGATACAGCCGCAACACCGCCTGGGCCAGCACGTGGGCGGTCGAGTGGCGCAGCACCTCGAGCCCTTCGTCGGATGAGGGGAAGACCAGCGACACCGAAGCCCCGTCGGGCAGCGGCCGGTCCAAGTCGAGCTGCTCGCCATCGGCCACGGCAACGAGCGCATCCTTGGCTGCACGCCGCCCCAGCGACGCAGCCAGGTCGGCACCGGTAGCGCCGCCGGCCAGCTCCCGGGTCTGCCCGTCAGGCAGCACCACCGTGACTACCGAGGTCGGGTCTGCCCGCTCGCTGCCACTCATCGTGACAGTTTCCTCTCCGTCGCCCTGCGAGTGCCAGTGAATTTCTTGGCAACTTGGCGCAGCGACTACCTGGCGCCCCCGCCAGAGAACACGATGTTGATCAAGATGATCAAGAACAGCAGCCCGCCCAGCACCCACAGCTTGTCGGCTAACTGGAAACTCTTGAACTTTGCGAACGGGACCATCATCTTGTGAGGGTCCTCGAGCGACTTCTGGTCGACCTTGCGGGTATCGCCGTCGCTCATGAGTTCTCCTGAAGAAACTGCCAAAGCGGCCGGTGCCGCAGTGGGAGGGGGGCGCCGCATGCGCGGCCAGCGGGCAAGGCTAGTGGTCTGGCCCCGTCATGGTTGAGGGCTCTGCCGCCTCAGCAGCGGGCGCACCTCGTGGTCGGGCTAGGTGCGCACGGCGTCGGCGCCGAGCAGCTCGCGCATCGGACCTGCCAGCGTCCGCGCATCGACCCAGCGCGACTCGGGCAGCTTCACCACAGAATCGCCCACCCGCAGATGCACCGGCGCATCGCCAGGACACTCAGACAGCATTTGCTCGAACGAGGCCAGCCAGTGTTCGTCGATGTCCACCCGCTCCACGTCGAGCGACAGCGGCACCGGCCCCTTGCGCAACCGAAACTCCTCCAACTCCGACGCCAGGAACGCCGTCTCGCCGTCGCCGCGCCGATCCGGCCGGCCCCGCACCAGCACCACGGCATCCTCGGCCAGCGCATCACCCGCAGCCGCGAGGCCCTTGGGGAACAGCGTGACCTCCACCGAACCCTCCATGTCTTCGAGCAAGAACCGGGCCATGGGCTCGCCGCTGCGGGTATAGCGACGCTGCAGGTTCTGCACGACACCGCCGATCGTCACCCACTGCTGACCGCCCTCGGGGTTCGGCGGCAACTCGCCCAGCCCGCCGACCGGGCAATCGACCTTCCGCTGCAACTGCGCCTCGCCGCCCCGCAGCGGATGGTCTGACACGTACAGCCCGAGCAGTTCCTTCTCCCACGTCAGCGTGGTGCGCTCGTCGGCCGTGACGTCGGGCACCTCAATGCGCTCGTCGAATGTCACGTCGCCGATGCCGCCGCCACCGTCGACGTCGCTGCTGCTGCCGCCGTCGCTGCTGCCGTCGCCGTTGCTGCCGCCGCCACCAGCACCGCCGCCACTACTGCCGTTCGGCCCCCCGAACAGCGACTGCACGCCCGCCGCAGCCTCCTCCCGCCGCCGCAACGCCGACTCGATGATCCGGTCGAACACATCGAGCAGGCCCTTGCGAGAGTGCCCGCAGCACTCGAACGCACCCGCCTTGATCAGCGACTCCACGAACCGCCGGTTCAGCGCCTCACGGGGCATCCGCATGCAGAAGTCGTCGAAGTCGGCGAAGGGTCCGTTGGCAGAGCGCTCAGCAATGATCGGATCGGCCACCTTCACGCCCACGTTGCGCACCGCCGACAGGCCGAAGGGAATCGTCTGCCCATCGGCCGCAAAATCCAGCTCGGAACGGTTGATGTCGGGCACCAGCACCTCGATGCCGTGCTGGCGGCAGTCGGCCAGGTACACGCCCGCCTTGTCGATGTTCCGCTTGGAACCCGTCAGCACGGCCGCCAGGAACTCGGTGGGGTGGTTGGCCTTCAGATACGCCGTCTGGTAGGCGATCAGCCCGTACGCAAACGCGTGGCTCTTGTTGAACGCATAGTCGGCGAACGGCTCAATGATGTCGAAGAGCTGCTCGCCGAGCTGCGCCGTGTAGCCCTTGGCCACGCTGCCTTCCACAAACTTGGTGCGGTGCTCGGCAATCTGGGCACGGTTCTTCTTGCCGCATGCTTTGCGCAGGTCGTCAGCTTCGGACATGGAGTAGCCGGCGATCTCCTGGGCCACCCGCATCATCGACTCCTGGTAGATCATCAGCCCGTAGGTCTCCGAGAGCAGTTCGGCCAGGTCGGGGTGCGGCGGCGCAGCAGACTCACGGCCGTTCTTGCGGTGGGCGTAGCTGTTGTGCATGTCGGCGGCCATCGGCCCCGGCCGGTACAGCGCCACCAGCGCGCAGATGTCCTCGAACTGGGTGGGCGCCATCGAGCGCAGCAGCGACCGCACCGGGGTCGACTCGAGCTGGAACACCCCCATCGTGTCGCCCGCCTGCAGCAACCGGAAGGTGGCGTCGTCATCGAGCGGCACGGCGTCGATGTCGAGCCGGCTGCCGGTGCTGGCCTCAATGAGCCGCACGCACTCGTCGATGATCGACAGCGTGCGCAGCCCCAGGAAGTCCATCTTCAGCAGGCCGAGGTCTTCCACGCCGCCCATGTCGAACTGCGTGACGATGGGCGCCTCGTCGGGGTCTTTGCCAGACTCGGGCTTGCGCTGGATGGGCAGGTAGTCGGTCAGCGGCTCCGGGCTGATGACCACGGCCGCGGCATGCACCGAGTCTTGACGGATCAGCCCCTCGAGCCCGCGGGCAACGTCCACCACCTCGCGCACGTCGTCATCGCTGGCGTACATGTCGCGCAGCTCGGCGGCGGCGGCGTACCCGTCTGCGTGCTCGTCGATCCGCTCGAGGCAGGCAGCCAGCGGCGTGTCGCGCCCCATGATGAGCGGCGGCATCGCCTTGGACACCCGGTCGCCCAGCGAGTAGGGCTTGCCCAGCACCCTGGCCGCATCGCGCACCGCCGCCCGGGCCTTGATGGTGGAGAACGTGATGATCTGCGCCACGTGGTCGTGGCCGTACTTGTCGGCGGCGTAGCGGATCATCTCGTCGCGGTAGCGGTCGTCGAAGTCGATGTCGATGTCGGGCATCGAGATGCGGGCGGGGTTCAGGAACCGCTCGAACAGCAGCCCGTAGTGGATCGGGTCGAGATCGGTGATGCCCAAGCAGTAGGCAACGGCGCACCCCGCCGCCGAGCCGCGCCCCGGCCCCACCCGGATGCCGGCCTCACGGGCATGGCGGATGAGGTCCCACGTGATGAGGAAGTAGCTGCTGAAGCCCATGTCGGAGATGACCCGCAGCTCATAGGCGATGCGCGCCGCAGTGTCTTCGGCCACGTTGGCGCCCCAGCGCCGCTTGGCCCCCTCCAACGCCAGGTGGGCGAGGTAGGCGTCGGCGTCGGCGTGGGGGTCGGGCACCTCGAAGTGCGGCAGCAGCGTGCGGCCGAACTCGATGCTCACGTCGGCCCGCTCGGCGATGGCCAGCGTGTTGTCGCAGGCCTCGGGGTGCTCGCCGAACAGCGCCCGCATCTCCGCGGCCGACTTGAGATAGTGCTGGTCGCCGTGGAACTTGAACCGGTCGGGGTCGCTGCGCAGCGAGCCGGTCTGCACGCACAGCAGGGCGTCGTGGGCGACGGCGTCGTGCTGGTGGGTGTAGTGCAGGTCGTTGGTGGCGAGCAGCGGTGCGCTGAGGTCGTGGGCGATCTGCAGAAGCTGGGGGTTGCAGTCGTGCTGGGCGCCGATGCCGTGGTCTTGGAGCTCGACGTACAGCGAGTCGCGCCCGAAGATGTCCTGCAGGCGGCCGGCCCGGCGCCGGGCCTCGTCGTAGTCGCCAGCGAGCAGGGCCTGCTGCACGACGCTGCCGAGGCACCCGGTGGTGGCCACGAGGCCCTCGGCGTGGTCGGCGAACATTTCCCAGTCCATCCGGGGCTTGTAGTAGTAGCCCTCGAGGAATGCCCGGCTGGCCAGCTTGAGCAGGTTGCGATAGCCGGCGTCGCTGTGGGCGAGCAGCGTCAGGTGGTAGTAGAGCTTCCCGCCGCCCTCGCCGTCGTCGCCGGTGTCGTCGACCTTGGCGTTCTTGGCCCGGTTGCGGTTGGGGCGCTCGTGGCGACTCTCGAGCGCCATGTAGGCCTCGGTGCCGATGACCGGCTTGATGTCGTGCGCCTTGCAGGCCCGGTAGAAGTCGAGGACCCCGTACATGTTGCCGTGGTCGGTGATGCCCAGCGCGGGCTGGCCGTCGGCGGCCGCGGCAGCCACCACTTCGTTGACGCGTGCCGCCCCGTCAAGCAGCGAGTATTCGGTGTGGGTGTGCAAATGCACAAATGACGCTGCCACGCTGCTCCTCGCTCTGTGTTGAAGCGGCCCGTTTGTCGAACATAGACCGGGCGATGGCGTGATCGTCGAATGTTCGGCGGGCGCGCTCGCCGTGCTGGCCGAACCCCCGCAAAACCGGGTTGGACGGCGGCCCGCCGCACTGCATCATGGAGGCATGACCACGCCGCCGCGCGCGCCCCAAGACGCACCGCGCGCGCCCGACCGCGACGATCTGGCCGCTGAGCCCGCTGTCGACGTGCTGGCGGTCGGTGAGATGGCCGCTGAGGAGCTAGACGGCGACGAGCTGGCCGCCGATGAGCTGGGCTTCGACGAAGGTGCCGTGCTGCCGTGCGACGAGCTGAACAGCGTCCTGGTCGAAGACGATCCTCGCGAGGGCCTGTGGGAACTGGTCGACAGCGGCTGGGCCGACGAACACCTGCCCGAGCTGCCCGCACTGGCGCTCGAACAAGACCCCATCCATCGCCACAAGGACGTGCTGGCCCACACCATCGCCGTCGTGGCCCAGAGCCCGCCAAGGCTGCGGGTGCGCCTGGGGGCACTGTTCCACGACATCGGCAAGCCGCTGACCCGCGACATCGGCCCGGGCGGGGTGACGTTCCGCAACCACGAGGCCGTGGGCGCCAAGATGACCCGCCGCCGCATGCCGCAGATGGGCTACGGCGACGACATCACCGCCGAAGTTGCCCGCCTGGTGCACCTGTCGGGCCGCTTCAAGGGCTACGACACCGGTTGGACCGACGCGGCAGTACGGCGCTACGCCCGCGACGCAGGCCCGCTGCTGGGCGACCTGAACGACATGGTCCGCAGCGACTGCACCTCACGCAACGTCAAGCGCATCGAGACCCTGCACGACGCGCTCGACCGTTTCGAGGTGCGCATCGCCCGCCTGGCCCGCGAGCAGGCAGCCGCCAAGGTGCGCCCCGAGCTGAACGGCGACGAGGTGATGGCTCACCTGGGCCTCGAACCCGGCCCCGACGTCGGCCTCGCCATGAAGTTCCTCCTGGAACTGCGCCGCACCGAAGGCGAGCTCGGCGACGCCGAAGTCCGCCACCGCCTAGAAGCCTGGTGGGCCGCGCAGGGATCGGCGGCAGCTCCTGAGAAGATGCGCGGATAGGTGAACCTTCCCGCTGTCGCACCAGTTGTTTCCCGCTCTTGTTCGCTGCCGCTCACGGGCCGCTCGGGCCACGGCTTCGCCCTGCACCTTCCGCTCTTGTTCGCTGCGCTCACGGGCCGCTCGGGCCCGGGGCTCAGCCTCTTAGCTGCGGTCGTGTCGCGTCTCCGCTCTAGCGTGTGCGCTCGTGGACTGGGTTGCGAATCCTGAGGTTTGGATCTCACTGGTCACGCTGACGGTGCTCGAGATCGTGCTCGGCATCGACAATGTGATCTTCATCTCGATTCTGGCGAGCCGTCTTGACGGCTCGCAATCAGACTCGGCCGGCAGCGGCGCGAGGTCGCCCGCCGACCGCGCACGAGTCGTCGGCCTGTCGCTGGCCATGGGGATGCGGGTGCTGCTGCTGCTGGGCATCTCGTGGATCGTGCGGCTGACCACGCCGCTCTTCTCGGTGTTCGGCCACGAGCTGTCGGGGCGCGACCTGATTTTGCTCGGCGGCGGGCTGTTCCTGCTGGGCAAGTCCACGTTCGAGATCCATCACAAGCTGGAGGGTGACGACCATCACGAGACCGAGGGCCGTGCCGGCACATCGTTCGCTCGGGTGATCGTGCAGATCCTGCTGCTCGACCTGGTGTTCAGCTTGGACTCGGTGATCACCGCGGTGGGCATGGCCGACCGGGTCGGCGTGATGATCGCAGCGGTGGTGATCGCCGTGGGCGTGATGCTGTGGTCGTCGGGCCCGGTGATGCGCTTCGTGGGCAAGCACCCGACGGTGAAGATGCTGGCGCTCAGCTTCCTGCTGCTCATCGGCATGTCGCTCGTGGCTGAGGGTGCCGACTTCCACATCCCCAAGGGCTACATCTACTTCGCCATGGGCTTCGCCGTGCTGGTGGAAGCGCTCAACCTGCGGATGAAGCGCAACCGCCAGTCAGCGACCCCGCCCGTCGAATTCCACGAACGCCGCCTCCCCGAGCCCGATTCACCTGACACGGACGCACCTGCGCACTGAGATTCCCGTTCCCGGTGGGCAGCCCGCGCCAAGGGCCGGGTAGTTGGCCGTGGGCCGGTGGCAGTGGGCAGCTCGCGCCGGGCGTCGGGCAGTTGGCCGCGGGCCGCGACGTCTATCCGGCGTTCTCGGTGTCGGTGTCCGCGTCGGAGTTGGCCCGCAGCCGGTCGGCCAATTCGCGCAGCCGATCGAGCGCATCGTCGTCGTCGAGCTCGCCGAGGAACTGCGGCAGCTTGATGCCCGCCTGGCCCGCCACCTCATGCAACGGGGGCAGTGCGCCCACCAGTCCCGACACAAAGTTCGCAGTGGTGCCGGCTTTGCCATCGCCGCCCGAGCCCGAGTCCCACACGGTGATCTTGTCAATTTTCAAGTTCGAGATGGCCTTCACTTGCTCGGCCACGAGATTCGGCAGCTGCTCGGCAACGAGCAGCAAGGCCGTTTCTTGGGCTGCGCCGCCGCTGGCGGCCACCAGCGCACCGAGGCCCTCGGCGCGGCGGCTGAGCAGTGCCAGCAATCCGAGCGCCTCGGCCTCCATGAGCAGCCGTTGACCGTCTGCCTCGCCGGCCTTGACCAGCCTGATGCGATCGGCCTCGGCTTCGGCCAGCGTCCGCACTCGCTCGCGTTCCACTTGGGCGGGCACCACGATGTCAGCGTCCTGCGCGGCCTTGTCGCGTTCTGCTCGCACTCGCTCGGCTTCAGCTTCGGCCAAGAACGATTCCTGTTCTGCCGCGGCCTGGCTGACGCGTTCGGCGGCGTTGGCGGCTCGTTCGGCTTCGGCTTCCTTCTGGCGCCGCTCGCTGGCCGATTCGGCGATCACCACGTGCGACTCGTTCTCGCCTTCGGTGGCTGTGGCGTTGGCCTGTGCCACCCGGATGCGCTGCTCGCGCTGCGCCTCGGCCGCACCGATGTCGCCGTCGCGCTCCTGCTCGGCCACCTTGACCTTCGCCTCGCTGATGGCGCGGGCGGCGGCTTCACGGCCGAGGGCGTCGATGTATCCGGACTCGTCGGTGATGTCCTGGATGTTGACGTTGATGAGGCGCAGCCCGACCTTGCGCAGCTCGAGTTCCAAAGACTCAGTGATGTTGGTGATGAGCTGCTCGCGGTCGGCGTTGATCTGCTCGATCGGCATCGTGGCGATCACCACGCGCATCTGGCCGAAGATGATGTCGCGAGCCAAGTTCTCGATGTCCAGCAGCGACAGGCCCAGCAACCGTTCCGCGGCGTTCTGCATGACACCGGGCTCGGTGGAGATGCCGACGGTGAACGTCGCAGGTGTGTTGACCCGGATGTTCTGCTGGGAGAGTGCTCCCTGGAGCTTGATCTCGATGGGGATCGGCGTCAGATCCAGGTACGCGTAACCCTGCACGATGGGCCACACCATGGTGCCGCCGCCGTGCAGGCACCTCGCAGACTCGCCTTCCCCGCCGACGCGTCCATAGACCACGAGGATGCGGTCGGACGGGCAGCGCTTGAAGCGCGATGAGATCCACAGCAGGGCGATCAGCAGGATGGCGAAGATGCCACCTGCGAGGGCGATGACGGCCATAGCCACCTCTCGTGGTGAATAGCAGGGAAGGTCAGGCTAGTGAGGCGCTACGAGCACGGTCGAAGGGTCGACGACGCCGACGACGGTGATGGCAGTCTGTGCGGGCAGGTTCTCGTCGGACTCCGTCAGGGCGTTGATAACCCGCATGCGACCCTGCACCATCACTTCGACTTTGCCGGGTCCCGAGCGGTTCGCAGCAACCGTGAGATAGACGGTGCCGTGCCCGCCCACAGCGGACTGGTAGTCGATCGAGCCGCTCTCGCCGAGCTTCGCGAACGAGCGCCACAACAAGCCCACAGCAAAGAACACTGCGAGACCGGCGGCGATGGCAACGCCCACCGACGCAGCGGTGGAGCGGTCTGCCTGCTTCATGAGGACGCCCGTCCAGCCGAACGCGAACGAGAACGCGGTCAATGTCCGGATCGAGAGGAACCCGCTGCCCGGGTCGTCGTCGCCGACATCGATGTCGACGTCAGCTCCGATGCCGAATGCAAGCAGTGCGATCTGCACCAGCAGGAAGAAACTGGCAATGAACGCGATCGCATAGAAGATCTGCAGATCGCCGGTCAGAGCCTCCCACCAGTCGCCCATGAACTGCCTCCTCGCTGGAACTCTACGCGTCGGCTGAGACG
>LXNI01001243.1_pt1 | contig 23305 bp, 15 predicted proteins | sample 809091 | NCBI WGS metagenome assembly LXNI01 (sample SAMN04870527, study PRJNA318959) | sponge metagenome | biome: 01000161; feature: marine sponge reef; material: water | host: Sarcotragus foetidus | place: Greece: Milos, Mediterranean Sea | collected 2013-05-29 | depth 5-7 m | reverse complement strand
GACGATCGTGGAAGGCGCGGGCAGCAGCGAGGCGATCCAAGGGCGGGTCAAGCAGTTGCGGGCGCAGATCGAGGAGACGACGTCGGACTACGACCGGGAGAAGCTGCAAGAGCGGCTGGCGAAACTGGTCGGGGGCGTGGCGGTGATCAAGGTCGGCGCGGCGACCGAGACGGAGATGAAGGAGAAGAAGGCGCGCGTGGAAGACGCCATGCACGCCACCCGGGCGGCCGTCGAGGAAGGCATCGTGCCGGGCGGCGGCGTTGCCCTGGTGCGCGGCGCGTCCGCGCTCGACGGTGTCGAGTTGGAGGATGCTGATGAGCAGACCGGTGTCAACATCGTGCGACGCTCGCTCGAGGCCCCGCTGCGCTGGATCGCACAGAACGCGGGCCAAGAAGGCGCAATCGTGATCGAGCGCGTGCGCAACGCGGAAGGCAACACGGGCTACGACGCGAATTCCGACCGCTACTGCGACTTGGTGGAGGCGGGGATCATCGATCCCGCCAAGGTCACCCGCAACGCGCTGCAGAACGCGGCTTCGATCGCCGGCTTGATGCTGACTACGGAAGCCACCGTGCATGAGATCCCCGAGCAGCAGTCGGCTGCTCCCGCAGGACCTCCCGATCACGACTTCTAGCTCGTGCGTCACAAGCGGGCGCGGCCGGCCCATAGGATCGCGCCGCTCCCGCTTCGCCCATGCGGCGATTCGCAGTTGCGGACGGCTTGTCGATAGGCCTGTGTGTGAACTCTTGGCGCTCTTGTCTGCGCAGCGCTGGGGCCGCGACAGACGCTAGACAAGGCCTGGGCGAGGTTTCCCACGCGCTCAAGCAGATCGCCTCCGGCCAGGAGCGGCGTGCCCTCGGCATAGTTCGTTCGACTCGGGTCTGCGTAGTGCCGTGCGGGTGCTCTTGCCAGCCTAGCTGCGCCAGACCAGCATGGTCGGCAGCCCGCCGATAGCGGTTCATATACTGGACTGTGCGCGGCGAGGCCCCGTCGCGAACGCCGCATGTCGCTCCCGCCACATTGGGATGAACTCAGGGAGGCAGCTTGGGAGCTGCCGCCTTCCCCCGGCATCTACCAGTTCGTCGGCGATGATGGCAAGGTCTTGTACATCGGCAAGGCCAAGAGCCTGCGCGATCGGGTCCGCAACTACTTTTCGAGCGAAGCTCTGGCCGACGCCAAGCGCGGCGGCCTGCTGTCCGAATCCCGCTCCATCGGCAACATCCTCGTCAACAACGAGAAAGAAGCGCTTGCACTCGAGAACAACCTCATCAAGCAGCACAAGCCGAAGTACAACATCCTGCTGCGAGATGACAAGACGTACCCCTATATCAAGCTGACTAAGGAGAAGTACCCGCGGGTGTATGTCACGCGGCGGCTGAAGAAGGACGGCTCGACCTATTTCGGGCCGTACTTCCCCGGCAATCTCGCCCACCGCCTAGTGCGCTTCATCCACCGCCACTTCAAACTGCCGTCATGTAGCATCGACTTGACGCGGACCCATCCGCGGCCATGCCTCGAGTACCACATTCAGCGTTGCTGGGGGCCGTGTGTGAGCGGCCTTGTCTCGGACGAGACGTACCAGCGTGCCGCCGAGGACGTGAAGGCGTTCCTTGGCGGACGGCGGCACCAATTGGTGCGCGGCTTGAGAGAAAGAATGCTGCAGGCATCCGAGGATCTGGAATTCGAGAAGGCTGCCGGCCTGCGCAACCTGATCACTACCGTGGAAGAGATCACCGAGCGCCAGCGCATGGCAGCTGCCGAGGGACGAGACATCGATCTCTTCGGGGTCCACGCCGAGCCCCCGCTGGTCGCGGCCAACATCTTCCATGTGCGCAATGGTCGGGTCGTCGATCGACGCGAGTTCTATTGGGAGGATGCGGCTGACTATGACGAGTCCGAGTTCCTTGCGAGCCTGCTCCCCCAGGTCTATCTAGGCCAGCGGCACGTGCCTGCCTTGGTGCGCGTGCCGCGCGAATTCGACGGGATGGCGGCGTTGGCCGAGCTGCTCACTGAGAACCGCGGGGCCAAGGTGGAGATCGCCGTGCCGCAGAGAGGCTCCAACAGAGCCTTGCTGGACCTCGTCGTCACGAACGCCCGCAACTGTTTCGAGCAACGCTTCCGGGTGCGCAAGCCGACAGCGCTGCAAATGGCCGAGGCTTGGCGCGATGCTCTGAACCTGCCGCTGGCCGAAGAGGGCGAGAAGTCCAACAACCGCATCGAATGCTTCGACATCTCCCACACTCAAGGCACCGAAGTGGTCGCCTCGATGGTGGTCTGGGAGAACGGCCGCATGAAGAAGAGCGCCTATCGAAAGTTCATTGTCAGCAAGCAGGCCAACGACGACTTTGCCGCCATGCGCGAGGTTATCGGGCGACGCTACTCGCGGCTCCAGTCCGAGAAGCAGGGGTTTCCCCTGTTTGTGTTGGTCGATGGCGGAATCGGCCAACTACACGCAGCGGCGCAAGCACTGGAAGAGCTCGGCGCTGCTGCGCTGCCATTGGCTGCGATCGCCAAGCGCGAGGAAGTTCTCTACGTATTCGGCCAAGAAGACGAGCCGCTCATACTCGACCGCTTCAGCCCCATACTGCACGCCGTCCAACAGATCCGCGACGAAGCCCATCGCTTCGCGATCACCTTCCATAGGCAGCGCCGCTCCAAGCGAGTGCTGCACTCCGAACTGCTGGACATCCCGGGAGTGGGCGAATCCACCGCCCACAAGTTGCTCAGAAAATTCGGCAGTGTCGCCGGCGTGCGCGACAGCGGCTTTGAAGACTTGTCGGCCGCGGTTGGCAGGCAGCGCGCCGCTGCCATCCGCGCCCACTTCGCTGGGGCAGCGGAGGGTCAGGCCCAGCAGTTGTAGTAGCCGCCCTTGGTTTCAACCTCGATCGCCGTGCCGTAGACCTGTGACAGGACGTCATTCGCCAGCAATCGCTCTTTCGGGCCGTCAGCGTGGAGACGCCCATTCTTGAGCAAAATGACCCGCGACACCTCTGGAATGATGTCGGGAAGATGGTGGGTCACATAAATGAGGCTGGTGCCCAAGGCTGCGATTCGGCGCAGCGTGTCGCGCAGTTCGATGGCCGCGCGGAGGTCGAGTCCGTTGGAGGGCTCATCGAGCAACAGGGCGCTGGGCTCGTTGACCAGCGCCCGGCCGATGACGACGCGCTTGGCCTCGCCGGTGGACATGGCGTTGACCGGTTTGTCGCGCAGATGCTCGGCATGCATCAACCGCAGCACCTCTTCTCCGCGGGCTTCCATCTCGTTGGTTACGGGATGCTGCGGCCACAGTTCGAAGCTCGAGTAGTAGCCCGACAAGACGACGCTGCGGCCGGTGGCCCTCTTGGAACAGGCTTGGACCATTTCGTTGGAGACGACCGCGATCAGCTTGCGCATATCGTGGACGTGCCAGTCGGAGCGCCCGAACAGCTTCATCACCGGGCCATAGCGCCGCACTGGATGGTCGTAGCGCATCATCGTGCGGATCAGCGTAGATTTGCCCGAGCCGTTCGGGCCGATGATGGCCAGGTGTTGGCCGCAAGGGATCGAGAGCGACACGCCGTCCAAGGCCAAGGTCTCGCCTCGATAGACGGTGATGTTGCGGAAATCGAGGAGTGGCGGGTCTGGCGCTGCTTCACTCATCTGGACTGTCTTCGGGCGTGACTTCGCGCTGGCCACCTTAGGCACTGCCGCTCCCGTGGACAGATGGCTGGTCGCACCACATTTCCTTCAACATGCCCAAGGCATTGCTTATTCCGGATTCTGGACGTGGATCGAAATTCCTTTCCGTCAACCCGGTGCCCTCTGCGATGATTGAGCGGGCCTTATGGATTTCGAACATGCTCGACACTGCATCGTCAATCTCTTGCCTGACGGGATCTTCAACCGCGTCCTTGGCGGGAAGCAGAACAAGATCGGACAAGGCATCGAATCGTGCCGCCGCCGATTCGAGGGCTTTCTCCGAGAGCTTGTCCAATCGAGGGCAAGGGATCTTTTTCAGCGCTCCGATTTGCGTTGTCGATCGTCCGGTCTGTGTACGTTGGCCCTGGGTCCAATGCACGATTAATCCGAGCGTCGAATTCCACCACAACGCGGCGGCCTTGAGCACTCGCATGTCCGCGTGTCTTAGAGCAGTCCATGCTCTTCCACCCAATGCAGGCTGCGCCGTCGTCGCTGCCAGTAGGGCCTGACTCGTCCATCTGAGATTTCGGGCATAGAACAGCGTACCGGCAGTCGCTCGCATCTTCACCCGCATCTCTGCAGAGCCGACGCCCGGTGGTGCTAATCCCTTGTGGGTTGGCAACACGCGGATCGAACGTTGCCTTTTTGCATCTGCTTGCCACAAGGCGCGGTCTGCTCCGAGCGCGTCTGTCTCGCTCGTCACGGGATGAAACTCGAAGGCACCTATTGGCTCGTTCCCCTTAGGATGTCCAAGCAGGTGGTGTGTCGGTCCCACATCGAAGATCTCCTCTATGGTCCCCATCTCCACACCTAACGGGATGGGCGTCCCCACGAAATGATCGAGGGTCCCACGCGTGAGTGCGTCAGCGGCGAGGGCCAAGCCCCCGTGTGTAACCCCGACCATGTTCCACGGCGCCCCCCCTCCATCCGTACGCATTGCCGTGACGCACCCGACCTCGCTATCTCCTACGGTGATCGGGTGGGTAGTGTTAGTGGCGACGCACTGTGCCTTCGCGATTTCGATTGCCCTCCCCAGTTCCCTAGCCTCGCCATTCCGAGTGCAAGGCTCGTAGAGCGTCACGCAATGCAGTGCGGCACACGAACTCTTGTTCGGGCTCTCCCGACGTGTAGCAACCAGCAACATCTCTTCCATCCCCGTGTCCGCCGAGAAGCCGGAGCGCCGAAGTGAAGCCCCGCTTGCCGTCGCGATCACGACGATATCCCTAAACTCCGACTCGACCATCGCCCGCGTTGGCGTCCACGTGTCGGCGAATGCGCACGTGAGCGGCAAGACAAATCCGATTCGCCCGGTTCCGCGCTTGACCTTGTGTTTGGCAACCACCAAGAACGACGCAGCCATGCCCGCGCGCAATTGTGCGGGTTCGTCTTTTACGAGCCCTTTCCATCGGCTCTGACAGCGTTTGCGGTCAGTCTCTGTCAGGCCCGTTAGATCAAAAGCACTCTGCCCGCCGCGTGTTCTCGAATAGGGAGGATTCATTAGAACCCAATCCAAACTGTTGTGGAGAGCCTCCACGCTCGACTTCTCATCCTTGACGCCACTCGCCCGGCCGTGACTCAGGCCAAACAAGTCTTCTGCGACTGAGCTCGCCAGATATTCAAGCGCCCCTGTCTGGGCTAGCGCTCCACCAACCTTTACCCAACCCACCTGCGTGTCACCGTAGCTCTCACCCTTTCCGATATTGGCCAGATTCGAGGAGGTCAGGTGGGCTGCGATCGGACTGATGTCGGTACCACGTAGGCCGAACTCCATCGCCCCACGGTGCAGTGTCGCGACGGACTCCTGTGTGCCACCCGCCCATTCATGCAGAGCCTGTACTCTCAGATAGCCCGCCCTCAGCAATGTGCCCGTGCCACATGCTAAGTCCGCGATGATCGACCGTCGCAGCAGGTCTGGATCTGCCCACTCAGATTCCTTCAGATCGGATCGCCGAATCGTCAGACACGCGAGCAACTCGGCTGTTGCGGGCTGGGTATAAAACGCCGCGCTCTCTTTCCGGTCGGACGCGAGCTTGGGGAACAACTCTGCCCCCACGTTGATGTGCTGGCCCAAATCGGCATCCTCGATCACTCCTACTGCGTCAATCAAGCGAATGAGAGCTTCTGTCGTCGCCCGCACATGCCGATCACCGCAAGCGCCCAGCGCTTTCACTGCGGGCTCGAAGATAGACCTCCAGTTCACCTCAATAATCCGTCGCCAAACTTTGACTTGCGCCGCCGGATTCGGGCGTACACCGGATGTTCCCTGCAAGTGAGGAATATCTTCCACTCCCTGCGCGTGCAGCCGTTGCTGCGTTAAGAGCGCATTCAACCAGAGCACCATCGTGGTCCGCAAGCCCTCTAGCGGGGAGTTTTGTCCCACTACCTCCGCTACTTCTCGCCGCGCCCGCGCGTGTAGATTCGACCGCAGCATCTCCGCGGCCTGCTTCACTAGGAGTGCCACTCTCTCAGCGTGGGCCTCCACGATCTCCTTGGGCATCGCTGCCGACGCGATCAATCGGCTAGCGTCAAAGGCTGTGCCTCGAATGAATCCTTCGGTCGGCCAGCGGCGTCGCGTCGCGTCACTCAAACGCTTTTGGTGCAGTGCATACCCGATGAGCTGCGTTCCATCCTTTAATCTCGCGGCCACGGCATCTGCGGAAAGTTCTCGACACTCCCCCGGAATATGCACCGCCAGAACCGTCAAGAGTTCCCTGCCGCCTCGAATTGTTTTCCGTCCCAGCCTGTCCCGCGCATCCTTATCGGCATCGGCTGGATCGAAGGAAGTCTCAATCGCCACTGCCGGCATCGTCGGGTCATCAATCAAGACGTCGGCCCGGCCACGATCCAACGTCCCTGTCCGTTCGGCCAAGATGTATTCGTCCGCATGGGCTCGCCAGCGCGCGTCGGCTTCTGCCAATGCCTTGCCAAACTCAGTGTTAAACGAATGCTCGTGGAGTTGGCCGTGCGATTGAGTCATTTCTATCACGGTGATGAGAGACCCGCTCTGCCCTCAACAGAGAGCCAGCAAGCCGCCGCCCAACCTTGTTCCGGAATCAAGCTCGTTCTCGACAATCAGGTTCCGGTAACGGGTGCTCTTGATCTGGGTGTAATCCACGAGTCCAACGATTCGATCAGATGTGTCGGGCTCGCGCCCAGCGTGCCACGCGAACCGCTCCCTGACGCGGCGCTGCAAGTGCTTCGGCAAGATGTTGTGAAATGTGCCGAAGAAGTGCTGCCTGAGCATCGACCCCTTCGATTCTACGCCATCCGTACGAGCTTGCCTGCGACCGTACTTGCTCGCCGAGCGCTCGGGAGCCGCATGCCCGCAAGGCAGTGTCTCCCAAGCGTTGGTGCTGTCTTTCTTGGCAGTATTCTGCACCTCAGCGCAGTCAGTGACGAAGTGCTGAACAAAGTCCTTGACCGTCGTTTGCGCCACCGTCGCTGTCGCCCGATTCGTCTCTCGACTAGGGGCGCCCTCCACAGCCCTCGTGCCCACAGGCCCGGGACTCGCTAGTGCTGTGCCAATGTGCTTCGACATGTCCCTAAGCTGGCCTTCCAAGTCGGCCCAGCTGGCCGCGACGGGTACGGAGAACGGCCCGGCCTCAGGATCCACCGCGCTGCCGTCCGGGGGTTTCCGGTGTCTGTGCGGCCGGCGACGATTGAGAATCGCAATCTTCGCCATGCGCTTGTCTCGGAATATTGCGCTATACATAGAACTAGTATTCCAAAACCCCGCCATCACTGTGATTTCGAACACTCATGATGTCCATATAATGACGAATTCTTCCCTGCATGTCAAGCGAGCATGTGACTTTTCATAACCGGCGTCTTGTAGATCGCGAGCGCTAAGCGCTTCCAAGTGCCCCGGCTTACCTAGCGGACCGGTCTGTCGCTGCAGCCGTTCCCGTCTCAGCGAAACCGGATCGACCTGGGATAGACACAAGTGTGACGGGAATCTCAACCGCAGGCGGTGTGACAGCATCCGCTTGATCTAGGGGGACCAACCGTAGGGTTGCGTTGTGGGTGTCAGGCGTCAGGCCCGAGCCTCCCACATGGACCGAAGCTACGGCGCTGGAGCCACCAGGGATGGCTCCTAGGCTGGGGGTGGCTGCCAACCAATCTTGGTCGGACTCGATCCGGTAACGCCACGCGGCATCGCCGACATTCGTGAGCTGAATTTCCTGAGCGACGGGGTCGGAGCCAAGCGGAGCCACAAACGTCAGTGCGCGCGGGCTCGCCGCAGGAATCGGCCGTGGCGTTGCCTGCTTGGTGACATCGACCTTGAGACTGCCCGCGATTCTCGTGTGTGGGGAATGCACCACCAGGCCGATGTAGTAGATCTGCGGAGACTCGAGCGGCGGTTCGGAATCCAGCGCAAGGACAATCTGCTCTGAACTTCCGGGCAGTGTGGACCGAGCTTCCGCCTCAAAGCGAGGCGTTTCCCCGTCCGCTTCGTAGCTCCACCGCAGCACATCGGATCCAGCGCCTACGAATAGGTCCACTTCTGCCCCTGCGGTTGTCGATTCGAAGCTAATGCTGAGTTCCGCTGCCCCCGGTGGCACGGAGACGCGAAATCCGTTCTCGCGATCATGCACCTCGAATCTGTAGCTCGTCGATGGCAGAACCACTGGTTCCGGCGTTCCCAGAGGGATCTGACGCGTGCGCGAAAACACCGCTTCGACATGCCGCGGGCCATCCATCTCGATCAAAACTGATGGCTCTAGAGCGGCCACAGCGGCGGTCCACCCAACGAACTCCCAACTAGGGCTGGGCGTTGCCGTCAGCCGGACCTTCGTGCCCTCCCTGTAGTAGCGATCCGACGATGGCGGGTCGATCGCGATTGTGCCCGAACTCGGATCTGCAACAACTGTAGAAAGCGGGAATTCCGCCGCCAACGCTGCCCGAATCGAGCCCCCTCGCGGTGGCAAATTGACCGTGTGGTATCGTGCGCCGCCATCGCTCCAGCCTTCGAACCGGTAGCGGAACTGGCCTTGGTAATAAGAGTCCAGTACTTCAGCAACCCCAATTCGGATCTCAGCCCTTCCGCTGTCGGCGAAGCGGGCGGTCGGTGCATAGTCCCAACTGTCGTCAATATCGACTCGGACGATGGCCCCGCCAGTCTCGATTCGGAACTGCGGTCGATCCGTGAATATCGCGTCGAACACTTTTCCAGGGCCATCAATCACTATCGAAGCGGGGTTCGAGTTCCTTCCGTGCAGGCCCCAGGGATTCCAAATGCTCTTCCACCAAAGGAACGAGTGCCGACGGTTGTTGGCCGCAGTGGCGACGGCCTCTACTGCGGTACGCACCGTGTAGTAGCCGTCCGGCGAGGGCGGGCTGATGTAGACACTGCCAGAGTCCATGGGCTCGGCGCTCGTCGCAACACTGTGCTGGACAATGAAATTCGCTTCGATCCAAGTTGTCTCCGGGCCTGCTCTCACAGCATGTCTGCGAGCCCCGCCATCGCTCCACTTGGCGAACAAGAAGCGGCTACCATCGCCTGACTGCACGACGGGCGCTTCAATGCGGTGCATGGTGCCCGAAGTCCAATTCAACTTGGCGGGCGTGTTCGTGCGGCGTCCATCGACCAAGATCTCTAGCCCGTCCGGGTTCGTGCTGATCGTGGTCGTGGTTGTGTTCTTGCCGTAGAGCCGTGCCACGCTATCGATGTCACCCTGCGAGAGACCGTCGGAACGGATGTGCAAGCCGGGCGGGATGGTCTCGATCAAATGGCGCCCATTTCTTGACGCTGTCGAGATTGTGCGGTAATGCATAGCCGACGAATAGTCGTATGGCCCGACACCGGGATGAATCGCGGCGAAATTGTGGCGCAGGCGCAGGTCGATGTTCTCGTCGAATACCATGATGTGGCTGTCGCGATCTTGGCGCTGGTGTTCGTGGTACAGGCCGACCGCATGGCCGATCTCGTGGATCAGACTCGAAACCGAACAGCCGCTTGGCGGGATATAGATTCCCTGTTCTCCGCCAGCCATGCCGACCTTGGCCCGGCAGTTTCCGCTGTCGGTAAGCGTGAAGCGTGCGTAGTCGGCCTGCGCCTCCCTAGCTTGGAGTGAGATTACGGTCTTTTCGTTCCATTCTTGGATCGCCGCCCGGATCATGTCGGACTGCTCGGGCGAGACTTCCGCATCGATCACATACGGCACAATTCCGCTTGACCACAAGGACGCCTCGTCAATGTGGGCAAGGTGCCGCGGCGTCGGAGTGCCGAGGGGCGGTGAGGCGTCCAACTTGGCGGGAGCAATCTCAAGACCAGCGGCTCGTCCAAGCACTATGTCACCGGCATGGACGGCCATCCCCTCAACTACGACATAGGGAAGCGCCATCCCGCGAAAATTCGCAATCCCGGATTCTTGCAGTGCCGGGTCTGCCGGGGTGGGGCTGGGAACCGCCTGCAAGGCTCGCGGCTCAGGAGCGCGTGGAGTGCCTTCGCGCACTTGTGCCCCTGCAATCACGCAGAACGCAGCGAACACCCCGGCAACCCGGGTCGAGGCAGCGCTGCTACAAGGCCATGCCAAAGCTCACTCATGATATGAGACGCCGCCGGAACAGTTGTGATCCTCGATGGTCTAGTCCAGGTCCTTAGATCCCGATCCCGACTCGGTATCTGCCCGTGCGAGCCGCTGGCGGCGATACACATGGACTCCTACGAGCAGGGCCGCGATCAGCCCCGCCCACGCCAGCACCAGCGGCAGCCACTCTGCCCAGCCGACGTTGTACTGCCCTAGGACGGCGCCTCTCTCCATCGTCCAGTGCCATGCTTCGTGTGCCGCGAACGCCGATAGGATAATGCTGCCCAGCCGCTCGGCAACGACGAACCGGAACAGCAGCGCTAGGGCGGGCACCAGCAAGGCAAGCGCGAACAGTTGCCCCAATTCGACTCCGACGTTGAAGGCGACCAAGGACGTGAGCAAGTGGCCTCCGGCGAATTGCAGTGTCTCCCGCAGCGCGAAGGAGAAGCCGAATCCATGAACCAACCCGAACCCGAGCGCGACGAGCCAGCGATGTCGCGCAGTGTCGACGATGTTCTCCAAGGCCATATACACGATCGAGACGGCAATCAAGGTTTCAACAAGAGGCGGAAACCACAGCGCGTCGGGCGCGAAGTCCAATGCGCTGCCGATCAGCGTGATCGAGTGCGCCACCGTGAAGGCAGTGACGATCAAGGCCAGAGGCATGAAGCGGCGCACCGGGATGACCAGGCAGAACAGGAACAGTAGGTGGTCACGGCCGTCGAGGATATGGACAAAGCCCAGTTTGACGAAGTGCCAGGCGGCTTGGAACCAGCTTGGATCTAGGAGCACGCGCCCGGGATCCTCCGAGAACTGATACGCACGGGTTGTGCCGTCGGCCAGGTAGAACTGCAGCGTGAGCATGACTCGCTCCGCGAGGTGCCCCAATCCAGTCCGGATCGAGAATTCCGACCGGTCTGAACCGATGGGGTAGCGCAGGTAAACATCGAACATCACCTGATCCCAGACCAGCCTCTCTGAGTTCGCAGGCTTGGCCTCCTCGAGATGCGCAAGGGCGCGGTCGATGTCTGTGAAGGACTTGTCCGATGGCAGGGAAATCTGGGTGGCCGCGACAGCTGGCGCTGGCAGGCGCTCGCCGTTCTCGTAGACCGCCACGAACGGCACGATCCACTGGGTGGCCAGGCCGGCCAGCTGCGGTTCCAGCGCAGCGACATCCAAGTAGCCGGGCCCGAATTCGGGCACCTCAACGTCCCGCATCGAATTCAGCGGAACGCGCAACACGAGCTGAAAGCGGTCGGCTTCCGCCTTGGCCAGCATCCGAGCAACAACTTGGCTAGGAATTTCGTGGGCCGGGGCAGAGCCCGCGAGCAGCAGGCCCAGACTCCAAAGAGCAGATTTCGAACTAATCATGGAGAGTTGCTTGCCGTACCTCTACTTAAGCAAGTATGATGGCGTTGGCCGAAACGGGCCGGACAAGACCTATGACACCTGCACTTCGCTCTACACTTGCCATCGTGGCGCTGCTCGCCGTCCTGGCGGCCTGCAGCACTTCACCCGAACAGCCGATGGCCACGGCGGACGGCCCGATGGCCCCCGTCTTCGAGGTCGACCCTTTGTGGCCCAAGCCGCTGCCGAACCATTGGCTGCTGGGAACCGTCATTGGCGTAGACGTCGACGATCAAGACAACGTCTGGATCGTACATCGCGGCAGTTCGCTGGAACAGAAGGAGCTGTACGCGACTTGGGACCCGCCGGCGTCGTATTGCTGCTATGCCGCGCCGCCGGTGCTCGCCTTCAACCAAGCGGGCGAGTTGATCGAGCACTGGGGCGGCCCCGGCGAGGGCTATGACTGGCCCGCCTCTAATCACGGCGTTGATGTCGACCACAAGGGCAATGTCTGGATCGGCGGCAACGGCCGCGGCGCGTCCAAGGCGGCCGCGGCTCTGCCTCACCACGAAGACGCCATGGGCAAGGGCCGCGTCCACGACAGCATGGTGCTGAAGTTCACGCGTACCGGCGAATTCCTGATGCAGGTCGGAAAGCCGTTCATGGGCGAGGGCAGCCACGACTTGAAGAACTTCAAGATGCCTGCCAAGACGCTCGTCGACCCGAAATCGAACGAACTCTACATCGCCGACGGCTACGGCAATCGGCGGGTGATCGTGCTTGACGCCGACACCGGCGAGTACAAGCGGCACTGGGGCGCCTATGGCAACGAACCGGACGATACGCAACTGCCCCCATACAAGCCGGGCGACAAACCGGATCAGTTCCGCACGCCGGTGCATGCGGTCACGCTGTCCGATGACGGCATGGTCTACGTGTGCGACCGCACCAACGACCGCATCCAAGTCTTCACCACAGAAGGCGAGTTCGTAAAAGAGACGTGGATTGAACCCGCCACGCTGGGCGACGGATCGACCTTCGATGTAGCTATTTCGCGAGATCCAGAGCAGAAGTACCTGTACGTCGCCGACGGCGCGAACCAGCGCATTCACATCCTCGACCGCGAGTCACTGGAGTTGCTATCCAGCTTCGGAGACGGGGGGCGGCAGCCCGGCCAGTTCTACGCCGTCCACAGCGTGGCGACCGACTCCATGGGCAACCTCTACACCACCGAGACCTACCGCGGGCAGCGCGTTCAGAGGTTTGTGTACAAGGGGCTGGCCCCGGTCACCGAGAAGCAGCAGGGCGTGGTCTGGCCGACCGACTGAGCCTGCAGGCGTGACGAGCCTGGCCGCGCCCGCCACTGGAGGCGCGAGGGATCGCCTTACTCCCGGCGGTCCGCAGGTGTGCTCGCCAGATGGCCTAGCGCCGAGCGGAGCAGATTGAACCCTTTACACTTAGGCAGGCGTAAGTGAACTAAGGAAGGGCGGCCGCTCGGTTGGTTACCTCTCCTCGCCTGCTGCACGCATGGACATTGCTCCGCGCAAGATGCTCGATGCGGCGCTCGCCGATTCGGAGGCGTTCGCTGAAATCGTCAACCATACGCAGGCGATGGTGTACGGGGTGGCCTACGGGTTTTTCTCCAACCGTGCGATCGCAGAAGACTTGGCTCAAGAAGCATACTTGGAACTGTTCCTCAACCTCGGCAGGCTGCACTCGGACATGCACCTAGTCAACTGGTTGCGACAGACGACGGCGCGCAAGTGTATCGACTACTCGCGACGCAAGAAGCATCGTCCGCATGCGAGTCTGGATTCCATCCCGGAACGCTCGGTCGACCCGGTCGAGCCCGACCCTCGGCTGTCCGCCGAACTTTGCAGCAAAGTCGCCGAACTTCCGGCCAAGATGCGCATTGTGATTGTTCTGCGCTTCCAAGAGGACTTGAAGCTCCACGAGATCGCGGAGGTGCTGGACATCCCGGTCAATACCGTCAAGACACAGCTACGGCGCGCGCTGATTCGGCTCAAGCCCAAGGTCGCCCACCTACGACAGGAGGTCTCCTATGTCCCCACGGGACGATAGCAGCCATCTCGAGGCAGAACTCCGCCGCGTCATGGCACGGCGGCCCGCGCCGCCGCAGCTCGGCCTGCGGGTCATGGCGAACATCCGCGCCGAAGCCCAGCGCCAAGCGGAGGACCCGCGGCAGGCGGCCCGGCCTGGCAAGCTCTGGTTCCGCCGCGGGTGGGCGCTGGCCGCGTTCGCTTGCGCAGCCCTGCTGGCGATCGTCTTCGCCCTGCCCCGTGAAAGAGATGAGATTCAGTCCCAAGCGATGGAAATGGCGGGGGGCGAACGAGAACTGGCCGAGGTGCTGCACTTGGTCGGCAGCCAGTGGAACCGTGCGCAAGCATCAGCGTTCCCTGTAGGACAAGACAATGAACATGACTAAGACATCCCTGCTGCAAATTGCTGTCGGCATCTTTGCCGTGCTGCTGGTGCTCGGCAGCCCGGCCCCATCCCGAGCGCAAGGCGAATCCGATGATGCGGCCTTGGAATTCTCCGACCTGGAGGCAAGAGCTGACGAAGTCGTCAAGGTCAATCTCTGGGGGCTCCCGCTCGAGCAAGCGAAGAAACTGCTCGGTTTGCGCAAGAACGTCACCGGATCGGTGCGCAGCTTCATGAACGGGCTGACCGCCGTCTACCGGCGCACGTACCGCTTTCGCCAGCAACGAGCTAGCGACGACGATGTCAGGCCGGTGCACCAGCAACTGGCCTCCGACGGCTGGGTGCCGCTCATCGAGACCGCTGATCGCGAAAAGCCGGAATCGCTGTCCGTCTACTCCTTCTACGACAACGAACAAGTTGCCGGCATGACCGTGGTGTCAAGCGATCCCGATGAGGTGACGGTTCTGAAGATCATCGGCCCGGTCGACTTCGAGGCCCTGTCGGAAATCGGCAGCGGCCTTGGTCTGCCCGTGATGAACGTAGCAACGTCCGAGATTCGAAAGCTGTCGAGCAAAACCGCGGGAGAGTGAGCCTCAGTCCAAGACGTTCCCTTCCGGGCTGAGCCGCCGGACGTCGGCGAAGCCCAGTTCTCGCACGCCGGCTTCGATTTCCGACAAGTCCCCTACGACCACCCAGACGACGCTTTCAGGCTGCACGATTTGCCGAGCCGCGGCCTTGACATCATCCAGGCTCACCGCCCGCATCTGATCGGCATAGGTTTCAAAGTAGTCCTCGGGCAGCTTGTGCTGCAGGATCTTGACCAAGGCGCCCAACACGGCCCGCTTTGTCTCATATTGCCCTGGCAACCGCAGGGTCCGGTTTTGCTGCGCCTTGCTCAGTTCCTCGGCGTCGGGCGGTCGGGCCCCCAAGATGTCGCGCAGTTCCCGGTCCATTTCGACCATTGATTCCTTGGTCTTGTCAGTTTGAACCGGAGCGTACGCCATGAACAGCCTCGGTCCCACCGCGTCGATGAGCGTGCTCCTAGCGCCGTAGGCCCAGTGCTTGTCCTCGCGGAGGTTCATGTTGATCCGCGATGTAAAACTGCCTCCCAGAATGGAGTTCATGGCCTCGATGGCGATCTCGTCGGGATTGTTGGTCGGTGGCGCGGGCAGGCCGGCCAGAATCACCGATTGCAGCGCGCCGGGCTTGTCGACCACATACACGCTGCGAGCGTCGGCAGCTGCCACCTTGCCGATCTCCAATTCGGGCAACTCTCCCTCGCCGGTCCAGCCGCTGAAACGCTCCTCCAGCATGGGCCTGAGCGTTTCCAGCGGCACATCGCCGACAACGACGAGGGTGGCGTTTTGGGGCCGGTACCACTCTTGGTGGAATGCCACCACATCGTCCCGGCTCAGGGATGTGACGGATTCGACAGTGCCGCTACCGGTCATGGGAGCGGCATAGGCATGGCCATCGCCAAAGATCAGGCCGGGCAGGAGCCGCAAGCCGACCGTGAACGGCTGCGCGAGTTCCTGTTGGATGCCAGCAACCCGCAAGCGCTTCAACCGATCCAGCTCTTGCCGCGGAAATGACGGGCGCAGCACAACCTCGGCCAGCAGATCGAGCGATTCTTGCAAGCTCTCCGACAGGGCGGACAGGGAGACCCTCGCCGAGTCCAACGAGGCGGACGTGGAAATCCGCGCGCCAAGGCGGGTTGCTGCGTCGCCGACCTCCAGCGATGACATGCTCTCGGTGCCCTCGTCGAGCATCTCCGCAGTCATTCTTGCGAGACCCGGCGTGCCGAGCTGGTCCGCCGCAAAGCCGGCGTTGACGACTAGGGACATCTCGACTGTTGGGATGGATCGCACGTAGGCGTGTACCACCTTCAAGCCGTTGGAAAGCTCGGTTTCGCTGGTGTCGGGGAACGTGAATTCCGGATAGCCGGAGGCCGACGGGAGTTTGGAGCGATCCACCGTGCTCTCGGAAACGCTACGTTCCGCGGCCGGGTGAATCTCGAGGACATAGACACCGTCGGAAAGGTATTCCGCAGCGGTCTCGCGGATGCCTTCTGCAGTAGCCTCTGCTGCCCACGCCAGCATTCGCTTGTAATGGGCGGGATCGCCCATGTACACCTCGTTCCGGGCAAGGATATCGGACTTGCCGCCGAACCCGCCGATGCGCTCGGCACCGCGGATGAAGCGCGCCTTGTGGTCCATCTTGGCCCGCACCAACTCGTCGGCCGTGGGGCCCGATTGCAGGAATTTCTGGAATTCCTCGTCGAGCGCGGCCTCGACCTCGGCTAGGCTTGCGTCTGGATGAGCAGTGGCTTGGACTACCACCTGCCCGGCGATTTCCTGGGCACTGATATAGGCACTGGCGTTGGTGGCGATCTGGTCCTCGTAGACCAAGCGTTTGTACAGGCGGGAACTCTTGCCGGCGGCGAGCACATCTGTGGCCAGATCGAGCAGTACGGCTTGGCGGGTACCCCACTCTGGCACGTTCCAGACTTTCATGATGCGCGCTTGCGGCACGCGATCTTCGACCGTTTGCCTGTGCTCGCCAGTGCGCCGGGCGATCCACGACTGCTGCCGAGCCACTGGCGGGCCCCCGGGGATGCTGCCGAAGTATCGCTCCACCAGTTCCCGCGCCTCTTCCGGAGCGATGTCGCCGGCGATTGAAATCACCGCGTTCGCAGCGCCGTAGTAGGTGCGGAACCACTCGTGGACATCCTCCAACGAAGCGGCGTCGAGGTCTTCCATCTCGCCAATCACGGTCCACGAATACGGGTGCCCTTGCGGGAAGGTGTTCTTGGTGATCAGTTCGTAGGCGACGGCGTAGGGCTGGTTCTCGCCCTGGCGCTTCTCGTTCTGAACCACGCCGCGCTGCTCGTCTAGCTTGGCCTGGTCCACTGCGCCGAGCATGTTTCCCATGCGGTCGGATTCCATCCACAGGGCTACTTCCAGCGCCGGCCGTGGCACGTCTTGGAAGTAGTTGGTGCGGTCTTCGTTGGTCGTGCCGTTCAGATTTGTCGCGCCAACTCGCTCCATGGCTTGGAAGTAGTCGTCGTTGAAGTTCTCCGAGCCATTGAACATCAAGTGTTCGAACAGATGGGCGAAGCCTGTCTTGCCGGGCCTTTCGTTCTTCGAGCCCACGTGGTACCAGACGTTGACCGAGACGATCGGGGCCTTGCGGTCCTCATGGACAAGCAGCGTCAGCCCGTTGTTCAAGACGTACTTCGTATAGGGGATATCGACCTCGGCCCTGAGCGGTATGGCCAGCGCGCCTGCCAGGCAGGCGAACCCCAGGATCTGAAGCAGCGGGAGTTTGTAGTGAAGTGCGACTTCCATAGCAGTGCCTCGGCTTGTACTAAGTCCAACATAGCGCCCTGCAGTGCGACCGTGCAGGAGCCGCTTGTTTGCGACAAGGACTCCACCCCAACAACGCGTCGCTGCCACAGGCCGCCCGGGCGTAGAAGACGGTTGAGACAGACGAGGGAGTTGTGCGCCAGTTCCGGCTGCAGGCCTCGCATTCCTAGGTTGAGAGGCCAACGCAGGCGCGGACCCGCGAGCCGCAGCGCTGAAGTTACGTCTCGACTTGGTAGTTGGGTGCCTCGGTCGTAATCAGCACGTCATGCACATGTGCCTCGCGCAGCCCGGCGGGCGAAATCCGCACAAACCTAGTCTGGCTGCGCATAGCCTCGACCGTGGGGCATCCGCAATAGCCCATGCCCGCCCGCAAACCACCGACGAGCTGGTGGACGAGATCGCCCAGCAGCCCCTTGTGCGGAACTCGGCCCTCCACCCCTTCTGGGACCAGCTTGCCGTCCTTGGAGGCTGGATCGTAGCGGTCGCTGCCTTGGTTCATCGCGCCCAGCGATCCCATCCCCCGATAGGTCTTGTAAGTGCGGCCCTGATACAGCACGGTTTGGCCAGGGCTCTCTTCAGTGCCCGCCAACAGGCTTCCGAGCATGACGCTGTGCGCGCCGGCGGCGATGGCTTTTGAGATATCGCCCGAATACTTGATCCCACCGTCGGAGATGATCGGGACGTCGCTCGCACTAGCAGCGTTGACGCACTCCGAGACTGCCGTGATCTGCGGGACCCCCGCCCCCGAGACGATGCGCGTGGTGCAAATGGAGCCGGGCCCGATGCCGACTTTGACGGCATCCACGTCCAGCTTGATCAGGTCGCGGGTAGCGTCGCCGGTGGCGACATTGCCCGCCACCAGTTGGACATCGGGCAGCGTGCGACGCAGGGTCTTTACCGCGTCGAAGACGCTCTTGGTGTGGCCGTGAGCCGTGTCGACGACGATTAGGTCGACCTTCTTGGCGAAGAGCTGCTGTGCGCGCTCAAGGTAGTCTCCCTTCGCGCCCACCGCCGCCCCGACCCGCAGACGGCCCTTGTCGTCCTTGGATGCATTGGGGAACTTGCGCTTTTTCTGGATGTCCTTGACCGTGATGAGCCCTTTGAGAACGCCGTTCTCATCGACCACCAGCAATTTCTCAATCCGATGCTTGTGCAATAGGCGCTCGGCATCCTCCAGCGTGGTGCCCACGGGGACTGTGACGAGTTGCTCCTTGGTCATCACCTTCCTGACCGGCAAGTCAAGACGCTTCTCGAACCGCAGATCCCGATTGGTCAGAATGCCGACCAGTTTGGAGTCCTTAGTCACCGGCACGCCCGAAATTCGATAGCGCGACATCAGCTCCAAGGCATCGCTGATCAGGTCGTCCGGAGAGATCGTAATCGGGTCGACGATCATGCCGGATTCGCTGCGCTTGACTCGGTCTACCTCTTCGGCCTGCCGCTCGATGGACATGTTGCGGTGGATGATGCCCATCCCACCGTGGCGGGCCAGCGCAATCGCCAGTCTAGACTCAGTCACCGTGTCCATCGCGGCGCTGAGAAGCGGGATGTTGATCGAGATGCCGCGTGTCACGCGCGTATCTGTTGACACCTCCGACGGCAGAATCTCGCTGTAAGCCGGAAGCAGGAGGACGTCGTCGAAAGTGAGCGCTAGCGGCGGCGATTCCAAGACCATGCAATATTCTAACTTGCAAGGGCCCAACCGTCGCAAAGCGCGGTTGCACTCGCGTGTTCGGCAGGTCCCTGCAGGCGGCCTACGCAAGAACCTGCCCGTGCCCGATTCCTCTGCTGGTCTTGCCTCCCAACCCAACCAGATGCTGGCCGCCTTCGGCAGCGGCCGTCACTTGGGTCCCACAGGTTTGTAGTGTCCTTCATCAACGAGGCGTCGCCAGTGCCCGTCCAAGGCGAAGGCTGTTTGCTAACACAGACAGGCTCGAAAGAGCCATAGCTGCCGAAGCGAGCACGGGGGAGAGCAGCAGCCCCGTCCACGGATACAGGAGGCCGGCTGCGATAGGAACGCCCAGCAGGTTGTAAACAAAGGCCCAGGCGTAGTTTTGGACAATCGTTCGCTGCGTGCGTCTGGCCAGTTCAATCGCCCGGTCTACGTCTGCTGGGTCGTTGTGCACGAGGATGATGTCCGCCGACTCTACCGCGATGTCGCTGCCAGCACCTATCGCGATGCCTAGGTTTGCTTGGGTTAGCGCCGGGGCATCGTTGATGCCGTCCCCCACCATAGCGACGCTCTCGCCATCGGACTGAAGCCGCTTGATGGCGGATGCCTTGTCGATCGGCAGCACGGGTGCCAGCACGTTCTCGATGCCCGCCAGAGTTGCCGTGGCCTCCGCGACCCTTGCACTATCGCCGCTGATCATCATGGTCTTCAGCCCACGCCGCCGAAGTGCGGTCGTCGCGCCGACAGCATTTTGGTGGAGCGTGTCACGCAGCGCGAATGCTCCTGCCAAGACCTGGCCGTGAGCCACTAGCACGGCAGTCTTGCCCTCCTCGCCAAAGCGATCCAGACTCGTCTGGGCCTCTGTAATCGAGACCCCCTTTTCTGCTAGTAGTCCCGGCTTGCCAACGAGCCAGTCCTTCCCGTCCGACCTTGCAGAGGCTCCCGCTCCAGGGAGGGTCTTGAAGTTGCTGACGGCTGCGTCGGCACTCGGGCGGAGGGCGGCGATGGCCTGCGCGACCGGGTGCTCGCTGCGACGCTCGATGGCGCACGTCACTTGCAGCAATTCGTCTCTTTCGACAATTCCGTAGGTCTCGACGTCGGTCACGTCGAACTTGCCGAGCGTGAGCGTCCCGGTCTTGTCGAACACGACGGTATCGATGTGCCGTGCGGCTTCCAGAGCCTCGCCATCACGCACCAAGATGCCGCCCTGTGCCGCTTTGCCGATACCCACCGCTAGGGCCGCGGGGGTAGCCAGGCCCAACGCGCACGGACACGCGATGATAAGCACGCTGACGGCACTGTTCACTGCCATGCGCACGCGATCCTCGGGCGGCATCAGGAGCAGCCACACTGCGAACGTCAGTATGGCTAGGCCTAGGATCGCCGGCACGAAGACGGCTGCGATGCGATCAGCGAGACGTGCGGCCGGGGACTTTGAGTTCTGTGCCCGGCGTACGAACTCGATCATTCTGGCCAGTGACGTCTCGTTTCCGACGCTCTCGGCCCGGACCACGAGGTAACCCTCCTTGGCCAGAGAGCCACTAAGGATTCTGGTGCCAGCCGACTTGTCGACCGGCAAGCTCTCTCCCGTTAGCGGGGACTCGTCGATAGCGCCGGTGCCTTCGATCACCGTGCCGTCAATCGGCACTCGCTCGCCTGCGCGGATTGCTACCGCTTCGCCGATCACAAGTTCGCTTGCGGGGATTTGGACCTCCTTGCCGCCTCGCAATACGCGAACAGTGTCCGGCTGCAACTCCAGCAGCTTGCGGATGGCCGTTGATGTCCTGCGTCGCGCTCGCGCTTCAAGCATCCGCCCCAGCAGGACCAATGTCAGGATCGCCGCGGCTGTCTCGAAGTAGACAGGTGCAGAGCTGCTTCGCTCGACCCATTCCGGCAGGACAGTGGCGACCAAACTGTATGCAAAGGCAGTGCCGGCGCCGACTGCGATGAGGGTGTTCATGTCGCTGCGAAGGTGTTTTGCGGCATTCCACGCAGCGGAGAAGAACGGTGCGCCTCCATAGATGACTACTGGCAGCGCAAGGGCGAGTTGCACCCAGGTCGAGTCGCCGCCCCAAAGCCTTCCGTGGGACATGGCGAGCACCAGTAGCGGTGCGGTGAAAACTGCCGAAACGACCAGCCGGCGTCGCAGCGTCGGCACAGACGGCTCGCCGAGGGCTGTGTTGCCGTCGTCTTGGTCGACAGTCGCACCGTATCCGTTGCTGTGAATGTTGCGAAGCAGCTCTGCAGGGCTGGCAAGATCTGGATCGAACGTAACGCGGGCGCTTGCCTCGGTAAGGCTGACCTCGCACGCGCCGACGCCCGGCACCTGCAGCACGGCTTGCTCGACGGACCGCACGCAACTGGCACACGTCATCCCTTCGATGCTGAGCCGTAGGGACTTCAAGCGTCTGGGCGCTGGTTGGGGCGGTTCCGGCGGAGGCGGTGCCTGACTGTTGGCTTGAGCGCCGATCGAGACCAGATCCTCGGTCAGCCGCGGGAGGTACCCTGCTGCACGAACGGCTTGCCGGATCGCGGGGAGATCGGCAACCAAGGGGTCGAAGGTGACTACGGCTGACTGAGAATCCAAAGCGGCAGTTGCGGAACGCACCCCCTCAACGTCTAGAAGAGCCTTCTCGACAGTTGCGACGCAGTGGCCGCAGGTCATGCCAGCAAGCTCGATTGTCTTCGTTTCCACCGTGACAGAGCTCACAGGATTCTATCCTCGGCCCGCATCGCATCCGCGCCAATTCGGTTGGCCGCAAGACCGGCGGGACCGACGTGCGTCGGCTAGGCTCGGTTGCGTTGGCCAGTTCTTATAGTAGGTTGAGCGTGGCCTTCAGGTCGGGATGTGACAGATAGCCAGTGGGCCTATGGTGGCTCTAGCGGCGGGCCTAACGGCTTCGCCGACATCCTCTGTTGGGCTGTACGGATTTCACTCTCCCGAAGAATCCGCCCCACCCAGCCCACGTAAGCGGGTGGTGGGTGGTGTCACGGATGACGGGGGTCTCGCATGGCCGACTGGCTTCGTCCGTACCCTCTTGGTTTCATTCTTCATTACGATGCCTCATTGTTCCGCATCCTTGTCAATTGAACGGCAGGCCCTCGTGATGTAACCATTTCCACTCAGCACGAGCACGACCGATCCGACTGTCATGAATACCAGACCCAGTGCCACAACCCATTTGAACCATATTGCGTGGATTTCGAGCTGAACCAGCCCGCTCACGGCAAGAATTCCGGCGATGACGACTGGCAACGCTAGCCAGACCATGAGTTCGGGCACCACCCTGTCACGCTTGGAATCGAATAGCCACGGGTACCAGTTACCTCGCCAGCCCAATAGCTTTGCAGCCTCCTTCCCGTCCTCACTGATTCCTGCCCAATATGAGAGTCGCTTGTAGAATTCCAGTTCCTTTAGGCTGCTAGGGATTTCCTCTACCGATCCCAGCTTCCCCAAGGCGTGCTTCCTGATTCTCTCGCGGTGTTCGAAGATTTCAAACCTCAGGTACGCTAGGTTCACTGCCAGAAGAAAGATTGCCACACCAGACAGGGATTGAAATGTAAGTGGTTCCTGCATGCGGGATCGGTTGGTACGAGACTGGCAGGTCCGAAACTTACGCCGGGAGGGTGTCAACCGACATGCACTGGCGCCAAAGGTATTCATAGATCCCGTCTAAGTTCTCGGCACCCTCCTTGTCGCCAAACGCCGCGACGGCCGCAGCCTTCGTCTTGTCTTGCTCAAAGCGGTAGCTGTCGTCATCCACGAGGACGAAATGAAAGTCGTACTGGTTCTGTACATCCTCCGGCGCGATACGCAGTTCAACGCCCGGAAGCCTCGAACACGCCTGGAAGAATGGATGGATTTTCCTGTCCTCGGGAAAATCTTGCTCCAAGATGACCCGGATTCTGTTACTTGCTTTCGAGGATAGGAACAGTCTAGCTTCCTCGACTACCCGCTCTCGTCCGTAGACTCGCGCGTTAAGGAACCCTGACAAGACGTCAACCCGCTGCTTTGCGTTCGCTAACAAGTTTTCGACAACGACCGACGCGTGATCGACCGAGGCGTTGTAGATCGGCTGACCGTCTCGCAGGGATGCTAGTGAGCGGACGGTTTCTCTGTATTCGGCCAAGTTCATATAGTGCGCTCCTCCTAGCCCAAGTTTAACATTCTCGTGCCGATTGGGCGCCCTAGCGGACTTGAATTCCCGGCTGGTTGAGACCCAACTGGGGCTGCACAGAGCAATGCACTCGACAGGCAATCACGGGATGCT
>LXNI01001242.1_pt1 | contig 23348 bp, 21 predicted proteins | sample 809091 | NCBI WGS metagenome assembly LXNI01 (sample SAMN04870527, study PRJNA318959) | sponge metagenome | biome: 01000161; feature: marine sponge reef; material: water | host: Sarcotragus foetidus | place: Greece: Milos, Mediterranean Sea | collected 2013-05-29 | depth 5-7 m | reverse complement strand
TGGACCGAGCGGTTCCCCACCCAGCCGGAACTGGAGCGCTATTTCAATCACGTCGCGGATCGCTTCGAACTGCGGCGAGACATCCAGTTCGGCACCCGCGTGGAGCGGGCCCGCTTCGACGAGGATCGGAATCGCTGGATCATCGACACGTCGCGGGGCGCCACGGTCGCCACCCGCTACCTGGTGTCGGCTGCCGGCTGCCTGTCGGAGGTGAACAAGCCGCCGATCCCCGGTTCCGACACGTTCGCAGGCACCCAGCACCACACCGCCCGCTGGCCCGCCGAGGGGGTCGACGTGGCCGGCAAGCGCGTCGGTGTGATCGGCACCGGGTCCAGCGGCGTGCAGGTGATCCCCCAGGTCGCCAAGACGGCCGAGCGCGTCTACGTCTTCCAGCGCACCGCCCAGTACACCGTCCCGGCACGCAACCGCCCGCTCGACGACGAGGCCCGCAAAGAGCTCAAGGAGAGCTTCGGCGAGCGGCAGGCGTTCAAGCGCACGACCCCTGCCGGGCTGTCCCGGCCCATCGTCGCCGTCTCGGCGGTTCCCGAGATGGACGAATCCACCCGCGCTGAGATTCTCGAGGCCTCATGGCAGCGGGGCGGGCCGGGCTTCGCCATGACCTTCGACGACATCCTGACCGACCCCGAATCGAACGAGCGCGCCGCCCGGTTCGTGCGCCAGAAAGCCAGGGCCAAGGTCGCCGACCCGGATGTCGCCGAGAAGCTTGTCGACATCGACTACCCGATCGGGGCCAGGCGCCTGATCGTCGACATCGACTACTTCGAGACGTACAACCGCGACAACGTCACGCTGGTGGACGTGAAGGCGGCGCCGATCACCGAGATCACGCCCCGGGGGCTGCGCACCGCAGACGCCCACTACGACCTCGACGTGCTGCTCTACGCCACCGGCTTCGACGGGATGACCGGCGCGCTGCTGTCGATGGACCTCCGCGGCGTGGGCGGGCTGGCGCTGCGGGACAAGTGGGCCGACGGGGCGGGCGCCTACATCGGACTGGTGGCCTCCGGGTTCCCGAACCTGTTCATGATCACCGGGCCGGGCAGCCCGGCGGTGTTCAGCAACGTGATGCTGTCCATCGAGCAGCACGTGGACTGGATCGCCGACTGCCTCGCCTACATGGTCGAGGGCGGCTTCGAGCGCATCGACGCCGACCCCGAGGCCGAGGCTCGCTGGACCCGCCAGGTGGACGAACTCGCCGCCAACAGCCTCGTCGGCAAGACGAACTCGTGGTGGACGGGGGCGAACATCCCCGGCAAGCGCCGCGGCATCACCATGTACCTCGGCGGAACCCACAACTACCGGGCCGCCTGCGACGAGGTGGCCGCCAACGGCTACGAGGGATTCACCCTCACCCGCTCAGCCGATCCGCGCTCCGGGGGCACCGAGTAATCCAACAGGAGTCCGGATCGGACCGCCGGACCATGGATTCCGGCCTTCGCCGGAATGACGGATTGTGTGGCCCACGGTGTTACTCAGCAGTCTCCGAGCCCTCAGTGGTGCGTCTGCTCAGAACGGCACCCAGCGCGACACCCACGCCGGCTCCGATTGCGACGCCGACAACGACGTCACCAAATGCCGCTCCAATGCTTGTACCAATCCAGACGCCGAACGCGATGGCTAGTCCGATCCGGGCGTTGGGGTTCAGGTTCGTCATTGCCTGCCCGCGGCGGTGGCCTCGAACTGCCGGATGCGCGACATGCGCCGGTACATCTCCCGCAGATCGCTCCCGGTAACCGTCATGACATGCTCCTCGCCTGAAGCGATCATGTTACGCCTGCCTGATCGGGTGCGATGATGACGTTCATGGAACGTCTGGAGGGGAAGGTTGCGATCATCACCGGGGCGGGCTCGGTCTCGGCCGGGCCGCGGCGCCTTCGGTCTACGAGTTCTTGCCGTGGTGGTCGAAGTCCTTCATGGGGCGCTCCTGTTGCGACTCAGGCCTGTTGCGGCTCAGGTGTCCTGGCCGGTTCCGGCGACGCCGGCTTCAGCATCATCATCCCGACGCGTTTGACCCGCACCACCACCTCGTCGCGCTGGTTGTAGCCGAGTTGCTCGAACCAGACGATCCCGGCGTCGTCGCGGCTCTTCGAAAGCCTCTTGTCGACGATGGTGGTCTCGGCTCGCAGGGTGTCGCCGTGGAACACCGGGGCGGGGAACTCGATCTTGTCGTAGCCGAGGTTCCCTATCGTGGTCCCCAACGTGGTCTCGGGGACGGTCATGCCGGCGACGAGGGCCAGGGTGAACAGGCTGTTCACGACCCGCTGGCCGTGCACCGTGGTCCTAGCGAACTCCTCGTCGAGGTGCAGCGGCTGCACGTTCATGGTGAGCGAGGTGAACAGGACGTTGTCCATCTCGGTCACCGTCCGGGTGAGGGCGTGGCGGATCACCATCCCCACCTCTAGTTCCTCGTAGTACTTGCCCTGCATGGTTTCCTCCTTCAGTCCTCGAGGCCCGGGCCGGCGGCATGGCCGGCCGCTGCCTGGCCGTCTCGGTGCGGGTTATGTCGATGCGGCGGCCCTCGTAGACCAGCGCGGCCAGTCCCTCGGTCTCGGCGGCCTCGAAGGCTGCGACGAGTCCACGGTAGAAGATCGGCTCGGCCGCCGTCGGGGTGAACGACTCGTCGACCACCGGCACGTGGCTCTGGTGGCTGACGATCATTCCCCACACTCATTCCTGATACTCCTTGCCGGCGACCAGTCGCGGCCAATCGAACTCGGCGTCCTCACCGAGCGGCGCGAGCGGTTCGGCGGGGGTCCGGGGGACTTGGCGCTGCAGCTGGTATCCTGTCGTCACCGGCCGGAGTCTCCGGTCGTTGGGTGCACAGTTCGATTTCATGACTGATTCTGTGTGAGCTACCCAACCGCGGTGCCGCCACATCAAAGAGTTCAGGCACTCGCGGAAACCTGATCGCTCGCGTGCTGCGGGCAAGGAGCACCATGTCCACCACTTTCGCCCAGTTGGGCGTACCCGAATCGATCTGTCGCGCCCTGCAGCGCGGCGGCATTCACGAACCATTCGAGATCCAGGCGGCCACCATGGCCGACGCTCTCGCCGGCCGCGACATCTGCGGCCGGGCACCCACCGGATCGGGCAAGACGCTCGCCTTCGGTATCCCCCTCGTCGTCAATGCGACCGACGCCAGGTCCAAGAGGCCAACCGCACTTGTCCTGTCACCCACCCGCGAACTGGCCGAACAGATCGCAACCGAACTGCGCACCTTCGCAGGCGATGTCCGGGTCGGCGTCGTCTACGGCGGGGTCGGTTACGGCCCCCAGCTGAAGCGCTTGCGCGACGGCGTGGAGATCCTCGTGGCCTGCCCCGGCCGGCTCGAGGACCTGATCGAACAGGGCGCTGTGAGCCTGCACGACGTGGACCTCGCGGTCATCGACGAGGCGGACCGCATGTCCGACATGGGATTCCTCCCCGCCGTGCGGCGCATCCTGGACCAGACGGCTCGGGATCGCCAGACGTTCCTCTTCTCCGCCACTCTCGACGGTGACGTGAAGATGCTCACCCGCGACTACCAGTACGACCCGGTCACGCACGCCGTCGCCGCCGAGACGCCCGACGTCATCGCCGCCGACCATCGGTTCTGGCAGGTCAACCGGGCCGAGCGGGTCGACGCTTGTTCGCAGGTGATCAACGCGGTGGGGCAGACGATCGTGTTCTGCCGGACCCGGCACGGCTCGGACCGCTTGACCAAGCAACTCTCCCAGCGCGGCATCCGCGCCGCGGCGATACACGGCGGCCACGCCCAGAACCGGCGGACGCGTTCGCTGCAGCAGTTCACCGACGGCCATGTGCAGGCGCTCATCGCCACCGACGTGGCCGCGCGGGGAATCCACGTGGAGGATGTGGCGTCGGTCGTCCACTTCGATCCGCCCGAGGACCACAAGACGTACCTGCACCGCTCGGGTCGAACGGCCCGAGCCGGTCGGGGCGGCCTCGTGGTGTCGCTTCTCCAGCCGGAGCAGATGGGTGATGCGAGGCGGATGCAGCGGCGGCTCGGCCTGCAGGAGCCGATCACGTTGCCGGATGCGGCCGACTTGCCGGCTGGGCCCAGCCCGGCGCCCAGACACCCCGCCGACTTGCCGGTCCAAAACGGCCGGGACTCGAACGGCCACGCGGCCCGCAACGGTCAGTCGTCCCGCAACGGTCAGTCGTCCAGCAACGGTCAGTCGTCGAGCCGGCGGAGGAGGGCGGCCGGGGCGCGACGGCGGTAGCTGCCCTCGAGCCACTCGGCGAGGTCGTCGAGGGCAACGTCGGCGAGGCGGATCAGCACGGCGCCGTAGCCCTCGTAGTGCGGCGTCGAGAACAGCACGCCGGGGTGGTTCTCCAGTAGGGCCTCCTTGGCCTCCGGCTCGCAGAACACCACCAAGACCTCGGTGTCGCGCACCCCGTCGCGGTTGTGCTCCCGCTCGCTCCACATCCGGCAGAAACCCTTGCCGCGCACCTTCAGCGCGGCGGTGCCGTAGAAGGCGCCCTCGGTTGCCTCCGGCAGCCGCATGCCCAGCCGGCGCACGTCCTCGAAGGTCGCCATGTTCGAGTTCGGCTGCTAGTAGGGGGTCTCGCCGGCGTCGACGTTGATGGCCTGGCCGCGGATGATGACGGCGTCGGCGGACAGCAGGAAGGCCACGACGCGGCCCACCTCGATTGGCGCGACCTTGCGGCCGATCTGGGGAAGGGCCATGCCGGCCAGGATGTCGTCGGGGTCACCGCCCTGGTGTTCGGCCAGCCAGTCGGCAACGCGGCCGAGCATCGGCGTGTCCACCGCGCCCGGGCAGACGGCGTTCACGTTGATGCCGAGGGGCGCCCACTCGGCCGCCAGCGACCGGGTGAGGTTGATGACCGCCGCCTTGGAGGCGTTGTAGCCGGCCATGTTCGGGAAGCCCACCTTGCCGCAGTTGGACGCCACGTTCACGATGGCCGCCCGGTCCGAGGCGCTGAGGTGCTCCAGTGCGGCCCGGCACACCCGGAACACCCCGGTCACGTTGATGTCGAGCTCACGCGCCCAGGCTCCGCTGGTGGCGTGGCGCGCTTCGCTCATCTCGATCACGCCGGCGTTGTTGACCACGCCGTCGAGACGACCGAAGTGGGCGACCGCCGCCGCCACGGCTTCCTGGACGCTGCTGTCGGCGCCCACGTCGCAGCGAACCGCCGATGTGCGCCGTCCGTTCGGGTCGATGCGACGGGCGGTCATCTGGGTTGCTTCGAGGTCCAAGTCGGCGAGCGCAACCGATCCGCCGGCCTCGACGAGCGCCTCGGCGATCCCCGCGCCGATGCCGCCGCCGGCACCGGTCACCAGGTAGACGCGGTCGCCCAGATTCATCGGCTCACCAGGTGGTGTTCGTGAGGACGCCGCCGTCCACCAGCAGGTCGGTGCCGGTGATCCAGCGCGACAGGTTCGAGCACAGGAACACGCAGGCGTCGCCCACATCTTCCGGCGTGCCCAGGCACCGCAGCGGGGCGGCGGCCAGGTAACGATTCACACCCTCCGGCCAGTCATCGATCAGACCGGGACGGTCGATGAGGCCCGGTGAGATGCTGTTGACCCTGATCCCGTCGGGGCCGTACATGAGCGCCGCCGCTCGGGCGTGCATCACCAGCGCCGCCTTCGAGGTGGCGTAATGGCCGTGCATGACCGTCGGATGGCGGGCCTCGATGGAGGCGATGTGGACGATCGAACCACCGCCGGGGTCGCTGTTGGCGCGCATCGCCGCCGCGGCCAGTTGTGTCAGCCGGTGCGTGGCGGTGACGTTGATGTCCATCATGTCGGTGAACTGCTGGTCGCTGAGCGTGTCGAAGCGGGCGATCGGCTGGGCCCCGGCATTGTTCACGAGCCCGTCGAGGCGCCCGTGCAACGCCAGCGTCTCCTCGATCACGCTGGGTGGGCCGTCGGGTGTCGTCAGATCGGCGCGCACGGTGGCGACCGGCGTGCCGTCGGGATAGCGCAGGTGATCGGTGGGGGAGTTGCGGGTGTGCGCCACCACGGTGGCTCCGGTCGCCACGAACCGGCGAACGATCCCGCTGCCGATCCCGCTGCCGACGATCCCGCCGCTGATCCCGTTGACACTCCCGCCGCCGACACTCCCGCTCCCGCCGGCGCCGGCGCCGGCGCCGGTGACCAGCACCACTCGGCCGGTCAGATCGAGCATGTCGGTGGGAGAAGCACTGTCAGTCACGATGGCTGTCTACCGTAGGGGAGTGCGGGATGCACAGTGAGCCGGTGAGGTGTGCGTGACGGATCTGGGAGAGCGGTCCCTGGACTGGGCGGACGGTCGTCTCCGGATCGTCGATCAGACCCGCCTGCCCGACACCTACGAGGTTCTGGAGATCGACGACGTCGGTGACCTCGTGGATGCAATCAGGCGCTTGGCGGTGCGGGGCGCGCCGGCGATCGGCGTGGCGGGCGGCTTCGGGGTGGTGCTGGCGGCGCGCCGGCACGGTGCCGGCACCGAGCAGTTCGCAGCGGCCGTGGCGTCGATCCGCAGCGCCCGACCGACGGCTGTGAACCTGCCCCGGATGGTGGACCGGGTTGCGGCGCGTGCTGCCGAGGGCCCCGAGGCCCTGCTGGAAGAAGCCCTGGCCGTCCGAGACGAGGAGGTCGCCGCCTCCCATGCGATGAGCCGCCGCGGCGCGGCGCTCATCGAGCAACTCGTCGTCGGGTCCGCCGAGGTCACGGCGCTGACGATCTGCAACACGGGCGGGCTGGCAGCAGTCGAGCGCGGCACGGCACTCGGCGTGATACGCACGGTCCACGAGCGGGGGCGCCTGGCCCTGGCGATCGCCGTCGAGACCCGCCCGCTGTTGCAGGGCGCCCGACTGACGGCCTGGGAACTGGAGCGCATGGGCGCTCCTTACCGGCTCGTGGTCGACTCCGCCGGCCCGGCGCTGCTGTCCCGGGGCATGGTCGACATCGTCCTCGCAGGAGCCGACCGCATCGCCGCCAACGGTGACGTCGCCAACAAGGTCGGCACCTTCTCCCTAGCGGTGGCGGCGCGCTACGCCAGGGTGCCGTTCGTGGTGGTGGCGCCGGAGTCGACCGTGGATATGGACACCCCGTCGGGCGATGCCGTCCGGATCGAAGACCGTGGCGCCGACGAGGTCGTGAACGTTCGCGGTGTGCCGATTGCGCCTACCGGGGCCGGCGCTCTCAACCCGGCCTTCGATGTCACGCCCGCCGATCTCATCGGGGTCATCGTGACCGATCGGCGGGTCGTGCGTCTCGACAGGGGCGAGACCCTGCGGAGCGTGCCGCCAGATTCCTAGCCGCCGGCCAGGGGTGTGATGAAGTGCACCTCGGCGTCCGGGGGGACCGGCTCGTAGGTGGCGTCGGGGACGATGTCACCGTCGATGGCCACCGCGGTGGCGGAGGTGGCGTCGAGGTGCGCCCGGATGCCGGGGAACACCTCCTCCAGCTTGCGCAGCAGCTCCCGCACCGTGGCGGCCTCCACCTCCAGTTGCGCCACACCGCCGGTCAGGCGGCGCTGGTTGGAACTGAAGTGGACCTGCGCCATCAGCCCCCGTCGCCGTTGCCGGAGGTGATCGCCGCCAGCACGCGCGGCGGCGACATCGGCAGCTCGCGGATGCGCGCACCGGTGGCGTCGTGCACCGCGTTGGCCAGTGCAGCCAGCGGCGGCACGATGCCGACCTCGCCCACGCCGCGCACCCCGTAGGGGTGGTTGGGGTTGGGCACCTCCACGATGATGGTCTCGATCATCGGCAGGTCCGAGGCCACCGGGATGCGGTAATCCAGGAACCCGGGGTTCTCCATGACGCCGGCGGTGTCGTGGATGTACTCCTCGTTGAGGGCCCAGCCGATGCCCTGCACCACGCCGCCCTGCATCTGGCCCTCGACGTAGTCGGGGTGGATGGCGGTGCCGGCGTCCTGTGCGGTCGTGTAGCGCTCCACGGTCACCCGGCCGGTCTCGTCGTCGACCGACACGTCGGTGACCTGGACCGAGAACGCGGGACCGGCGCCCCGGGCGTTGAGCGAGGCGGTGGCGCCCAGCGGCCCGCCGGTGCGCCCGGCCTCGGCGGTGATGTCGGCCAGCGCCAGCGGTTCGTGCTCGCCGCCGCTGTGGGTGGCCTGGCCGTCCGCCCATTCCACCTCGTCCACCTCGCAGTCCCACATGCGGGCGGCGCGTCCCCGCAACTGGCCCTTCAGGTCTCGGCAGGCCTCCACGACGGCCATGCCGGTGGCGAAGGTGGCGCGGCTGCCCTCGGTGACGTCGGTGAAGCCCACGACCTCGGTGTCGCCCACCACCGGCTGGATGGCGTGCACGTCGATGCCGAGCTCCTCGGCGGCCATCAGCGCCATGGACGCCCGGCTGCCGCCGATGTCGGGGCTGCCGGTGACGACGGTTGCGGTGCCGTTCTCGTTGAGGTTCACGGTGGCGCTGGACGCCTCACCGATGTTGAACCAGAACCCGCTGGCCACGCCGCGGCCACAGCCCGGTGCCGGCCGGCTGCGGTAGTGCTCGCTGCCCCGGATCGCCTCGAGGCACTCGCGCAGCCCGATGAGCGGCCACTTCGGGCCGTAGGGGGCTGTGTCGCCCTCGGCGGGGCAGTTCAGGAGCCGCAGATCGATGGGATCCATGCCCAGGCGCCGGGCGATCTCGTCCACCAGAGTGTCGGTGGCGAAGGCGGCCATCGGCGCCGACGGGGCCCGGTAGGCGGCGTTCACGGGCTTGTTCACGAGCACCTCGAAGCCCTCGAGCAGGAAGTTCTCCACGGTGTAGGACGACACCACGCACATGCAGCCGAGCATCGCCCAGACACCCGGGAAGGCCCCGCTCTCGTAGGCCAACCAGGCCTTGGCGGTGGTGATCTTCCCGTCCTCGGTGGCGCCGAGCTTGACGCGTATCACCGATCCCGGCGTCGGACCGGTCGCCCGGAAGACCTCGTCGCGGCTCATCACCATCTTCACCGGGCGCCCGGCCCGGGCTGAGAGCTCCACGGCCAGCGGCTCCAGGTAGATGGTGGTCTTGCCGCCGAAGCCGCCGCCGATCTCGGCGGGGATCACCTTGATGCGCGAGGTGTCCCAGCCCAGCATGGCGGCGGTCTGGGAGCGCACTCGGAAGTGCCCCTGCGAGGAGCACCAGATCACCGTCTTGCCGTCCTGGCCGGTGTCGGCCACGCAGGCGTGGGGTTCGATGTAGCCCTGGTGGATGGGTTGGGTGACGAACTCGCCCTCCACGACGATGTCGGCCTCGGCGAATCCCTGCTCGATGTCGCCGCGCTCGTAGCAGGTGCGGTTGGCGACGTTGGAGGGCTCGCTCGGTTCGGCGTCCAGGCCGGTCGTGAATATGTCCTCGTGCAGCAGCGGGGCGCCGGGCGCCATCGCCTCGAGGATGTCCAGGGTGTGGGGGAGCACCTCGTAGGTCACCTCGATGGCCTCGGCGGCGTCGCGGGCCAGGCGGCGCGTGGCGGCGGCCACGGCGGCGACGGCATGGCCCTCGTACAGCACCTTGTCGCGCGCCATCAGGTTGCGGGTCATGTTCAGCTCGGGGTCGTCGGCCGGCAGGTCGGGGAAGTCGGCGCCGGTGATGACGGCCCGCACGCCGGGCATCGCTTCCGCCTCTGACGTGTCGATGCTGACGATCCGGGCGTGGGCGTGCGGGGAGCGCAGGACGTGCCCGTACAGCATGCCGGGCAGCACCAGGTCGGCCGCGTAGCGGGCCTTGCCGACGACCTTGTCGAGGCCGTCGTGGCGGACCGGGCGCGTCCCCACGTAGCGATAGCTGGGCCGTTGTTCGGTGATGGTCATCCCGCCACCTCCTCCTTCATCCGGTCTGCCGCTGCCAGCACCGAGCGGATGATCTTGTCGTACCCCGTGCAGCGGCAGAGGTTGCCGGCCAGCGCGTAGCGCACTTCCGTCTCGGTCGGGTCGGGGTTGCGGTCCAGCAGCGCCTTGGCGGCCACCAGGAATCCCGGCGTGCAGACGCCGCACTGCAGGGCGGCGCCCTCCAGGAAGCACTGCTGCAGCGGGTGCAATTCGTCGCCGGTGGCGATGCCCTCGACGGTGACGATCGTGGCGCCGTTCGCCTCGGGGGCGAAGACGAGGCAGGAGCACTGCAGCCGGCCGTCCATGAGGATCGAGCAGGCGCCGCAGTCGCCGGTGCCGCAGCCCTCCTTGGCGCCCATGAGGCGCACCTCGTCGCGCAGGGCGTCCAGCAGCGATTCGCCGGCGTCGCAAAGGAACTCGACATCGTCACCGTTGATGTTGCAGCTCACGTGGGTGCGGCTCACCGCCCACCTCCGTTCCCGGCCCGTCCGGCCGCTTCGGTCACCGCCCGCTTGGCGAGCACGCCGGCCACCTGCCGCCGGTAGGCGACGGTGCCGCGCTTGTCGTCTATGGGGTCGGCGGCCTCGCCGGCGGCGGCGGCGACAGCTGCCACGCCGGCATCGTCGATCGGGCGCCCGATGAGCGCCTCGGCGGCCGCGGCCACGACCACCACCGTCGGCGCCACCGCTCCGAGGGCGATGCTGGCGGCGCTGCAGTTGCCGTCGCCGTCCAGGCTGACCCGCGCCGCGGCGCCGACGATGGCGATGTCCATCTCGGTGCGGGGGATCAACCGCAGGTAGGCGTCGGAGGTCCTCGCCGGCGGCCGGTCGATCAGGAACTCCACGACGAACTCGCCGGGCTGCAGCGATGTGCGCCCCGGCCCGGTCGGAACCTCGACGACCGGCACGGTGCGCTCGCCGCCCGGCCCGGCCACCACGGCTTGCGCATCGTTCACGATCAGGGAGGGAACGGAGTCGGCGGCGGGTGAGGCGTTGCAGAGGTTGCCTCCCAGGCTCGCCCGGTTCTGGATCTGGTCCGACCCGATGAGTCCGCCGGCGTAGACGAGTCCGGGCAGGTCCGCGGCGAGTGCCGCATTGTCGGTCAGGTCCGCTGTCGGGGCCGCCGCGCCGATTCGCCAGGTGCCGTCCTCGAGAGACACGTCGGTGAGCCGGGGGATCTTCTTCAGGTCGATGGCGACGCTGGGCTCCGGCCGGCCGGCCCGCATCTGGGGAACGAGGTCGGTGGCGCCCGCGAAGACGCGGGCGCCGTCGTCGCCGGCAAGCAGCGCCACCACCTCCGCCACCGATGTGGGTGCGACGTAGTTCACGAGTGCTTCTCCCTCACGGTGGGTCTCCCTCCCGGTGTTGCGGCGCCAACTGTATTGCCAGTGATCGCCGGGCGACATTCTTGCGCACAGTCCCGCCGTCCCGGCCGCGCCGCCGGGCCGCCGCGCGCGAGGCTGCGGTGGTGGAGATCTTCGATGCGGTGGCGATCCGGACCGCCACACCTTGGCCGGTGCTGACAGCGGCGATCGCTGAGGCGCTGGCGGATCCGGATGCGGCAGCGCCCGCGCGGCACGTCCATCCGTTGCCGCTGCCCGAGGGGTCCGTGGGATCGCTGCTGCTGATGCCCGCCTGGCGGTCGGGGGACGTGATCGGGGTGAAGGCGGTGACCTACTTCCCCACGAACGAGGGTGGCCCCACCCCGACGATCAGCGCCGGCTACCTGCTGTTCGACGGTCGCTCGGGGCAGCTGACCGCCACGCTGGACGGGGACGAGCTGACGGTCCGGCGCACGGCGGCGGTGTCCGCGCTGGCAGCCCGGTACCTGGCGCGTCCCGACGCCGGCCGGGTGCTGGTGATCGGCACCGGCCGGCTGGCCCCGGCGCTGGCGCTGGCCCACGCCGACGGCCGGGACCTCACGTCGCTGGAGGTCTGGGGCCGCCGCCCCGCTCGTGCCCACGCGGTGGTGGAGGTCCTCGGGCGCGAGGGTGTGCGTGCCGCGGTGGCGGAGGATCTCGACGACGCGGTGGCCCGCGCCGACCTCGTCTCGTGCGCGACCGGCGCCACTGAGCCGCTGGTCGCCGGGCGGCTGCTGCGGCCCGGCGCGCACCTCGACCTCGTCGGGGGCTTCCGCCCCGACATGCGCGAGGCCGACGACGCGGCGGTCCGGCGGGCCTCCGTGTTCGTCGACACCGGGCCGGGCGCACGGCGCGCCGGCGACCTGGCCCGCCCGCTGGCGGCAGGCGTGATCGGCGAGGGCGACATCCTCGCCGACCTCGCCGACCTCGTGACCGGTCGCCACCCGGGACGGGACGGTCGCGATCAGATCACCCTGTTCAAGTCGGCAGGGTTCGCACTGGCCGACCTGGCGGCGGCCCGGCTGGTCCAGAACCCACCGGCGGGCCGCGGCCGGCAGTGACGCTGCTGGTCCTGAACGGCCCGCCGGCCACGACCGCGTTGGTACTCATAGAAGTGCAGATTGCATAGATCACCAAGCAATCGTGTGCAGTATGTTGACCATACGGGCACGAGCGGGTCCCTAGAGTCTGACCGGCTCGAGGTCAACCGCTCGAGGCCAACCGCACGAGGTCCGCCATGGCGCGCATTCTCTGGATCAACCCCGTCGGCACGCTCCTCGAGCAGGATCGGGAGGGCGAGCGATAGCGATGGACGTACTCACGCCGGAGGACATCGAGACACTGTGCCTCGGGGCGACCCTGCTGGGCGCCGGCGGGGGCGGTGACCCCTATGTGGCGAAGCTCGTGGTGCAGCAGGCCCTGGAGACCTGGGGGCCAGTGCAGGTGGTGGATGCAGGCGACCTTCCGCCTGATGCGCTGGTGCTCACGACGGCGGTGATCGGGGCGCCGACGGTGATCCTCGAGAAGCTCCCCGCCGGCACCGAGTACGTCGGCTCTGTCAAGGCGCTCGCCTCGTACCTGGGCGAAGAGCCGGCGGCGATCATGTCCATCGAGGTGGGCGGGCTCAACACGCTGCTGCCGATCGCCACCGCCGCCGAGATGGGGTTGCCGATCGTGAACGCCGACGGCATGCGCCGGGCGTACCCGCAGATCGAGATGACGGTCTTCACGCTGGCGGGCCTTCCGGCGACCCCGCTGTCTATCGCGGATGAGAAGGGCAATCAGTGCGTGTTCAAGACCACCGACAACCACGTGGCCGAGTCGTTGGCCCGCGGCGCGGTGATCCGGCTCGGCCTGGCCAATGCCATCAGCTGCTACCCGTTGACCGCTGCGCAGCTCAGTGAGCACGGCATACTCGGCTCGCTGACCTACTGCAATGAGGTTGGGGGCCTGCTCGAAGCGGTGAAGCGAGGCGAGGAGGGCGCCTGGGAGCGGTTCCTGGCCGACTCGGGGTCGGCCGAGTTCTTCCGGGGCAAGGTCGTGGACTTGGACCGCCGCACCACCGAGGGGTTCGCCCGCTCGACGGCGATCCTCGAGGATCTCGACGGCAGCGACAGCACGATGCGCATCGAGGTGCAGAACGAGAACCTGATCGCCTTCCTGGACGGCGAGGCCGTGATCACCACGCCGAACCTCATCTGCCTGCTGGACTGCGAGACGTTCGAGCCGATCACCACCGAGTACCTGGCCTACGGCAATCGGGTCGTCGTCATCGGCATGCCCTGCGCTCCGGAGTGGCACCGGCCGGGGATGCTCGAACTCGTGGGTCCGCGTGCCTTCGGCTACGACGTGGACCACGTGGAACTTCCGGGTCGGCCAAGATGAGCAGCGGAGCGAATCAGCGGGACCTGCGCGTCGGCGTCGATGTCGGTGGGACCAACACCGACGCGGTGGTGATCGACGCGGTCGGCGAAGTGTTGGCGGCGGTCAAGGTGGCGACCACCCCCGAACCCATCGGTGGGATCAGAGCCGCCCTCGACGAGGTGCTGGTTGATCTGGACCACTCCCGCGTCTCCAAGGCCATGCTGGGCACGACGCACTCTGCCAACGCCATCATCCAACGGCGCGGCCTCGACCGGGTCGCCGTGCTGCGCCTCGCCGCACCGTCCTCGCTGGGGCTCCGCCCCGGGGCCGCCTGGCCCGGAGACATCCACAGCGACGTGGTCGGCGCCACCTCCATCATCGAAGGCGGCCACGAATACAACGGCGAGGAGATCGCACCTCTCGACACCGAGGCGGTGCGGCGCCTGGCCGCTGAGGCGATCCGGGACGAGTGCTGTTCGGTGGCGGTGGCCGGTGCGTTCAGCCCCGCCACCGCCGAGCACGAGTTGCGCGCCCGAGATGTCCTGCTCGCCGAGCTGGGAGCCGACTTCCCGGTCTCGCTCAGCCACGAGATCGGCTCCCTGGGGCTCCTCGAGCGGGAGAACGCCACGATCCTGAACGCCGCGCTGCTGAGCGTGGCCACGAGTGTGATCAGCGGCTTCGAGGAGGCGTTGGCCGAGCGCCGTCTGGAGGTCGACGCCTACCTCACCCAGAACGACGGCACGCTGATGATGGCTGCCGAGGCCAGCCGCTACCCGGTGCTGACGCTGGGATCGGGGCCGACGAACTCGATGCGCGGCGCCTGCGCCCTGGCCGGCGTGGACGACGCCATCGTCATCGATGTGGGCGGCACGTCCGCAGACGCCGGCATCCTGGTCGGGGGCTTCCCGCGGCAGTCCTCCGCGGCGGTGGAGGTCGGCGGGGTGCGGACCAACTTCCGGATGCCCGACCTGATCTCCATGGGCCTCGGCGGGGGCACCGTCGTGCGCCACGATGCGGGTGAGCTGCGCATCGGCCCGGATTCGGTGGGCTATGCGGTCGCCACCGAGGCGATCTGCGTCGGCGGCGAGGTGCTCACGCTGTCGGACGTCTCGCTGGCAGCCGGCCGGATGACCGGCTTCGGCGATGCGGCGCTGGTGCGAGGGATCGACGCCCGGCTCGTGCGTGATGCCATCACCTGGGTGGACGAGCAGATCTCGACCATGAGCGACCGGATGAAGTCCACACGGGCGCCGCTGCCACTGCTGGCCGTGGGTGGGGGCGCCCACCTGATCCCCGATGAGATACCCGGGGTGTCGGAGGTGATCCGGCCGCGGCATCAGTCCGTGGCGAACGCCTACGGCGCCGGGATCGCCGAGGCCTCCGGGTCAGTCGACAGGGTCTACAGCTATGAGGCTTCCAGCCGGGAAGAGTGCCTGGACGATGCCCGCGAGCTGGCGGCCAATGCCGCGGTTCGGGCCGGCGCGGACCCCGACGGCGTCCGCATCACGACCGTCACCGAGGTGCCGATGACCTACGTGCCGGGCCAAGGGAGTCGGGTCATCGTCAAGGCGGCGGGCCCGCTGGCCTGAGGCGTCGATCACCGTGCCCGCCACCGCCACAGGAGCGCTGGCGGTCGCCGACTGTCACAACGACCTCCTGCTGGCCTGCCAGCACCGCCGCGAGCGCGGTGTGTCGGATCCTTTCGGGGACGACTGGTTGCCGGGATTGCGGGCCGGCGGTGTGGCGTTCCAGGTGCTGCCGATCTTCACCGAGGAGCAGTTCATCGGGGAGGGGGCGCTGCGGCGCGCCCTCGAGATCCTGGAACTGAGCCGCGAGATCGCCGCCCTGCACCACCGCGACGTGGGCATCGTGGAGAACGCCGGCGACATCGATGAGATCCTGGCGGACGGACGCATCGCGCTGCTCTTGGCGCTCGAGGGGGCGGAGCCGGTCGGATCCTCGCTGGCGATCCTCGAGACGATGTGGCGCCTCGGCGTGCGGATGGCGTCGCTGACCTGGAACCGCCGGACGATGCTGGCCGACGGGGTCGGCGAGACCGACACCGGTGGCCGGTTGACTTCGCTCGGTGTCGAGGCCGTGGCCGAGATGGAGCGGCTGGGGATGGTCGTGGACGTCAGCCACCTCTCGGCGCACGGTCTGGCGCACCTGGCAGAGGTCGCAGCTCAGCCGTTCGTGGCGTCGCATTCGTCCTGCCGCGCGCTCTGCGACCACCCGCGCAATCTGTCCGACGCCGAGTTGCGGCTCGTTGCCGGCTCGGGGGGCTTCATTGGGATGAACGCGTTCGGTCGTTTCGTGACCGGCGCCGGTACGCCCACGATTGAGGACTTCGTCGACCACTTGGCCCACGCCGCAAGGGTCGCCGGTGACGGCGCGGCGGCGATCGGCGCCGACTTCATCGTCGACCTTGTGAAGCAGGTCGATCCGATTCTGGGACGGCAACTGCTGGTACCCCTCGACGATTTCGTCCACATTTCCGAACTCAAGGCACCCGCCGACTTCGCCCTGCTCGCCGAGAGGCTGATCGATCGGTTCGGTTCCGAGCGCGCCGCCCGCATGGCCGGTGGGAATGTGCTGGAGTTCTTCAGGGCCCGGCTGCCGGCGTGACATCGGCCGGCGCGGGGACGCCAGGGAGGGCACCGCCGAGGCATCGCCGATGGTGAGCCCACCGGCGTCCACCGTGCGGCAGTTGCTGGCGTCCGGTGTGCTGCGCGATGCGGTGCTGATCGGCGGGGAGCGCGGTCTCGACGCGGCGGTGAGCGACATTGTGCTGCGATCACGCGTGGACGAGCGGGCGCCGCCGGAGCGGGGCGCTGCCGTAGTCCAGGATGCGGCCAGGATCGGCGACAACCTCTACCAGGTGGACGTGGCGCTGCGGGTGATCTCCGGCGCGGGCGGTGTGGCGCTGATCCTGGTGAATCCCGATCCGGGGATCGACCTCGGAGCGCAGCGCCTAGCGAACCGGCTCGGCGTGCCGTTGGCCACCGTCGCCGGCGCCGACGTGATCGAGTTGGCCCACCGGCTGCGGGCGGAGTTCTGGGCGCCGGATGTCGAGCACGTGGCCACGGTGCACCGCCTGCTGGCCTTGCTCCGGCAGATGCGGGTCGCCGACCCCGAGGCGTTCGTGGATCTCCTGGCTGAGACGGCGCAGACCTCGGTGTGCCTCATCGGCCAGGACCGCAGGCCGGTTGCAGGCGCCAGCATCGAGATCGGCGAGCGGCGCCTCGCCGGCGCGGAGGACTACTTCATCGATCACACGGCGCGAGCGGCGCTGCACAGCGCCCCGATCGTGCTGGCGGCCGGCGAGCAGGTGAGCTACTGGTTGGTCGCCGAGTCGCTCCGCTCGGGCAGTTCGCAGCGACTCCTGAGGTCGCTGCTGCAACTCGGTTCCTGGTATCTGGCCGCGCTGCTGGGCGCCGGGCGGCTGCGCGCCGAGCGCGACGCCCGCCGGCGCATCGCAGTGCTGAACGAGATCATGCACGCCGGCGAGGTGCCCGAGCGCGACTTGCAGAGCCAGCTAGTGGAGTTGGGATGGAGCGCTTCGGGATGGAACACCGGGCTGCACGTCACGCTGCGGGGGCACGCGGACCCCGGCAGGATGGTCGACCTGCACGCCGAGATGAGCGACCGGCTGGCCGCCGCGGGAATCGAGGGGCCGCTCGTGGAGCGCAACGACGGCTGGAGCGGCTGGATGACCGAGGTGGCCGAGCCGCCGCCCGAGTCATACAGCCTCGTCGTGGAGAACCTGGCCGCGGCACTGGCGACCTTCACGGCCGCCCATTCAGGGCTGCAGGCTCATGGGGGCATCGGGCGGCCCTACCCCGAGCCGGTGGGGCTGCGCCGCTCGCTGATCGAGGCCGCCGAGGCGTCGGTGATCGCCAATGCCCGCACGCACGAGTCCTCGGGAGTGGCGCATATCGATCGGCTCGGCGTGCAGCGGGTCCTGCTGGGCTGGTTCAGCTCCGAGGACTTCTCCAGCTACGCCGGCTCGATCCTCGAGCCGGTCCTGGAGATGGACACCGAGGGCGACCTGCTGGAGACGCTGGAGGCCTACCTCGACGCCAGCTGCTCGACCACCGGCGCGGCTCACCGGCTGGGGATCCATCGCAACACGGTCTCCAACCGCGTTCGGCGGGTGACCGACGTCCTGGGAATCCAACTCGGCGATCCCGAGACGCGACTGTCGCTGCAACTGGCCTGCCGGGTGCTTCGGATCAACCGCTGAAGATCCATCGGCGCGCCTGTGGACTCGCTGACCTGGGCATTCTGCACATCGAACCGCCGATCGCTATGCGGAGCGCCCTCCGGTTCGAGACGGATCCGAACCTACGCTCGTTCTCGCCGGCGACCAGTCGCCGCCCGACCGGAGGGAGCAGAGCAATGGCTGAGATCCAAACCAGACATCGAAAGGCACGCCGTGGCGGCGGACGGATGCGGGCCCTGGCGGTGGCACTGCTCGGCGTTGTCGTCGTGGCGGCGGCCTGCGGGGGTGACTCCGATCCGGCACCGGCCGCGCCGGCGCCGGAGCCTGCAGCGACTCCCGAACCCGCGCCGGCCCCCGAGCCGCCGCCTCCGCCCGAGCCTGCGCCGGCGCCCGAAACCGCGCCTGCGCCCGAGCCTGCGCCCGCGCCGGCCGAGCCCGTTCAGGTGGCGTATCTCTCGGCCAGCACGGCCAACACCTGGCTCGCCGCCTCGCGGGCAGCCATGGACGAAATAGCCGCCGCCAGCAACATCGAGATCGTGGAGTTCGACGCGCAGTTCAACCCGGCGCTGCAACAGCAGCAGTTCCAGGACGCCGTCGCCACCGGGCAGTACGCCGGCATCGTCCTCGTCTCGCTCGTCGGCGCCGGTTCCATCCCCGACGTGGAGGACGCCCTCGCGGCAGGTCTTGAGGTGGTGTTCCTGAACCAGGTGGTGGGGGAGGACTTCACCGACGTGGAACCCCAGGTGCCCGGCGTGGCCGCCGCCGTCTTCGAACCGCCGTTCGTGCGCGGCGAGCGAATCGGTCAGATCACGCTGGCGACGTGCGAGGACTTCGACCCGTGCAACGTCGTGTACTTCTATGGCATCCGCGGCGTGCCGTTGGACGAGGCCATCCGCCAAGGCTGGGACAGCGTGACCGCCGGCTCGAACGTCAACGTGGTGGCCGAGGCCGAAGGACAGTATCTCGGCCCTGATGTGGGGCTCGCGGCGATGCAGGACATCCTCGTCTCTACCTCTGACATCCACGTCGTGCTGGGCGCGGACCAGTCCATGCAGGGCGTGGAGATCGCGCTCAACGAAGCCGGCAGGGACGACGTCCGCATCATCGGCTTCGGCGGCAGCAGCTACGCCGTCGAGGCGGTGCAGGACGGGCGCTGGTACGCCGGACTCTTCGGAGCTCCTTTCACTGAAGGCCGGCTGGCGATGGAGGCTATGGTGGCGGCTCTGGCCGGGACCGACACCGGCGGTGTCGATCCGGCATTGTCGGTGCCCCACGGTGGTCTGATGTTCCAGCACAACGCCGATGACTTCGAAGCGGAGTGGGCGGGATAGTTCAAGTCGGCGCCCCCCGGACGCATGTTGAGTTGCGCGGTGTCGCCAAGCGCTTCGGCGGCACCGTCGCACTCGACCACGTCGACATCGCGGCCCGTGCCGGCACCGTCCACGCCGTCGTCGGTGAGAACGGCGCCGGAAAGTCCACCGCAGGGAAGATCGTCGCAGGCGCCCTGACGCCCGACGCCGGGCAGTTGCTCCTGCACGGCGCCGAGACAGTCTTCCGCTCCCCGCGGGCGGCGCTGGACAGGGGCATCACGATGGTGGCCCAGGAGTTGTCCCTCGTTCCCTCGCGCTCGGTTCTCGAGAACGTGTTCCTCGGGATCGAGTCGCACCGGGGCCCCTTCGTTCTGGCCGCCGCCGACCGCTTCGCCAGTCTCACCGAGGAGTACGGCATCGGGCTCGCTCCCGACGCCATCGTGGGCAGGCTGCCCGTGGCTGAGCAGCAGAAGGTCGAGATCCTGCGGGCGCTGGCCCGCCGTGCCGAACTCATCGTCATGGATGAGCCGACGGCCCGGTTGACCAGCGAGCAGGCCGTGGCGCTGCGCCGTACGGTCCGCTCGCTCGCCGAGCGGGGTGTGACGGTCGTCTACGTGTCGCACTTCCTCGACGAGGTCCTGGCCGTGGCCGATGACGTCACCATCCTGCGAGACGGGCGGGTCATCCGCAGCGGCCCGGCGGCCGGCGAGACCCGGCGGTCGCTGATCGAAGGCATCGTCGGCAGGGCCGTCGAAGCGGCCTTCCCGCCGCGCCGGCCCCCGTCGCCCGCCGCGCCGGTCGTCCTGGAGGTTCGAGGGCTGTCCCGGGCGGGCGCCTTCGAGGAGGTCGGCTTCGAGGTGCGGGCCGGCGAGATCGTCACCCTCGCGGGACTGGTCGGCTCGGGCCGCAGCGAAGTGCTGCGCTGCATCTTCGGGGCGGACCGCGCCACAGGCGGCTCGATGACGCTGGACGGCGAGCCCTACGAGCCGCGCTCGCCGCGGCGCGCCATCCGCGCGGGCGTGGCGATGGTTCCGGAATCCCGCAAGACCCAAGGGCTGCTGTCCAGGCGTTCGGTGCGCGAGAACGTGACACTGCCGCACCTGGCTCGCTTCGTCACCGCGGGAGGATTCGTCCGCGGCGGCGCTGAGCGGGCTGCGGCCGGCCGCGTCACCGCTGCGGTCGGCCTGACCGGCGCCACGATCGCCTCGCCGATGGCGGAACTTTCGGGCGGGAACCAGCAGAAATCGCTGTTCGCGCGCTGGCTGGTGGGGCGCCCGCTCCTATTCCTGGCCGACGAGCCGACGCGGGGCGTGGACGTCGGCGCCAAGCGCGGCATCTACGACGTGCTGGTGGGTCTGGCGGCCGAGGGCATGGCGGTGCTCGTGGTTTCCTCGGAGTTGGAGGAGGTGCTGGGCCTGGCGCACCGGATCCTGGTGATGCGGGGCGGCCGCCTAGTCGGAGAGTTGGACGGCGCGGCGGCGACCCGCACCGAGGTCATGGAACTGGCTTTCGGGGCGGCGGCGTGAGAGCGGGCGGCGAGACCGTGCCGCGGTGGGCCCGCAGGCTGCGGCCCGCCGACTTCGGCATCGTCTGGGTGACCGTGGCGCTCTTCGTGCTGCTCAGCCAGACGAGCGACGTATTCCTCACGACCGTGAACCTGCGGAACGTCCTGGACCAGCAGGCTCTGCTGTTGATCGCGGGGGCGGCCGTGACCCTCACACTGATCAGCGGCCACTTCGACATCTCGGTGTCGGCGAGCCACATCAACGCCGCCATCGTCACCGCCCTCATCGTCAACGACTCGGGTTCGGCGACCGCCGCCATCGCCGGCGGGATCGGCATAGGGGCGGCGTTCGGGTTGCTGAACGGCGTCGTCGTGGCCTGGGTGCGGATCAACTCGTTCATCGCCACGCTGGCGACCTCGTTCGTGTTCTACGGCATCGGCTTCCTGCTGTCGGAGCGCAGCATCATCAGGATCGGCGACCGCGGCTTCTCCGAGGTGGCGCGGGGCCGCTCGGGCGGCGTGACCAACGCCACCTGGATCGCCGCCGGCGTCGTCGTCGTGTTCTGGGTCCTCCTGGACCGGACCCGTTTCGGGCGCCACGTCTTCGCCGCCGGCGGCAATCGCGAGGCGGCGCGCCTAGCCGGCGTGCGCGTGGAGGGCATCGTGCTGGCGACCTTCGTGATCACCGGCGCGGCCGCCGGCCTCTCCGGGGCGTTATCGGCCGCCAAGACGCTCACCGCGCAGCCGAGCGACGACTTCAGCTTCGTCTTCGCGGTCCTCACGGCGGTCATCGTCGGCGGGACCTCCATTGCAGGCGGCGAGGGCGCCGTCTGGCGGACGGTGTTCGGTGCCTTCTTCACCGCGTTCATGCTCAACGGATTCAACCTGCACCAGATCGACCCGATCATCCAGCGGCTCATCCAGGGCAGCGTGATCCTCGTGGCGGTGGCGGCGGACAACTGGACCCGAAGTCGCCGCTCGGCGTAGCTTCCCGCCCCGCGGAACGAGGCGCCCGGGCGGCTCGTCATGGCCGTCCGCCGACGGGTCCGCCCCTCGAGTCCACCGTTGCACCGAGAGCGTGTTCGACCCTGCCGGGTATCACCCCGAGAGTCGACGCGGCCGGGTAGCGTGGGCACCGTGATCCGGGACTCAATAGGACCAACGGTGAGCCGCGCCCGCGTGACCGGTGAATCCGGTCGCCAGGGGCGCCGCGCCCGCCGCAAGCAGGTTCCCGCTCGCCGGGCCCCTCGCATCATCAGGCTGGTGGCCGTCCTAGCGGTCGGTGCGCTGCTCCTGAGCCAGTGCGGGGACGACGAGGAAGCGACCGACGGCGACCAGGAGACCACCGACACCACCGCAGAGGTCGGCGAGGCGCCGGCCCCCACGGCGTTCGAGCCGCCGCCGGCGCCCGACCCCTTGCCGCCCGCGGCGCCGGCCGCGCCGGCGCCTGCACCGGCTCCGGCTCCGGCCGCGCCGGCCCCACCGGCGCCCGCTCCCTCGGGGCCGCCGCCGGTGGCGCTAGGCGTCATGCCCGACTTGGCCATCGCCGTGGACGGCTACGCCCACGCGGTGTTCGTGCCGGAGTACTTCAGCGGGCCGGTGGACAGGTACTCCGCCGCGTCCTCAGACAGCGGCGTTGCGCGGGCGGGTGTGCGCGCCCCCGACGTGCTGATCGTGGCGCCGGTCAGCAACGGATCCGTCAGCATCACGGTGACCGCCTTCGGCGCCGGCGGCACCGCCACCCAGACGTTCACCGCCCGGGTCGGCGCCGGCCCCGAACAGGCCGCGCGCCCGGCGCCTGCTCCGGCGCCTGCGCCTGCGCCGGCACCTGCGCCTGCACCGGTGCCTGCGCCGCCCGCTCCCGACGACTCCGACGAGTTGCTGCCGATCGACGACGACCTCCCACCGACACCGCCCGACGCGGACAACGGCGACGCCGTTCCCACCGAGGCCCCGCCACCGGTGGAAGCCACCGAGGCACCGACACTCTCCGGGCGGGTGCCCGCCCAGACCCTCGGCATCGGCGAGACCATCACCGTGGACGCCAGGCCCTATTTCGGCGGCATCATCCAGGGCTGGGCGGTGGATACCTCCACCGATGCAGTTGTACGAATCGAGCTGCCACCCGGTGCCGGCAGAGCAGTGCTGCGGGGCGTCGCGGCGGGCACTGCCACAGTCACGGTGACCGCGATCAACAACCTCGGCGAGGTGGCGCAGGCCTTCAACGTGACGGTCGGGGCGTCCTCGCCCGCGACCACCACCACGACCACAACGACGGCTCCCCGGAGCGGCTCGACGGGGATCCTGGTGCTGGAGGGCAGCAACCCGTCCGTCGCGGTGAACGTCGGCCAGTCCACGACGTTGGACCTGAGTCGGTACTTCTCGGCCGCGGCGACCAGTTTCTCCGTGGAGGGCGTGCCCAGCGGCGTGCAGATCACCGTCTCGGGCTCGGTGGCCACGATCAGCGGCGTGACCCGCGGGACCTACACGGTCAAGCTCGTCGGCTCGAACGCCAACGCCTCCATCAAGAGGGACGCCAGGATCGTCGTCAACTAGGGAGGCCCTGCTTGCCGCTGCCGGCCTCCGCGGCGCGGTGAGCCTGTGACGACAAACTCACCGCCCTCGGGGCACGGGTACCTGCCGGGCGGCGCCACCCGCCTCAGTTGGAGTGGCCACCGGCGCCTGCGTCCGCTGCTGGCGCTGCTGGCGGGGGCACTCGCGGCGACCGTCGTCGGCGTGGTGTGGCTCTGGCCGGGCGGCGACGGCCGCGCGGCCGTCGC
>LXNI01001241.1_pt1 | contig 23350 bp, 14 predicted proteins | sample 809091 | NCBI WGS metagenome assembly LXNI01 (sample SAMN04870527, study PRJNA318959) | sponge metagenome | biome: 01000161; feature: marine sponge reef; material: water | host: Sarcotragus foetidus | place: Greece: Milos, Mediterranean Sea | collected 2013-05-29 | depth 5-7 m | reverse complement strand
GGTATTTGCGTCCTGCCGCAGCGCAATCCTGTTTACACCGCAAAAGAAGCCGGCAACGTTGACTGGCTTTCCAACGGGCGCCTGCTGTTCGGGGTGGGCCTGGGCTGGATGGCTGAGGAATTCAAGGTTGTGGGCGCGCCGTTTGCACAACGCGGGGCGCGCACCCGCTCTTATATAGAGGTGATAAAGCGCCTGTGGTGTGACCCCGTGTCCGAGTACCACGATGATTTCTATGAGTTACCGCCTTGCCGCTTCTATCCGAAACCGGTGCAACGTCCGCATCCGCCTATCATTCTTGCCGGGAACAGCAAACCCAACTTCAAGCGGGTGGCGGAACAAGGCCAGGGCTGGTTTGCCATCGGCGCCAACCCCGGGCAACTGGCCCCACAACTTGAAAACCTGGAAGCGGCGCTGGCACAGGCAGGACGCCCCAGGGAAGAGATTTCCGTTTATGTCTGCCCTTTCGACCATGACTATGACCACGAGATGATCAAGCAGTACCACGAACTGGGTGTGGATGAACTGGTGCTGTTGCATTATGCGAAATCACCCGCAGAGGTGGAAACGCTGTTGAACAACCTGGCGCAGGAGTACCTGGAGTTTGTCAGGTCTCTTTAGCCAGCCGACGGAAACTCAGCATAACATTTGACACGGGTCTGTTATTGTATTATCCTTTGTTACAGGTTGTGCGCCGATTTGATATTCAGCTTGCGGGCGCATTATAAATACGGCTAAAGAGAACCAACCTGCTTTAGCGTCCAAACTGAATGCGGGTTTTTTTGTGCCCTCCGGCCAGATTTTACCGCACTCAGCCATGTACTTTCGACAGGTGGTCTCTTGCTGTTTTGCTTTAACTGTCAGGCCTGTCTGGTTGCGCCGTTTTTTCGGAGGTAACCACGGGCCGTGGAGGTAACATGGCTGACATCGATCCTGCCCGATACGGCGTGAACACCCTGGCGGTGCGCGCCGGTCGGCAACCTACCGCAGAGGGCGAGCACAGTGAACCGCTGTTCCTGACGTCCAGTTACGTGTTCAAGGACGCGGCCCAGGCCGCGGCACGGTTTGCCGAGGAGGAACCGGGTAACATCTACTCCAGGTTTACCAATTCCACGGTGCGCGTGTTTGAGCAACGGCTGGCGGCCATGGAGGGCGCGCAACGATGTATCGCCACCGCGTCCGGCATGAGCGCCATACTGAGTACCTGCCTGGGCCTGCTGCAGGCCGGTGACCATATCGTTTCCTCGCGCAGCGTGTTCGGCACTACGGTAAACCTGTTCAACAAGGTACTGCGCAAGTTTGGTATCGCCACCAGCTATGTCCCGCTCAGCGACTACGGCGCCTGGGAAGCGGCGCTCAGCGCAAACACGCGCCTGTTGTACCTGGAAACACCGTCCAACCCGCTCACGGAAATCGCCGACATTCAACGCCTGGCGGATATAGCCCGGCGCCACAACTGCCTGCTGGTGGTGGATAACTGCTTCTGCACCCCGGCCCTGCAACGGCCGTTGCCGCTCGGCGCCGACGTGGTGATCCATTCCGCCACCAAGTACCTGGACGGACAAGGGCGCTGCATCGGCGGTGCGGTACTGGGACGCGAGGAACTGCTGGCAGAGAACGTGTTCCCGGTCCTCAAGTACGGCGGTCCCAGCATGAGCCCGTTCAACGCCTGGGTATTCCTGAAAGGACTGGAAACCCTGGGCCTGCGCATGGCGGCCCACAGCCGCAACGCCGCGCAGGTTGCCGAGTGGCTGACAGCCCAACCCGGCATAGAAAAAGTGTACTACCCGGGGTTGGCCGACCACCCGCAACACGAACTGGCACAGCGCCAGCAACAGGACTTCGGCGGCATTGTCAGCTTTATCGTCAGCGGTGGAAAAGAGGCAGCCTGGCGGCTCATTGATCACACCGAACTGTTCTCCATCACCGCCAACCTGGGCGACAGCAAGAGCACCATTACCCATCCCGCCACTACCACCCATAACCGCCTGACGGATGAGGAAAAACGGCAAAGCGGCATAGCCCCCGGCCTGCTGCGCCTGTCCATCGGCCACGAGGACGTGGCCGACCTCAGGGACGACCTGCAAACGGCGTTAAGCAAGGCTCAGCAGTGAGGAGACAGCGCCGGGTAGTTCCGGGGACGGAATTAATTCCGTCCCCATGCTTTCTGTAGTTAAGCCCACAGGCTCAGAAATAGTTATACCTCAGCTTGACACCGTAAGTACGCGGCCAGCCGACTGACTGCTCGTCGCAACCACAGACTGCGGCCAGTTCAAAGCCGATATTGACGTTGCGGGTGTCGGAGAAGTTGTCGATGAACCCGGTCACTTCCCAACTCTCATCGGCGCTGTACCAGGACAGGCTGACATTGCCGCGCCAGTAGCCGGGCATGTAGTGGGTGTCAAAGTTGTTGATATTGTGGAACGCGGACGAGGCATAGTTGCCATCCACCTGCGCCACCACACTGCCGCCCACCGTCAACGGCCAGGTGTAACGCCCCAGTGCGTTGAACTGCACTTCCGGCGTAAAGGACGGTTCCACGTCGCGGACTACCCGGTCGATAGTGCCGTCGGGTTCAAACGATGCGGCGATACTGACGTCTTTCACCGTCGGGTCGATGTAGGCAATGCCGAAAATCAGGTCCACGTTGTCGATGGGATTGGCAAAGATCTCCACCTCGCCGCCGTAGTATTCCGCATCGGAGTTGTACACCGCGCCGGAGGTGCCGATGAACTGGAACACCTGGTAATCGGAGTAATCATAATAATAGAAAGAACCGTTGACGCGCGCCCTGCCGTCCATCAGGGTGGATTTGAAACCCGCCTCGTAGGAGAGCAATATCTCCTCATCGTAACAGTATTCCTCCGGTGTCAGGAACGTCAGCAGGGGTGAGTTACAACTCCCCGCTTTCACGCCGCGGTTGAAATTGGCATACAGCATCAGGTCATCAGTAAGGGAATACTGTAACCCGACCCGGCCCGACCAGAGAAAATCGTCCGTCTTTTCCAGGTGGTTCGGAAAGAACGGCGCGATCGGCGTAGCTCCGCTCCTCAGACCATCCACCGTGGCGTCCCGGGTATTGATGAACAGGTTACTGTAGAATTCGTAATCCTTTTTCTCCCAGATACCGCGCGCGCCCAGAGAGAACATCAACTGGTCGGTCAGGTCGTAGTCCACCTGGCCAAACAGGGAGAAGGACTTTGTTTTAAGGAACGCATCGAACGCACCATCCAGGAACAGGTTGGCGACACCGGCGCCGTTCGGCGGCGGGCTGGCGCCAAAGACATTGATACCGCCGATGGTATCCGACAGGTTCTGGGAGAACTCGGCGTTGATACTCATGAGATAGGCGCCGAAGATCCAGCGGTAATTATCCGTATCGCCTTCCAGTCGAATCTCCTGGGTGTACCAGTCAATGATCGAGTCGCCGGTCACGATCAACTGCGGGCCGGCGCCGGCATCCACGTCCAGCGAAGTATCCTTGTCCTGGTCGGAGTAGCTGAGCACGGCCACCAGGGTGGCGAAATCAAAGTCGATACTTACCTTGCCGGTGACGTTCCAGATCTCATAGGTATCATAGTCGTCCAGGGCATGGTCGGTGGCGGTCGTCAAACCTTCAATACCGTCAAGGTCCTTATAGCCAAAAAAGTCCGTATCCGGCGCCGGGCGGAAAGGGTCGAAGTCCAAATCAAGCGGCGAACCGGCAAAGAATGGATTGCCATAACAATCTTTTGTGCCCACCACCAGTTGCTCACAGGAATTGGGATTGGTCTGGGCATTGGAATAAAGGGTATTGACCACCCGGCCCTTGGCATCCACTTCACTGAGGGTGGCGACGTTCTGGTAGGGGCCTGATGAAGTCTGCCGCTTGGCGTATTGGCCTTTCATCTGGATCTCAACCCGGTCGCTGGGTTCCAGCGCCAGTTGCGTCCGGATCGCATAGGAATCCTCAGACCACAAATCATCCTGGCCGTCCAGCGAACCATTCAAAGGCCCGCGCCCCTGGCTGGCAAGAAACGCCGGGGTCTCGGGCAGGCGATCCGGGGTCCACACGTTCTTCAGTATCGGATCATGGCTGCGGTAAAATCCGGAGACCCGGGCCTTGATGCCCTCGGCCAGGGGCCCGCCTACCGCGCCTTCAAAACGCACGGTGTCATAACGGCCGTACTGGATATCGCCATAGCCCTCGAACTCATCACCCGGCTTCTTGGTGACATAGTGCACCAGCCCGCCGGTGGCGTTGCGGCCGAACAAGGTACCCTGGGGGCCTTTCAGGACTTCCACCCGATCCATATCGAACTGGGAGAACAACTGCGCCTGGCCGGCGGCCTGGTAGGCTTCGTCCACGTACACCGCGTTGGGCGCTTCCGCCAGGTCGTTAAAATCGTTCTGGGTGGCGCCGCGAATGGTGAACTGCTGGGTGTAGCCGGCGTTATTGCCGGAAATGTGCATGCCCGGAGTGAACTCGGCGATGGCGGTGCTGTCAGTGATACCCAGCGCATCCAGTTGCTCGCCGGAAAACGCGGTGATGGCGATGCCGACGTCCTGGATCGATTCCTCGCGTTTCTGCGCGGTGACGATCACTTCTTCAAGCGCGCTGCCTTGTGCCATTACCGGTGTAACGGGACTGAACAGGAATGCAAATAATGAGAGTTTCAGCACACCGGCCGAACCGTTAACTGGAATGCGTATCATGGTTTCCCCCTTCTCCCCCGGCAGGTATATACCTGCCGTTGTTATCAAAAGTTATGCGTTATACAATGAAAAGAACTCACACGTAGACGGCCGGAATATACTATAAACACAAACGGGCGGCAATATTTTTTACAACAAAATGTTGTAATTCCACAACTGAGCAGGTGACACATGGCAAACCAGCATATCCAACCTGATGGCCTCTGGCCTTCCGCACAATATGGTTTTTCCCAAGTAGTTGTCTCCACCGGCGCGAAAATCATCCACTGCGCCGGGCAAACCGCCTGGGACAAGGACATGAACCTCGTTGGCGGCGACGACCTGGAACAACAAACGGCCCAGGCGCTGGAGAACGTCAAAAATGCCCTGGCCGCGGCCGGCGCCACCATGAGCGACGTGGTGCGCCTGGACGTTTACGTGGTGGACTACCACCCCGACAAGCTGGCTGCCATCGGCGCAGGCATGAGCCGCTATTTCGCCCCGGGCCGACTGCCGGCCAATACCTTGCTGGGTATAGCCGCCCTGGCCATGCCGGAATTCCTCATCGAGATTACCGCAACTGCGGTAGTTGATGCCTGATCCTGTTCATCCATGTAAATCCAGAAGGGGGAAACAACGGATGCATGCCAAAGTCCAGCCAGAGGTCAAACGGGTTTCCACCTACTGCTACCAGTGCGTAAACGGCCCCGACCTGCTTACCGTGGAGACCATTGATGGTGTCGCCACCAAAATAGAACCCAATTTTGACCTGAGGGGGGAACATCCCGCCGACGGCAAGGTCTGTGTCAAGCCCTTTGGACTGGTGCAGAAATTGTATAACCCACACCGCATTAAAAAGCCCATGAAACGCACCAACCCGAACAAGGGCCGGCACGAGGACCCGGGCTGGGTGGAGATTGGCTGGGATGAGGCCCTGGATATCGTCGCACAGAAGATGAACGCGACCCGGGCCAAAGGCGTGATGGACGAGAACGGCAACCCGCGCCTGGCCTTCACCACCGGCGGCGCGGCCACACCGTTCAAGTACATGGGCAGTTTCCCCGCGCTGCTGTTTGCCTGGGGGCCGTTCGACCAGAGCCTGGGCGCCGGCGGCACGGTCAAGTGTTACCACACCGAGCACATGTTCGGCGAACTCTGGCACCGGGCCTTTACCATCCTGCCGGATACGCCCCGTTGCGAATACATCATTTCCTTCGGCATGAACATCGACGCCTCCGGGGGCGTCACCGGGGTGCGGCGCCATGCCGATGCGCGCAAACGCGGCATGAAACGCATACAGTTTGAACCGCATTTATCGGTGACCGGGGCCAATGCCACGGAATGGATCCCGATCAAGACCAAGACCGACAACGCGGTGTTGTTCTCCATGCTGCACGTACTGTTGCATGAGACGTCTATCGAGAAGCTGGACGTGCCGTTCCTGAAACACCGCACCGCCTCGCCCTACCTGGTAGGCCCGAACGGGTTTTACCTGCGCGACCCGGCCACGAAAAAACCGTTGCTGTGGGATAACCATGCCAACGCGGCCGTGCCGCATGACCGGGCCGACACGGACCCGGCCCTGCTCGGCGCCTTCAGCGTCAGCGATGCCATCGAGATCGGCGCCGATGAGGAAACCTGGCATTATGAGCAGGTTGAGGTCGCCACCGGTCTGGAAAAAACCAGGCAGATGCTGGCCGACAAAACCCCGGAATGGGCGGCGCAGATTTCCGAAGTCCCCGCACAGACCATCCGCCGCATCGCCAACGAATACCTGGCCCACGCCCATATCGGCGAGACCGAGATCGTGGACGGGCGTGAACTGCCGTTCCGCCCGGTGGCGACGGTGCTGGGCAAGTCCGTTAACAATGGCTGGGGGGCGTATGAGTGCGTGTGGGCGCATACCATGATGCAGGTGCTGGTGGGCGCGCTGGAAGTGCCCGGCGGCATGCTGGGCAGCACCACCCACGTGGCCGGCGATACCGACTGGGAACGCTCGCTGACGGTGGAAGCCGGGGAAGACGGCTTTATGACCCACACTTTCACCCCCACCGACAAGGAGGGCTGGGATGCCAATCCCTTTACCCGCCATGCCCACAACAGCCTGACCCCCATGGGTGGCGACAAGATGGGGGCGCAGTTGTTCGGTTCGACGACACTGGCCTGGCTACGCTTGCAGGGACGCGCGGCCGAGAGTTGGCCGAAACCGAACCCGCCGGATATCTGGTTCGTCTATAAATGCAACCCCGCCATTTCCCATTCCGAAACAAACAGGATGGGAGACGCGATGGCGGAGTTTCCTTTTGTCGCCGCGTTCGCCTACACCCTGGATGAGACCAACCACTACGCCGACGTGATCATGCCGGAGGCCACCGACCTGGAAAGTGACCAGTTACACCGCATCGGCGGCGGGCACTACTTCGAGAACCACTGGGAATCGGAAGGCTGGGCCTTGCGCCAGGCGGTGATCGACCCGCTGCACGAGGCAAAGGACTTCAGTTGGATCGCCAATGAACTGGCCAAACGCACGGGCTTGCTGGAAGCCTATAACGGCGCCATCAACGCCGGCGTGTGCGGCATCCCCCTCAAGACCGACGCCTATGACTTCTCCCTGGACATGGACCGGGAACATTCCCAGGACGAGATCTGGAACGCGGTGAGCAAGGCTGCCAGCCATGACCTGACCGGCGGCAAGGAAATCCTGGACCTGGACTGGTTCCGCAAAAACGGTTTCAAGACCCGCCCCTATTCCCGCCTGAACTGGTACCTGTACCAGCAGTTGGAAGATCGGGACCTGCGTTTCGAACTGCCCTACCAGGAACGTTATTATCGCATGGGCAAGCAACTGGCGAACCGCCTGCATGAGACCGGAGTAAACTGGTGGGACAAGCAACTGGAAGAATACAAACCGTTGCCAGAATTTGAGGATTTGAACAAACTCTGGGATGAGATCATCGAGCGCAACCACGACGTCAAGGCCGCGGACTATCCGTTCTGGCTGCTCACCGGACGCAGCATGCAGTATGCCTGGGGCGGCAACGTGGGCATCCAACTGATGAAGGAAGTGGCGGACAACGTGTACGGCCACGACGGCATCGTCATGAACGCCGGCAAGGCAAAAGAACTGGGTATTGAAGACGGTGACCTGATAGAAGTCACCTCGCCGGTCAATTCCACCCGCGGCTATGCCCGCCTGCGCCAGGGCGTGCGGCCCGACGTGGTGGTGATGATCGCCCAGTTCGGCCAGTGGAAAATGCCGTTCGCCAAGGACCTGAAACGACCGGGGCTGAACGCCCTGGTGCCCATGAACGTCGATTCCCTGGACGGCGGCGGTTCCAGTATCGACGGCACCAAGGTGTACATCACCCGCATAGGAGCAGGACAATGACCCGTTATGTAATGATTGCCGACCTGAACCGCTGTGTCGGCTGCCAGACCTGCACCGCGGCCTGCAAACATACCAACGCTACCCCGCCGGGGGTGCAGTGGCGCAAGGTGCTGGACGTGGAATGGGGCGAGTTCCCCGACGTGCAGCGCCTGTTCATGCCGGTAGGCTGCCAGCACTGCGCGGATCCACCCTGCATGCACGTCTGCCCCAGCACCGCCACGGCGCAACGGGAGGACGGCATCGTCACCATCGACTACGACCTGTGCATCGGCTGCAGTTACTGCACCGTGGCCTGTCCCTACCAGGCCCGCTACAAGGTGGACCGGCCGGAATTCGCCTACGGCGATATCCCCACCGAGAACGAAGCGATTCAATTCGATGAACGCACCATGGGCGTGGCGCAGAAATGCACCTTCTGCTCGGACCGGGTGGACGCCGGCGTCGAACAGGGACTCACTCCCGGCATCGACCCCGAAGCCACACCGGGTTGCGTCAATTCCTGCATCGCCGACGCCCTCAGTTTCGGCGACATAGAGGACGAGCACAGCAACGTCTCGGAACTGCTGGCGGAGAACACCTGGTTCCAGATGCACGCGGAACTGGGCACGGAACCCGGCTTTTTCTACTTGTGGGACAGGGAAGCGCCGGAAGACATGCAGGGGGATATGCAGGAATGAGCAATACGTTCGGCAATACCCAACAGACCCAGTGGGACTGGCGCGCGGCGGGTAATTTCATGTTCGGCGGCAGTGGCGGCGCGCTGATCCTCATGGCCGCCGTCGCCTCCTGGCCGGGCACACCCAACCTGGTGATCGGCCTGGCCGCGCTGGTATTCGTGGGCCTGGGCCTGTTCCTGGTGTGGCTGGAGATCGGCCGCCCGTGGCGCTTCCTGCACGTGTTCTTCCATCCCCAGACGTCCTGGATGACCCGGGAGGCTTCCGTCTCGCTACTCTTGTTCGCCACCACCTGCACGGGTGTGCTGCTGCAGGCGCCGACCCTGCTGGCCGCGGCCGGCCTGCTCGGTTTCCTGTTCCTGTACTGCCAGGGCCGGATACTCAGGGCGAGTAAAGGCATCCCGGCCTGGCGCGAACCCGCGCTGGCGCCGCTGATCATGAGCACCGGCCTGGCCGAAGGCGCGGCCATCCTCTCCATCCTGCTGATCTGCTCCGGCGCCGGCGAACTGTGGCTGCTGTACCTGCTGATGGGATTGCTGGGCTGGCGCCTGGCAAGCTGGAACCATTACCGGCAACGGCTGGCCGCCGGCAACGCGCCCCCGGCTGCCCTGAAGGTCCTGGACGGTGTCAACCGGCCCCACATCATCCTGGGCAACGCCCTGCCGCTGCTGTTACTGCTGACCGTGGCGCTGCTGCCGGACCTGCTGCAGCCCCTGGCCCTGCTGGCCTGCATCCTGGTAACGGCCAGCGGCTGGCTGATGAAGTTCACCATCATCACCAGGGCCTCCAAAGTACAAGGCTACGCCCTGGGCAAACTGCAAAAAGGCCGCCCCACCATCAAACCACCAGTACGGAGGGAAAAAGACAAATTTGTCTTCGACAGGGATTGACCTGATCAGGGTTATTTAAATCCCGTAACCATACGCTGCGCCAGGGTGTGCATTTCCGGCATCAGGTAGTCGGCGTAGAACCTGGCGCAGTCGGCGTGGTTGAACAAGTCGTTCCGGTCTTCATCAGTACCCTCACGGGCAATCCGTAGCCACATCCAGCCCCCGGCAACCAGGCCTGTCAACTGGCAGTAGTCCCTGGCGATAAACTCCACCTCGCGCGACCTGCCCTCTCCGGCCAGTTGCAGGACATAGCGGGTGCTGCGTTCCAGCACCGCCAGTCCGGTCTGTAGCGCCCGGCATACCCGTTCCAGCGCGGCATCATGCTCCGCTTCGGCCAGGGTCGCGGCGATTTTGTCGGCCAGCAGTTGAAACCTTGCGCCTTGGTCGCGCAGCAGTTTGCGCGTCACCAGGTCCAGCGCCTGTATGCCGTTGGCGCCTTCGTAGATGGCGGCAACGCGCACGTCGCGCACATATTGTTCCACGCCGGATGCGGTGACGTACCCGTGTCCGCCGCATACCTGCACGGCCAGATTGGCCACTTCGAAACCGGCTTCGGAACCACAGGCCTTGCACACCGGCAACAGGAATTCGGCCAGTTGCAGGGCGCGCCGGCGCTCATTCGCAGCGGTTCCCTGGTGGGCGATATCGAGCTGGTAGGCCGCTTCAAACACCAGCGCGCGCAGGGCCATGGTCCGGCATTGCATAATCAGCAACATACGCCGCACGTCGGCATGTTCAATGATGGGCGCGGCGCGGGCATCCGGCGCGCCGCCCTGGAGCCGTTCAGATGCGTATTCCCGCGCCCGGGCGGTGGCCGCGGCGCCGATGGCCGGCCCTTGCGCGGACACTTCCAGGCGCATCAGGTTAACCATGGTGAACATGGCTTGCAAACCCCTGTGCTCTGTGCCGATACGGTAGCCCTGCGCGTCATCGAAGTTGAGCACACAGGTGGGCGATGCCTTCAGGCCCATCTTCTGTTCCAACCGTTCCACCCGTACCCCGTTGGCCTGGCCGGAGTCAAACAACAACTTCGGCACCAGGAACAGGCTGAGGCCGCGGGTGCCGGGTGGGGCATCCGGCGTGCGCGCCAGCACCAGGTGGATGATCTGTTCGGTAAAATCCTGGTCGCCGAAGGTGATGAAGATCTTGCTGCCGCGCAACCGGTAACTGCCGTCGGCCCGGGGCCTGGCCAGGGTCTTGATACGCCCCACGTCGGAACCGGCCTGGGCTTCGGTAATACAGATGGTGGCGCCCCACTCGCCGCTGACCAGCCTGGGAACCACGCGCCGCTGCAATGCCTCATCGGCATGCTCGAGCAACAGCCTGGCGCCGGCGCGCAGCATCAGCGGCAGCATGGCAAACGCCAGGCAGGCGCCGTTGAGCAGCTCCGCGCACGCGACCTGCACGGTCAGCGGCAACTGCTGGCCGCCGTACTCCTGCGGCAGGTCCAGGCCGGGCCAGCCGGCGTTGATGAATTCCCGGTAGGCGTCGCGGAAACCGTCCGGGGTCTTCACCCGACCCTCGACCAGCACACTGCCCTGCTCATCGCCCACGGCATTGACAGGCCCCACCACCTGCTCACAGAAGCGCGCGCCCTCGGTTAATACCGCCTTTGCCAGGTCACCATCGGCATGGCGGTAAGCAGGCAGAGCAAACAGCCGGTCCCAACGGATCACCCGCTCGAGAACAAACAGGGAATCAGCCAGGGGCGCGCGGTAAGTGTTACTCATGGAGCTGATCCCGTAACACCCGCTTCAGTATCTTCCCGCTGGGATTCTTCGGCAACTCGTCCAGGAAAATAATCTTCCTGGGCTTCTTGTAACCGGCCAGTGAGGTCTTGCACAGGTCCAGCAGTGCCTGCTCGCCGGCTTCCTGTCCGGGCTTCAAGGCAATGACCGCGGTGACAATCTCGCCCCATTCCTCGTCCGGCAGGCCGATCACCGCGGCTTCCAGCACCGCCGGGTGCCGGTACAGCACGCTCTCGACTTCCTTGGAATAAACGTTCATGCCGCCGCTGATGACCATGTCTTTTTTCCGGTCCACCACGAACAGGTAGCGCTCCTCGTCCAGGTAGCCCAGGTCGCCGGTGTGGAACCAGCCGTCCCTGATGGCGTTGGCGGTTTCCTCCGGGTTGTTCCAGTAACCGGCGCACACCGACTCGCTCCTGACCAGGATTTCGCCGACCTCACCGGCAGCCGGCGTGGCGCCTGTCTCAGCAACGATCCTGATCTCGGCGCCCACGGCTTCACGCCCGGCCGAGGCCAGGCGCCGGGTCTGTATCTCATCACCATCGACGACGTGGTCGGCGCTGAGCAGGAAGGTTGCCTCCAGGGTTTCGGTCAGACCGTAGCCCTGGGTAAAAGCGCAGTCCAGCCGTTCCATGGCCCGCCGCAGTACGGCCACCGGCATGGGGCCGCCGCCGTAGAAGATCAGCCGCAACGAGGATAAATCGTGGTTGCGCAAATCCGGCGCGTTGACCACCGCGTTGATCATGGTCGGCACCAGCAACGAGACCGTGGCGCGGCTTTGCTGCAACCGGCCCAACCAGGCGCCGGGGTCGAATTTCCTGAGAATATGCTGGGTGCAGCCCAGCAGCATGTAGGTGACCGCCATGAACACCGCACCCATGTGATAGATCGGTGAGGCGACCAGGTTGGCGTCGCCGGGCACGGAGCGGTCGGCGATGATCTGGTTATAACCGTTCATTTCCAGGTTGCGATGGGAAACCAAAGCGCCCTTGGGCAGGCCGGTGGTGCCGCTGGTATAGAATATGGCGAAGGTGGCACTGGCCGCGGCGTTGACAGGCGTAGTGTCCGCCGCGGCCATGATTGAGTGGTAACTGTCAAACCCCGATACGGGTTCGGCCGCGCTGCACCAGCGCCGCGCCGGCGGGCTTGATAGCGCCGGATTCGATAACGCCAAATCCGATAGCGCTGCAACCTGGCCGGCATGGTCGGCGTCCGTAATCAACAGGGACGGCTGGGCATGGTCGATGATTTGCGCAAGTTCGGGACCCGTCAGGCGGTAATTCATGGGCACTGTGACCAGGCCGGCGCGGGCACAGGCAAAATAGATCTCAAAGTATTCACTACCGTTGCCCAGCAACACCGCGACGCGATCGCCGCCGCGCAAGCCGGCCTGCAGCAACGCGTTGGCCAGCCGGGTAACACGCCGGTCCAGTTCGGCCCAGGAGCAACTGCTACCGTCACAGACCAATGCCGGCTTGTCCGGAAAGCGCAACCCGTTGCGCCGGACGATGTTATCCAGGGTTGAGTGCACGCCGTACCGCGGCAAGCAGGTCTGCGCTCAGTGCGCCGGGCCTGATCACTTCCCTGACACCCATGGCCAGCAATGCCTGCGCGTCGTCCTCAGGGATAACGCCGCCGCATACCACCGGGGTTTCCAGTTGCCGGGCCCGCAGCCGGTCAAACAGTTTGCGCATCTGGGTGAGATGCTGGCCCGACAGGAAACTGACACCGATCAGGTCTGCGTCCTCTTCCAGCGCGGCCTTGGCGACCTGCTCGGCGCTGTTGTGCAAACCCAGGTAAATCACGTCAAAACCACCTTCCCGCAATTGCTGCGCGACGGTAACCACGCCGGTGTCGTGGCAGTCCAGGCCCATCTTTGTGAGTAGAATTCTGTTCTTGTCAATCATTACAGTCTCTCTGGAGAACGCCATCGGGGACAGGTTTAAACCTGTCCCCTGTTCTCTCTATTTATCTGAACGACCAGTTCTGCGCGTTGCGCATGGCTTCGTGGAGCTCGCCCATGGTGGCGTTGCTGCGCAGCGCGTGCATGATGACCGGCACCATGTTTTCCCCCGCCGTCCAGGCGCGCTCGACCCGGCTCAGCGCATCGTTCCACTGCTGCCGGTCCCGTTGACGCCGAAACTGCGCCAGGTACCCGGCGCGTTTTTCGCCCCACTCATCCGCCTTGAGCTTGTGCACCGCAACCGGCCGTTCCTGCTCGCCCGGAATGGTGTAGCGGTTGACACCTACCAGCGCCTTGTGCCCGGCATCCAGGTCACGCTGGTTGCGATAGCGGGCGGCATTGATCTGCTCTTCCAGCCAGCCGTCCTGTATGGCCCTGGCCATGCCGCCCTGCTCATCGATTTCGAGCAGTTTGGCCTTAATCCCGGCTTCCATTTTATCGGTGAGACTCTCCACGTACCAGGACCCCCCCAGCGGGTCCACCGTTTTGGTGACGCCGGACTCGTAGGCGATCACCTGCTGCGTGCGCAGCGCGATGCGGGAGGATTCCTCGGTGGGCAGTCCGTGGCCTTCGTCATAGGAACACAAGTGGATGGACTGGGCGCCGCCGAACACCGCGGCCATGGCCTCTATGCCGGCGCGCACGATATTCACTTCCGGTTGCTGGGTGGTCAGCGTATTGCCGGCCGACTGCACGGAGAAACGCATGCGCTGGCAGGCCGGGTCGGTGGCGCCGAAGTCTTCCTTCATGGTCCTGGCGTACAACCGGCGCAGGGCGCGGAACTTGGCGATCTCCTCGAAAAAGTCGATGGAGCAGGACAGGAAGAACGAGGCGCGGCGCGGGAATTCGTTGATATCCAGGCCGCGTGCCTGTGCCATGCGGAAGATGTCGAAGGCGTGCGCCAGGGTGAAGGCGCCGTCCTCGATGGCATTCACGCCGGTCTCGCGCAGGTTGTAGCCGTTGGTGACCATCCAGTTCAGGCGCGGCATGTGCCGGGTCATGAACTCGATATTGTCAATGCACAGGCGCAGGGAACCTTCGATGGGAAAAAACCGGGTGGTGGTCTGCAGCGGCCCGCCGCTCATCTGGTAGAACGGGTCATTCTGCTGCGTGCCTATCACCCGGTCCAGCGGGATGCCCTTCTCTTGCGCGACACAGGCCAGCATGGCCAGGGAGACTGACGATACCGGTGGGCGGATGGACAACGCGTAGGAGACACTGTCAGGGCCAAACCCGTCGTACAGCGTGCGCATATCTTCCAGGGTGCTGAGCGCCACCCCGGTTACCCCCACTTCACCCTCGGCGATGGGATCATCGGAATCGAAGCCGTAGGAGGTAGGCAGGTCAATAGTGATGACGAAGCCGTTGGCGCCGTGTTTGTGGAGAAACCTGATCCGCTCGTTGCTCTCCTGCGGCGACCCGAAACCGACCTGGAAGCGCCGGGTCCAGATACGGCCCCGGTACATGTTCGGATACGGCCCCCGGGTAAACGGATACGCGCCGGGCTCACCCAGGGCCTCATCCCATTGCATCCCGTCCAGGGCCTCAGGGCCGTATAATTCCTCTACGGGTATGCCGGAGGCGGTTTCAAACACCTGTTGTTCGTGGTCACGTACCGATTCCCTGATCTGTTCTGCTTTTTCCATAGCCGTGTCAACCTCTCAGCGCTGCGGTTTGCGCTTCATCCACGGCTAAAGTGTCCGGGTCAATCACCACGCCGTAGTCTGCCCGGGCCTGGTCCACGGAAACCACCCCGTTTACCACGTCTTCCCGCACGCTTGCCACGGCGCGCTGCTGCGGGTTGCCGAACCCGCCACCGCCACTCTGGAAGATTTCGAATATATCCCCTGTACCGTACTGGTAAAAACTCTCCGCATCCACCTCTATGGTCGCATCACCTTGCTGCAGGTAAAGCTGGTGTTGCGGCGCGGCCTTGCCGCCGGCGAGGCCAAAGGGCACCGTGGCCGCCCGGTTGCCGCCGCCGAAATTGGCCACCGCGATATTGTCGGCCTCGACGCGCCAGCGGTAGATGGTGCCCAGGCCGCCGCGCCATTCCCCGGCCCCGGCACTGTCGGGCCAGTATTCATACTGTAATATCGTGTACGGGTTGACCAGTTCATGCAGTTCCGGGTCGGGCGCGCGCACCCCGCCGGCGCAGACCACGGTGCCGATATGGTCCCAGCCGTCCAGCCCCTGCGAGGCGCCGCCCCCGCCCTTGCACATGAAATGGATATCGCCGAACAGGCGCCCGGTGCGCGGGTTCATGCCCATGGACGCCGGCGCGCACCAGCGCGCCCAGGCCGCATCGACCTTGTCCGGCACCGCCTGCGACAAGGCCAGCCAGGCGGCTTCGATGATGGTCTGCGCGGTGTTGATGGTACAGCCGGTGACCGGGGCCGGTTCCACCGGGTTGATGATCGTCCCCTCCGGTGTCACCACGTGCAGGGCGCGCAGGGCGCCCTCGTTGAACCTGACCTCGGAACCGATGGACATGAACAAGGCCAGGTAGGCGGAGGACAGGGTATTCGGCACGGTGCTGTTCACGTAGCCGGCAGCCTGCGGGTCGCTGCCGCTGAAATCGAAGGTAATGTCTTCGTCTGCCACCCGGATGTTCAGGCGCACCGCAATCATCCGGTCCTTATTGATGCCGTCGTGATCGACAAAACGTTCGGCGGCATAGGCGCCGTTGGGCACGGTGGCGATGGCCGCGCGCATCTGTTTCTCCGAGGCATCGAAGATCTGGCCGATGGCCAGGTTGACCTGTGCGGCGCCGTACTTGGCCAGCAGGGCCTGCAGGCTGCGCTCACCCCGGGTGACCGCGCCCACCTCGCAATGCAGGTCGCCCTCCACCAGGAACGGCAAGCGCACGTTCAGCAGGATGGTGTCCCACAGCGCCTGGTTGAGTTTGCCGGCCTCGTACAGTTTCGCCGGTGGGATGCGGATACATTCTTCCCAGACACTGCGCGCGGCGGGGTTATAACCGGCCACCCCGCCCCCACCGACGTCGGCATGGTGCCCCTTGCAGATAGACCAGAATTCCAGCCTGCCCTCGAAAAAGACCGGTTTGGCAATATTGATGTCCGGCGGGTGGTTGTTGCCGCGATACGGATCGTTGAGGATGAACACGTCACCCTCGTTGACAGCGCCGGCAAAGGTTTCCGCAATACTCCTGATAGCGAACGGCAACGCGCCCATGAGCACCGGGATATACGCGGTCTGGGCGACCAGGCGCAGTTCCTTGTCGAACACGGCGGTGACGAAATCACGCGCCTCGGAAAAGATCGGCGAGCGCGAGGTGCGCAACATGGTCTGGCCGATCTCCTTGCTGATAGCATCGAGCCGGTTGCCGATCACGGAAACCCGGATGGGGTCGATTTGGTTTGTTTTCACTTCAGCGTCCACAGGGTTTACCTTAACTCCTTCGTCAGTTCTGTTATATCCCTGCCCACAGGATACATGAGATAGTTATTGTATTCATCACACAACAACATGAAATCCGGGGGGATAACGATGGTGGTAGCAGGCTGCACCACAATGGCCGGGCCCGTCACCCGGTTGCCGTTGACCAGCGCCAGCCCATCATACACCGGGGTCTCGACGAAGCCGCCGTCAAACCAGGCGTTCCTGCTGCCAAGATGGGCGTGTGCGGCAGCCGCGCCGTGGTGTTCATGGCGTTCCTGCGCCGGCTTGGTGGTCCTGCCGCGTGCGGTGATACGCAGGTTGATCAACTCCACCGCCGCGCCCGGCATGGAATAACCGTACAGGCTGTCGTGTTGCAAATGGAACGCGTCACACAGTTCCCGCAGCGTCCCGTCCGTGACCTCCCCGGCATCCGGCAGCGCCACTTCAACCTCGTTGAACTGGCCCACGTAGCGCAGGTCTGCCGCATACCTTATCTCCACCCGTTGCGCCGCGACGGCTTCCGCTTGCAGCGTGTCCCTGGCGGTTTGCGTCATGTCCGCAAATAACGCGGTGACCTGGGTCGTATCGACCCGGTCGATATCGGTGGCGTACGTTCTCACGTAATCGTGCTTGAGATCGGAGATCAGCATGCCCGCGGCGCAGAACACCGACGATTCCCTGGGGATCAGGATCAGCGGTATCTCCAGCTCGCGGGCGATGGCCGCAGCGTGAATTGGCCCGGCCCCGCCGGCGACCACCAGCACGAACTCCCTGGGATCGTAACCCCGCTGCACGGACACCACACCCAGCGCCGCCGCCATGTTGTTGTTCACCAGTTGGTAAATCCCGTCTGCCGCCTGCACCAGGTCCAGAGACAGCGGTTGCGCGATGTGCCGGTCGATGGCGGCGCGCGCCGCCTCCGCATCGAACTGCAACTCGCCTTCCTCAAAATACGCCGGATCCAGGTAGCCCAGCACGTACTGCGCATCGGTCACGGTCGGTTGCTCACCGCCGCGGCCGTAACAGGCCGGGCCGGGCGCGGCGCCGGCGCTGTTTGGGCCTACGGCCAGCAATCCACCCCGGTCTATCCAGGCGATGGACCCCCCGCCCGCGCCGATGGTATGGATATCCAGGATCGGCGAGGCGATGCGGTGCTCACCGATCATGCCCTCCGTGGTCACGCCCGGCTCGGCGTCTTTCACCAGGGCCACGTCGAAGGAGGTGCCGCCCATATCGATGGTGATAACGTTTCTGAAGCCGTGCGTGTGGCCGTAAAACACACCGGCCATGGGCGCGCCCGCGGGCCCGGACAGCAAGGTGTTGGAGGCAAAGCGCTGCGCCACCCGGGGCGACATGACCCCGCCGTTGGACTGCATGATGAGCAGCTTGCCGGTGAAGTTCCGGACCTCCAACTGCTCCAGCAACCTGGCAATGTAGCGGGTCAGCACCGGACCCACGTAGGCGTTCAGCGCGGTGGTGCTGTTGCGTTCGTACAGGCGGATCTGCGGCAATATCTCCGTGGACAGGGACACGTAGATACCGGGCAATTCCTGCTCCAGGATTTCCCTGGCCCGCAATTCATGCGCCGGATTGCGGAACGACCAGAGAAAAGAAATCGCGATAGCCTCGATACCCTCCTCGCGAAAATACCGCGCAGCCGACCGGACGTCGTCCTCGTTCAACGGCGTGAGGACCGCGCCACTGACGTTGATGCGCTCCTGCGCCACCCGGATGTGCCGGCGCGGTATCAGGGCCGGCGGTGGCGCATATTTCTCAAACTGGCGCTCCTTCAGGCCACGGCGCATGTTGAGCACGTCGCGAAACCCTTGCGTCGTAATAAAACCGGTATGCGCGCCGCCTCCGGTCAACACCGCATTGGTGGTAATGGTGGTGCCGTGGACAATGATCTCCACCTGCTGCAGGAACTCATCCAGCCCCACCCCATGCCCGGCCGCCGCTTTCTCCAACCCCCGGAAAAAGCCGATGGACGGATCCTCCGGCGTGGTCGACGTCTTGTGGATCGCCGCGTTACCCGCCTCATCCACCACGAGAAAATCCGTGAAAGTGCCGCCTACGTCGACACCGATGCGCAAACCCATTCAGAAACCCCTGACTATTATAAAGAGGATATTATAATGGAACTTCTGACTTGCTGTAGTATAGTAATCACGGTAATACGCAAGTATGGGAAGCCCTATGTCATTCAGAAACAGACAACGAGCGTGGCTGGCTATAGCTGTCACCGCCTGCACCTTCACTTTGCCGCTTGCGCCGGCAGCCCAGGAACAGGGAATCCTGGAAGAGATCATCGTCACGGCGCAGAAACGGGCGCAGAACATCCAGGATATCCCGGTCGCCGTCACCGCCCTGTCCGGCGAGAACCTGGTCGAACTCGGCATTACCGACATGTTTGACCTGCAGCAGAGTGTGCCGGGACTGCGTGTAGACCAGAACCAGACCGCCACCACTGCAAACTTCAACATCCGCGGCATCGGCACCAGTTCCCAGAACTTTGGCCTCGAGCCCTCGGTCGGCCTGTATGTCGATGGCGTGTACCGAGCGCGCCAGAGCTCGATGATCAACGAACTGGCGGACGTGGAACGGGTGGAAGTGCTGCGCGGCCCCCAGGGCACACTGTTCGGGCGCAATTCGTCCGCGGGCGCGGTGCTGCTGAACACGGTGGCGCCCTCCCACGAAGCGGACGCCTACCTGGAACTGGGCTACGGCAACCTGGACCTGTTCAGCGCCAACGGCGCCTTCGGCGGCTCCCTGGTGGAGGACGTGCTGGCGGTGCGGATGACGGCGTTCATGACCAGCCGGGACGGCTTCGTGGATGCCGTGGGCGAGGGTGGGAACCTGCTCAACGACCGCGACCGCTACGGCGGGCGGGCGCAACTGCTGTACACACCGACAGAAGACATCTCGCTACGGGTAATCCTGGACTATTCCGAGATCGATGAGATCTGTTGCGCCGCGGCCACGTTCCGCAACAATCTTTTCTCGTTTGACGGCCAGCCCGGCTCTGATGCACTGCTGGCGAGCCTGGGCGTGCCGCTGGTGAACGAAGATCAATTCACCGACAACGTGGTGCACATGAACCGGTTGCCGGTCTCCCGGAACGAAGACAGCGGTGTGTCGGGGGAGCTGAACTGGGACCTCGGCGCGGCGCACACGCTCACTGCCATCAGCGCCTACCGTACCTTCAACACGACGGACGATGCGGACGTGGATTTCAATGCCGCGGAGATTGCCGAGCGCTACAATCGCGGGGAATCGGAAATGTTTTCCCAGGAGTTACGCCTGACGGGGAGTAGTGGCCGACTCGACTACCTGGCCGGAGCGTATTATTTCAACCAGAACCTGGACAGTTGGACCACGACTTCGCTGGGCGCGGATTTTGAAGCATTTGCCGTAGGCGGTAATCCGGACCTGGGCGCCCTGATCGGCGCCATCAACGCCCTGTCTGCGCTGACCGGCGGGTTTGTTCCCATGACCGGCCCCGCGGTTCTGCCCGGCGGCAGGTCGCTGGACGTCATGCTGCAGGACCATGAGGCCTGGGCGTTGTTCAGCCAGGTGGACGTGAAGTTGCTGGAACAGTGGAGCCTGTCTGCCGGAATACGCTACACTGATGAGAAAAAGCGGCTTGACGGCACGTTCACCCAGGGGAATACGGGGCCGCCCCCGGATTTCACGGCCATCGGCGCCAACCTGTTTCTGGCAAGTCAGGGCCTGGCGCAGCTTGACCCGTCATTGCTGGCGCCGCTGGTGTATCCGGGCTGGGGGTTTTACCTGGTCCCGGTATTCGCGCCACGCCCGGGCGTAGATGAAACCCTTGACAGCGACCAGGTGACCTGGAACGCCAAGCTGAGCTGGACCCCGCACGACGACCTGCTGCTGTACGCCGGTTATGCCACCGGCTTCAAGTCCGGTGGCACCAATACCGACCGCATCCCGGCCGCGTTCAGCCAGGTATTCGGTGCGGAAAAGTCGGACTCGTTTGAGGCAGGACTCAAGCTGGTCCTCCCGCAACAGAACCTGCGCGTCAACCTGGCGCTGCACTACACTACCATCGATGACTTCCAGAGCAACACGTTTACCGGCACCGGTTTCAACCTGCGTAATGCAGGCAAACTGGAGACCAAAGGGGGTGAGCTTGAAGTGGCCTGGTCACCGCTGATCGGGCTGGCTTTGAGCGGGAGCTATGCCTATAACGAGGCCGAGTATGATGAGTTTGAGATGGCCAACTGCTGGGTGGCGGCGCCGTTCCTGACCGGTACGCCGGACCCGGGCCGGCGCAATCCCGGTGATGCTTTTTGCGATCGTTCCGGCGATCGCCTGGCCGGCAACCCGGAGCACAGCGTACTGCTCTCTGCAATCCTGTCCCGTTCGTTCACCGACAACCTGGGCGGCTATATCCAGGCGGATTATAACTACCGCAGCAATATCGTGATGGATGGCAATACCGACCCCCTGAAGCTGCAGGACGGTTTCGGCCTGCTCAACGCCCGCGCCGGCCTGACGCTGAAAGCCCTAGCCCTGGATGTGTCTTTCTGGGCGCGCAACCTGCTGGATAAGGATTGGCATGGCGCCGTATTCGACGTACCGTTGCAGGATGGCAAACTCGCCTCTTACCCGCGCGAGACACGTACCTACGGCGTAACCCTGCGCAAGCGTTTCTGAGCAGGCCACGTCACCCTCCTTTGAGGGCGGACCGGCCCTGAAGCAGCAGCTTGAAACAACCAGTCTTTTGACATACCCTTGCGCTATGGATGCAAACTGGGCAAACCAAACCATCTGGACGGGTGACAATATTTACATCCTGCGCGGCATGAACTCGGAGTCTGTTGACCTGATTTACCTTGACCCACCGTTCAACTCAAATGCCAACTATGCCGCACCGATAGGAAGCCAGGCTGCAGGGGCGGAGTTCAAGGACACCTGGACACTTTCCGATATAGACGTAGAGTGGATTAACCTGCTGGAGGGCAAGCACCCCGCGTTGCATCGCATTTTGCTGGCTACAACAACAGACAGCGATAAATCCTACTTGGCATACATGGCTATTCGCCTGTTGGAGATGAAACGGATATTAAAGACCACTGGTTCAATTTACCTGCATTGCGACCCTACCATGAGCCATTATCTGAAACTGGCCATGGATGCAATTTTTGGAAAAAGCGGCTTTAGAAACGAGATCATCTGGAGTTATCGGCGCTACACCGCGCGCAGTAACCGGTTTCAGCGGGAACACGACGTCATCCTGATGTATGGGAAAGAGGCGCCCATATTCAACGTCATCTTCGAACCTTACGGAGAAAAATCCGGGAAACGGGACTCGCACTACAAACAAGACGAAACAGGAAAATGGTTCAGATGGCAGAAGCGACGCGGAGAGGAACCCTATAAGCTTTACCTGTCTGAAGACGGGCGCAGGGTCGGTGACGTCTGGCAAATTCCCCATATCAATGCCTCGGCAAAAGAACGTATCGGTTACCCGACGCAAAAACCCCTGAGATTATTGCAACGTATTATCAAGGCCAGCTCCAATGAAAATGACGTGGTGCTCGACCCATTCTGCGGCTGCGCGACTGCCTGCATAGCGGCACAAATTGAACACAGGCAGTGGGCTGGCATTGATATATCCTCAAAAGCAGCCGAACTGGTCAAGCTGCGCATGGACAGAGAGCTTGGCATGTTCCACGAGGGCGCCCACCGCACCGATATTCCACAACGCACCGACCTGGGGAAGCTGCCCCGGTATAACGACAAAGAGAACCGGGAAAGACTCTACGGACAACAAGCCGGTTACTGCGCCGGTTGCCAGACCCATTTCGAACTGCGCAACCTGGAAGTGGATCACATCATTTCCCGCAACAAGGGCGGCACCGATCATATCGAAAACCTGCAACTGCTGTGCGGTTCCTGCAACCGCATCAAGGGAGATCGGGGAATGGAATATTTGCGGGTGAAACTGCAACTCTGATACGCAAGCCCCGAACCCGGCCGGCACCAATACCGACCGCATCCCGGCCACGTTCAGTCAGGTATCCTTTGAGGGCGGGTCAGAGCTTTGTCTGCTGTCAGGAGCGGATGAAATAAAGTTTTAGGGAATTACACAGATTAGTTGACAGAGCTATTCGTTGACCTTTGCAGCGTTTGCGATTGTTGATAGCATCCTGTCAAAAAGCTTAACCACTTCTTCCATCCCCAGCTTTATTGCCACCAATACAAACCCTACCAATTGCAGCAATCCTATTATTAGCGGCCCCATAAAAGACTGCATGGACATGAAGAAGCATACATGCGGTCATTGCCGGGAATACTTCACTGCTTTTACCGGTACACCTGTGGAGCATAGCAGAGTTAGAGATATGCGCAAGTGGTTATTTGCTGCCTACCTGCTTATGACGGCCCGCAAGGGTATCTCCAGTTTGCAGTTGAGCAAGGAACTGAACGTCACCCAGACCACCGCCTGGTATATGCTCCACCGGCTGCGCTTGGCTTGTGGTGAAGATATGGATGCCTTACAAGGACAGGTAGAAGTAGATGCTACCTACCTGGACGGGAAGGAAGCCAACAAGCACAACAGCAAAAAGACCCATGCCGGACGGGGC
>LXNI01001240.1_pt1 | contig 23364 bp, 15 predicted proteins | sample 809091 | NCBI WGS metagenome assembly LXNI01 (sample SAMN04870527, study PRJNA318959) | sponge metagenome | biome: 01000161; feature: marine sponge reef; material: water | host: Sarcotragus foetidus | place: Greece: Milos, Mediterranean Sea | collected 2013-05-29 | depth 5-7 m | reverse complement strand
CGCCAGCTCAAATACGCCGAGATCAAGCCACGACCCCCTCGAATTGATGTTTCTGACGTACGCAAACCATGGCCATGACGCCCCTAACTCGGCCAAAATAGGTATTTTTCTGGCAAACACCAACTACCGGATAGAGCGTTGGGACCTCCTGTGAGGTTGACCAGTTTTCCGGCACAGGGAGGCGATCACTCCAGGTGAGTCCGCCGTCGTGACTTTTCTTCATCACAACTGCACCGCGCCCGTGTCCCTTTGGATAGACGGTGATTATTGTGTGCTGGTCATCCAGCAGCACGGTGGTTGGATGTCCAAGATACTGGTTTGGCTCACGGTCCACTAACACTTGCCGGTGGGTTTCTTCAGAAAGGTCAATGAGCGGGATACTGAATCCGCCGGGCTTGATCGTACCACTTGGGCTGAACGTGCCTGTGCTGGCAAATTTCCGGATGCGGAGTATACCATTTGTCACAGGTGATACACGGCCAAGAGGTGAGAATGTGAAACCAAAATGACCGATGCCTGCAAAGCTGCTCACGGAATGAACCAAATGATCATCAATCAGAAACTGGATGGTGCCATCTGTTCGGGTAACTTCAAAAGAGAACCATTCCTCGGGTTCAAGGTGGGGCCGGGCGGAGCCGAGAACTACATGATGCTGGCCTGCTAAGGCACCGGACAAGTATAACTGTTGATTTGGTCCATCAAAACCGAGATAGCTGTTTCCTAACTGGAAGGCTGCACCCGTAGCGTTCAGCTCAGAAAGACTGAGTTGCGCTGTTATCTGGAAATCCCCCGTCGCAAGGTCACGGTCAGCGAACAGTCCTGCCTCATCTGAAGTGTCTGATATGATTGCGATGTACCCGTTCTGCTCAACCCACGCGCCCGGACTGCCCATTTCCACAACACCGTTCTGTGTGATGGTAATGGTTTCCTGCGCCAGAGCCGCAGATGTCAGTAGCGTCGCGCCTGCGAGCACACACGCTAGTTGGTTGATTAATATCAAACGTCGCATGGGTAATAGGAGATTTGTTATGAGAGTGCGGACAATTTTCAGTCGGTATGTTTTCGACCCCATTCAAAAAATCCTATTGCTTCCAGGGCTTGATGCATTTCTGAAATCTGCGCTGGTGTGGCGGTGGAATGGGGCAATCTGTGAGGGCCACAATCCTGACCAATCAACCCCATAACGGCCTTGAAGCCGGGGCGTCCACAGGTCTTCAGAATCACTTTTATCATCGTAGAGGCTCTCGCCTGATTGCGTCGGGCCTCTTCTATCTGTCCCTGTTCGCAGCAGGCGATAAGACGGTTATAGAGTGGTGCAGCAAAATTGTATGTCGTGCCCACTGCTCCGCGCATACCTGTCATCCATGCGCCGAGGAGCATCTCATCAACGCCGCATACGAAGTCGTACCTCTCGGCGTAAGGGCACGCTGAGATCGCGTGCAGGCGTGTGTCAGAAAACTTGACACCAACGAGCGAGTGCAATCGCTGGGTTGCCAAATGCAGGAAATCATTCAGATCCAATTCTACCCCGGTCTTTACGGGGATATGATAATAATAGAATGGGAGATCAGGTGCGCCTGCGGTAATCATCGCCAGGCAGTCTACCAGCGATCTTGTAGAGTCAGGCTTGAAATAGTAAGGGGGCACGGCTGAAATAGCATTGGCTCCGATCTGTTGTGCGTGCCTGGCGAGGATTTGAGCTTCCTGTAGGCTGTTATGTCCCACATGGACCACGACCCGTACACGACCGGCGGCAGCCTGTACAAAAGCTGCCGCGGTATGTTGTCGTTCGCGGAGTGTCAGTGAAACCCCTTCCCCTGTGCTGCCCAGTACATATAACGCAGAGACCCCGTCTCTCAGCAAGTGTTCGACCAGGCTTGGGATACGGTCAAGATCCAGCATAGCATCACTTTTCATGGGGGTGAACGCTGCTGCGGTAAGACCTGTAAGCCGTATTGATTTATTCATCGGCGTCTGCATCAATCTGATCGTTGTTCGGCAACCGATCTCTCAAGGTATAAATCGTTAACCCGGCAAGTTGAGTGTGATGGTTGGGGAGGATGTTACTCATGATATATCCTACCACAAAGCAGGTCAGGATACCAATGCTTGCATACAGGAAGAAGTGAATGGCGGTGAAAGCACTTACCAGGTAGAGTACGATCGCGCTGGTACAGGCACCAATCAGTGCTCCGGTACTGTTTGCACTGCGCGTGAAGATCCCCAGAGCAAAGAGACCTGCCAGGCTGCTCCCCAATAACCCCAGCAGTTCAAGGAAAAAGTCGAATAATGAAGCGATTTCTATCGTGGCCATTACTAAACCAATGGTTGTGGCTAAAAGGCCCAGCCCGACAGTCAACCACTTGGCCAATCGCAGGCGGGTTGACGCAGTAGAACGTGGCTTGAATCTCTTGTAGAAGTCGCATACCAGTGCAGCAACAGCGCTGTTGAGACTGCTGTCAAGACTGGACATCGCTGCGGCAAAAATTCCGGCAATCAGGAGTCCTGACATTCCCTGAGGCAGCTGTTGCATAATGAACAGCGGGAAGATTGCATCGGTGGATAACGAAGGTTCCAGAGCGCTTGCGTGCTGTTGGTAGAATACAAACAAGGCCGTGCCCAAGGAGAAGAAAAGGAGACTGCCAGGGATCGTGAGTGCTGCATTGGTCCAGACAGATCGCGCAGCAAGTTTTTCGTTTGCTGTGGTCAGATAGCGTTGTACCACAGTTTGGTCTGCCGTATAGGGGATCAAGTTGCTGAAAATTGAGCCCCCCAGCACTACCCAGACCGCCGTTGTCGTAGCATCCCACGACCAGGTCAGCATATGAAACTTGCCCTCAGAGGCAGCAACTTCAATCAAACCGGAAGCCCCGCCCTCGATGTTCATGACCAGGATAATCAGACTTAATAAAGCGCCTCCCAGGAGTACAATTACTTGCATCACATCTGACCAGATAACAGCTTCCATGCCCCCCAACGCTGTATAGAAGGTGCTCAGTAATCCCATCAGTAATATGGCCAGGTACAGGTTGAAGCCTGTGACTGCAGATAAGGCTATGGCAGGGAGAAAGATGACTACTCCCATGCGTCCGAGCTGGAGGAGAACGAATGCAAGGCTGCCGAAAAGTCGCACTGCTACACCAAAACGTTGCTCTAAAAACTCGTAGGCTGTCGTTATCTGGAGCCGGCGGAAGAAGGGTAGATAGAGATAGACTACGATCGGGGCAACCAGCAGGATGGCAATCTGCCCAAGAAAGTAAACCCAATCCGTAGCATAGGCCTTGGCGGGTATGGCCATGAAGGTGATGGCACTCAGTTGTGTTCCAAAGATGCTGATCCCTGCGGCCCACCACGGAATACGTCTGCGGGCCAGAAAGTAATCGGTATCATTTTTTCCACGATTCCAGAAGTACAGGCCCATTCCTGCAAGGACCAGGAAGTAGATAGTCACGACAACGAAGTTTATCGTGCCAAAAGGGGGGACTGTATTTCTCGGTGTGACTTGCCAAACTGCAGCAGTCCGTACTCCCGGGCGTGTTTCGCCGCTCGGGATGAAAACATTATCGCCATGTTGCACCGTTGGAACAGTAACCTGTCCCATGGGCAAAGTCTCCAGGTACGCCCAGGTGTCCGTGATAACGTGATAGGCCAGCAGATTACGGCTGAATCCCGGATGCCGGTCGCCGAGCTCTTGAACGCGATCTACATCTACTCCAGTATTGCCTCCCAATACTAGAAGGTGTGAGGGCCCCAAAGCGATCGCAGGAGAGGGGGCCGCGGCTGTGGGATACGGTAGATCACGCAGTTGCTCCCACCCGTATTGAGGGCGATATCGATAGGCATCGGTGAGAAACTCGTAAGCTACTGAGCCAGTCGTGTCCGGCATCAATGCAGTGCCGCTGAAGAGATAGAACGCGCCGTCTGATGTGCCCGTCACGGCGCTATGCCGGGGTAGGCCAGGTACAGAATCGAGTATTTGCCATTGCGCACCGGGATCAGCAAGATTTAGTGCCCAGAAATCCCGACTTGCGACGGTATCGCTAGGGGTCTCCAATCCTCCAGCTAGATAAAGGGTGGTTCCAACTACTGCTCCGCTGGCAAAGGCTCTGGGTTGTGGGAGTGCTGGTAACAATCGCTGTGAGATGCCCTCGCCATCCCAGCGCAGCGCAATCACCTCCACAAAATGCTCCCGGGCATTCCCCCCACCTGCACAGATTACCTCATCCTCCCATTGGGCGGCTACTGTGTATCCCGTTGGCCGGGTAAGTGTGAACCCGCTTTTCCATTCACTAAATGAAGAGGTCAGAACATAGATGCTGTCAGTCCAGATTTTCTCCCCACCCTGCAGGAATGGATCACGAAAATGTGCACCTCCGGCCACGATCAGTGCACCGTTTGAGATTCCAGCGCATGGCCCACCTACTCCGATTGAGTCCGGAAAATCGGGCAATCGGTGCCAGTCAAGCAATTCTTTGGTTGGCACGTCCTGACCCTGCAGCGCAGCGACTTGGAAGAGTAGGACGAATAGGAGAATGACTCGTTTGGCCGGTTTTATCATTGGTGTATCGGCCGGAAAGAGTCCCGGACATAAGTCTCAGGAGTAAACGTAATTTCCTGCTGCATCAGTTGGGTGTAGCAAAAAAATCTGTCTGGTGGAAGATAAGCCCATGGTTTGTCTGAACCTAGGCACGGAGGTACGGAGAAAGCTGGCTATCCTGAGCACGATCGTTCTGAGAATGAGTAATGGTCCTACGGCAAGCATCAATCGTTGGATCAAAACCGTCAAGGTTCAGTGTAGGGGATTCAGGGCGAACATCGATTTCCAACGCCGGTTGTTACTGTCTCGGAGGACTGAATCTATCCCGAAGGAGCTTGGAATTACAAGGTGAAGAACCGAAGTTAGTGATCGTTACTCTTGACATCAATTATGTGTATATCTTAACTTATAATTAGCAGCCAAAAACCAGTTTAAGAGGAAGCTTCATGATTCGTTCTATTTGCTTGTTCGCAGTTATTGTCGTCTTTTGCGGGTTTGTGCCTCCGGTAACCGCGCCGTCAGGTTCAATCGGTACGGGACCAGGTCAGATCAGCCCGCGTAAAGCGTATGCACAGGGCAAATCGTTGACCTTCAAGGTATTGGCTTGCAGGGGGTGCCCGCTCCAGAAGTCCGAATTGGACCGTGACCGGGCAATGAGTTTGGCCGCCAGTTTGGAGGCGGTATATGCTGAGGAAGAAACCGGATCGCCAGATGACGAAGCGGTTAAAGCGTTGTGTGGTCCAGATACTGAAGATTGCGGCATTCGTATGGAGGTTGTCCATTATTTTCTGACCCGCCGCTACAAGTTGCAAACTCCCGTCCGTGGCATACAAAATGATGTGATTGATGAAGAGTAACCAAGGTGAGAAAATTGTGCGCGTTCTCCGCAAGTCGCTATTGCCGTTCTTCTTGAGCGTAGTGGCATGGTATCCGCTACAGACGACCTTGTCTCAGGGCACACCATGGATTGCTGAACCTCGTACTGGTAGTGTCAGCCTTTCGTACTATAACCAAAATGCTACAGAGTTTTATCGGGGTACTGAAGCCGTTAAGGGACCACTGGAGGCTACGGGGGCAAATTTGGCGCAAAACACGGTGTGGATTCATGTCAATTATGCACTCAATGATGCGATTGCTGTGGATCTGCAGACAGCTTGGGCAAAAAGCTTCGTGGAAGGTGCGGTTGGTCCGTCCGGTGGACAGGAGAGTCACAGTGGACTATTTGATACCAACCTTTCTGTGACTTGGCGTTTTTTGGACGAGTTGGTCAGCAATGCGCCCAGCGTCGCAGCACGTGTTGGTGTAACCATTCCTGGTGGGTATGACACAGGTTACATCAACTCGCTCGGAGATGGCGGTGGTGGGTTCGAGGGCTCGCTCATTCTTGGCAAGTTCTGGAGTGTGGCTGGTGCGTCGGCAGAAATTGGTTACCGTCACAGAGGATCCACGACGGTTAATCCTGATGCAGTTGGCGCCGCTCAGGGCGAAGATATTGACGTCCCTTCGGAGATGTTCGTGAATTTGTGGCTCTTTGTTCCGATTGGCAACCGACTGCGGGTAGGTGCGAACTATCGTATCGTTAATGCAACCTCGGGATTGGATATTGGTGGAGAGGGTTTTTCGCCGAGTCGATTCCCTGGCTTGGAGGAGGATAGCCAGATTTTTGGCGGCCAGTTGTTTGCCGATCTGTTTGGCAGTGTGAGTGCACACACTTTTTACGGGCGGGTAGTGGGAGGTCGCAACACGGCGAAGTCCGGTGTGTTCGGTGCTGGTCTTACCGTAGGATTTGGCGGCGGCTTCGGTGGTGGGCTGTAATCACCAAGGCGGCTTGTATTTTATTCATGCCCTAAACGGAGACTGACCACATAGGCCTATATCACAAAGGTCGTGATATACTGAAACATCTTTAGATGAAGTACACCGTACACTCCACACCGGAGAGGAACAGATATTGCCTGTTCAGTGGCATAGGATGGTTTTCTCCCTGACAATTAGCCCTGTCAACAGGTCCCGGGAAGCGAGATCCAGCAGTCTGAACTTCTCCGTATCGGCGTAATCCTTGTCCAAGTTCCGCAGGCCTCCGCTGGGCCGGCTCACATGTGCATAGGGAATGTCCGTCAGAAGCAGGTCGAGCGATCCAATCAGCTCAAGGGCATCCACATAGCGAACTTCGCCCAAAGTGGTCTGCGTTGCTGTCATTTGTGTGCGGGATTGGAAAGGTGGCTGGACGATAACTCGATCATAGTAGCTGTTTGGTTATGGTGCAGTTTTGGACAGATTCAGGGTATTGGCGGTTCCGGTCCAGCACAGTAAATCCGGATTGTCCGGCTTCTGCGTACGCCAGATTGATCAGCCGTCGCAATCTGGTGTACGCATGCTAGGCTACGGGCCATAATGCTCAATATTTGAATTCGTCGGAGCTGCCATTATCTTATACTCAGTTCGCCGTAACCGCCACCGCAAAGAGAGAACATGGGCTCTCCATCTTTGCTCGGAGATCCTTCCCCGTGGCTATTCTGTAGTATTGATGATTCATGCAGTCTGGACGGGGGATTGCATGGCCTCCCATAGAAAGCCGACCAGTTCGCGTACAAGTGCAACCACAGCGATTTGGGGCGGCTTTCGTTTGGTCAGCGCTTGGTATCGTTTGTGTAGACGTTTTTGCGCCCGCTGGCTAATGGCTATGGTTCGGGCACTACAGCGCTTCTGCCGTTCACGAAGGGATACACTGATCCGGGGACAGTGTATGTACTTCCAGGCCGCACTCACCAAAGCTTTCCGTGCATGGACATTTCCGGCCTTCGTGATAGAACCAGACCGAATGGTGTTGCCCGATGAACGTTGAGAGGGGACCGGTCCTAGATAGGCCACAAAGCGGTCGGCTTCTCAAACCGCCGAAAGTCACCGATCTCACAGACCACTTGCATGGCTGTAATCCGTCCAATACCTCGGAGCCCCGTAGAATCCGGATCGGTTCCTGAAACTTGGAGGACTCGGATGAGACCTGGATCTGTTGTTCCGCCTCCCGAACCCGTGATGGAGGTAGGCAATATCTGCCAGATTCCCCGCAACACATGCTCGTCATTGGGCTGATCCAGTTCAACCTTATTGATCCAGGTCATATCTTTTGCGTCCAGTAGCCGTCCGCATTATAGCTGTGTACACGAGCATGCAAGAAGTGAATGACTTGCATCTTGAATCGGTGGAGGTTCTTGATCAGCGCTTCCCGACTCCTCATCAGACTCCGCACAGACCTCAACTCCAAATCTGGAATAAAATATGTCGGTCAAAAGACCTGCCGCAAGTACGCTGCCAGCTTTCTGGCATCGCGCCGATCTGTTTTAATTCGATCCCCACCGCGCCGAGGAATAGAACCCGGAGCAATGATGGCACAATCAACCCCCAGTGCAGCAAACGCGTCGCAGAGGGCCGTACCGCAAAAAGACGCCTCGTAGCAGCATCGGAAATCCCCGTATTTCGACCGCATTGATTCCATAAATCGGCAGAGACGTTTCGGCTTCTGTGCGGAAAACTCCCGCTCATCACGGACAGGACGCAGTTCCGCATCATAAACACATGCTGCAATCGTGTCATGGTGAACATCCAGTTCGATAAAGTAACGCGTCCGAGAAGAAGGTGGGGTTTGAAATAGTATGGCAGTTGAAGGTTGTGTTCAGCACTAGGAGAATAGGACCCTGCTGAGAAACCTGCTGTGCTATTATATCTTAGTTAGGGCAGCCAAGACATCTTGCTTTACGATCTTTTTCAGATCCCGTGCAAACATGCCCTGTTCGGATGAATCAACCAGAAAGACCAGTGTATCCAATAGCGTACCGTTCCGAGAAAAATGAATGGTGCAATGCGACCACACGCCATGTGTGTTATAGTCGGCGAATTCATTCAATGTGTAATAGATTCCACGATGAGAGATCGGCAGCCGGCCTCTGAAAGTTTGCGGAAACGGTTCGGTGGCTTACACGGCCAAGTGTTAAGTGGATTTCGGGGAAGGTCACCACGATCTTTTCTCGAATGAGCGAGGTCAAGGTATGGTTTGAAGAAGAAGGAGTACGCGTGGCAGTTCGTAAATGTCAAATTTATAATGCATTTACAAGGATGAGACAAATTGAACGAGTTAATCAGATTAAAGGAGCCTAAAACACGATGAAATAAATCTATTTCATGGAAAAGCTGTAGGTACAGAAGATTGTGGATGACAATATAGAAATGTAAATAAAGTTGTTATTTCGCTAGTCCTATGCTACATTGATTAAATAACCATACTCCGTGGCCATGAGAATTTTCCTGATCCTGATACTGACCACAATGGCCACATCAGTCGCCTTCGGGCAGTCGCTGCCGTTCTATGACGACTTCAACGACGGGGACTTCAACGGGTGGGAGGTAATAGACGATGTGGAGCCCCAGTTTGGCCCCAGTGACTGGTCCGTTGAATTCGGAGAACTCGTCCAGAAGTCAAATATCTGGTCCTATGGACCGGTTGAGCTCGAAACCAAATACCACCTCGGCACCCATGTGGCCACCGGAGATAAGAACTGGGCCGACTATTCATTCAATGCAGTCGTTCGCAGCACCGACAATGATGGCGTCGGTCTTATCTTCCGCTACCAAGATGAGCGCAACTATTACCGTATCCTGCTGATGAACGATGCGGCATGGTCGGGCCGCGATTCATCGGGGGTGCCTGTCAACACGCCGCTGCAGCGCCTGCAGAAGTTCATTGATGGGGAACCGTTCATCCTGGCCGAGAATAAAGTCTCGCAGGCCTATCCGTCAGACTACTTCGCGCTGACCGCGGATGTGCGTGGCGATACGCTGCAGGCCTATCTCAACGGTGACCTAATTCTGTCAGCCTTTGATGATACGTACGACTCCGGGCGGATCGGGCTGCTGTCCTATGCCAATGCCGGCGCCCATTACGATAGTGTTGCCGTAACTCAGGTACCGCTGATCTACAGCGAACCCGAAGAACGACAGTTCATGTACAGGGTCCGTGAGTTCCGGGCCCCATACATCCAGAACCCGACGCAGACCTCCGTGGAAGTCGCCTGGCGTACCGTGAACCCCTCAGTGGGCCGTGTGCGGTACGGCATGGAGAAGGGCAGCCTTGACCTTGAGGCCGTTGAATCTGAGCGAGTGCAAAAGCACCATGTCCGGCTGGATGGCCTTCAGGTGAGCACGCGATACTTTTACGAGGTATACAGCGGATCTGACCGGTCATCCAATGAAGAGAACTTCAAAACGGCGCCCCGGCACGATCAGAAGCAGTTTTCCTTTCTGGTCTTGGGAGACAGTGGTGTTGATACCCCCACACAGTGGCGTGTAGGCGAGCAGATGCGCGCGAGCACGAATGAACGCGAAGTGGACTTCGTGGTCCATGTGGGCGATGTCCATCAGGGCGCCGGTGACTATTACGATGACATCTATTTCAAACCCTATCGGGAAATCATCAAGAACATCAACATCTTCACATCACTGGGTAATCACGATGTGATCACCGACAATGGAGGTGTGTATCTGGATGATTTCTATCTGCCGCACAACAATGCGGACAGTACAGAGCGCTACTACTCATTCCGATGGGCCAACGTCTACTTCATCGCTCTTGACACGAACGGGGATTTCTCGCCGGGATCGGCTCAGCACGATTTCCTGCTTGAGGCCCTGACCGACAGCCTGCGCCGGTCCGCAACTTGGACTTTCGTCTATGCGCACCATCCGCCCTATACTGAATTCTGGACCGACTACTATGGCGACGAGCGTGTCCAGAACCACCTCGTCCCCATTTACGAAGAATATGATGTGGACATGGTCATGAACGGGCATACTCACAGTTACGAGCGGGGCGAAAAAGAACATGTCCACTATCTCGTATCTGGAGGTGGGGGCGGCGGCCTGGACGATTTTTTCGTGGATTACGACCATATCACGTTCTCGGATGGGGTGCATCACTTTACGCGCATAGATGTAGATGACGATCAGCTCACGGTCACCGCCACCGATCAACACGGCCAGCAGGTGGATCAGTTCGTCGTCAACAAGTACACTTCGCTGGATTCCGAAGATGGCGAGTTGCCGGAAGAAACGAGACTGGATCAGAACTTTCCCAATCCTTTTGCGGACTCAACCACAATCCACTACTCCCTCGCAGATCCGGAGAGAGTCATCCTGGAGGTGTACGATACGCTGGGCAGGAGAGTAAGCACGCTTGTCAACCGCAACCATGCACCAGGCCGCTATGTTGTGATCTACAGCCCGATGCATCTGGCGAGCGGCCGATATACATTCAGGCTTACCGCCGGCTCGGCCACCCTGACGCGGTCATTTACGATAGTCCGATGAAAGCGATCCGGCATTGGGGGCTGCTCGCCGGAGGCCCAAACTCCAAGGGTGCTCAATACGCGTCCGCCAAGCGATCGCAGAACACGATACGGACAGCCCTTATCGGCACGTTCAGAGTCCCCCGCGCCACGCCACGAACACCTAATGTTGTGATTGGGTACCTCTGCTACCACAAACGCGGCCAAGTCAGATCCATGTTCCAGGATTCCCCCGTCTGATCAGCATTGCGAAGCGCTGCAGACCCTGATTCCCAATGGGTGATGGGCACACTGTTGCTGCTGATTCCGTTTCATCTGCTTTTGCTGTCTTTCGTTCTGTTGCACTTCTTGCGTTTTGCCTATATTGTATTTAGATTCCACGTCAAACTCAGTCCACGTGACCATGTTGTATTACGCGTCATCAGGATTGTTGGGGGCCCTATTTGGGGGATCGCCCGGGGATTGGGTCGTGCGGTTTGCGACCCGGTTGATCCAGATGGTCATGTGGGTTGGTCTATTGATGCTGGTCGCGCAGGATGTTCAGGCCCAGAGCACCGGCAAAATTGTCGGGGTTGTTCTGGAGACTGCCACTGGAGGCGCGCTTCCGGGAGCCAGCGTTTATCTGGAGGAGAATAAGAATCTGGGTGCGCTGACGACAACCGATGGCAGCTACGTGATTCTTGGGATCCCTCCCGGCACCTATACCGTGATCATGTCCTTCGTGGGCTTCGCTACGGTTCGCCACGAAGCAGTTCAGGTCTTTTCGGGACGAACAACATTTGTTGACGGGTCCTTACGGGACGAAGTGATTGAGGGCGAAGAGATCATTGTCACTGCCGAACGCCCGATTGTGATCCGGGATCGGACCAGCACCGTTTCCTACGTAGATCAGGCCGTCATTGAACGTCTGCCGGTGCAGGAGTTGGGAGAGCTTGTCCAGTTTCAGCCGGGCGTAGTTACCAGCGCCAGTGGAGGACTCCATTTCCGGGGCGGACGCGAAAGGGAAACCGCCTATGTTATTGATGGCATCCCGGTGCAGAATGTGTTCTCCCAATCCGGAGGCAACTCGGTGGATGTGGAAATTCAATCCGTTCAGGAACTGCAAGTGTTCACCGGCACATTTGATGCGGAGTTCGGAGGAGCACAATCCGGAATTGTAAGCATCACCACGCGGGACCCAGCCAGCAGCCTGGAGGGTCAACTGCGCCTCCAGGCCGGAGATTTCTTTGCGGGTAACGATGAGATCTTTATTGGGGGAACGGGCTTTGATCCTTTGGCCACCAAGGGAGTGACCCTGACGCTGAGCGGTCCCATCACTGGTGAAAAGCTGGGATTCTTTTTTTCTGGACGCTACGAGGATCGAGCGGGGGCTCTGCAGGGGGAGCGCCGATTCACGGCCGAGGATGGATTCATAATTGACACTTATCGCCGGTGGTATCGTGATGTGTACCAGCCGGACGACACACGTCTGATCGCGCTGGACACCGCGCGTACCTCCGCGGGAGGTCTAATTCTGGGGGCGGATGGCAACCCGCTGACCTTTTCATCCGGCGACGGAGACATCGTTCGGATGCAGTGGCGCCAATCACTCACACTCAATCCGAAAATCGTTGTTCGACCTGCTCCACGCCTGCACATAACTTACAGTGCGTTGTACAACCGATCGCATGGACAGGGCTACAGCAACGCCCGCCGATATGCGCCGGACCATAGGAGTACGCAGTACTTCAACTCCCTGACTCACATCGTGTCTGCCAAACAGACCTTCGGCAGCAACAAAGTGTTGGCACTGAGGGGGTCGTACAAGACGTTTACCAGCTCCTCCTATGCCTTTGAGTCAATCTCCGATCCCAGGATCCAGTACATCTCGGCCACCGATGATGTGACCGGGTACAGCCTGGGGGCTACCGACAATCAGGAAGGGCGAAGTTCGGAAAGCCAGATTGTCGCCTCTGGAGACTTTACGTGGCAGATCAATCCCCGCAACGAATTCAAGTCCGGATTCCAATACCGGCACAACGCCTACACGATAGAGGATCTGGATCGGAGTTGGGTGCATCGCGACAACAAGGATTCCCTCTTCCTAGCGGTCACCTATCCGCCGGCCTTGGATTATCCGAATTTTTCCGACTATGCGGAGGCAGTTCGCCAGCTGCTGCCGGCCTTGGTTCCGGAACTCGCCCGATTTGCCGTTGATGACCGGTTTGAGCAGGCCCCCGTTGAGTTTGCGGCATTTGCCCAGAACAAGCTTGAATTTGACCGTCGACTGGTAATTAAACTGGGGATACGCTTTGAGTACTTTAATGTCCAGGAAAATCGTCTAATTGACCCGCGCACCCCGACCGACCGTATCGGCCGGGCCGACAATTTTGAGCCCACCCCGGCTAAAATGTATCTTAAGCCCGCGCGTAGGCATCTCCTATCCCTTTTCGGAGCGGGGAGCTTTCCGCGTGGCCTACGGTCACTTTATCCAGATGCCCGCCTATCGGGAAATGTTCAAAAATCCCGTGTTTGCCACCATCAATGTCGGCCGCTTGGAGGGCCGCTCGGTCGGCAACCCGGACCTGGAGCCCGAACGGACCATCAAGTACGAAATGGGCCTGCAACAGCAGTTGTCGTCGTCCATCGGGTTGGACATAAACCTGTTCTACAAGAATATTCGTAACCTGCTGGGAACGGAAATTCTGGGCACGCTGGATAACGTCCAGTACACGCGTACCGTGAACAGAGACTACGGGCTGGTGCGAGGCGGTACGATTTCTCTGATCACGCGACCGGAAGGGATACTGCGGAGCGCCACTTTGGATCTGACGTATTCCGATGCACGTGGCAGCTCGTCCAGCTCGGGCGATGTGGCCAATATTGTCATTGCCGGCCGGTCCGGCGAAGTGGGTGACCTGTTTCTGGAGCGCCAGATCATCCCTCTCAACTGGGACCAGACGCTCACCCTTAACGCTTCCGCCAATGTCGGGCGCCCGGACAACTGGAGTGTCGGCTTTATCTCTCAACTTGCCACCGGACAGCCTTACACGCCGACTTTCCTGGACCCCAATCTGGACTTCCCGGACAATGAATTCGACAACGCTCTCAAAAAGCCAGTGCTGTTTACATTCGACCTTACGGCCGAAAAACGTATCTCAGTAGGACGGTTTTCCTATGGTCTGCGAATTCAGGTGGAAAACGTATTCAATTACCTCAATGAACTGTTTGTGGACAGCGTATCCGGCCGCTCAGGCCAGATAATCCGGCTGCCAGTAGTACAGGCGGATCGGGACATGGTCACCGAGCATGTCGGACTATTCACGCGTCAGCAAGCCGACAATTTCCCGAACTGGTATTCCGCTCCCAGAAAGATCCTGTTCAACGTAACCGTTAATTTTTGATCTGCATTCGTTATGAAACGTCCGTTACTGTCGGTTATGATTGTGCTCTTTGTCACGCTCTTCGGAGTTGGACCAGTCGTTGGTCAATCAAAGCCGGAGTTAGCATCGGAAAGGGAGGCATTCCGCCAGCAGCAGGCCGCCGACCGGACGATTGAAAGGTGGGCGGCCCAGAACAAGACCGCGGCCACAGGTCCGCTGTCGTTCCGCAATTTCGTCCGCGGGGGTGTGGCATCCGGAAACCTGATTCAGGTGCCGTATGTGACGAATATCAACATTTCCGCCGGATACTGGGGCAGCACGGTTTCTCCCAGATTCATCACCTGGCCCAAAGGATCCGGCGTGGAGTACGGCCACACCATGAGCTTTATCGTGGCCGGTCAGGTCACTAATGATGCGGGTAGCGAGCTTCAGATTCTCACAGAAAGCTATAATCGCAGTGGGGGAGATACGCACCCCTCCGGCAGCCATAAGTTCTTTTTTAGTGCACTACCCGGCTACTACAATATGCAGGGCAATTTGGGAACGCGCAATCGGCTCAATGACAATCCTGACGACCGGCAACTGCTGGAGCAGGCCGGCTACTATTTTATCGGAGGAATGGATGAGGACCTGAATGGAAACGGCCTGTTGGATGCGGGCGAGGACCTCAACAACAACGGGGAACTGGACCGTAATCTGATCAACGATCTGGAGTACACCTCCCAGTCAAACCTCCTTCAGACTTGGCCGGCCTTCTGGCCTCCCAAGTCTTATGTTGGCGATCTGAGAGGCGACTGTAAGTTTGAACAAGGGACATCCTGCAGTCCCGAGCCTGGGGTGCGGGCTGGCAAGTGGAATGGGGCGTACGGCGCATTTGTACGCGGCGATCAGGAATCGTATTACCTGGCTGATGACCGCGACAACGATGAATTCAATTATGCGCCGTTCCTGGATCCGGCTACCGGTGAGCCGGACCGGCGCCCTTGGGCGAGCGGAGGGCGGCGCGGACTGGGTATAGAGGTTGAAGTCCGGCAGTACCAGTGGGCCAGTGTGCTGGCCGAAGACATCTTTATCGCCACCTTTGATGTGGAAAACATCAGCCGCAAGGATATTCCCACGGCCATTATCGCGATGATCGTAGACTATGATATTGCCGGCTCAACAGGAAACAATCAGGCGCTATTCGACACCCAGGACGACATCACCTACCAGTGGCTGAAGCGCGACCTGGTCATTAACGGATTCAAGGTAGGCTACGCGGGCGTCGGCTTTCTGGAGAGCCCCGGAATCAGTGATGACGGCTTGGACAATGATGCCGATGGCCTCGTGGACGAGAGTCGGGAAAACGGCATTGACGATGATGGAGACTGGCGTCCTTGGCAGGATCCGAACGGCAACGGCGTGTTTGATAACGAAGATGCCAACCACAATTTTGTGCTTGACCCGGGCGAAGATCTTGACAATGACGGACGCCTCACGATTGAGCCGCTGAATGACGATACTGGCTCGGATGGTCTCGGCCCAGAGTTTGAAGGGTATACGGGGCCGGATCCAGATGGGACCGAGGCTAACGGTCGCCCTGACCCTGGTGAACCCAACTTTGAATTCACGGATAATGATGAAATCGACCAGATCGGACTGACCAATATGGTCATCCGTACGCCGGCGGATTTTGACCGGGATCTGGACGATGATCCGCTCTTCTGGACGGAATATATTCAGCCTGTTCCCGAGTCGGAATTTATCGTCCCCACCGAGACGGCGGATGTGATCTACGTTTACAGCTCCGGGTTTGCCCAAATCAACCGCGGACGCAAGCAGCGTTTCTCACTGGCCTATTTCTGCGGCAATGACTTTCAGGACATGCTTCGCAATAAGCGAACCATGCAGAATATCTATGATGCCGATTACAGTTTCGCCAAACCTCCCCGGACACCCTTTGTGACGGCCGTGCCGGGGGATGGAAGGGTGACCCTCGTTTGGGATCGGAGTGCGGAGTCTTCACGTGACCCGGTGTACGGCCTGGACTTTGAAATGTACAAAGTTTATCGTAGCACCGAACCGGAATTCAACGACATCAAGACGATCACCGACGCTTTCGGCAATCCACTCCTTTGGGAGCCGCTGCTCACAGAGGCAGGGGATAAGGTGCAGTTTGACATTGAGAACGGTCTCTACGGGGCGCATCCGGTCCCGATCAGTGGATTTGGAGTCAGCTACGACATGGGGACCGACAGCGGTCTGGAATACAGTGTGGTGGATTCCACCGTAGACAACGGACGCACGTATTATTATTGCGTGGTTTCCGTAGACCACGGCTACCACAGCTCGTTCTTTAGTGAAGGGATTTCAGCGTATGAAAACCTGGCGGAAATCACCCCCACTGAGAGCTCTAAGATTATTGAAGTGGACGCGTTTGACCGCCCGGTAAATGTTGACCGTAATTGTGCGATTGTTGTACCCCAGAAACCGGCCCTCGGTTACCAGCCGCCGCAGCTGGTAAATGGCATTGAGCGGCAGTCCGGGGATGCGTCGGGGCGCCTGAGCGTTGAGTTCCTGATCCCGGATGAGGCCAACAGTCAGGGGTACGAATATGAATTCACTTTTACCGACGATAACTCGTTCGCCGAGGTGGACTCGGTGCTTCTCAAAAACGGCCTGACCACCGGCTTTACACTGCGCAATGTGACGACCAATCGGGTGATGGCCACCAGCGCTCCGGGCAGCCGTGGCGATGAGATATTCAACAGCGAGGTCCTGCGGGCGAGGACGTACGACGGGATGAAGTTCACCATCACCAATCCGCTAGTTCCGGAGCCTTCAACTGCAGCCTGGCTGGACAATTCTTCTTCTGTGCGGGGGACGCCTACGCCATCGACCGTGATTTCCGTCGGCACTCCCGGGGACAACATTGCCGTTCCGGTTGACTACGAACTCCGTGTATCCGCCCTCGGGGCCGACACATCGAACTCATTGAGTCGCCGGAATCGGATTGCGACCAACTACAGCATTTGGGACGTAACGAACCTCAACACTCCTGTCCGGGTACCGTTCCAGCTTTCGGAATCGGCAACCTCTGTGATACCCGGAGATTCCGTCCGGGGGGTGCTTTCGCCGGGGGATGTGATCAACATCAGGGTTGCGAGCGTCCCAGTGGGCAACTACACCTATTACACGCAGTCCACCTGGCGGCTGGAGGTATCACTATCGGCCAACGCGCAGACTGCCTTGGATGAACTGCAGTCCACCGCGAATGTGCTGTACGACTCTCTGGCAATACACAGCGTCCGCGGGCTCCAGCGGCAGCCGTACGGGGCGGACTTGGAATCAGATGAGCTGATTGATTTCCTGAACGAAATCAACACCTGGTACGAAGGACTCCTGGACTCCTTGCTGAATGTGCCTGGGCTGCAGTCCGTCATTCAGACGACACCTGCGCCGGGGACATGGCTTGAGACACTGGCTCGGATTCAGTCCAACGAGATCCCGACGGAGGGGGATATCTTTCTGCTCGAAACTAGCAAGCCGTTTGACCGGGATGATGTCATTCGATTCACCGTGGACGGGAACCGGTTGGAAGAGACGGTCAGCGAGAGCATGCTTGACAACATCTATGTAGTTCCGGACCCGTATGTAGCCGTAAACTCGCTCGAAGCACGCAGCGTCCTGCTTTCCGGACGCGGAGAGCGGCGAATTGACTTTAGGAATCTGCCAAAGGAGTGCACGATACGTATTTTTGCAGTCAGCGGGCGGCAAATCAAGGTAATTGAGCATGTTGGTTCCAATGACCAGAGCATCGCCACCTGGAATCTTCAGTCCGACGACGGGCTGGATGTGTCCTACGGGGTCTACATTTACCATGTGGATGCGCCCGGCATCGGCGAGAAAGTCGGCCGCTTTGCAATAATCAAGTAAGCATGAGGTCCGCCAATTTCCTTAGGGTAGCATTCTGCAGATCTTTGCATCTGTGCAGCGTGGGGCGCGCAGGTATGATGATAGTGTGGGTATTCCTGCTTGTGACTCAGACCGCATGGGCCCAGGAATTTGTCACCAATGTTTCCAATAAAGGCACCGTGGCGGCCGCCTTCCTTGAAATCGGGGTCGGCGCACGTGCGGTGTCCATGGGGGGCACGTATGTGGCCGAGAGCGGCCGGATGGATATGATTTACTGGAACCCGGCAGGACTTGCTCATCTGGAAGGACTGGGGGTTTCGTTTTCCCACACAGAGTGGCTCGCCGAAACCAATCATGAATTCTTCACGCTGGCTAAAGAGTTGCCCTTCATCAGAAGTGTGGCCGCGGCCAGCATCGTTGCATTGTCCGTGCCCGCGCAACCGATACGGACCGTACTGATGCCCGAGGGGACCGGTGAAACCTATAACGCGCAGGACTATGCGGTCAGCTTATCGGTGGCGACAAAACTGATTGACGAATTTTCCGTAGGCCTTACCACCAAATACATCAGTCAGCGCATCTGGACCGAGAGCGCGGGCCAGTTGGCCTTGGATGTGGGCGTCCACTACAAGACACCGCTGCCAGGCTTGTCACTCGGTGCCAGCATTTCCAATTTCGGGCCTGACATGCAGCTGTCTGGAAAAAACCTTACCAACATCGTTGATCCTGATGTGGTGAACCGTGGCATTGAGAATATTCCGGTTGAGTACAAGACGGACGAATTTCCACTGCCTCAGATTTTCCGCTTTGGTGTGTCGTATACCCGCCCGCTGCCGGCACGGGGCCAAGTGGTCGCGATGGCCAGTCTGATGCACCCTACCGGGTCCACCGAAAGCATGAGCGTAGGACTGGAGTACGGGTTCAACAATCTGGTATTCTTCCGGGCCGGATATCAAAATCTCTTCGAACGTGACGCCATTAGCAGTTTCACGCTGGGCGCCGGGCTCCAGTATGTACTACGCAGGAGGCATACCTTTGCCTTTGACTACGCCTATGCCGACTGGACGATTCTGCAGAAGGTACATCGACTTTCACTTTCCATGCTTTTCAAGTAGCCCCGAGCCATGAGAGACATCTTTCGCGTGGCGGCAGGCCGCTGCATCTTTGGGAGAATTCCCACTCATCTTCACACTAGTAAATTTTCCGATACCATGAAACACACAGCATTGTTTTCGATCTGTCTACTCGGCGCCTTGCTGGCCCTGCCGCCCGCCGCGGCGCAACAGGTGCCTGCCGGGAAACAGCAAGCCCTGTACGAGCTGTACGGCCCCAATTATGAGGAAGTCATCGCCAAGTTTGCGGACGACCCGGTGCGCTTGCAGGAGATGGCGCGTCTCCATCGGGCCTCACTTCAGGCCGAGCCGTTCTACTTCAATAGCGCACAGAATGATGACTACATCGTGCGGCAAGAAATGGAGCCCAACGACTACTTCGACACCGCTGACAACATCAACGATGTATTGATGACCCCAGGCTGGCGCGGGGACGGAGAATTTATGGGTGGACTGATCAGTGCCTCGTTTACTGCAGGGGACTACGATGTCTTTACTTTCACCGTGGATACGACCAAGATGTACTATTTCGCGGGAACGCACTCATTCCCCGGGATGGTCAACACCGATGACAACAAGCCCCGGGTCAGCATGCGCCTGTTTCATGAGTCTGATCTGGACACGACCTTCGTGACCGATTTCAATAACCTTGATGATAACGACCAGATTCAAGGAGATATCCTGGGAGAAACGACGGACCACCGTGCCAATTCGGGAGACTTTCGGCTTACCGGCTGGGTGTCACCGATTGATCCGGCAACCAACAAGCAGCTGACCGGCGACTTCTATCTCTTCCTGTTCAACAGCGATACCGGCGGGTCACCGGCACCAATTAATCCCGGTGACGAAACAGGGACGTACCATTTTTCCGCTTATACCGTGGATATGGAGCCCTGGGTCAGCAAGTATGAGCCGAACCAGACGTTCCAGGAGGCCCTCACGAATCCAATGTCAATGCTGCCACCGGATGCCGTTGTCCGCACATTCATGGGTTTCAATCCGGATACAGTGAAAATTGTCAAGCCCTCTGATTCCTACTCGGACATCATTCCGACGCAGGGCAACAGCGTGTATCCGCAGCTGTTGGCGCAGGGGGATGAGGATGTGGACCATTTCCAAATTAACGGACTGAAGGCCGGCCATACGCTGGTGGTGGAAACCCTTCCGTTCTTCGGGTACTACCGCGACACGGACGGGAGCATGGGGCCGGGCAATACGCGCTGGTCAGACACGCGATGCCGCCTGTACGATGCCGACTACACCACCATTCTCGAGGAAGATGATGATGCCGGTCGGGAAATCCAGACCATGTCGGGACAACCCAACAATATCCACTGCCGATTCACCTATGACATTCAGGACGCTGATGAGGGGGCCCCTCTATGGCTGTGGGTCTCAGCCTGGGCTTCAGCCACGCGTGACCCGGACCAGAGCGTGGATAACCGGGATCCGGGTCGATTCATGTATGATATATATGTTCATCAATACCCGACTGACCCCACGGAAATTGAGCCGAACAACACGGTGGCCGAAGCGATGTCCGTCGGTACACGGGCTGACACCGTCCTGACGGGAGCATTTGATTCGGGGTCGGACATGGACCATTACCGCCTGTTCCTGCATGCGCAGCGTATGTACACCATGTTCAGCACCAACTCCACGGTGTCCGAAGACATACAGGTGGAGCTGTTCCGGGAGGATGAGTCCGACAACATGGGCGGCACAGAGGTCACCATGAACCTGCTCACAGATCCGGTGGCAGGGAATGCCGGCAACAACGACTTTCTCCTCGCGTCCTATGTGCCCCCGGTTTCAGGCGCCTACATCCTGAAGCTCAGTGCCGGGTCGGCAGGCAGCTATCAGTTGGGACTGGTTGACAAAGGTCCCATCTTCCAGGGACTCGTCTCCAACGAACCGGATAACGTTTTGGCGGATGCGGCCGGAAGGGATGCCCTTGAAGTAGGGCCAGGCGCGGCTTCCCGTACAGCCATGATCTGGCCGGCCGGGGATGTGGACCTGCATCACTTTACCGTGAACTCTGGGTTTGATCTGAGCCTGTCCCTCAGCGGCAGCCAGAGTATCGTCAATGATTCGCCGGTCATCATGACGCTCCTCGGACCGAACGGGGACGTCCTCGGGATGAGCTCGGAAGGTATTGCTCTCTCCACGCCGCAGTCCGGTCAGTATGTGGTTGCCGTAAGCGGCGCCACCGATACCGATGTGGGGTTCTACACGCTGGCTGGCGGGGTTCCGTTTGAAGAGTCTGAGGACAACAACACATTTGAAACCGCCGACCTGATCGCGATAGGCAATCCCTATGAGGCCTCACTCAGCAGCGGAGATGTGGACTTCTTCCGGTTCACGCTGGAGGCGGGCAAACTCTATTCGTTCCGTTCGACAGACAATGAAACGGGTAGCCCCTTAATGGTCGGCTTTTTCGACGAGATTAACGGAGACTCCCTCTTGGACAACTCGGGCTGGCCCGATAACTATAGCGGTGACAACTTCAAGATCGCCAACATCATCCCCCGGGAGACCAAGACGTACTACTTGAGTGTTTCCGGCAACCCGGGACCCTATAAACTGGTTTCCAGGGTTAATCCGGACTACTACGCTCTCAGTCGCAAAGGGGAGCCGAACAACTCAAAGTCGGATGCCGATGCCATGGGCAGCTATCAGGCGTTCGGGGCCGATCAGATGTTCGTTCTGTCCAACGAGGCGCACCCCAGGTTCTTCGGAGACGAAGACTGGTTCCGGGTGGAGATGGCCGCCGGACAGACGGTTACGGCTGAGACCAAGCCGGTCGGCGGGGATGATTGGAACCGGGACACCGACACGCGACTAGTCATCCTGGATGCCAATGGCACCGAGGAACTGGTTAATGATGATGATGGCGGCAACGCCTGGTATTCACTGGCGAGTCATACGGCGACGGTAGATGGTCCGGTCTATGTGCAGGTCCGTAGCAGCAGAACTCCTGAAAGTGCTGACGACCGCTCGCTTAACCGGGGCGACTACATCCTCAACATTGATGTATCGTCCACCGAAATGGAGCCGAACAATACGCCAGCCGAAGCGGTGGGGAATGTGCTGCCTGCCGGATTCAAAGAGGCCGAATTCACAACGGATGATACCGTAGACATTTTCCGGCTCTCTCTGATGGCGGACCACATTTATCATGTTCGTACCCTCAAGCCCGAGGGCGGGTATGTCGGGGAGTTCACCGCGGCTTTGTCCAGCGCCGCCAACCCCTTGGAAAACCTGCTCAGTGCATCCAGTAGGGGGTACAACACCCGTTACTCCGGCGATAATGTGAAGCTGAACATCATCCCCGAAACGACCGGGGATTACTTCCTGGCGCTGGTCAGCGATGGCACGGCGGGAGCATATCGCGTGGGTCTGAAAGGGCGGGATATCAGCCTGCTAAAAGACAAGGGCGAACCTAACAATTCCATTGCAGAAGCGGATGCCATGGGTCCGATGTCGTTTGACGAGCCCGGCCAAGTAAATACCTACATGCTCTACAACGCGGACTTTAATTGGGACCCTTCAACGGATCATCTGACCGCCCGCTGGGGACAAGACCTAGACTTCTACCGTTATGATCTTGTGGAGGGCGACACACTGATTGCCGAGAGTTCTCCGGTTGACGGACCGTTGTGGCCACGTGACTACGATGGCTACATGGAGCTCTATGCAGCGGATGGGACGTTGATTGACGATAACGACGATGGCGGGTTCGACTGGCATTCGCGTGTTGAGTTCGTTGCCACCTCGGATACCACGGTCTATGTGATGCTTCGCTCCCAGGACTTCAACGAAGGAGTCAATGGCGGCGGCACCGACCGTGATCCGGCACGCGGTGAATATAACCTGACCGTGCTGAAGCAGGATGGTACGCCGATAGTCATTACGAATTTGGAATCCGCTGAGGTGCCGGAAGGGTTTGTGCTGGAGCCGAATTATCCGAATCCGTTCAACCCAACGACCACCATTAACTAGTGTTTGCCAGAAAAATACCTATTTTGGCCGAGTTAGGGGCGTCATGGCCATGGTTTGCGTACGTCAGAAACATCAATTCGAGGGGGTCGTGGCTTGATCTCGGCGTATTTGAGCTGGCG
>LXNI01001239.1_pt1 | contig 23369 bp, 14 predicted proteins | sample 809091 | NCBI WGS metagenome assembly LXNI01 (sample SAMN04870527, study PRJNA318959) | sponge metagenome | biome: 01000161; feature: marine sponge reef; material: water | host: Sarcotragus foetidus | place: Greece: Milos, Mediterranean Sea | collected 2013-05-29 | depth 5-7 m | reverse complement strand
CTGCCTGCCTGCCTGCCTGCCTGCCTGCTCGTCAACGAACACGGGAACACGCTCATAGATCCCGCGAGTCACCTCTGCGTCGCGCCGCGTGCGAAAGATTGGGCAGTTCCGGGTATTCGGGTTAAAGAGCGCGAAGTCCTCGGACGCCAACGTGAAGCGGCGCTCCGGCTCGGCAAGCTGCTCGGCACGGTGCAGGAAGAACGCAAATTCCGCCTTGTCGACCACACGCTCCTGCCCTGTGATCGTCAGGAGGCAGAACTTGTACTGGCCGTGCACGCCTGGGAATATCTTCTCTCGATTCTCGAAATCGAGAAGGCTCGCGAGGGTGCGATCGTCTACAAAGCCCGAGAAGAGCGCGCGGGTGTTGTTGTCCGTCGCGATTCCCGTGGGGACGATCAGTCCTGTTCGCCCTTGCGGGCTGGTTAGTGCCGGCGCTGCCTCAGCGAAGAGCTGGTAGAGGTTGATCTGGCCCACGGCCCCTCGCTCGTAGCGTCCCGACTCGCGAGCGAACTTGGGCTGTCCTTCCGCGAGGCGTAGCGCCGTTCTGTACTCCCCATACAGGTCGCCATCCGATTCTGCGAGGGCTGCGATCATGCGCTTCCGGTCTGCCGCCCTCGACGCGGCAGCGATCTGAGGGTCGCGCCCAGCAAAGAACTCGCGCTCCGCGAGTCGGTACCGGTCCCACGGCGGGTTGCCCAGCACTACGTCGAAGCCGCCACGCTCGAACACGTCGGGGAACTCCAGTGGCCAGTGGAAGAATCGCTGCTTCTGTGCGGCGTCCGTGGCAGTGCCGATGAGCCGGGCTGGCTTCGTGCTGCCAGTGAGGGGGGCGTCGCGTACATCACTGGTCGTCGGGATGAGGTCGAGTCCATCGGTACCAGCAGCTTGCAGAGGCGCGAAGAACGCGTACGTCCAGAGGTCGCACGCCGTCCGGTAGTCCCACCACACGGTCCCGCGGCTGCGCAACTGAGCGTACAGGCCCTCCTTGGCCTGGACCTCGTCGGGACTGCGCTCATCGAGATGGGCGAACGTCTCGAAGTCCTCAGCCCACTCGGATGTCGCGACCGGTTCGTGACCGAGGACCAGCTGGCCCTTCCGCTCCTCGGCGTTGCGTTTCCGGTACGAGGTTGCCGCGGCCTTGTCGTCACCCGAGATCGGCTTGTAGGCGCCGTCGGGGATGCCGGCGTGGAGGTGGTCGAGGTCGGCGACACCTACCAGGCTGTCGCCACACTTCACGTGGTGATCGAGGAAGGAGAGTGGCAGGCCGGGGCTATGGCTCTCGATCCAGAGGGCGACCTTGCAGAGGTCCACTGCAAGCGGGTTCTTGTCTACGGCGTAGATGCAGTGGCGGATCACGTCTCGCAGCGCCTCGCGGTACTCGGCCGGGCTGTAGCCGTCGTCGCCCGCTCGTACCTGTGCCAGCTCAAGCGCGATCCGGCGCGCCGCCGCGAGCAGGAAGTGACCCGACCCCGAGGCCGGGTCGAGCACGCGCAGACCGAGCAGTGCCTCCTCCCGGTCCCCCTTCGTCCGCACCTCGCGGAGCCGTTCATTCATCACGGGCACAAGGGCCGAGCGGATCAGTTCACGCACGAGATCGGGCGGCGTGTAGTAGGAACCGGTCTGCTTCCGTTCGGAGCCCTGGACAAGGTTGAAGGTCGGGTAGCCACCCGCGCTGGCCGGCGGCTCGATGCGAGGCAGGAGGTCGAGCAGCGCCTCATAGACCGAGCCGAGTTCCTCGACGTCCAGGGCGGCGTAGTTGACGCGTCGCCGCACCGCTCGGCTGCTCGCCCTTCGACCCCGGCGTCGGCCACCGCCGTCAGCCTCATCGAGGAATGTCGAGAGGTTGAGCATCGCTTGCAGCAGCGCCTCGTTGCTGCAAGCCGCGCCTTCGAGGTCCGCGCATGCGCGCGCCCCAAAAAGTTCGCTGTCGAGAGGGTCGAGGCCGAGTGGTTCGGCGTCCTGACGGCTGCGGAAGATGCGGAACGTCTGCATGAGGCCAAGCCACAGGTCGTGGTGCTCGTCGCCGGCGAAGTAGCGTTCGCAGCGGTCGCGGAGCGCGGCCAGAGAGTAGTAGCGCTGGTACACGGCGACGCGCTCGTCGGAGCCGCCACCCTCGGGGAAGATGAGCCTCCGTTCCTCGGCGACCATCAGGAACAGCAACCGGTAGACCAGGCGCAGCAGTTGCCGGTAGTAGCCGGCGACATCGAGCCTTCCCGTGCTCAGCGCCTCGCGCAGTGCTTCGGAATGCGGATGGACGAGGAGGCCCTGGCCGAGCGCCTCAAGCGCCTTTTCAACACCGTCGCGGAGGCGCTCGCGCACACGGCCGCCCTCTTCGATGCCGCGGTGGAAGTACTTCTCAAGCCAGGAGTCGGCAACCGTCGCGCCGTCAGTCGGAAACCTGCTCCGGTGCAGCAGCCGGTACGCGAGCGCGAACTCCGAGTACTGATTGCCCTCGAAGATGCCCCGCAGGTCGAACTCAACGTACGTCGGGCGCGTGAACCGCTCACTGTCGCGAAGCAGCCTCAGCCGTTCGCCGTTGGTGACCATGCCCCACACGGCGTCGGAGCGGTTGAGGTACTCCTGTACGGACCCGTGAGGTGAGCGTCGGCCGGAACGGGCGTCGAGCGACTGTCCCGCGGCGACGATGTGCACGGGTGGAGCGTCGTCGCCCTCGCCGGCGATGTGGGAGATGTCATAGCGATGATCGCCAGCCTCAACGTGCGCGCGCTGGGTGCGGAGGGACTGGAAGCCGAGGACCTCTAGGAACGGCGCAGCCCAGTACTGCCGCGTGAGCGTCGTCGGGCTCTCGTTTGAACGCCCGAGGCGCACCTGGAAGGCATCCCACTCTGCTCTGGCGTCGGAGAACGCACGCTGGACCTCGTCGATCAACCGCCGGTTGCTGCCGAGTCCAAACGCCGAGACATCCTGGCCCTCCGCGTCTCCGGCGGCGATCCGGTCGAGCAGGTCCGCGGGGAGCAGCCCGCCCTGGACGTCGACCAACGTACCCGGCATCACGCGCCTCCCGGTACGGGTACGAGGACGAAACAGCCGAGCACGTCGGGAGGCGCGTGTGCCTCAACGCGCAACCGCCCGCCTCGCGCCTGCTCCCGCAAGCGCTCGTGTGCAGTGGAAAGCGCGGCAACTCGCTCGTCGACGACTTCGCGCGGCCAGTCGTCGTGCTGCTCGAGCAGCGACAGGGCCCAGCGCACGTGCTCTGCGCGCTCATCGGGTGAGAGGTTGGCTGCCGGGATCGCATCGGCGAGCAACTGAATCGAAGACTCGCGTGGCGCGACCCAGTCCAGGCCTCCACGCCCGGGTGTGCAGGCGGCAGTCGCGATCTCCTCAGCGAAGGTGGCCGGGCGGCCGCGTTCGGTGAGCAGGTAGCGGAGACGCAGCACGAAGACGGCGGTGCGTCGGTCAACCACCCGCGTCGCTACCGCAGCGCTCCGCGAAAAGAACGTTGAGCCGTCCAGATCCAGGAGCGCCTCACCGAGCACGCGCTCCGCCAAGAACTCGATGATCGGATGGCAACGCCCGAGCGTGATCGCTCGCTCGTCGAGCACAGGGGCGGGATCGTCGGGGAACGGACCGCTGAACCGCACGCGTAGCGGGAGGCGCAGGTCAGGCTTCCGGGCCTGAAGACTCCCTTCGAGCTCCCCGAGCGCCATTTCGAACATGCCGGAGTCGCCAGTCTCACGCAGTGAACCCCCGACCCGCTGTAGCACCTCGGCGGTGAAGCGCTGTACGTCGCGCGCGCTGCCGAGTACGGGCTCCAGTTCCTCGAGTTCCCGCTGCACCTCGTCCGGGCGGATCGTGCGCTGGGCGAATCGGCTCCGCGACTCCTCCTCTCGTGCCGCCGCCTCGTCCAGCCTCTTCTGGAACCCGGCTACGGTTGCCGACTCCATCGCAAGCGCGAGTTGCTGACCACTGTCTGCTTGCCGCTCCAGCACGCTGTCGATGACCGCTTGCACCAGCTCGTCGGAGTCGGGCACCGGGACTGAGAAGCCCCACCTCGCACGGATGTCGCGAGCCTTGCGGATCAGCACGTCGAGCACGGTGAGGTCGATCGCGTTGTTCGATCCGTACAGGAGCAGCGTCTTTACGGTGCCGCGCCGCTGCCCATAGCGGTCTACCCGGCCCTCGCGCTGCTCCAGCCGGTTCGGATTCCAGGGGAGGTCGTAATGCACGACCGCGTCGAAGTGCTGCTGCAGGTTGATGCCCTCGCTCAGGCAGTCCGTGGCAACGAGCACGCGCACGGACTCAGCCGCGAGATCCTCGACGATCTCGCGGCGTTGCTCGCTGTTCCCATCGCCCCCGGTGACGGACGTGACGCGCAGGTTCGAGTGAGATCCCTCGAGCAAGCGCTGAAGCGCAGCAGCGACGTACTCCGCCGTGGCGATGAACCGGCAATACACAATCGGGTGGAAGCCCTCACTCAAGAGCCCGTCGACCGCGTCGGCGACGGCCGCCAGCTTTGCATCCAGCTCTGGACCGGAGAGCCTCCGCGCTCGCTGGAGGAACTGGTCGAGGCGCGCGATCTCCTCCTCGCGCAGTCCCGCGGCGTGCTCGTCGAGGGATGCAGCGGGAACATAGTCCGCCGGTTCCTCCTCGTCGGCGCTGTCGAGCACCTGGGTCATGAGCGATTCTGGATCGAGAGCCTCGTCGTCCACGCTCAGGTCTGCCCCGGCACGGCGCTCCCTGCGCGCTCGAAGCATCGCCTCAGCCGCTGCCGGGCTGGAGAGCAGGCACCGAAGAATCGCTGTCGCGGCCCAGTAGCGGACACGCTGTTGCTGCCGTCTGACATCGGATCCTGTGGAGACGAGTTCCTGGCAGTACCTCCGCACATCCTCGTAGAGGCGCACATACTCCGGCGTCATTGTGTATGGACGCTCCTCGGATTCACGCTCCGGAAATGGAGTCTCGTTGCCCAGCCAGTTACGCAGATCGGACCGCTTCCGCTGCACGAAGCGGCGCGCAACGTGATCGCGCGGGAGCGGTTCAATCTCGGGGCGGTCGAGTGCGGGGTCGAGGAGGCCAAGAAGCGAGCGGAAGCTCTCCTCAATCCCGCTGTGCGGTGTTGCCGTGGCGAGGACGATGGAACGCTCGGGGTTCTCGGCGAGTCGGCGGAGCAACTCGTGCCGCTGCTGCTGCTGTGCGCCGCCGCGATCCGACCGAGGCCTGGCCGCCGCGTGAGCCTCGTCGACGATGATCAGGTCAGGGGCGTTCTGCAGGAACGTGTCGCGGTAGCGCTCCGACTTCATGAAGTCGATGCTTGCGACCATGTGACGGTAGTACTGGAAGACGTTGAGGTCGGGTCGCGGGAGGCGACGTTCCAGCCGCGCCATCTGCGACGGTTGCACAAGGGCGGCCTCGATGTGGAATTTCTCGTCAAGCTCTCGGACCCACTGCTCGCATAGGTGCGGTGGGCAGAGCACGCCAATGCGCTTGATGACGCCGCGGTCCAGCAGTTCCCGTGCGATCAGGGCGGCCTCGATCGTCTTCCCGACGCCGACGTCGTCGGCGATCAAAAGTCGGACCGGGTCCAGCCGCAGGGCCATGATCAGCGGCACGAGTTGGTACGGACGGGGGCTCACCGACAGACGTCCCATCGACCGAAACGGTCCGGCGCCGCTGCGGAGGCGCAAGCGAGCGGCGTCATGTAGTAGTCGGCCGGGCGTCGAGCCGCGGGCGCGGTCCGGGTCGGGAAACGCATACGTAGCTTCGCTCAGCGCGTGCGGCTCGAGAGCGAGATGGATGCCGATCCCGGCCGCGTCGTCACCGTCGATGGGACGTAGCCGAACCACGTCCGGCTCGTCCTGGGGCAGAACGATCCAGTCGCGTTCGCGCGCCTTCACCAACGAGCCGGGCCGCCACTCCGGCATGTGCGCAACCTCCTCCGTCACCGTCCCCGGGGTACGGCATGCCCGCGGTTCCCCGGGCGACCGATAGGATAGGGAGTCGAGGCGTAGGAGGCACGGCAGGCCTTGGCGAACGTTCCAAATGACCTTTCCCGCGTCTCACGAACGAGAACAGACCATAGGATCAGTATCGTGACGCCAGAGCAAGTCGCAGCCCTAGTCGCATCCGGCGAGTCTGAGACCTTGGAGTTCAAGGAGACCACCGGGACGCGCCGAGAAGCCGCACAGACGGTGTGCGCCTTCCTGAACCAAGACGGCGGGCAGGTTGTGTTCGGCGTCACGCCCACCGGAGTCTTGGCGGGCCAGCAAGTTAGCGAGCGCACCATCGAGGAGTTGAGCGCGGAGCTTCAGCGTATCGATCCCCCCGCGTTCCCGTCCGTCGAGCGTATCCACGTGAGTGACGATCGGGACGTGATCGTCGTTAGCTCGGGCCAGGGAGCGTCGAGACCCTACACGTACCGCGGTACGGCCTACCGCCGCGTCGGCAACACCACGCTGGCGATGTCGGGCGACGAGTACCAGCGAATGCTCCTCGAGCGGCTGCACAGCGACCAGCGTTGGGAGAACCAGCCGGCCGAGGGGTGGACGATCGGCGACCTCGATGTTGCCGAAGTTCGGCGGACCATTGCTGAGGCAGTCCGACGCGGCCGCCTGGAGGAGCCACCCAGTGGGGACCCATCCGACCTCTTGCGCGGATTGGGGCTGTTGCGCGATGGCGTGCTGCTGCGGGCAGCAGCCGTGCTGTTCGGCAAGACGGAGCGCCTTGAATTCGAGATGCCGCAGTGCGTGCTTCGGGTCGCCCGCTTTCGTGGGACCGACCGGATGGAGTTCCTCGACAACCGGCAGTTCAATGGCAACGCCTTCACGATCCTCGCGAACGCCGAGCGCTTCTTACGCGAGACCCTGCCGATCGCAGGCCGCTTCGAGCCCGACCGCTTCGAGCGGATCGACGAGCCGCTCTACCCGCCGCTGGCCACGCGTGAGGCGCTGGCCAACGCCCTGTGCCACCGCGACTACTCGATCGGCGGAGGCTCCGTCGGCGTCGCCGTATACGACGACCGCCTCGAGGTGACATCTTCCGGCTCGCTGCACTTCGGCCTGACGCCGGAGCAGCTGTTCGCGCCCCACCCGTCCCGCCCGTGGAACCCGCTGATCGCCCGCACCTTCTACCGGCGCGGTGTCATTGAGGAGTGGGGAAGCGGGACCCTCAGAATGGCGGAGCTGGCCAGCGCCGCGGGGCTCCCTCGCCCGGAGATTGAAGACGCCGGCGGGACGGTAACTGTGCGCTTCCGCCACGGCCAACCCCTGCCTCCGAAGCCCGGCCCTGACACTTCGCCCGCAGAGCGCAAGAACCTGCTCCTTGCGTTGCTGGACCGGGCTGATGACGGCCTGACACTGCGTGAGATTCACTTCCAGCTGCGTTCGTCGCTAAGTGAACGGCAGGTGCGCAGAATGCTGGAGGAACTGCGGGACGAGGGATTGGTTGCACCTCCGGGTCGCGGAAGGTGGGGCCGGTGGAAGCGACGCCCCTGAGGGCGACTTAGGGGCGACTTGAGGCGACTTGAGGGCGAGTTGGAGCGCGAGGGCCCTTGTAGACAACCTGCTCGGGCAACCGGGACCGAGACCTTCCGGCCGTAGCTCGACCGCCGGTCAAGAGTTCCCGGCCGATCGACCGCGTCGCAGACCCCTTCCTCACGCGAGTGCGCACGGCGAAGCCTGAGCCTATGCTCCCAGCCAAGCGTAGACGCCGGTGGCCCGCTAAATCCTCAACCTCAATCTCGGACAGCGTACCCAACCGTCAGAAACACCAGTGTGGCACCGCAGCGGAGGTCCGTCGCAATGCAACCACAAGACCAGACTCTGGCTCAGCTCTTCGACGGGAAGCTCGTGTACATCGTTCCGAACTACCAGAGGCTCTACGTCTGGAATCGCGACGACCAGTGGGAACCCCTGTGGTCTGACGTCCGAGACATCGCTGAGGAACTCATCGAGAGCACCGCTGGGACTGAACTCGCTGATGCCGACGCCGACGGAGTGGAGGCCCACTTCATGGGTGCCGTCGTCTTCAAGATAAGTGGGGCCACCCCGGACCTGGCGATGAAGTATCGCGTGATCGACGGGCAGCAGCGCCTGACGACCCTTCAGATTCTGATCGCCGCTGCGGCCTCCGCCCTTGACGTAGCTGGCCTTGTCGAGCCCGCCAACAACCTCCGCGACCTCACCGCCAATACTTCAATGAGCCAGCCCCTGAAGATTCACTACCAGAGGCACAGGAGCGGCCATGACTATGAACGCTTCCCCGATGTCATGAGCGCGTCGCGCGACGGCGAAAGCAATCCCACGGTCGACGGTCCCATGGCCGACTGCTATCGGTACTTCAACAGCGAGATTCAAGCGTGGCTCCACCTCCATGGCGACCGAGTCAACGTGGCTGGTACCGCGCTCGTACGAACGCTCGCACTGAAGCTCCGTGTGGTCGCCATCTACCTGGATCCCCACGAGAAAGAGCATGCGATCTTCGAGAGCCTGAATGCTCGCGGAGAGCCGCTGACTGAGTGGGACAAGATCAAGAACTACCTGCTGTACAAGGCGGACGAGGAACGCACCCTGAGCCAGGAGACGTTCTTCGAGCAATACCTGGATGGTTTCGATGCTCCCTGGTGGCGTCAACTGATCGGGCGCGGCGTCCAGAGATCGCGGGTCGATGTCTTCGTCGACTACTGGCTCGAGGCTCAGACCGGCACGTCTGTTGCGGTGCGGCGTGTATTCCGCGAGTTCCAGCACTATGTGGATCGAAGAGACGATCGCCTCAGGGAGATCATGGAGCAATTGCTGGACGACGCACGGTATTTCATGGAGTCGGAGACCGTGGAGCCTGCGACCCTAGACCGCGAGGCGCTGTTCCACGAGCGCCGCCTGGCCATGGGGGCTGGTGCGGTGTGGCCGCTGTTGCTGAAGCTGCGGCACCTGGACATCGGCACCGAGGATCGAGAGGCGTGCCTCGTGGCCCTCGAGAGTTACCTCGTGCGCAGGCTGATCGCTGGGTATCAGGCGCGCAGCTATGACCAGGTCGCCATGGAGTTGATCGAGGTGCTGTCCGAGCAGTCTCAGATCCCGGAGGGACCGAGCAAGGCGATACGCACGCTCCTCTTGTCGTACTCGGAGAACGCGAACCTATGGCCGAACGACGGGATCACAAGACAGGCTGTCCTGCAACGAAACCTTGCGTTGTACGCACGCCGCCTAGTGTTGGCCGGATTGGAGAGGCACCTGATCCCATCGATGGCGGGCCATCCGTCACCTCCGGCTGGCCTCCACGTGGAACACCTCATGCCCCAAGGGTGGGGGCCGGAAGAGTGGCCGCTGCCGAGCGGGATCGACCCGGAGCAGGCAGAGGAGGAGCGGAGTCAGGCGCTCGCCACGCTAGGGAACCTGACCCTGCTGAACGCACGGCTGAATTCTTCGGCCAGCAACAGGGCGTGGAAGGTGAAGCGCGAGAAGATCCAGGAGTCGGACAATCTGTTCTTGAACCGCCGGCTCCTCCAGGAATCTGGCGACCAGTGGACCGAGGACGACATTGAGCAGCGCGGATGCTGGATAGGCGACATGGTCGTCAAGATCTGGCCGCGCGAGTGAGGCTGGCGACGGGGTACGGGCTCTCCGTAGCCGGCGGCATTAGCAGGTCGGCGCCGTAGACTGAAAGTCCGCCCTCCCGCCGTTCGTCCGGTCAGCGAGCTTGGGCTTCCGCCCCACGACCATGAGGGATTCCGCCTGTAGGGTGTTCCGATAACCCGGCCGGGGCCGCCGCGGTGCGCGCGCGGGACGGCTAGTCCGCCCCTTCCCAGGATCGCGCCGTCGAGTAGTCCATCCACTCGCAGTGCACTGCGATTCTGATCTCCTCGTTCGAAACGGGCACCAAGTGTCCCTCGAGTACGCGTGGGATCGGAAAATACAGACCATCGAAGAGTGCCTGCACGGGTCGCTCCAACGGGGCTGCCCCCGTGTTCCCTTCGGTCAGCGTGATCAGTTGATCGAGCCCCACTTCGAACTGAAACGCAGTGCTGATGCCATCGGAGGCAAACAGCGTGATCTTATCTCCGCCCCAGATGGCCGCCCGATCTTCCAGCTGTTGAATGACATCTCCGTACGCGACCGTCGTGGCCTTGGGAATGCGGAGGTAATACCCGAACAGGCCAGAGAACTCCTCACCCCCCTCGATGCGAACGAGTTTGGGTTCGCGGTTGACGTCCTCAGGCTGTTGCACCGGACCTCCGGCATGCACGACCTGGACATCACCAGCTCGGACGACTTGCCGCTGGGTTCCATGCGAGAAGACCTGAATATCCTTGCTGACGAGGATCCATAATTCCGACCTGCGCTTCGAGAGGAAGTCCAGGTTTATCGCCCCGTTCCCGAAGAACTTGGGGCTATGCGCTCTCAGGGTCGGCCCGAGATACTCCCGGCAGAATACGGAAACCAGTGACCGGAAAAGACTCGTAACTCCAAGTCTCTCTAGCTTGGTGACTTCTTCGTGCCGAACATCTACGAAGATGGTGAGAAGACCATCGTCCTCAGACGCATAGACCGGAATGTCCTCCGAGAGACGGCCCGGCACGAGCTCCGCCGACTGCACTTCGAAGCTGTTGAGAATGGTTTCCTCAAGCTCAGCCAGGAAGAGCTTTTCAAACCGCGTTGGGTCTTGGTAGGTCTCGATACACTCGACTCGACCATCAAGCGCCTTGGCGTTGCAATACCCCGCCAGAAACTCAGTTACGGCTTGCCTCTTGTGGTTGTCGCTCGGGAGCTGCACCACAATATTGCCGCGCGTCTGGAGTAGATGTGCGAGCCGGACGTTCCGATGTGTCGAGAAGAACACCTGAACGGCGGGATCGTTGCTTCTAGCTCGAATATCGGCGAGGGATTGCGTCCTTCCTTCCGGGAGATCCACAAGCGTCTTGCCGATTCCATCTACGAGACCATTCTCCCTGACGTACCGGAATATCCGCGTGTGTTGTGCGATGCGCTCAGAGGACTCGATCACCGCAAGCACCGCGGCTCGCTCCATGCACGCCGTGATCGAGGAGAGCAATGCGGTCGACTCAGCGTCGAGGGAGTCCCTGCCTGCAGTCGGGGAGAGCCTGTCACAGTCAACTGTGCCGGAGACGCCAATCCGGGTTGCGACCGCCGTTGCGCAGAGCTTGAACCCCCGCTTGAGGACATCGATAGAGCCGTTCTCAAAGCGAAACGACCCGGTAAGTCGGATAGGGGCACCGTCGACTCGCATCCCCGTCAATTCAGCGTGGAGTGTGTGGTTTGGACTCTCGTACAGGCGACCCTGGATTACCGTATTCCCATGAACCCACTCCTCGGAAGAGGCGCCGAGCGGCGTGAGTTGGGCATCTTGGCTGGGGAGAGGTGTGGGCTGCTGGGAGATGAGCTCGTCATTGAAGTAGATGTGCTCGTCCGCGTATCTCACGAAGTCCTGGAGGTACGCGCCTAGCTGCGCGACATCAGCCGGCTCTCCCATCGTTCCCTGGACGACGGTGCCGCGCGGCCCAGCCGCGGCACTCGGAGTTACCGTGACATCCGGTATTCCTCCGCCGGCCGATTGAATGTCCGCACGTGACAGCTTGGTCTCATACCCCACAGCATCATTGCTCGTCTGCGATGTCACCGACAGAGCAGAGCAGATGCCGAAGTTGGCGAAGCCTCCGATTCCGAACATTCCGACGCAACCCGCGTCCCTCGCCTCCGGGGTTCGCTTGCCACTCGCCCCGATCGTCCAGAAGAGATTCTGGAGATCGCGTCGCGTCATGCCGATTCCGTTGTCCCGAATCTCGACCGTCTCCGGGGTTGCGGTCACGTGAACCGCCAGCCTGTTCGAGGAAAGCTCAACTTCGCGGGCAGCCTGCATGCGAACTGCGTCGACGGCGTTCTGCACGTTCTCGCGGATGAATGCGAGCGGGGTTTCGTATATCTGCTTCGAGATCGCAGCTAGAACGCTGTCGAATTCAATCCCGACCTTGAAGGCTTCTGTCATCTGGTTATCCCTGCTCGGTCGCGTCATGTCGTGCTTCATCGACAAGCTGGCGTAGTTCGAGGCTGCCGAAGCGAGTTGCGAGTTCTCGCCCGTAGTTGATCAGCTGCGTGCTGCGATGCCCAGCTCGTAGCGCGTCCTCCAGAAGACGCACCGCCTGCGGAACCTGGTCGCTCGCCTCTGCTGCTGCCGCAGCGAGCACCACTTCGCTGGGTGACGCGTCATCCCTTGATGCCAACTCCGAGGCTGTCTCAAATGCTTCTTGGCGCTTCCCAGGCTCGTCGCTGCGTATCAGGGCCTCGGCGAGCGCGGACCTCGCCAACCGGCTCGTGCGCGCGTCGGTTGAGGCAGCCAGCGTGCGTGAGTGAGACTCGAGCGCCTCCCAGTCTTCCTCGCGCCGGTAGTCATCGAGGAGGCTCAGGGACCACCGGTGAGGACCGACCTCCGTGGGTACAGTAATCGAAGCCTGCTGCAGACCCTGGAGTCTCGGCGCGAACCCCGGCTCGACCTCTGTCATCATGGCCAGGCTGGCCGCGTAGTCAGCGATGGCACCAGCGTTCGCGCTGATCCTGGCCTCCAATGGAACGTTCTGGTCGCCGAGACGCAGGAGGTTCCGCAAGCCCAGGAATGCGTTCAACGGCGAGAGGACTTCGTCGCCGACAAACTCGCCTGCCGCAGACGCCAACACGAATAAGACCGATCCACCTTCGAGAATGGGCACCTCGCCAAGCTGACCGGTGAGTAGTCCAGCCATAAAGCGACTGAATGGAGCGGCGGCTGGTACCTCGGAGGCGATGGTCCGCGCAAGTTCTTCCCGCGTCCCCGGGATGGAGCCCGGCACGGCAATGGGGGCCTCCACTGGCTCACTCGCCTCGAACCTGGCATCGCTAGGAACGTACTTGTAACCCTGCACGGTGCACGATCCTGCTGACGGATCTAAGGAGACGATGTTGTATGCGTTGCCATAAAACCGGGTGGCATGACTCGACCCGGCGGCGACTTCAATACAGGGATGTTGTGGTGATGACGTTAGCGAGACGGTGTTCGAGTGCAGGTGACCTCGAAGAAAGAGATCAACGGTCGGCAACAGGCGAGTTCCACAAGTTTGCTCATCCCACTCGGAGAGCCACGACAGTGGATGGTGCGCTATCGCGACCATGAAGTCAGGCTTGGAGGCGCGAGCCGCGGCAATGGCGTCGATCACTTGCCTTTCGCCGATGACGAGCTTCCTATCCTCGTTCTCTGAGCCAGACAACCAGGCGGAGTTTAGCCCCAGTATGCAGATGTTCAGTGATGCGGCGGCGACACTCGATATGTACCCCAGACCGCTCGGGAGAGCGTGACGCTCCTGCCCGAGCGTGAACCCATCCACGAATGACCAGAATGCTGACTGTCGCTGGAGAAGCGGTGCGATTCGGTCTTCGGAAAGATAGTAGTCAACTCGTTCTGACGACGTAATCTTCGACACACCGCCCTCGTAAGCGAGTTCGTTCACGCTCCGATCGACATCGTGATTGCCCGGCACAAAGTAGAAGGCTGAGCCACTGATACCGGCCGCGGCCGCCAGTTCGCCCAAGAAGGCATCAGCCTCTTCGTACTCAGAGTGCTGGCCTGAGAAGGCGATGTCGCCAGTTACAACGGCGAATGCCAGGCGCTGGCCCTTCTCCACCGCGTCCTTCACCCCCTCCAGGAGGGCTTGGCACGCCTGTTCCTGTGAGAACTTGTCAATGTCCGTTCGGAAGTGGAAGTCGGAGATGTGGAGCCACGAGAGAGCGGACATCGGTTCATCGCCGGCTTGTCGGTGCCCCACTGACTCGCGTGCCCTTCCCCTGCGCCTGAACACAGACTGCTATATCGAGACCCGCCATCGAAGTTCCGCACGCTCGCTGATTGGCGTCAAGCACGGGACATCGAGGTCCGACCGTCGTTCCCATAGCGGTGAGCCCGTCCCCCGGGCGAGTAGGAACTCCCCTGTACGCCGTGTGGCACCTGGCTCGCGGCCGATCGAGGAATGCGCCCTACCCTGCGGCGGCATGGGGTGTCCTTACGCGCGACATGAGCGTGTAGCTCGATCACACGGGAGGCCGCCGCTGGGAGGACTTGGCTCAGCCATCGGCACGCTGGACGAACCCACAGTCCCGGGCGACTGCTGTAGCACGGCGCGGCCATGTCCTTCGGAGGGACCAGTGGTTCCTCGGATGAATGAGAGCCCAAATCGGCGCTAATCCAGCAACCCCTCGCCGCGCGCCCAGGGAAGGAACTCTTCGGCATCATCGAGTGGGAACCACGCGCCTGTGTCCAACAGCGCGCCGACCAACTGCACGGCATCGGGTTCGTTGAGATCCCCGGACCGAAGGCCGCGAACGACGAGCCAGAGCGTTCCGTGGGTTTCCACGTTGCGTTGACGCCCTACGTTGGCGGCTGCTTGATCGTCCACGATGGCAATTGCCCCGTGCATCTCCGCCCACGCGAGCGTCGCGGCCTCGCCGACATCACCCTCGCGTGATGAACCGAGCACCTGTGCATACTCGGCGAAGATCGCGAGCTCGTGCAGGCCCTTGAGGACAACGTGCTCAAGCCAGTCCGCATCCAGGGCATCAACTAGCGACGGATAGGTCCCGCTGCCCCGTTGAAGTTCTTCCCGAACGGCATCCGTCACCACACAGCGGGAGTCCCCGCAGATGGCTCGCAACGTCTTCAGCCGGCCAGCTCGCGCGAAGTAGCTCAGCGGCCCCGCATCGAAGATGAACGGCTTTCCCACTACGCGCTGCGGAGCTCACCAGCGAGCGCCGCGAGGGGGACTGGTTCCCGATCGGGGAGGTCGGCTTCGGACAGCGTCCCATGAAGGAGTTCGAGCGTCCGGCCCACGCCGAGGCGATGCGTGCGGTAGCCACGGAGGGCAGCCCGCACGACCGCTCGGGGCACCATCGGGGCCGCGAGTTCCTCGACGATGTCAACGCCCAGCTCCGCAAACTCCCACCCGCGGGGCAACTCCTCCCGCATGACGTCTCCCCGATCTCGGTCAAGCAGGCCAAGGTTCACCAGGTGCCCGCAAAGAGCGGTCCAACTGAGCCGATGTTCGGCCCCGATGACGATGGCGGCACTCCGGGGCTCGTCGTCTCCTCGGAGTTCGCTCCACCGCCGTTCAAGAGTGCGGCGCGGTAGCAGTAGGTGAATCGCGAATGCGTCAATGCGCCGTTCGGTCTCGGAGCGCTCCGTTGCTTCGAGGTCTACGGCGTATGCATCCTGAAAGACGTGATGCCCGATCTCGTGCGCGAGCGTGAAGCGGCGCCTTGCCGAAGCGTGCGTGCCGTTGAGCAGCACGACACCGAGTCCATCATTGATGGCCACGTAGGCCCCGTCGGCAGCGCTGGCCAGCTCGAGCGAGTAGGCGAACACGCCCAGCGACTCGGCGGCTGCGGCGAGGTTGATGGCCGGCCCGGCCTCGATACCGATGTGAGCACGCACCTCTGTTGCCGCTTCTTCGGCGGCGGCGACATTCCGCGGCACGGACAGCGCCAGCCTGCTGGCCGGCGGGCGGATGAGATCCAGCTCAAGCATCTGCATCACGTCGCGTGCGAGCACATCAACTCGCACGTCGACGATGCTGGGATCATGAAGATCCCCGGCTCGGCGGCTGGCAACGACCGGCACCGACTCGCCAATGAACCAGTCGATGGGGAGGTCCGTGGCGCGAGCCAGCGCGGCCAGTTCGAGGGCGCTGAGCTGGCGGCTGCCGGACTCAATCCTGGCAAGCGCGCTGCGATCCACACCGATCCGTTCGGCGAGGGCGGCCTGTGTGAGGTTATGCGCGTGCCGCGCGAGGGCGACTCGGGTCCCTACCTCGGGCCAGTCTGGAAGATTAGCGATGGACATCATTCAGTCTCCTCAGGATCAGGAGGCCATCTCTCTGTGTGAATTTAGCACAAGACGCTGAATCTCCCCAAGAGGGGGCAACGACCTCAAGGTCCCTATCCGGGCTGTCTTCTCAGCACGTCGAGCAACCGGTAGTCGCACATCGAGGCGTCCGCCCGCGCGGCGATCTTCCTCGCCAGGGCGAGCATGAGCGTCAGGTGGCCGGACTTCCCCGTGCCTCCGCTATCGCCCCCACGCTCTCCTTGTCACGCAATCCCGCCGTCGTCCCCGCCGGGTCGGTACCGGGGACTCAGCCTCGCAGCCTGGTCGAGGTCCTCCTTCGCCACGGCGTGGTCCCCGAGCGCCGTACGCGCGAGTCCCCGCTCGTGGTAGGCGTCGGCGTCGTCCGGGTCGAACTCGATGGCCCGTGAGAAGTCACCGACCGCCTCGGCGTGACGGCCGAGGTCGGCGAGCGCCATCCCCCGGTAGCGGCGAGCGTCGCCGTTGCGGGGCTGGAGCGCGGCGAGCCTGCTGTAGTCGCGCAGCGCCGGTTCGGGCTCTTGCAGGTGGAGGTAAGTCGCGCCCCGGTTGTGCAGGGAGTGGACATCGTCTGGATCGAGGGCTAGGGCGCTCCCAAAGTCCTCGATCGCCTCGCGGTGGCGCTCCAGCTGCACATGGGCGCAGCCCCGCAGGTAGTGCGTCATAGGATCGTCCGGGTCGACCTCGATCAGACGGTCGAGCTCGGCGAGCGCCTCCTCGCAGCGGCCCAGGGTGAGGAGCGCGGCGGCCCGCGCAAGGCGGGCGCCGGCGTGGTCCGGCTCGGCGGCAAGGATGGCGTCGAAGTCCTCGACGGCCTTCCCGTCCTCGCCGATGCGCATCAGGGCACCGCCCCGATCGAAGCGCACCTCGACGTTGCCGGGGTCGAGGGCGATGACGGCGCTGTAGTCTCGGACGGCCTCCCCGAAGCGCTCCAGGCTGCCGTGGGTAACGGCGCGCGCGGTCAGGGTCTCGGGGTTGCCGGGGTCGAGAGCGAGCGAGCGGTCGAAGTCCGCCAGCGCCTCGCCGTGCCTGTCCAGGCAGCCGAGCGCCATGCCGCGTGAGTGCAGCGCTCTCGCGTGATCGGGGTCGAGTTCGAGCACCGCGTCGAGGTCGCGGAGGGCCGCTTCGTGCCGCTCCATGTTGAGCGCCGTCACCGCGCGGGCGTAGCGCGAGAGATTGTTGAGCGGCTCGAGGTCGATGGCGGTTCCGAAGTCCTCGATCGCGCGCTCTGCGTCGCCGAGGTCGCGGTGCGCGAGCCCGCGGTTGTGGTAGGCGACGGTCAGGGCGGGGTCGAGCGTGACGGCGCGGTCGAAGTCCTCCAGCGCGCGCCGCGGCCGCCCCTGGGAGGCATGGAGGCAGCCCCGGTTGTAGAAAGGCATCGGGTCGCCGGGGTCGAGCGCGATGGCGGCGTCGCAGTCCTCGAGCGCTCCGGCGATGTCGCCCAGCTCGGCGCGCGACTGCGCCCTGTTGGCGTGGGCGAGGGCGTCGCCGGGGTCGGACCGGAGGACGGCGTCGTAGTCCTCGACGGCGAGGCGGTGATCGCCCATCTCGGCGCTGGAGACGGCCCGGTAGTGGCGGGCGTCGGCGTCGCCGGGGTCGATCACGATGGCGGCGGTGAAGTCGTCGACCGCGCGGCGGTCGTCGCCGAGGTTCCGCCAGCAGAGGCCGCGAATAATCAGCGCGTAGGCGTCGCCGGGGTTCGCCGCAAGCTCGGCGTCGAGGCGCTCGATCACCTGGCGCAGTTCGGCGGGCGTGAGATGGTCCAGGGGCAGCGGCTCGTGCCGCTGGTCGTCGGGGTGCGTGTCTTGCAAGGTCTTCCTCCCTCGCGCTCTTCGATGGTCTGTCGTCATCCACGACCGTCGGGAGCCGGTCGCGAGGCGGCGCTCAGGATAGCACATCAGTTCTGGCCTCCGGGGGTCTGGCGCACCGGCCCCGGCAGGGCGTTCAGGTAGGCGAAGAACGCCGGCCCGCCGGGGGCCTGCCAGAGCCGCTCCACGTTGCCGGGGTCGAGACCCGCGACGAGGTGGTCGTCCACGCGGCCCGCGGCGTCGAGGGTCGTGATCAGCGAGTAGTGCGCGCCCGTCAGGGAGCGGGCGCCGTCCAGCACCGCGCGCAGGGCCGTCTCGACGTCGAGGCGCTTCCAGCGGGTGCTCGGGGTGTCCGACTTCGACGACTTGTTCACGATCGAGTAGCGCCGCGGCCTGCCGTTCCCGCTACTCCACGGACACGAAGAAGGGCCTCATACACCGCGGGGGCAACGGGGCGAGGTCGGCGCGCCGTCCGGCGCGCGTTTCTTCCCCGGCGTGAACCCCTAGACTGCCGCAGACGTGGCCGCTCAGGCGGGCCGTCACCTGAAAGGCGAGGACTGATGCGCTGGTTTCTCCCCGGCCTCGTGCTGCTTCTGGCGGCCTGCGGCAGCGAAGCGAACCGCTGGCCGGTACGGAGTGGCGGCTGATCGCGCTGGGCGATGCCGCCGCTCCCGCCGCGGTGGCGGGGGGCGACGCAGACATCGAGTTCACAAACGCCACGGAGATGACCGGGTGGACGGAAGCGGGCTGCCCCACCCGGGCGCTCTTCCGGCAGGAGCAACGGATGCAGGACTCGTTGGCGACGGTGGAGCGGTTCGAGGTCTCGGGGGAACGGCTCGCGCTCCACAGCGAAGGCGGGCAGGTGCTCGTCTTCGATCGGGTGGGGGAGTAGTCGCATGGCCGATGCCCGCCCGGCACGCCCCTGGTGGCGGGTAGCAATGGCAACTGGGGCGGCGGCCCGCAGGCGCCCCCGCCGTGGTGCGACGAGTGCCTGACCTGGAGCTCGACTGGCAACGTTGCGGACGCGAGTGGTGTCTGCTCGCAACCTGCGACCCGCCGCCGCACGTCACCGGCGTCTACGTCATCTGGTCGCCTCTCCCGCTCGTACGCGAGGGCAGGATGGTGTGCGTGGGCCAGGGCGCCATCCGCGACCACCTCGCTCATCACCGTGGCGACGTGAAGATCGCGCAACACGGCACGGGCTCCCTGCTGGTGACCTGGGCCCCGTGCCTCCCGAACGCGAGGGACGGGGTCGTGCGGTTCCTCGCAGCCAGGTACGACCCCGACGAGGGCGGGGCCGATACCCGCGCCGTACCGGTCTCCGTGAACCTGCCGATCCGGGTCCCGCGTTAACGCACGAACGACCGCACACAGAGGCGTGGAGGGGAGGACGCCGCCCCGGCGGCAGCCCTCCCCTCCCGATCGCCCTACCGGGCCGCTCCCGCCAGCGCCTCCTTGCGCTCGCGGTCCAGCGCCCACTCGAAGAGCGAGAGCGTCGGAGCCTCGTCGCGCCGCCGGCGCTTCGGCGGCTCGTCGTCTTCCCCGGCCATGAACTCCGCCCAGGAGAAGAGCGTCCGCTGCCGCTCAGGGGCGCTGTCGCGGGGCTCGTCCGCGCCCGCACCGGCGGCGACGGGCTCCGTCTCGACGATGGCCGGCTCGGGCTCCGGCGCGTGCCAGCCCTCGTCGACCAGCACCGCCTCGGCCTCCGCCGCGACCTGCCGGGCCTGCTCGAACACCGACTCGACCGAGCCCGCATCCTCCTCGCCCGCGACGATCTTCCTCGCCAGGGCGAGCATGAGGTCGTCGCCGTCGTCCCCGTAGGCGGCGAGGCCGTCCTCGGGCAGTTCGCCCTCGACGGCGAGGGAGCTTTGCAGCTTCTTCGCCACGAGCTGGAGGGCGTCCGCCTGGAGGGTGTTCCGGTAGGCCATGAAGACGACCTGCACGGGGTCGGTCTGGCCGATGCGCCACGACCTGCGGGAGGCCTGCCTCGCCACGTAGACGCTGTAATCGGTTTCGTACCAGACCAGCGTCTGGAAGTCGACGAGGTCGAGACCCGTCTGCACCAGCCGCGGGTGGCAGACGAGCACGTCGACGCCCTCCTCGACGCGCTTGGCCACCCACGCCTCGCGGCGCTCGGGCGGGACGGCGTCGGCCTTCATGACCGCGACCCGGAAGCCGTGGCGGCTGAGGAAGTCCTCCATGCGCCCCGTGATGTCGCGCGTGCCGGTGTGGGTGGCGTAGACGAGCACCCGGCGGCCCTGAAGCCGCTCGGCGGCGACGAGGTCGACGAGCGCCTGCTCCTTCGGGTAGAGCCTGTCCTCCGGCAGGGGCGGCACCTGCACGAGCAGCTCCTCGCTCTCGGGGTCGAAGACCGTCTCGCCTTGCGTACAGCCCTCGGGGTAGGCGAGCAGCGTCTGCAGGTAGGTGGCGAGCAGCCGCCGCGAACCCTTCGCGAGCGCGTCGGCGAGCGCCGCCCGCAGCGCCCCGTACAGCTCGTCGTAGCCCGAGCGCTGCGAGAACCCGCTCCCGTCCGGCTCGGTGTCCATTGAGGAGAGCAGCACGCGCTCCTCGTAGGGTGGGAGCCCCGAGGCCACGTCCGACAGCCGCAGGAAGACCGAGTTCCCGATGAGGTGGAAGAGCGCGGCGGGGGCGAGCCCCGGCCGCTCACGCACCACCTTGCGGTAGCGCTTGCGACGGCTGGTGCGCCCGTCCTCGAAGGAGTCCGGGTCGTCCTTGCCGATGGTGTGCTCGACGAAGCCGTAGCGCTCGATCCAGCGGCTTTCCTCGGAGCGCCCGAACTCCGTCCTGATCTCCGGGCTGAACCGGTAGAGCAGGTGGAAGAGCGTCGAGGAGTAGCCGCCCATGAGCGTGCCGCTCAGGCTGAGCGACTTGCCGCAGGCGTCGGCGAGGACGCCGGCGGCGATGCCCTGGGCGGAGCCTCGCGCCTTGAACTCGTGCACCTCGTCCCCAATCAGCAGGTCGAAGAAGCCCCGCAGGCGGTGCTTCACGTAGTCACTGAGCGGGTAGCGTTTCGGGCCGGACCTGTCGGCCTGCCAGAGCGCGGAGCCGCACTCGGGGCACCAGCGCTTGCGGCGCGCGAGGTCGCGCCCCAGCAGCGGCACGCCGTCCTTGTCTACGACCTGCTCGTGGCAGTCCGGGCAGCAGGGCACCCGGAAGGGCTCGCCCGTCTCCTCATCGCGCACGAGCCTGCCGCCGCTGGTCGCCCAGCGCTCTACCACGGCGGGCTGCCAGCGGTAGGAGAGCTTCGCCCGTTCGCGCGACATGATCGCGAAGAGCGGGCCGGTGCCCGTGACTGTGCGCAGCCGCTCGAGGTCGGTGATCGAGGCGACGATCACGGCGCGGGCGCCGGGCACCGTCTCCTCGACCTCGCGCTTCCATTTGCGGGTCAGGTGCGGCGGGCAGAGCACGAGCACGCGCCGGAAGCCCGCCATGTAGGCCGCCGAGGCGGCGATGAAGGTCTTGCCCGTGCCCATCTCGCCGACGACGGTCGTGCCGCGCTGCGCCTCGAGCGAGAGCGCCGCGCCGCGGATGGCGTCGGCCTGCGCGCCCAGGGGCGTGCGCAGGAGGGCCGGTAGCGGCTTCTCCAGGTCGGAGGGCCGGTAACGGGGCGGGTAGGACTCCACCACCCGTTGGGAGATGGCGTCGCGGTAGGTGTCGATGAACTCAGCCAGGTCCATGGTTCCGTTCCTTTCTCATGTTGCTGTAGGGTTTGGCCGCCGGGCCGCCTTGTGCGGCCCGTTGCTGCGGGCGAGGCCCCGCCCCGATTCCAATAGGTGCAGGGGCGGGGCCTCGTATTTGCGGATCGGCGTCGACCCGTCTGGAGCCGCCATCTGGAGGCGGCTGGAGAAAATCAGGCGGCGATGTCGGTGATCTCGCCGAGGTCGAGGTCGAGCGCGACGACAGTGGTGCGCAGCCGCTCGCGGTAGACCTCCTTCTCGCGCGTAGTCTCGACGAGTAGCATCTCCTTGCTCGTCCGCCCCTTCACGAGGATGCGCCCGCCGTCGCCCTCGAGTTGGAGGTTGTCGAGGAAGCCGGCCGCGACCAGCATCGCCAGGTGCCCGCGCCGCAGCGGCATGAGCGGGCGCGTGCGGGCGTCCTCGGATGGCCAGAGCGCGTCCGTGACGGTCGTGCTGACCCAGAGCCCCGAGCGCCGCGACTCCTCGGCCGCCGCCACGGGGTCGACCGTGCGGGTCGCGAAGAGCACCTCGCCGTCCGCCGTCGCCGGGGCGTTGTAGACGGGGTAGCGCTGCGGGCGCAGCTCGTCGAGGTTGCCCTCGATCGCCTCCTGCAGCGCGACGGCGGCGTACTGGTCGTACTGGACCTCCGCCTTGCGGATGCCCGTGACGACCACCTGGCCGAAGGCTTCCCGCTCGGGCTCCGGGAAGGCCCAGACGCGCAGGCTCCGGTAGTGCGAGGCGAGGTAGCGCGCCGACTCCTGAAGCCGCCGCAGCGGCACGACGAAGACCAGCAGCCCGCCCTCGCAGAGGTAGCGCGTGCAGTGGCGCAGGAAGGCCTGCTCCGTGCGCTTCTCGTCCTCGTCGGAGTCAAAGTCGTAAGGCGGATTGAGGTAGAGCAGCCCGAACGCCCCGTTGGCGATCGCGGTCTGGAAGAGGTCCGTGCCGAGCGCGTGGTCGAGGCGGCTCTCCGCCTCCTTCGCGCGCTCGGCGTGGAGCTCCACCCCGAAGGTCTCCACCGAGGCCCCGTCCGGGCGCTCGATGCGCTCTGCGAGCTGCGCCAGCGCGTCACCGGCCCCGCAGCAGGGGTCGAGGATGCGCAGCGTCGTCTCGCCCCGGGTGACCGTGCGAGCCTGCATCAGGCTCGCGATCATCTCCGTGACGCGCGGAGGCGTCGGGTAGAACCCGCCCTTGAACTGTGCGGCCAGTCTCATCTCGTGTCTCCTTTCGTTCCGTTCGTGTTGATGTGCTGCGCGCCCTCCGGCGGCAGCGTGAGCAGTCCCGAGCCGACCGCCACGGAGAGGTCCTCGCGCAGCGCCTCGGCGTCTGGGGTGCAGCGCCAGGCGTGGACGCCCGCCGACTGCAGGGGTGAGATCTCGCCCTTCGCCAACCCCCGCCGCCACAGCCACTGCGCCCAGCTGCGGTGCAGGGGCAGGGGGCTGCGGCGGTCGAGGAAGCGGTGGTGGAGGGCGGGCGCTTCCTCCTCGCCGGGGGCGAGCAAGAGGAACGCGTCCCGCTCGAAGGCGTACTCCGCCATGCGCGTGTAGACCATCGCGTGCCAGCCGCCCGAAACGGGCAGGCGCGCGATCTTGGTCGTCCACGTGCCGATGGTCTCGTGCGGTACCTCGCAGCGGTGGAAGCCGCCCGAGAGCGCGAGGCCGTCGGCGCCGGCGAGCAGGTGCGCGCTCTCCGGCGGGCGCTTGAGGAGGGCGGCCCAGATTGCCTTGAGGGCGCTCTGGGCGCCGACCATGGAGAGGAACCAGAGTCCCTCCGAGTCGGGGTCCCGCGCGAAGGCGTCGGCCGTGGCCGAGAACCCTCCCGCTGAGATCGTGTACAGGTCGTCCGGGTTGATGGCGGCGTCGGCCGCGAGCATGGGCTGTTCTCCTTCCAGTAGGGGGATGGGTGGGTGCGCGGGCGTTGGCCCGCGTGAGGCCGGGCGGCGTGAGCCGTCCGGTCGGGGAGGTCGGGTCAGGCCGCCTCCTGCGCCACGTGGGCACTGCGCCCGAGCACGTGGTCG
>LXNI01001238.1_pt1 | contig 23369 bp, 20 predicted proteins | sample 809091 | NCBI WGS metagenome assembly LXNI01 (sample SAMN04870527, study PRJNA318959) | sponge metagenome | biome: 01000161; feature: marine sponge reef; material: water | host: Sarcotragus foetidus | place: Greece: Milos, Mediterranean Sea | collected 2013-05-29 | depth 5-7 m | reverse complement strand
TAATGAAACCATGGAAAAACGGGTTTACCACTCCATTGCCTTTCTAACTGACTCGTGTGCATGGCGGTTCCTACGATGGTTGGCACAGGTGCGGTTTTACGAAGAAAAACTGATTTCCGTCATCCACGGGACCGGTTACAGGCGAATTGGAATAGGCATATAATGAAAGTAGGCGGAAGCGGGTCTTACCTTAGATATGGGGGGGCATAAGCGTGATCATTAGCAAGAATCTGTATCGGAAAGTTCTGGTATCTGTTCTGGTCGTGGCATTGCTGCTTGCGCTGATTCTCACGCTGAATCTACAGCCAGTCCTGAGTGATAATGGACTTGGGGAATGTGTATGGTATGATGACTACGGGCAATGTTTCCTTTGGATTGATGCCGATCCCGTAATCCCTAGCCATATACCTACCTTGTTTGGTATACCACCTACTTCTACTCCTAGTGGCTGATAGGGTAGGGTGTGATGTTTGCGGGTAGGGTGAACGGCGGCGCTTCGGACTGAGAAACAGCACCGACTCGGCACCGCACGAAAACGGCAGAATATTCAGAAGAGGGCGATATCTAGAAACCGTCCTCTTTTTTTGTCTGGTGGAAACAATGGAAAAGCGCATCAACGACTCCATTGCGTTTCCAACCGGCTCTTTTGCTCGTCGAAGATCGCGTCTGTGCAATATAGCCCGTCGAGGAAATGGAGATTGGCTTGGCGAATCGAAGCTGGCATCGCGTTGACATGCTCACCTTCCAGGTCATGCGCTTCGTCAAGCTGGGCGCGCTCCTCGGCGTATATCCTGCGGTAAGCTCGAAATAACTCCATAAGACCATTTTCGTCCATGGACATTTGAGACGTTCCGCTATAGCGCAAAAAGGCGATTGTGGGTTTGGCATCATTTTGCGCTAGCCCGGGCGGAATCAGCAGAAGGAGCGCCAAGAGCAGTGTGGCACGGTATCGCTTTTACATGACCATTTTTCGTTGTCCAAAATTGAGCGATCGGTTCTATCAAGGTATTTCACTCTGATTGCAAGTTCGTGCTTCCAGCCATGTCAAATCCTCGAAGGGAAATTACGCGGCTGGGAACGCAAAGGAGAACGATATGTCTCAATCGTTCTCCTGTCAGCCTGTTCAGGGGAATGAACTGGTTACTTGGCCGCGGCCAGCGCAGCCTGCTGCTCGGCGATCATTTCGTCTGTACATTCCAGCCCGGCCAGGAACTCCAGGTCGGACCTGCGGCGTTCTTCCAGGGACATGTCCGGCAAACTGGGTGGCGTCCGGTCTTGCGTACTCGCGCCGTTTTCTATGACGTAATCCGCCATCGCCAGCAGCTCCTCTGAAAAACTGAAACCTGCTTCGGCCGCCGAATCCAGGTTCAACGCGACGCCGAGGCTGGGCTGGGCGTTGATGGCGAGGGAGGAAATATCAATGCTCCCTTCAAGGTGCGCGGTCAACATGCGCCCGACGACGACGCCCTCGCGGTAGAAGTCATTGAAGCCGGCGCCAACATGCGCGCCGCGGTGGGCCTGCCCGGTTGCTGGACTGAACACTGGTATGCCATATTCCACCGCCAGTTCCACGATGGTTGGCATGGCGCTGACTTCGAGCGAACTGGTGGAAAGCACGATCGCTTCGATGCCTTTGTCCATTAGCGTTTCCGCGGCAATTGGCACATCGGACAGGTTTGCTATCGGGGCGGCTTCAACCGTCAGGCCCAGGGCCTCGCCATGTTTGCTGATTTGCTCTAGCCCATAGACGCTGTTCGGTTCTGCCGCGTTGACCATGGTGCCGACCTGCGACATATCCGGCTGCTGTAGGCGCAGCAGGGATACGATTTGATCGAAAGGCACCTGCGCCTGCGTCCCTGCGATATGCGGTGGTTTCAGGCAGGGCGCGTCGGCGATGCCCGCGGTATAAGGAGCGGAAACGACGCTGAAGAGCACAAGCGGCGGGTGCTCCAGATCGAAAGTCAGATTGGCCGCAATCTGCGCCACCGGCGTCATGAGCGGCATCAGGATATCCGCGCCCCGATCCAGCGCGTCCTCGACCATCAGATTGGCGGTTGGCAGGTCCATCCCGCCATCGCCCCAAATGACGTTGACGCGCTCTCCTTCCATATCCTGTTCATCATTCAGCAGGGCGCGCTCATCCGCGTTGATGAACTGGTAGGCTTGCAGCGTATCCAATATGCCTTTGCGCGTCAGCTCATTCAGCGCTGTCTTGCCAAAGCGCAAGATGGCGATAGTGGGATTGTCGCTGTCATCTTGCGCCAAGGCGGCGGGTGTCGCCAGCAGAGCCAGCGCGATTAGGATCGCCAGTGTTTTGCGGAACATTTCAACTCCTTGAGTTATACGATTGTCTATCGGCTTATTCAGCCGCGTCCAATGCCGCTTGCTGCTCGGCGATCATCTCCGGCGTACATTCCAGCCCGGCTAGGAATGCCAAATCCGCCGCGCGCCGTTCTTCCAGGGGCATATCCGGCAGAACGATGTCCGCTTCCGGATACTGCGCTGTAACGCCTTGAGCCGATTCTCCGCCTTCTACGATATATGCCGCCCCGTCCAGCAGCGCTTGCGATACCTCGACATCCTGCAGATCTGCTGCATCAAGATTCACTGCGAAAGCGAAATCGTCACTTTCGTAGATGCTCGTTGTCGCGATATCGTAATCCCCGTTGAGATGCGCCACCAGCATATTGCCCGCGATCACGCCCTGTCGGTACAAGCCGTAGAATCCGCCGCCGATCGTGCCGCCGCGGTAGGCGTTTTGCGGGGCGGAGAAGACCACCGGCAAGCCGTAGTCGTGGGACAAGGACAAGAGCAGGTTGAAGCCCTGAAATGTGAAAATGGGAATGATGATGGCTTCTGCGCCCTTATCGGCCAGATTTTCGACCGCCTGATACAAGTCCGGCGTCACAATGATCGACTCGGCTTCGATGGTCAAGCCGAGCGACTCGCCAATTGCCTGCATCCGCGCAACGCCCACTTCGCTGGCGCGCTGTTGCGGCGAATAAATGGTCCCGGCCACCTTCATGTCTGGATCTTGCATCAGTAGCAAGGGCACGATGTCTTCGTAATTGGTGACGGGACGCGTGCCGATCACGAAATCCGGCTTCACGCAGGACGCGTCGGCCACGCCGGTGATATAGGGTCCGGACGCGACTGTGAAGATCAGCTTGGGCGGGTCGAGAAAGTCGCGGATGGCGTAATAGGCGATCTGCGTCATTTGCGTGGTGAAGGTCACCAGGACGTCGGCGCCTTTGTCGATGGCCTCGTCAATGATGACGTTCGCCTCCATGCGGTCAAACAGGGCGTCGCCGTAGATGATGTTGATATTCTCGCCTTCGATAGATCGCTCGTCATCCAGCAGGGCGCGCTCTTCTTCATTGATGAATTCATAGGTTTGCAGCATATCCAGGATGGCTTTCTCGGCCAGGGCGACGTTGCTCGAATCGCCCCATTTCAGAAAGGCGACTGTCGCAACGCTGTCATCTTGCGCCAACGCGGCTGGACCAACCAGCAGCCATATCATTGCCAGCCACAGCACAGCTTTCTTTGTCAAGTTGTCCCTCCAGCGATTTAATACTTGGAACTGTCGATCCCTACAGAGCGGTATAACAGGGCCTGTCTCACGCCATTGCCGGCTTGCAGACCTATCCCAGCAACTGGCGATCAGAAAGTTCTGCGCCACTGTCCAAAGAATGGAAGCGGTCGATCAAATCGGCCGGCGTCAGATTGGCACGCTCTTCGCCCGCGATTTCAAATACGATCCGGCCCTGATTCATCATGATCACGCGATCACCCAACTGGCAGGCCTGTTGCATACTGTGGGTAATCATCACCACGGACAAATCATCGGCGCTGGCCAGTTGCTCCGTCAGCGCTATTACCTGCTCGGCTGCATTGGGATCCAGCGCGGCGGTATGCTCGTCCAGCAGCAGCAGCTTCGGCTTGGTCAAGGTCGCCATCACCAGGGTGATCGCCTGCCGCTGCCCGCCACTGAGCAGGGCGACATCGGCGTCTAGCCGGTGCTCCAAGCCCAGATGCTGCTGCTCCAATTGCTCGAAAAACCACGATTCATGCGCTTTTTTGACATCGCGGCGAAAACCGGCTTGCCGCCCGTGAATCGCCGCCAGCGACAGATTCTCGCGTATCGTCAGTCCCGGGCAGGTGCCCAGACGCGGATCTTGAAAGACGCGGCCGATATCGTGCGAGCGCTGGTATTCGGGTTTGTAGGTGATATCATTCCCATCTAACTCAATGCGACCCGAATGCGGCTGTACCGCGCCTGAAACTACATTGAACAGCGTGCTCTTGCCGGCGCCATTGGAGCCGATCACGGTGACGAACTCGCCATCCGCCACGGACAAGGAGAAGTCTTGCAGCGCCCGCACTTCGTTGGGCGTGCCTTCGTTGAAAGTTACCGATACTTGTTCAAGTGATAGCATAGTCTCACCTAGCCGCCGTGTCGCTTTCCGTAGGTCTTCCAACGGTCATAGAGTCGCGGCGCGCCCAAGGCCGCCAGCACCACCAGCGCGCTGACGAACTGAATGTCGGTCGTCGGCAGGTCCAGGGCGCTGAAGATCCAGGCGCGCGAGATATCGAATACCAGCATGCCGGCAACCGCAGCCACCAAAAGCTGACCCACGCTGCGCGGCCGCAGCAGCACCTCGCCGATGATCACCGCCGCCAAGCCGCGTATGATCAAGCCGAAACCCAGGCTGACGTCCGCGAAGCCGAATTGCTGCACCACCATTGACCCGGCGATGGCCGCCAGCCCGTTGGCCACCATCAGCCCAATCGCAATCATCATATAGTGGTTCAAGCCGGTCGCCCGCACCATCTGCGCATTCTTGCCCGTCGCGCGTATGGCCAGGCCAACTTCAGTACGCAAAAACCAATACAGGATCAGCAGCACGATGATTACGATGACGCCGAATATCATGATCTCCAGCAGATTGGTCGACTGCCGCCGCATTTGATCGCCGAATTGCTCGACCAGCCAATTGCGGAAAGTCTTCGAATGGCGGCTGATCAAGGTCTCTTCGCCCAGCAAGGGGATATTGCTCTTGCCGCCCATGATATGAAGCGTGACCGTATAGGCTGCGGTGATGACGATGATGCTGGCCAGCAAGCCTTCTATCTTGAATATGATGTCAATCAGCGCGGTCGCCAGTCCGGTCAGCGCGCCGGCTACGAAGGCGGCGACGATGGCGAACTCGGGGCTATGCCCGTTGACAATGAGAATCGCGCAGACCGCGCCGCCGATGGGGAAGGCGCCGTCCACGGTCAAATCTACAAAATCCAGCACGCGGAAAGTGATGAAGACCGTCACGCCAGCCAGCGCGTAGCCCAGCCCCTGGCCGATGGCGCCGATATTGACGTTGCCAACGGACATAAAGAAGGCCACGACCACAGCCAGCGCGACCACGCGCAAGGCAAACTTGATCCCGGCGCCGGCAGCGCGCGATTGCGGCTGTTCGACTGAGGATGCTGAAGCTGTCATATTTGGGACGCTCCGTCGGATGGTGTGACTGAAACGAATATATCACTATTACAGTGAGTATAGCAGAAGTTTTCTCGGTGTTAAAATTACTGCCTATATTGGGTAACCACTGCGCGCGCTATAGCCAGGCTGAGATGATAGCGGCTATCGCCTCTGCATCGTTAGGGGATACATATGTTAGAATTGCCAGCCGTAACGAGCAGTATGAAGTGTCAGGCGGAACGCTGTGACTGAGAAACGCGCGATAGACAGATTAACGATCAAGGGCTTCAAATCCCTGCAAGATGTGGAGCTTGAGCTGGGCCAGGTCAATGTGCTCATCGGTCCGAATGGCTCGGGGAAGAGTAATCTGGTTTCATTTTTTCACATGCTGCGCGAGATGGTTGAAGAACGCCTGCAATATTGGGTAGGCAAACGTGGCGGGGCAAATTTACTACTAACCTTTGGACGTAAGCATACTACGGAGCTAACTGCTCAAGTGACATTCGGTGAAAATAGCTACCGATTTACGTTGGAGCCAACTGACGTCGATAGATTTATTTTCACCGATGAAAGTCTCTTCCATAAAGACAAATATCCTGATGGATCTTTTATCACCAGCTTGGGCAACTCGGAATCGCGATTGAAGTCGGAAATACTCCCTGGCGAATGGCAAATGGCAAATTATAGCTATGCCCCAATTTCAAACTGGAAGATCTACCATCTTCATGACACCAGCGGATCTGCTTTGGTAAAGAGTCCCGGATATCTTCACGACTATGAGTATCTGCGCCCGGATGCAAGCAATCTGGCTGCATATCTGTTCGGGCTTAGGGAATTTCATCCAGCGGTCTACAGTGAAATCTGCAAGATAGTCCGGCTTGCAATCCCGTTCTTCAAGGATTTTGTTCTTAATCCGACGATGGTAAAACCTGGCCAATATCCAATCCAACTGTCGTGGCAACAGCACGACAGTGATTATCCGTTTGCGGCCAGCCAGCTGTCGGACGGCTCGCTGCGTTTCATTTGCCTGGTTACAGCGCTCATGCAGCCAGATCCACCTTCTACGATCATTATTGATGAGCCGGAACTGGGATTGCATCCTCATGCCATCCATCTGCTTGGCGCGCTTATGCGCTCGGCGTCCAAGCGAATGCAAGTCATCGTCGCCACACAATCCACACTACTGCTAGACGAATTCGAAGTTGATGACCTGATTGTTGTCGAACTGGAAGATGGTGTATCGAAATTCAAACGTCTCAAGGAGTCCGATTTCGATGTTTGGTTGCAAGATTTCTCGGTCGGTGAATTGTGGGACAAGAACGTGCTTGGCGGGGGCGTGCCCTGATGCCGGACGTCTATATTATTTGTGAAGGACGAATCGAGGTGCGGTTTGTGAAAAGCGTGTTGGCTCCAGTCCTGGGTTCTCAAGGGCTGTTTCTGTATCCAATCAGGATCGGGAGAAAAAATCGCAAAGGAGGAAATTTCACGTTTGACAGGTTGCGCACAAATGTACGCGACCAATTGAACAGCAACCGAGCTTCCCGGGTAAACAGAGAGCATCTTCACTGTCGGAGCTTTCCGCCAAGGCGCAGGCTATCCAGGATGAGATGCTAGACGAACTTGGGCGCACAGTGACCGAGGAGCCTTTGCAACGATTCATTCCCTATATCCAGATGCACGAGTTTGAGGCGCTCATGTTTAGCGATCCCGCTACCTTTGCAGACGCGATCGGTCGACCAGCTTTGCGAGACGCATTTGTAGAGATAAGGCGGAAGTTCGAGACCCCCGAACACATTGATGACAGTCCCGTCACCGCCCCCTCCAAGCGAATACTTGCCTTGATACCTGATTATGAAAAACCTTTGATGGGCGAGACAGCGATAAAGGCAATCGGCCTGCGCAGAATCCGCCAGGAATGCCCCCTCTTCGACGCCTGGCTCGCCAAACTCGAATGCCTTCCGCCCATCTCAGCCTAGACCCCCCACAGCAGCGCCAGGCCCAGCAGCATCGTCAACAGCGCGACCACAGTCATACCGGCGCCAATCCTGGAGAAGTCGCTGAACTTGTAGCCGCCGGGCCCCATAATCAAGATATTCACCGGATGCGAAATCGGCGTGATGAAGGCCAGGGAGCAAGCCATAGCCACCCCTAAGGCCATGGCGCGCGGGTCAATGCCCATCTGCAGCGCGACTTTGATGGCGATCGGCCCGACCAGCAGCGGCGTGACTTGGCCGCCGATGACTTGTACGACCAACATCGTCAGCAGGGCGATGACCGCAAACAGCAGCAGCGGGCTGGCGTTCATCAGGCTCGCTTCCAAGACCCGGCCGACGCGGTCAGCCAGGCCGGTCTCGGTGATAGCGAGACTGAGCGGCAGCATGCCGGCTACCAGAAATACCGTCCGCCAATCCACCGCCGCGTAGAACTGCTCCATCTTCAGGCAGCGCGTGAGCACCATGCCGGCCGCCCCCGCCAGCATGGCGATGGGCAGGGGCACGATATTCAAGAGGGCGAGCGCCAAGACCGTGGCCGTGATGCCGACGGCGTAGGGCGCTTTGCGGCTCTCTATGGCCTGCGCCGAGTATTCGCCGGCCGGCAGGATGAAATTGCTGTTGTGCGACAAATTCTGAATGTCTGAGGATTGGCCGACGACCAATATCGCGTCGCCTACCTGCAGCGGCATCTTGCGCACATCGGTGTGGAAGCTCTGGCCGTCGCGCCAAAGCGCCATCGCCAGCAGTCCGGCGTCGCGGTTGAGCTTCATCTGGGAGAGCGTCTTGCCGATGGCATTGGAGCGGGGCGCAATCATGATCTCAATGGGTTCAATCGGCAGCTCGTCCGCAATGGCGCGCGCGCCGCCCACGATCAACTCAGTCCCCCAAGCCAGCAGCTGCTGAAGACGCTCTTGGCGCCCGACAATCAGCAACTCATCGGCGGGGTAAATCACTTGAGTCGATTTGGGAATGGTGATGGTCTCTCGCCCGCGCCAGACCGCCGCCACCGTCATACCCAGCTCGGCATTGATATCGCTTTCCTGCACGGTTCGGTGGGCAAGGCGCGAACCGGGCATGACCCGCACCAGCCACATCCGCTCCGCCATTTCATAGGTGTCGCGCAGGTCCACTTGATTGAGGGATTGCGTACGCAAAGCGCGATCGGGCAGCAGGCGTCGGCCGAAAAGAAGCATGTAAAGCAGGCCGGCAAGCACTATCATGCCGCCCACCGGCAAAAAATCCAGCATGCCCAAGCCGGCGATGCCTTGCGCAATCAGCAACTCGCTCATCAAGATATTGGCCGTCGTAAAATAAGTCGCCATGCCGCCGACGGTGACGCCGAACGCGAGTGGGATCATCAGCTTTGAGGCGCCCACGCCGCCCTCGCGCGATACTTGCAGGACAGCCGGCAGCAGCACCGCCCCCGCCGCCACATTGTTCATCAGCAAGGAGACAGCCGCCCCCGCCGACATGACCAGGGCAATCAGCTTGGCCTCGGAGCCGCGCCCGTAGGTTTGCAGCTGCCGCGCCACCCAGTGCATGACGCCCGTCTGCTGCAAACCGCGCGTGATCACGAGCAAGCCGATGATGGTGATGACCACCGCGCTGCTGAAGCCGGAAAGGGCGGCGCTGGCCGGCACGAGCTGGGCCAGCGCGACCATTAGCAGGACGAGCAAGGCGATGATGTCAATGCGCAGCCGCGTGAAGGCGATCAGGGCGAGCAAGACGACGATGATGCCGATGACGGTGAGTTCGGGGATTGTGAGCATGGCGCAAGTATACACTGTCCCGATTATGCTGGGCTACAGTTCGCCCTTACAGCACAGGGTTGCTTTGTGGTTAAATCCAGACGTTTTGACGGTAAGCTCGCGAGAGGGCAAAGTATGACCAAAGTAACCTTCATCGGCGCAGGCAGCACCGTCTTCGCCAAGAACCTCATGGGCGATATCTGGAGCTACCCTGAACTGGCCGATGCCACTATCTGTCTGATGGACATCGACGGGGAGCGCCTTAAGCAATCGGAGCAAGTGGCCGGGCATATCATCAAAACCCTGGGCGTCAATCCGACGGTCGAGTGCACGACCGATCGACAGCAGGCGCTGGCCGGCGCGGACTACGTGGTCTGTATGATTCAAGTCGGCGGCTACGAGCCGGCCACGGTCATCGACTTCGAGATCCCCAAGAAATATGGCTTGCGCCAGACCATCGCCGATACGCTGGGCATCGGCGGCATCATGCGCGGCTTGCGCACGATTCCGGTGCTCATCGACATCGCCAGGGATATGGAGGCGCTCTGCCCCGAGGCGCTGCTGATCAACTACGCCAACCCCATGTGCATGAACCAATGGGCGCTGAGCCGCGCGAGCGACATTCGCACGGTCGGCCTCTGCCACAGCGTGCCCGGCACGGCGCATGAGCTTTCACGCGACATCGGCGTCCCTTATGAGGAGATCAACTACCTGGTCGCCGGCATCAACCACATGGCCTTCTACCTGAAGTATGAGCGGCGCGACAGCGGCGAAGACCTCTACCCGCTGATCCATCAGGTTTATGACGAAGGGCGCGTCCCGCCGACTAATCGAGTACGTTACGAAATGTTCAAGCGCCTGGGCTATTTCGTCACCGAATCCAGCGAGCACTTCAGCGAATATGTGCCCTGGTTCATCAAGGAGAGCGCCCCCGACTTGATCGACCGCTTCAACATCCCGCTGGACGAATACATCGAGCGCTGCAAAGCCGGCATCATCAGCTGGCAGCTGCTGGAGCAAGCCGAAGCCCAGGGACGCATCCCCTCGGAAGCCGAGATCATGGACGCGCTGAAGGACGTCAACCCCATGCACAAAGGCTGGACCGTGCGCAGCATCACCGATTTGAACAAGGTCGAGCGCAGCGTCGAATACGGCTCGCACATCATCCACAGCATGGAGACCGGCCAGCCGCGTACCATCTACGGTAATGTGCCCAACGACAGCATCATCGACAACTTGCCCGCCGGCTGCTGCGTTGAGGCGCCCTGTCTGGTCGACAGCAACGGCATCCAGCCCACCCGCATCGGCGCCATCCCGCCGCATCTGGCCGCGCTGATGCAGACCAATATCAATGTCCAGTCACTGACGGTCGAGGCGGCGCTGACCGGCAAACGCGAGCATATCTACCACGCCGCCATGCTCGATCCCCATACGGCGGCCGAGCTGACCCTGGACGAGATCTGGTCCATGGTGGACGAGTTGATCGACGCCCATGAGGATTACTTGCCGGCATATCACTGATGCGCGCGGGTTTGAGCCGTCTTCATTCTCTCGCCTTTCGTCAATAGCCAATACAGCGCCAGTCCCATAATCATGGTTGGGGTTGCCATATCCAAGAAGGCGGCGATAGAGCCAAGAGGCTGCGCGTCGCGAATGAGCGAATTCTCCGTGAAGTGGTCGAAGAATTTCAACGCATATACCGCAATGCCGCCATGTTCGGTTAAGAAAAAGTTCAGCGGGGCGTGGACTACAGCCGCTACGATCCACAGACCGTGACTTGCAAATCGTTTCCGCAGCGCTAGCCACTGGAAAATCAGCGGGGTGGACCAGAGCAGGAACCATCTGACAGTATGATACAGCGTATATTTCAACTGCATGATGTGTTGCGGCTCCGGCATGGCGCGGCTGCTGGAGTACAGCTTAGGCGGAAAAGGATAAATGACATTGTTATCAAAAATTTGAAACGCGAATTCTCCTGCGATAACGCCGAGCAGGGCCAGCGGCAGCCACAGTCTCAGGGTTATCCCCCAGCTCCGCCGCAGCCAAACAAACTGAATCGAGGCGAGTATGCTAACGAAAATTAGCGGCCACAGATTTGAATACAAAGTGTTGAACGGAGAGTATCCCATTGGAGATGTGAGAATTATCACGATCAGCGCGACAAGATAAGTTGCCGACCAGCCGGTGACGAAGCGCGCGAAAGCGAGGCGGGGCAGCCGTTCATGCTTTTGCTTAGTCATTTCTAGTCTTTTCTCCTGCTCAGTCGGAATGCTTGCGAAGCCGGCAAATGGGACGATCCCAGCGAATGTGCAGAATTAGCGACAATCAAATAGCCACTTTGGTTTCGCTTCTAGCCCCTTGATTATGCCTTGACACTCGTATTTGTGCGAAGCGACTTTATCTTCCTCAATGAATTCCTGTAATCTGCCTAACTTCATTGATGGTGAGCGCCTATAGTCTAGCGAAACCGCAGCATGACGATGAGTTTAAGACCATCATTTGCAACTCGCGCAGATTGCCCGCAGCCTCGATAACTTGCTTAGGGCTCAGTTGGTTCAGCCTGCGGACTTCTTGGCCGCCCCATCTAAGCGTGCAAAGCGTCTATAATCAGCAGCCATGCGAACGATCATCTTTCGCGACGATGATACCAGCTATTTCACTGCGCCGGAGAGACTGCAAGCCATCTACGGGCGGGTGTGGGATGCGGGGCAGCCGGTCTGCCTGGCGGTGATCCCCTGGGTTTACGCCGATACCCGCGTCTACTGGAGCCACGGCAATCCGCAGGACCCCGGCATTCCGCCCGAGCATCGCGGCGAGACGCGCAACTTTGCCATCAGCGACAATCGCGCGCTCTGCGACTTTCTCAATAAAAAAGCTGCGGCCGGTTTGGTCGAGATCTGCCTGCACGGCTACACCCATACTTTCTTCGAATTCATCACTCACGACCGCTCGCTGATTCGCCAGAAGCTGGAACAGGGCGTCGACCTGCTCCGGCGCGCCTTCCCCGCCGCGGACATCAAGACCTTCATCCCGCCATACGACAGAATTTCGCCGGTCGCGCTCGAAGAGTTGATCGCCGCCGGCTTCCACATCAGCACCATGTCGCACAATCTGGCGGCGCTGCCGGCTCTGCCACAGATCGCGGGCTTCGACGCCGGGCGCATCAATCAGCGGCAGATGCTGTATGTCTGCGATGACTACCTCTTCACCTATCAGCGCGATCCGGCCGAATCGCTGCGGCTGGCGCGCGGGTCGCTGGCGACTAAGGACCTGACCATCGTCTGCAATCACTACTGGATGTTCTATCACCCCTGGCGCTCACAGCCCAATGCAGCGGACATCGCCGCTTGGCATTCGCTGCTGGACGCGATCCTGGGCGCTGACGACTGCGAGATCGCCAGTTTCGCCGGTTATGCCGCGCGCGACCGACCGTAAGCAATTCGCCTCTTTGCTGGTATACTGCCTGACACTTTCGAGGCTCAAATTGGATTACCCGGAAAGGAATTCTCATGGCGCGGAAAAACCTGATCGGCGGCGAATGGCGCGGCAGCGACGATGTCATGGAGCTGCGCTTCCCCTACGACGGCAGCCTGGTCGGCGCGGTCTCAATGGCCAACGCGGCCGATATGGATGAGGCCATGGAAGCGGCGGCCGCCGGCTACCAGATCACGCGTAAATTGCCCAGCTACCGCCGCTCGGAGATCATCGAGAATATCCGCGCTGGCCTGGAGCAGCGCTTTGACGAAGTTGTCGAAGCCATGATCCTGGAAGGCGGCAAGAATTACAAAACGGCCGTCGGCGAAACATCACGCGCCCTGGAGACGCTCAAAGTATCCGCGGAAGAAGCGCGGCGCTTGGGCGGTGAGGTATTCAGCATCGATTGGACGGCGGCCGGCGCCAATCGCCAGGGCTTCACTCGCCGCATGCCCGTCGGCACGGTGCTGGGCATCACGCCCTTCAACTATCCCGTCAACCTCGCCTGCCACAAGATCGGCCCGGCCATCGCCGCCGGCAACAGCATCATCATCAAGCCGGCCGAGAAGACGCCGCTGTCGTCCGTCATCCTGGCCGAGATCGTGCTGGAATCCGGCTATCCGCCACAAGCCTTCAGCATGCTCAACGCCTGGGGACCCGACACGGAGCAGATGGCGCTGGATCCGCGCATCGCCATGATCAGCTTCACCGGCAGCGCCTCCGTTGGCTGGATGCTCAAGAGCAAAGCCGGGCAAAAGAAAGTGACGCTCGAGCTGGGCGGTAACGCCGGCGTCATCGTGCATAACGATGCCGACCTGGCTGACGCGGCGGCGCAATCGGCGGCGGGCGGCTTCGCCAATGCCGGGCAGAATTGCATCTCCGTGCAGCGCCTCTTGATCCAACGCGATGTCTTTGAAGACTTCACCGATTGTTTCGTGGACGAAGTTAAGGCGCTCAAAGTGGGCGACCCACGCGACCCCGAGGTCGACATCGGGCCAATGATCAGCCAGCGGGACGCCGAGCGCGCTGAAGCCTGGGTGGACGAAGCGCAGCGAGCCGGCGCTTCCGTGCTGGTGGGTGGCGCGCGCCAGGGCACGATGTTCCCGCCCACAGTGATGACCGAAACCTCGCCGGAGATGCGCGTCAATTGCGACGAGGTCTTCGCGCCCGTCGTCACCCTCAGCCCCTACGACAAATGGGACGACGCCGTCGCCACCATCAACGACTCGCCTTACGGCCTGCAGGCGGGCCTCTTCACCAAGGACGTCAAGCGCATCATGGACGCCTGGGAGCGCGTCGATGTGGGCGGCTTGCAAGTCAACAGCGTCTCGACTTTCCGCGTCGATCACATGCCCTACGGCGGCATCAAAGCCTCGGGCTACGGGCGCGAGGGCGTCAAGTACGCGATTGAAGATATGACCGATCTGCGCCTGATGGTGTTGAATCTGGGGTGATAAATACACCACAAAGACACAAAGGGCACAAAGCTCTTGTAGGGGCGAACCTTGGTTCGCCCGACAATGAAACAGGATTGATTCGATGAATCCAACTGATATCCGCATTGGCTTCGTGCCCATTGCCCGGCCGACATTCGACCTGGACCTGGCCCGCGAGTTGACCGCGCTGGTGTACGAGGCGGCAAATGAAACCTACTGTGTGACCGGCGCGCAAGACCTGGTCATGGATGGCGCGGCGGTCGATGCGCGGATAGCCGAGCTGGCTGCCGCTGACATCGACATGGTCTTGCTGCTACAGTCGACGTTCGCCGACAGCACAATGGCGCTGCAGCTGGCGCAGGCTCTTGAAGCGCCGCTGCTGCTCTGGGCGCTGCCGGAAGCGCAGGTCGGCGGGCGGCTGCGCATCAACTCCTTCTGCGGCATCAACCTGGCCGGTCACGGCTTGCGGCGAGCCGGCATCAACTACGACTATATCTACGCCGAGCCGGAAGACGCGGCGGCGCTCGACAAACTGCGCAGCTTCGCCATCGCCGCGCGTGTCAAGTCACGACTCGCCGGGGCGCGCATCGGCCGGCTGGGCGCCAACCCCGACGGCTTTGATACCTGCCTGGTCAATCACGCAGCGCTGAAATCACAGCTGGGCGTCGAGGCAGCGCAATTCGAGTTGGCGCCGTTTTTCGCGCGGGCGCGCGCGGCTGATGCCTCCAAAGTAGCGGCGCTTGATGCTGAACTGGCGGAGCGGCTGGCGAATTACCGGGACATGGAATCTGAGCCCGCGAAAGGCACGCTCAGCGCTTACCTCGCCCTTGATGAACTCGTCCGCGAAGAGAAATTAAGCGGCATGGCGGTGCGCTGCTGGCCCGAATTCTTCACCGATCTGGGCTGTTCAGCTTGCGGCGCCATGTCGCTGCTCAGCGATGAGATGACGCCAAGCAGTTGCGAAGCCGATGTCAACGGCACGATTACGCAGCTCATCTTGCAGTTGATCAGCGGCGAGCCGGCTTTCGGCAGCGATATCGTCGCCTTTGAAACGACCACGGACGAAGCGACGCTCTGGCATTGCGGTTTGGCGCCGCTGTCAATGTGTGACCCCGAATCGCAGCCCAAGGCGACGGTTCATTCCAATCGCGAGAAGCCCTTGCTGATGCAGTTTCCGCTCAAGCCCGGGCGCGTCACCATCGCGCGGCTGAGCGAGGCGACCGGCGAATTCCGGCTGGTCATCGGCGGCGGCGAGATGCTGCAGGCGCCCCCCGCATTCACAGGAACGAGTGGTATAATACGCTTCGACTCGGGCGCGGCGGCGGTGATGGACAGCATCATGCGCCAAGGGCTGGAGCATCACGTCTCCATCGCTTACGGCGATCATCAGGCGGTGCTGGAAGCGCTGGCGCGGCAACTGGGTTTGCCCGTTTTACGTCTGTGATTCACAGACGTTGACTAGCAGGGCGGTCGATGAGATCGCAATCTATCGTTTATCTCAACAAGGAGAAATACAATGAAACGCATTTCCACTTTTGTACTGCTCATTGCGCTGGTTTTGTCGCTGGGCGCGGCGGCCCTGGCGCAGGACATGGTCGAGCTCGACTTCATGTGTTATCAAGATGGCAGCGAGTGCACGGTGCTTGAAGATTTGCTGAATCGCTTCAGCGAAGACAATCCGGATATTACCGTTGCCGTCAACGTCGTACCCTATACCACCGTGCGCGATCAATTGCGCGTGCAGGTCGAGGCCGGTCAAGCGCCGGATATGGCGCGCATCACCGATTTCGCCGGTATGGCCGGTTTCTATCTGGACCTGCGTCCGCTGATGGAAGACCCGTCCTTGTTTGAGGACAACTTCAATCCCGCGATTGTAGGCGCGTTCCGTACCGGCGCCGATGATGACGGTCTCTACGGCTTTGCCGATCAGCTCAGCGTGACCGGGCCCTATGTGAACGCCACACTCTTTGAGCAGGCCGGCGTCGATATGCCCAGCGCTGTCATGGACGAGCCGACCTGGGACGACTGGTTGGCGGCGCTGGATGAGGTGGCGGCAGCGACCGGTGTGCAGTATTCCATGGCCATCGATAATAAAGGCCACCGCTTCGCTGGTCCCGCTATGAGCCTTGGCGCCGAATTCTTTGATGAAGCGGGCAACTTCGACCTGGAAGACGACGAAGGCTTCCGCGCCTTTGCCGTGATTCTCAAAGACCTGATCGACGCGGGCAAGTCCCCGGCCGAAACTTGGCTCGGCACCAGCCAATACAGTGGCGCGCAGGATTACTTCATCAATGTCGAGACGGTGATGTATTTCAGCGGCAGTTGGCAGATCGGTCGCTTCGCGGCTGATATCGGCGATGCCTTTGACTGGGTCGTGGCGCCGAATCCCTACGGACCGGGCGGCAGCACGGGTGTGGCTGGCGGCGCCGCCATCGTCGGCTATGCGCAGACGGAGCATCCCGAAGCGGTAGCCAAGGTGATGGAATACCTCTTGCAGCCGGAAGTCTACGGCGAGTATGTGGCGCGCGCGTTGTTCATCCCGGCGCATCAAGCGGTGATTGAAGCGGGCGTGGACTTCCAGACCGATAGCCCGGCGGTGGCGGCCGCGCTGACCGGCTTCGCCAACGAGGTGCCGAAATTCCATCCGCAAGCGGTGGCGCTGAATCCGCACCCGCTGGCCTTCGCCTACTACGACTCGTCGAATACACGCCTGGCGCAGTACTTCGCCGGCGAATTGACGCTGGACGAGGCGATGTCGCGTTTGCAGGAGCAACTCGACGAAGCCGCCGCCAATATGGCAGCTGGCTAGACAATCGCGCTATTCTCGGGGCGGCTCACAGGGTCGCCCCATTAAACTGTTTACTGGCGATTCAATGACCAAGCTGATTGACGCATTAGTCAGCCTCTTTGATATTCTCTTCAATCGAATACAAAAAATCACTGGCGTGACGGGCATGGCATACGTCTTTCTCACGCCAAATATGCTGGTGTTTTCCGTCTTTGTCCTTTTCCCCATGCTCTTTAACTTTGTCTACACCTTCACCGGCAGCGACAAGCTCTTTCTCCAACAACGGCCCTACGTTGGCGCGGCCAATCTGGAACGCCTTTTCGATTGCGGAGACTTCCTGCGCCCGGCTACTTGTGACGAGGACTTATTCGCCGCCGCCGTGCTGAATACGGCCCGCTTCGTTGTGACGCAGGTGGCGGTTATGATCGGCGTCTCGCTGATGACGGCGGTTGTGCTCAACGGGCGCATCAGAGCGCGCGGCTTCTTCCGCAGCGTCTTCTTTTACCCGGTCCTGCTCTCTCCCATCGTGGTCGCGCTGATATGGCGCTGGATGCTGCAAGAGAACGGGCTGTTCAACGCCGTCATCGTGGGGCTGGGCGGGGAAAAACTGCGCTTCCTCACCGACCGCAACTGGGCGCGCTTCTGGGTGGTTATGGTCAGCGTCTGGTCGCTGATGGGCTTTTACACGCTGATCCTGCTGGCCGGCTTGCAGGCTATACCCGCCGATCTCTATGAAGCCGCCTCCATCGACGGCGCCAGCAGTTGGCGCGCTTTCCGCTCGATTACCCTGCCGCTCCTGGCGCCCACGATGCTGGTGGTCATCGTCCTCTCGACCATCAGGGCGGTGCAAATATTCGATGTGGTCTTCGCCTTCACCGGCGGCGGACCCGGCTCGGCGACGCTCTACATTGTGCACTTCATCTACAACAACGGTTTCGCCAGTCCCTTCCGCGAATACGGTTTGGCGGCGGCCACCTCGCTGGTGATGGCGGCCGTATTGATCGTGCTCACCATCATTCAAATCCGCGTGCAGGGCACCGGCCTGGAAGAAGACGACGAGCGCAAGGCAGCGCCGTCTCGCGTGAGCAGCGCGCTCGGCGAGCTCTCCGGCAATATCAAACGACTGCTGCTGGATCCCCTGTGGGCGCAGCTGCAAGCCCTGCTGGATGCGGTCGGCGCTGTGCTGGGCTGGCTATTTGCCACGGCCGGCCGCCGAACCTTCTTCACCTACGGCTATCTGCTGCTGGGTGTGGCGGTCATGTTCGGGCCAGTGCTTTGGCTGGTGATGTCGTCTTTCAAAAGCTCGGGTGATATCCAGCGTTTTCCGCCGCGATTTCTGCCCTACTATCAGGAGACTGTGCAAGTCGCAGGTTATGACAAGCCGCTGCCGCTCTACAAGGTGACGCTGGAAGACGGCTCCAGCGCGCAACTGGCGCAGAAACGCCGCGTCGGCCTGGAAGCGCAGATGATCGATCCGGCCGACCCCGACGCCGAAGTCATCAAGGTCAAACTGAACGACCGTCAGCCGGTCGAAAGCGTGCGCTTCAGCTTGGACAATTACAGCCGCGGCGTCGAGAGTTTTAACTTCTGGCGTTATCTGTCCAATAGCGTCATCGTCACCGCCTCGGCCACCATCCTGACCCTCTTTGTCAATAGCATGGCCGCTTTCGCCCTGAGCAAATACCGCTTCCGCGGGCGCGGCGTCATATTCATGCTCATTATCAGCACACTAATGGTGCCGCTCTCGGTGATTCTGGTGCCGGCTTTTCTGCTGATCACCGCGCTGGGCTGGAACAACCAGCTCATCGGCATCATCATCCCGACCATCGGCACACCCACCGGCGTCTTCCTGCTGCGCCAGTATATGCTGACCATTCCCGATGAATTGCTGGATTCAGCGCGCATCGACGGCGCCAGCGAATGGCGCATCTACTGGCAAGTCATCTTGCCGCTGGCCGCGCCGGCCCTGGCTGTGCTGGCTATCTTCTCGACCATCTGGCGCTGGAACGACTTCCTCTGGCCCAAGATCGTCATGACCAGCAACGAAATGTTCACCCTGCAAGTCGGCCTGGAGACTTTTCAGGGCGATTTGACGATTCAGTGGGACTTGATCCTGGCCATGACCGTGCTGACGGCGCTGCCGATTACCTTTGTGTTCGGATTTTTGCAGAAATATATCACCACCGGCATCGCGACTACGGGGATGAAGTAGGCATCTCTCAGTCCCTTTTGACCGTCCGCGCGTCCGCTTTGCGGCTCTGTGTCACCACTACGTACATCACCAATCCAGTGATTGCAACAGGAATCGCCTCGTCTATTCGACTGACTGTTAGCGCGATTGCTTCGATCAACTCGAAATCCCGCAAGATCATGTGACCGGTGATTTGATCGAGCAGGCGCAGCGCCGTTTTGAAGGGACTGTAATTCCCTAGAAACGCAAACTGGAGCGGTGTGACAACGATCGCCGCCAGCAGCCACAAGGCGTGAAGACCAAAACGGCGGCACAAGACCAGCCAGCCGAAGATTAGCGGCACGGAGGAGAACAAGAAGGTGGACAGTAACTGTTCAACAGCGTATTGAGGCGCGATGCGCATCAAGGGGAAAATACCGGAACCATACGCGCTGGCTGTGCCGAATCTCCAGTTGAAGGGTTCAATGTATAGAAAATAGGCACTGCCGCCCACATACGCGCCCAGCATCGTCAACGGAACCCACCAGCGCAGGCTGATCTTCAAAGCGCGGCGAATCCAGAGGTATTGCAGGGCGGGGAGAAAAGCGCTTAGCGCTAGCCATCTCAGGATGCCTAGATTGTCCCTTAATTCATGGATGACCACATTGGATATTAAATGGTCTGCCTGCCAAATGCCTACCCAGCCAGCTACAAACACGAGCAGGCCGATCCTGTAAGACGACTTGCTTTCCTGCCTGTCGGCGAATCTCATCACGCAGTCCCCTGCCTTTCCTCACATAAGCTATGCTACACGCTAGACGGCTATTTCGCTGCAATTTTGATCTAATCGTAGGGTGACGGTAGTTTGAGCATACGTTATCATCTGGCGGATTGATCGTCCTCGCCTCGCAAAAGCCGTGCAGCTTTATCTGGCGATTAAGCGCATGAACAACAACCCACCCAAAATCGTCGTCATCGGCGCGGGCAGCGCGGTCTTTGGCTTGGGCGCGCTCTCCACCATCATCCAGCATCCCGCCATGCGAGGCGCGCAACTCGCGCTCTGCGACATCAACGCCGAGGGCTTGGCGGTCATCCACCAACTGGCCGAGATCATGAACCGCGCCTGGGACGCCGACTTGAGCATCAGCAGCTCGACCGAGCGCCGCGAGCTTTTGCCCGAGGCCGATTTCGTGCTGGTCTCGATTCAAGTCGGCCCGCGCGAAGAAGTCTGGGAGCGGGATTGGCGCATCCCCCTGCGGCATGGCGTCCGGCAACCCTACGCTGAAAATGGCGGTCCTGGCTCCTTCGCCCATACCGCGCGCAACCTGCCGCTGATCATGGCAATCGCCCGCGACATGGAGGCGCTCTGCCCTGATGCTTGGTGTCTCAACCTGGTCAATCCGCTGATACGGCTGACGACGGCGCTGCACCGTTACAGCCGCATCAAGGCGGTCGGCTTGTGCCATCAACTGCTCTGGGGTTACACCATGGCCGCTACTGTGCTGGCCGACCGCTGGGGCATTGAAGTTCCCGACGGCTTCCATGTGCACACCGATGCCGACAATGTGCCGGCTTTCCTCTCGGTCGCCAAAGAAGCGGTCAAGCATCTGGAGATCAAAGCGGCGGGCATCAACCACTTCTCCTGGGTCTACGAGATCCGCGACAAACATACGGGCGAAGATCTCTATCCCGAATTGCGCGAGCGCTGGCTTTCGGGTTTCCGCCGCGACTTTGAACCGCTCAGCCGCGAGATATTCCAGATCTATGGGCTGATGCCGACCGCCGGCGACAGCCACCTCTGCGAATACCTGACCTGGGTCAGCGACGCGGCGACGCAGCCCTGGCGCAAATACGATCTCAAATTGCAAAGTTGGGAGGGCAACCGCCGCCGCCGCGCCTCCCGCAAGCAGCTGGCGCGGGATATTGTGGCCGGCCGCGTCGCTGTCGATGACCTGCGCGATCTCTCGCGGCATGGCATGCTGGACGAAGGCATCCCCGAGCTGGTCGCCGCCGTGCATTACGACCGTCCCCAGCCGCGCCCGCAGCTCAATATCCCCAACCGCGGCTACATCCCCAATCTGCCGGACGGCGCCATCGTCGAAGTTCCCGGCACGGTCAGCGCCGCCGGTTTCGTCGGCGAGCGCTTTCCGCCGCTGCCCGCGCCCATCGCCGAAATGTGCCGCCGCGAGCTGGCGCTGAGCGAATTATATGTGGATGCCGCGCTGACCGGCGACCGCGAGCTGGCGCTGCAAGCCCTCCTGCTTGATCCGATGGTTGCCGATATTGACAGGGGGCGCGCAATCCTTGATGATCTGTTGATTGAGTTCGCGGAGTATCTGCCGCAGTTTGGATGAAGACCGTCAGCGTTTGAGCCTCTTATAATTCGCAATCTGCTGGCCATTGGTACTCGCGGTCATATTCCTCGTCTCTTACGGCTCGTTCGATCACGCCCTCGGCAATGGCAGCGATCGTTGCGGGCGGAAGAAGGAGCTGTATGAGTTCTTGCGCCATCATATTGCCCATGACAGTGCCGGCGACAGCGACTGACATACGCAGGTAGTCTGGCATTTCTTTGCCGTCGATGCGCTCGCCTTGTACACAGCGCAGTTCGTCGATTAGACGGTCTACATCACTAATCGGCTCCTCCTCCAATACCTCGAAAATATGGTAGGCAATTTGCTCAGCCATGAAATATTCAATGCGCTCAACGCCCTTCTTGTTCCATGTCAGATTCTCAGGTCCCCATCGAGACATATTCCCCTCCCACTACAATGCGTTGCAAACGCGTCAGAAACGATGACTCTGGCCTACCACGCGGCCGGCCGATTGCAAGAGGCCATTCAGGCCGATTCTTCCGAGCATACACGTCGCCGATATTGACAGAAGGCGCGCTATCGCCCATGATTTGCTGAGAAAGATTCGGGTGGTCGAAACTTGCTACATGATGATTGAGAATAGCCGCATTTTTCAAAGTGATGTCAATGACTTTTTGGCTTCCGCAGCGTTTGCCGAAGTTGAACTTGACTTGACTTTCCTCGACCCGCCTTTCAATCAAGCCAAGGACTACGCCTCGCATGATGACGACATGCCCGAAGCGGAATACTGGGATTGGATGAAGCAAGTCTGCGGCGCGGTCTACGCCCAAACCTCCGAAGGCGGCGCAATCTATTTCATGCAGCGGGAAAAGAACAGCGAGCATGTGCTGGCTTGCCTGCGCGAGGCCGGCTGGACGCTGCAAAACCTTATCATTTGGAAAAAACTTACTTCGGCCGTGCCGATGAGGCGGCGCTTTGGCAAGCAGTACCAGATTATCGCCTACGCCACGAAAGGGCGACGAGCGCGTGTCTTTCACCGCTTGCGCATAGACCCGCCTATGCCAGCCAATTACAAACACAAGCGCGCCAATGGCATGTACGTGACTGATATCTGGGATGACATACGTGAATTGACAGCGGGCTACTTTGCTGGTGACGAGGCATTGCGAGACGCGGAAGGCGTCCGCTTTCACAAGCAGCAAGCGCCAATTGCTCTATTGCTGCGGATAATTTTGAGTTCATCGCAAGTTGGCGATTGTGTCTTTGATCCATTTGCGGGGACGGGGACGACTTTGGTGGTGGCGCAGCAATTGGGTCGGCTGGGGCTTGGTGTTGAAATTGACCCCGACAATGCGGAGTGCATCCGCGAGCGGCTGGACGAGATACGCGCTGCCGATGACATTGAGCGCTTTCGTGACGATTATCGGTTTACGGAGAATCTGGACGAAATTTGGAACGGAAGTGTTGAACTTGGAAAACAGAGTGTACTCAATCTACCACTTTTTCGCTCATCTGTATCGTAATCGAAATCGACTTGAGTGGGTTCCTAGGCTGGACGACTTTCCCTTCGACGTCGAATTACTGTCTTACAAGGGCAGAGGCAAGTTTCCCGATTTTGCTATTCGCGTAAATCCAGGTGGCAATCCTCCGGGTGGCGAGCTTATAGAGGCAAAAGATAGTAAATCTTATTCCATCCCATCGTTCAACTCGACAATTCCGACAGGCAACAAGTCGATTGAGACGCTGGTTCAAGGGAAAAGTAGCGTCGTACGCGAGCAGATGGAAGCAGCTGGGGATGATATATTCGCTGTACCTTGGCGGGAAGTTTACTATCTGCTTCGCGGTAAAGATCCAAGGACGAAAAATACTAAGATTTGCTTGGTTCATGGCAGCTTCTTTGAGACTGTAAAAGTTGAAGAGCTAATTCAAAAGGCGTTTGGTCAAGTACTTGATGAGAGGCTTGAA
>LXNI01001237.1_pt1 | contig 23371 bp, 15 predicted proteins | sample 809091 | NCBI WGS metagenome assembly LXNI01 (sample SAMN04870527, study PRJNA318959) | sponge metagenome | biome: 01000161; feature: marine sponge reef; material: water | host: Sarcotragus foetidus | place: Greece: Milos, Mediterranean Sea | collected 2013-05-29 | depth 5-7 m | reverse complement strand
TTGTATCTCCAAATTAACGATCTGACGGGTCCGATACCGACCGAACTCGGTAACCTGACCAGTCTGACGCACTTGTATCTCGATGGGAACGATCTGACAGGCCCGATACCGGTCGAACTGAGCAACCTGACCAGACTGACGCGCTTGTATCTGGATGAGAACGATCTGACGGGCCCGATACCGGCCGAACTCGGCAACCTGACCAGACTGACGCGCTTGTATCTCTTTAGTAACGATCTGACGGGTCCGATACCGACCGAACTCGGCAACCTGACCAGTCTGACGCACTTGTATCTCTTTAGTAACGATCTGACGGGCCCGATACCGGCCGAACTGGGTAGCTTGGTCAATCTGTCGGTGCTTGCGCTTTCCGACAACGGGTTTGAGGGTCCGATCCCGGCCGAACTCGGCAACCTGACCAGTCTGACGCACTTGTATCTCTCTAGTAACGACCTAACGGGCCCGATACCCGCCCAACTCGGCAACCTCACCAGTCTGGCGGTGCTGTCTCTCGGCCAGAACAATTTGACGGGCCGGATACCGGCCCAACTCGGCAACCTGACCAATCTGACGGATCTGTCGCTCTATCAAAACAATCTGACGGGCCACATACCGGCCCAGCTCGGTAACCTGACCGATCTGACGGAGCTGCATCTCGACGATAACGAGCTGACGGGTCCGATACCGGCCGAACTCGGCAATCTCGTCAATCTGGAGTTCGTGGATTTCGAGAATAACGGTCTGAGGGGTCCGATTCCCGCCGAATTCGGCCGGATAACATCCCTCCAACGGTTGCAGCTCACCAACAACGCCGGGCTGGTGGGTGCTCTCCCGCCCGAACTGACGGCGCTTACCCGTCTTGAGGATTTCCTGGCGGGAGGGACAGGCCTGTGCCTTCCCACGGAGCTGCTCGCCTGGGCGGAAGGGGTTGTCAGGCGCCGGATCGCCCGCTGCGAGTGGGATCCGCCGATGGCATACCTCACCCAGGCAGCGCAGTCAATGGAGTTCCCGGTGCCGCTGGTTGCTGGCGAGGAGGCGCTGCTGCGCGTGTTCCCGGTCGCCCGGCAGGCCACGAACCAGGGCATGCCGGCGGTCCGCGCCGTCTTCTACCTCAACGGCCGGCAGGTGCATGTGGCGAGCATCGACGCGACATCGGTTCCGATCCCCGATCGCTTGGACCAGAGCGATCTTTCGAGGTCGGCCAACGCGGTGATTCCGGAGCAAGTGATTCAACCGGGACTCGAGATGGTGATTGAAATCGACCCGGAGGGAACACTGGACCCCGGGCTGGGAGTCCCGACACGAATTCCGGAGTCCGGCCGCCTGAGCGTCGATGTCCAGACCGTGCCCCTCCTCGACCTGACGCTGATCCCCTTCCTCCTGAGCGGGGATCCCGATTCGTCGGTCGTCGAGCTGGTGGGGGACATCGCTGCCGATCCCGCAAACCACGAAATGCTGCAATACACCCGGATGTTGCTGCCCGTGGACAGTCTGGCAGCAACCGCCCACGAGCCCGTGCTGACTACGGCGGAGGATATATTCGCCATTCTTCTTGAGACCGGGATCATCCGGATCATGGAAGGCGGTACAGGGCACTATCAGGGAATGACGGGGCAGCCTCTGGCTGGGCGGGAAGTGTTGTCGTACCTGCCGCCGGGGCGGTCCAGCGTTTTCGCGGTAATTCCGCGCTATCAAGCGCAGGGATTGGCGGTCAACATGGGGCTGCGGTCGGTGTCGTGCGACGACACCCGGACAGGGGGCTACAATTTCCCCCATGCCTACGGGTCCATCGGTGTCTGGGGCTACGATTTCCGGGACGGCGGGCGACTGGTACTCCCATCCACCCCAGACCTTATGAACCTCTGTGATCCACCTGCCTTCTGGATCAGCGACTACCATTTCACCAACGCGCTGCGCTTCCGTGTGAACGACTACGATCAACCCGCGCTGTCGGACCGGACAGGCCAGGGGACGCAGGAAAGGACACTCCTTGTGTGGGGGGGCGTGGGCGCAGACAGCGTGCCCTTCCTGGAACCCGTGTTCGTGATGGACGCCCCGGCTTCGCTGCCCGAAGCCGCCGGCGACCACAGGATCACCGGACGGGCCGCCGACGGCGGCGAACTCTTCTCGCTCAGCTTTGACATGCTCGAGGTTGTCGGTAGCAACGGGAGTTCCGGCTTCGCCTTTGCGGTACCGGTCCAGTCTTCCTGGGGCGGAACCCTCGCCACGATCACGCTTTCGGGCCCCGGCGGCTCCGTCACACTCGACGCTGACAGCGACAGGGCGGTGGCCATCCTGCGCAACCCGCGCACGGGACAGGTACGGGGGATACTCCGCGGGGCGTCGGCCCGTAACGCGGCACAGGCGTTCGAGGAGGCCGTGTCCAATGTCGGCCCGGAACTCGAAGTCATCATCAGCCGGGGGGTACCGGATGCCGGCGCGTGGCGGCGGTGACGATGGAGGCTGGGGGAAACGATGACTTCCGGCGGCTCGCCGGAGGGGATGCGCCCCACGGGTCAACCGCCCTCACCCCGCCACCGCCTCGAGCAGCCGGGGGAACCTCAGCACGGCCGAGCGCCTTCCCTTCGAGGGGACGGCCTCCTCGAGCACACCCTTGTCGCGCAGCCGCGACAACATCCTGCGCGCGGTCCGCGACGGGATCCTCCCCGCGGCCGCGAATTCGCTGGCCCGGAACACGGGTTGCGCGAAGAGACGGTCCAGCGCCGCCTCGACGTACTTCGCCCGGGTGCGACGCGGCACTTGTGATTTCGCTTCGGCGCGCAGTTCCAGAATCGTGCGGATGGTCGCCGCGCCCTCTTGCGCCTGTGCCCGGATCGCGTCGAGCAGATAGAGGCACCACCCTGTCCAGTCGTCATCGCGGGAGACTCCGAGCAGGGCGTCGTAGTAGAAGACGCGACGCGGCGCGATCTGGCGGCTGATGCAGAAGACCGGGGTGCCGATCAGGCCGTACTGCCGCATCAGAAGCGGGATCAGCATGCGCCCGAGCCGACCGTTGCCATCCAGGAACGGGTGCACCGCCTCGAACTCGGCGTGCTGCACCGCGACCTGGACCAGGCGGTCGGGGGAGTCGGCGTGGACATAGCGTTCCCACGCGCTCATGCCGTCGGGAACCTTCCCGGCCGGGGCGGGCACGAAAGTGGCGGTCTCGGAGGTCGATCCCGGCCCGCCGATCCATACGGGCGAGTGACGGAAATCGCCGGGAGACTTGTCGCGGCCCCGCTCTCCGGCGAGCAGCCGGCCATGCGCTTCGCGGACCACGCGCAGGGACAGCGGCTTCTCGGGGAGCATCTCCGCTGCCCGCCGCTCCGCCGCCAGATAGTTGAGTACTTCGTCGGCGTCTTCCTGCGAGTAGGGGTTGGCCGGCTCCAGCCCGGCGTCGGTCTCCAGCACTTCCGTGACGGTTGTGAAAATGTTCTCGATGCGCGAAGAAGAGACGGCCTCCTGGACGCGAAGGGCGGCCAGCGTGGCGTGCGCGCTGGGCACGGTGCGAAGCAGGCTGTCGTACCTGGCGACGGCGGCGGCGGTTGGGCCGATGAGCGGGATCAGCCTGCGCCAGTCGAGGCGGTCCTCCGGGGGGAAGCTGTCGGGCTGGTAGTGGACGGGGGGCATGGGGTGAGGGGTCTTATCGTGTCGGGGGGGATCAGGGCTCAATTCGGGCTCGACAAGCTGGTTTGTCCGCCACTAAATGGCAATAGTGGCCGACAACGTTGTTTGTCCGCCACAAAGAGGCAATAGTGGCCGACAAAGTCGGTCGTGGACACTACCCCGCCCCCCGCAACCTCCTCGACGCCCACTCCAGCATCAGCAATCCCATCAGCAATCCGAACAGGAATGGCAACAGCCGCGGATCGTCCAGGATCCCCGCGAGTTCGAGTTCCCGCGGTGCTGGCGCCCCGATCCTGTCGACCAGCGATGCGAGCGGGGTCGGCTCCACCTGGCCGCTGATCCGGCGATCGAAACGCGGCGCATACGCCACGCCACTCGCCAGCGCCGACCACCACAGGCGGTGGGCCTCGACGGCGTCCTCGGCCAGGCCAGCCATCCGCCAGCGCCACGTGCCCAGGTAGCCGATCTGGATGACCCGCCCATCTCCGACTCGCCAGCCTGCCACGGCCACGTCGTCCTCGCGGGTCTCCAGCACCATGGCGCCGTCCTTGAGGTTGTAGAGATCTCCCAGCGCGAAGGACTGGCGCGGATCTTCGGCGGTCTCGGGCCGGAAATCGATCGGGCGGCTCGGGATGCCCCAGCGGGCGGGCAGCAGCGGGGTCAGTTCGGGCACCGAAGACGCTTCTCCCACGACGATAAGCCCGCCGCCCTGTTGTCTCACGTAACGCGGCAGCTGGTCGGCGTAGCGCTTGATCACCGAGTCGACCGCGACCACGAAGGAGTAGCGGGCGGTGTCGAGCCGAACCTGCCCGGTTCCCTGTTCCACGTCCCCGGAGGGGGCGACGGCGAAGCGGGCGTCGACCTGCCAGCCGCGCTCCTCTAGGGCCGCGGCGATGAACTTCCCTTCCCATCCTGCCATTGCCACGACCAGCGCCGACTTGATGGAGACCGAGTCCTGCAGGTCGTTGGTGGCGAGCCCGTTTCCATCGATGCTCGCCTGGACGCGGCCTTCCAGGCGGGGGAGGACGAAGACGGTGCCGAATCCCTGGGCGGTCGTGCTGTCCAGGGCGCCGAGTTCGTCGTGCAGCTCGACTTTCGCTCCGGGCTGCGTGGCGACCCACACCCTGGACGGGTTCTGCGGATCGGCCACGGGCTCCACGCTTACGGCGCTCGGCGCGGGGGTCCGGCCGTCCCAGCTGGCCTCGGTACCCGCGCCCGGGAAGGCCGCGATCCAGTCGCGAATGTGCGGTGCGGGGATCGAATCGAGGGCCGCGTGGATCCGGCGCGGGGACTCGCTCGTGCTCCAGCGCGCGAGGGCCTCCTCGACGGCGGCGCCGTCCGCGCGCAGCGAGGGGCGTTCGCGCAGCGAGTAGATCGCGTGGCCGATGAGCAGGACGATCAGCGCCAGCGAGGCCGCGCGCGTGGTGCGCTCGAAGAGGAGGCGGAGCCGGTGGCGCAGGCGCATGGTCGCCTCGATGTCGCGGTCGGGGGACGCGCCGAGTGGGGTGGTGCCGGGTGCGCCCGGGTCTTCCCGCGAGGGGGGACGGGGCGGGGGGTCAGCTGGTGAGGGCATAGACGACCAGGTTGACGCCGAAGCGGGTGGGATCGACGGCGATGAATCGCTTGGTGTCGGGGCCGAACGACCACTCCGACGTGTAGTCCTTGCTGCTGTAGAGGAGCGAGATGCGTTCGCCGCGGAAGACGCCGTACAGGTGCCGGTGCAGGAGGTTGTCGCCCCAGCCGTTCAGCTCGTGGGAGGTCGCGGGCGGCCCCCGGTCGAACTCGAAGAACTTGGTGTAGAGTTCGTGATCGTTGGGGATCTCCTGGAGCGCGTCCGGCCCGAAGGTTCTGGCGATCTCCTCATGGGCCGTCTTGTGGAACTCGCCGTCGATGTCGTGGTTGTGGTCGTCCATGACGATGAAGCCGCCCCGGTCGACGTACTCGAGCAGGTTTTCGCGTTCCTGTTCGGTGAAGGCGAGCGGGAAGTGGCCGGTGAACCACACGAAGGGGTGCTCGAAGATCTGCCGGCTCCCGAGCGACACGATGCTGCCGCGCGGCGCCACCGGCAGCACGGTGTAGCGGGCGACGGTGTCGATGAGGTTGGCCACCATGCCGAGGCCGCTCTCCCAGTCGCCCACCTCGTATTGGACCGAGGTCCAGCGGAACTCCTCGGCGGGGAGGGTGAGGGGTACGTGGTGGGGGGCTGCTCCGTGGGTGGCGGGGTCGGAGGTGCGTGGGTCCCCACCACGGCGCGCCCAAGGGTGGGTCACCCGTTCGAGTGCCTTCGCGACCCGGGGGTCGGTCACGTGTCCGGCCCCGAAACCGGCCGCCGGCTTCATCACCGTTTCTCCCATAACGCGCTCCACGATGTAAGTCGTCTCCTGATGATCGTCCTGCCTTCGAGCGCCCGTCGCACCTCGGCGAGCGACGCGGTCGCATCCTCGTCGGCGCGAATGGCCGCCACGGCTTCACCCAACACCGATGCCAGCCCCGGGAACTCCCGCAACGCCTCCACCTGCATGCGCATGAGCGTGTTCATGGCGCTGTCGGGAGCCGCTTCCAGCAGACGCACCGACTCCACGTAGCTGGCCATCAATTCACGGCGTTTCTCGCCCGACATCTCCCGCCGCACACGCGGCGCGGCGTACCCCGTGTCCTTCCCCTGCATTCGGACCCGCCCAAGGTTGACCAGAAGTTCAGGCGGCTGGCCCCGGAAATAGTACCGTTCGGTCAGGGCAAACTCCTGCAGCAACTTGAGCGCGGCCCACATGGGCGGCAGCGCCTCACCGGTTTCGGCGATGTAGAGCGCGCGCACGCCCTCCCAGAGCGCTTCGTGAGCTTCCGCCAGGAGCGGATTGGGTTCGAAGACGCCCTCCATCGTCCACTCCCGCTGCATCAACTCGACGGTGCGGATGACGCGCCGGAGCTGGATCCCGATCGACTGCGCCGAATCGACGAAGAGGTCGCGGGACATGGTGCGCCGCTCGGCGTGGATCTCCTCGGTGAGCTGGATGATGTAGCGCAGGCTCAGGAAAAGGCTGTCGTCGGGTGGGGGCGCGCCTTCGATGGCGAGCGAGTCGTACTCCGAAGAGGTCGCGAGACGCAGGACGCGCGTCTCCGAGGTGGCGTAGCTGGGGCCCGTCAGCGTGTTGTTGTCGAAGGTGACGGCGCGCAGCGAGAGCATGTCGCCCTCCTCGAGCCGGAAGTGGGCCAGGGGCAGGGTGAGCGAGATCTCTCCGCTCCGGTCGTTGTCGAGTTCGCGGTGCTCGAGGGTGTCGCGGCGGAAGGTGATGTGTCCCTCTTCCTGTCCCATCGTCACAATCGACTCGAAGAAGGCTCCGCCGAGACCGATATCGTCGCTCATTCGCGCGTGGAGTTCGATGTCGCCCTCGATGGTGCGCACGGTGGTGTCCCGCATGGGAAGCAGAAGTTCGACGGAGGGCGTCGCGTCACGCCGGGGATCGATCACCACCAGCCGCTGGTATTGACGGTCCCTGAGTTCGAGGGCCACGGCGGAGTCGGGCAGGGTGAAGGCGGATTGCCAGCCGTCGTCGCCCTCCGGGGCCGCTTCGAGTGGGGTCTCGCCGAGGAGGATCTCGATTCCGTCGGGGATGCCTTCGCCGTGCAGGTCGACGGTGCTGCCGGCGAGGCCCGCGATGGTTGCCGGATCGTCGAATTCCTCGCGTCGCAGTCCGCTTCGCCGGGCGTAGGCGGGAGGGGTGACCGATCCGCGGAGCGCTTCCAGGCGGCTGGGCATTTCGGTGACTTCGGTTGTTGAGTCCACGGCCGTTCCGACGACGGCGGTGCGCCAGTTCTGCGGGACGGCCGAATAGGAGACGCCGGTGACAAGGAGCAGGATGGTGGCCGGGAGGAGCGATCGCAGCGCGGCGCGCCTGACGAAGGCTCCGGGATCGACCCCCGCGATGATGGGGGCCAGGCGTTCGCCGAAACGGTCGGCGTAGCGTGGATCGATGGCCGTGACGAGGGCGTAGCGAAGCTCCGGGGCGCGCTCCTCGACCCAGAGTGCGACGCGTGGCAGGGACCAGACGAAGCGGCGGCGCCAGAGGAGGAGGACGAGGGTGGCGAGGCCTGTCGCGATGGCTGCCGGGAGGATCACCGGGCGGACGCCGGGGGGAAGGGGGAAGGCGACGGAGAGGAGCATCGCGGCAACGAGGAGGCCGAAGGTGACGCCCGCGCCCAGGAATAGGGCGGTGAGGGTTGTAAGGAGACCCAGTCCGCGCTTGGTGCGCCGGACCTGCTGGAGGGGAGTCATGCTGCGCTCCTCGTGCGCTGGATCTGTTGAAGGGGCCTCACGCCGCGCTCCTCTTGCGCTGGATCTGCTGCTGGAGGGCCATCACGCTGCTCTCCTTTTTCCCTTGCGCGAGGTTGCCCCGCCGCGGTCGCGCCGCCGCGACCGTCCGCTCGCGGGTCCCCTGTCGGATCCCTTTGCCAGCCGTCGTCTGGCCCAGTGCTCGGCGAGCGCGACCAGCAGGGCCAGCGCGAGGATCCAGGGAACGGCGGGGGTCACCCGTTTCACCTGGCGGCCGATTTCGGACGCGGGTGCGAGTGGGCCGTCGCCGGCGAAGGCGGTCAGGAATTCGTCGGAGAGGGGGGTCGGATCGCCGGGTTCGCCGCACGGGTCGTCGAGGCCGGACAGGAAACGCTGGAAGGCGGGGCGGAGGATCGCGTCGCCCTCGGTGGGGAGGGGGATCGCGATGGAGCGGACGCAGCCGTCGGCGGTGGCGCGTTCAAAGGCGGCGGGTTCGCCGTCCATCCAGCGGGCGTAGACTCGGGGGTTTTCGGTGGGGGACGGGGTGCCGGTGGAGAGTGCGGAGGGCGTCGCGGCGGCGGGTCGCCAGCGGCGCTCGAAGGGGTAGACCATGACGGCGTCGTTCGCGCGTACTCCGGCGAGGGTGTCGGGGATTTCGCGTTCGGTCCAGAGTTGGGACGCGGCGGAGTCGGCCCATTCAATGCGGACGCGCGAGGCCTGCGTAGGTGACTCGGCGGCGGCTTCCGGGGGCACTTCTGGTGGCAAACCGTCCGCGGGGCCCGCCCCCCCCACCCTCACCACCTCGATCCGGCCCGGCCACAGCGCCCGCATCCGTTCCGTCGCGGCATCCCTCTCCTCCCGCGCGAACGGCGAGATCACGACCAGTTGCAGCGAGTCGGCCCCGTCGCGCAGCCTCGACGCGGTGCGGAGCGCGGCGATCATGGCGCTGGAAAGCGACCCCTTCTCGGCGCGTGTCCACCGTTGCGTCCCGCCACGCGCTCCGGTCCCCTCACCGGCGAGCCCGTCCCCCGAAACCGGCGCCCCCTCCGCCAGCACCTCGAGCGAATCCATCGCCCCATCCCCCACCTCCCGCGCCTCGCGATCGAAGAACAACACTGCAGCCGCCCCCTCCACATATCCCCGCGCACTGTCCGCCAGCTCACGCGTACTCGCCACCGCGCGCGACACATCCACCAACGCAATACGCGCGACCGGAGCCGAAAGGGGGTGAAGCAGGGGCCGAGCCAGCGCCGCCCCGAGCAGCAGGATCAGCAGCACCCGCAGCACAAGCAACCACGGGTCGCTGAAGCGCATGGTGATGGTGGTCGCCTGCACCGGAACCTTCGGGATGAAGCGCACGGTGGGGAGCAGGTCGGTGTCGGGCTCCCGGGTGGACAGGAAGTGCAGCGCCACGACTCCGGCAGCGATGGCGCCCGCAACGATGAGGTAGACGGGAGCGAGGAAGATCACGCGCGGCTCCCGGTCTCGGGGGGACGCACGATCCGCTGCACTGCCTGGGCGGCTCCCTGGCCGGTGACCACCTCCGTGTACGAGGCGCCGGCCATGCGCCAGTCGCGGGCCAGCCGTTCTCGCCAGGCGCTGAAGTTCTCCAGGTAGCGGAGCCGCGAAAGATCGGTGAGGGGGCGCTTGAGCTGCGCCTCTTCGGGATCGACTACGAGGGCGGGGCGGGTGGGTGGGGAGATTTCGGTAGTGTGTATAGTGTGTATAGCGTGCACTTCGCGGCCCGCGGCGGACCTTTGAGTGGCCAGGGTGAGGAGCTCGTCGGCGTCGCCGAGGAAGTCGCTCACGACGGCGATGCGGGCGCGGGGATTCCGCCGGGCGACGGCGTCGAATACGGGGGCCAGGCGTGGGGTGCCGGCGGGGTCGACGGTGCCCAGGAGCGCGAGGATCTGGTGGACGATTCCGCGCCGGGTACGTGCCGGGAGATAGTGGCCGCCGGTCTGGTCGGTGGCGACCGCGATGCCCACGGGGTCGCGGCCGCTGTGTGCCGCCGAGGCCAGACCGATGGCGATGTGGCGGGCGAAGTGCCACTTCTCCAGCGTCGTTGCCGGGAAGGCCATGGAGGCCGACGCGTCCAGGACGACCATGGTGGGAAGCACCGTCTGCTCGGTGGACAGGCGGATGTAGGCGCGGTCACGCCGGGCCAGGAGCTTCCAGTCGATCTTGCTGACTTCGTCGCCCGGACGGTAGGCGCGGTAGTCCTCGAACTCGGTCGAGATTCCCCGCATCCACGAGCGGTGGTCGCCCGCCAGCCCTGCCGGCGCCTTGAGGCGGGCGGGCCAGCGCAGTGAACGCACCGCGTCGAGGAGCGCTCCGTCGGCCGCGTTCATGGCAAGCGGACCGCAGGCGCCGGGAGTCGCATCTGGCAGTGACCCTCTGTCACCGGCCGCTACGCCGGGATGCGGCTCTTGGGCGGTGGCACCGCTTCGAGGAGGTGGTCGATGACGTGCTCGATCGTGATCCCCTCGGCCTCGGCGGCGAAGTTGGGCAGCACCCGGTGGCGCATGGCCGGGTGCAGCACACGCTGGATGTCCTCCGGAGACACGTTCAGCCGTCCGTCCAGCAGCGCGTGCGCCTTGCCGCCCAGGATGAGCGCCTGCCCGGCCCGCGGGCCCGCCCCCCACCGTACGTACTGCCGCACCAGCTCCGGCGCTTCCGGTTCGGCCGGCCGGGTGGCGCGGGCCAGCGCGGCCGCGTATTCGAGCGCGGGCTCCGGAGCGGCCACCTCGCGAATGAGGCGGTTGAGCGCCAGCAGCCCCGGTCCGTCCAGCACCGGCTGGATGTCGGCGTCACCCACCGCCGTGGTCGCCCTCAGGATCCCCACCTCCTCCCCCTGCGACGGATACGCCACCCGGATGTCGAAGAGGAACCGGTCCAGCTGCGCTTCCGGGAGCGGGTAGGTCCCCTCCTGCTCGATCGGGTTCTGGGTGGCCAGGACGAAGAACGGCCGGGGCAGGTTCATCGTCTCGCCCCCGGCGGAAACGTGCCGCTCCTGCATGGCCTCGAGCATGGCCGCCTGGGTGCGGGGCGGCGCGCGGTTGATCTCGTCGGCCAGGATGATGTTGGCGAAGATCGGGCCGGGTACGAAGCGGAAGTTGCGGTGCCCGGTGGCCGTGTCCTCTTCCATGACCTCGGTCCCGGTGATGTCGCTGGGAACAAGGTCGGGCGTGAACTGGATCCGCCGAAAGTCGAGCGACATGGCCCGCGAGATCGTCTGGATCAGGAGCGTCTTGGCCAGTCCCGGAACACCGACCAGGAGTGCGTGCCCGCCAGCAAGAATCGCCAGCAGGACCTCCTCGATCACCTGCTCCTGCCCGACGATGACCTTGCCCACTTCGCCCTTGAGCCGTGTCACCCTGGACAGCAGCTCGTCCCTGGAAGGGGCGGCCGGTCTCGCCGCCGCCCCGTCCCCCGATGGTTCCGTTGTCGTTCCCGGACCTGGGATCACAGCCGCCTCAGACCGCATCGGCGATCGCCGTGAAGTTGAAGTCGCGGGAGCGGACCGGCGGGAGCACGAAGCTGCCGCCCGCGGTCAGCACGGGTTCGCCGATCGCTTCCAGGTTGTTCAGGAAGAACATGTGCGAATCCACGTAGCGCATGTTCGCGATCGGCCGGGTGATCTTCCCGCGCTCGACCAGCCAGGTCCCGTCGCGGGTCACGCCGGTGAAGACCAGCCGCCGGAAGTCGGCGAACTGTGTGGTCAGGCGGGTCACGTAGATGCCCCGCTCGCAGGTTGCGATCATCTCGTCGAGGGTGGTCAGCGTCGTGCCCGCCTCGGGTTGCAGCCGCACCGCGATCGGATTCGCCAGGGGATAGTCCTGGCCGCGTTCCTGGGCGACGCCGTCGCCGTAGCTCAGTGCGCGGAGAATGCCGTCCCGGACCCAATAGGTCTGGTCGAAGGGAACGCCCACCGGGTTGAAGGGACAGAAGGGTCCGTCCGGGTCCATGGGATCCGAAACGAACGAGAGCCGGTCGTCGAAGACCTGCTGCCCGATCTTGGTTTCTCCGTTCGGGGCCGCCCAGACCGAAAAGCCCGACTGGGCGGAGGGAAGGTCCATGTGGTAGCGCATCATGAAGAAGATCATCTGCGCGTACGCATCCGGCTCGAGGATCACCGTGTAGCGCGCCGGTTCGATGGCCTGCGGTTCGCGGGAGCGCGCCGCCTTGTCGGTGGCCCGGTTCGCGATTCCCGTGCCGTCCAGGTCGTTGAAGTCGTAGATCGCCTTGCCGGCCCACCCCGACCCCGTGTTGTCGTTCGTGCGGGCCGTGAGCGACAGCGAGCCGTTCGTGCTGCGGCAGTAACCGACCAGCCCGGCGGAGTTCGCCACGAGCATGGACGCCACGCTGAGGTCGACCGTGCCCGCCGAAACGTACCCGTCGGTTCCCTCGATCGCGCTCACCGCCTTCTGGATGCGGTCCTCGATGTCCACCGCGCGGCTCGCCTCCGACCACAGACCGGGAGGGACCGGGTAGGTGCGGGGCTGGACGAGGCGGCTCGTCCCGTGCTCGCCGGGACCTTCGCGCGTGGCCTCCTCGGCCCAGCGCACCGCCTCCATGAGCCCGTCGTCGTCGAAGCGCTGGGTGACGCCGTTGGCGGTCTTGCCGTTCAGCATCGTGGTGACCGTCACCTGGCCGAGCGATGCGTCGAGCTGGGTGGTGATCTCGTTGCGCGAGAAGCGCGAGTTCTGCGCGTTGCTCAGCTGCACGTTGACGATCGTGTCCGCGCTCGGGTCCGCGAAGTCGAGCACCTTCTGCGCGATGGCCATGGCCTCGTCCTTCGAGAGTATCTTGGCCGTGCTCGCCGCGGCCGCCGGGGTCCTGTTGTTTCGCCTGCTCATGACCGCCTCCCGTAGGTGAAGACGTTGATTTCTCTGAACCGGGCCGCCGGCGCCCCCACCGTGCGCCCGATGTTCTGGAACGGGTCGCCCTTGCCGGTGCCCCCGCCCTGGTAGCTGAAGGTGCTCGGTCCCCCGATCATGTCCATGGACCGCCAGAAGTCGGGGGTCCGGGCCAGGAACGAAGGACGATTGAGCGGTTCGCCGAGCTTGCCGTCGCGGATCTCGTGGGCCATGCCGCTCGCCGTGAACTGAAGGTTGAGCATGGGCGGATCCACGTAGCCGAAGCCGCCGCGGTGCATGTAGATGCCGTCCTCGGTCTCGGCGATCATCTCCTCGACGGTGACGTCCTCTTCGCCGGGGTCCATGATGGCGATGCTCGGCGCCACCACCTGAATCAGCGCCGATGCCTGTGACCCGGCCGCGCCCCGCGACTCCACGGGCATCCCGTTGCGCCGGTACCACCACTCCAGGTGCGGTGCGAACTCGCGGGTTGTGAAGTAGTCGACCAGCACCCCTTCCCGGATTAGCTGGTAGTCCGCGGGCGCGACCCCCTCGACGTCCCATTTGTACATGCCGCCGGCCCGGGGCGCCGACCCCGTGGCCCGGACGTTCAGCTTCGGATTGTTGAAGGAGAACTGCCCGAGCACCTCTTCAGGCGGCGCGAGGTAGCTGGTCCCGCCCGCGTGCATCTCGTAGCCGAGCACCCGGTCGAACTCGAGCGCGTTGACGATCGAGGAGTTGAAGACCGCAGACACCGCCGACGAGTCGAGGACCAGGTCGTAGCGCCCGACGTCGGGCTCCTTCGCGTTCATCGCCATGATCGCGTCGTCCACCGCCTGCTCGGCGTCCGCCGCGAAGGGGACCCCGTCGATCGCCTCCCAGCCGTAACCGCCCGTCCTGAACGATTCCGGGCTGCTCGAGCCGAAGGTCATGCGGTCGTCCGACATCACCTGGGCAAGGTAGTTGTTGCCGAAACCATGGAAGCGCTGGGCGATGTACGACCCCTCGCTCGACGCGAACACGACATCGCTCTTGCCGAACAGAAAGTCGGAGAATGAGGATACCCCGGACATCCCGCGCGCCTCTCCGACCTTCATGATCGCCTCGTTCGCCTCGATCTGAAGCTCAAGCTGGTCCTGGATCGTGTAGTTCCACGGGTCGGCGTCGATCGGCGTCTCCCACTGGCCGTCCTCCACCACGGGAGCCGCAGCGAGCTCCAGGGTGCGCGTCTTCCCCCAGGGGTTCAGCGACGACTGGCGCACCGCGAGCTGCGCCACCCGGGCAGCCTCTTCCTCGTTGACGATCGTGGACGACGCGAAGCCCCACGCCCCGCCCACGCGCACGCGCACGCCAAAATGGAGCGACCCGGAGGTTAGCTGGGTGAACACCTGGCGGTCCTGCACGATGGTTCTGCGGGTCGCCCCGCTGGCCACGCGCACGTCCGCGTAACTCGCCCCCCCGCCCTTTGCCGCATCGAGCGCGGTTGCCGCGATCGCGCGCACGTCGGGGTCCTGGAGCAGCGGCCGGAACGGGCGGTAGCTGCGGGCCGCCGCAACGGGGTCCGTCAGCAAGGTCGAATCGAGGCCGACAAGCCCGGCCGCCGCGAAGGCCGAACCCGTTCGTACGAAATCCCTTCGGGACCAGGTCATGTCACAGTTTTCCCTTTCTGGAGTGACGCCAAGGACGCAACACAGTAGGTCGGCGGAGAGGCCGAGGCAACGAACGCACGATCACCACGAGTAGGTGAAGACGTTGACCTCCCGGAACCGCGCCGCCGGCGCCCCCACGGTGCGCCCGATCTGCTGGAACGGATCACCCTTGACCGTTCCGCCGCCCTGGTAGCTGAAGGTGCTCGCGCCCCCGATCATGTCCATCGAGCGCCAGAAATCGGGGGTCCGCGCCATGAAATTGGGTTCGTTGAGCGGCTCGCCGAGCTTGCCGTCCCGGATCTCGTGGGCCATCCCGCCCGCCGTGAACGACATGTTGAGCATCGGGGGATCGACCGAGGCGAAGCCGCCGCGGTGGATGTAGATGCCGTCCTCGGTCTCCGCGATCATCTCCTCGATGGTCACGTCCTCCTCGCCCGGATCCATGATCGCGATGCTCGGCGCCACGAGCTGGATCAGGACGGATCCTGCCGACCCGGCCGCGCCCCGGGACTCCACCGGCATCCCGTTGCGCCGGTACCACCACTCCAGCTGCGGCGCGAACTCGCGCGTCGTGAAGTAGTCGACCAGCACCCCCTCACGGATGAGCTGGTAGTCCGCGGGCGCCACCCCCTCGACGTCCCACTTGTACATGCCCCCGGCCCGGGGTGCCGACCCCGTGGCCCGCACGTTGAGCATCGGGTTGTTGTAGGAGTACTGCCCGAGCACCTCCTCCGGCGGCGCGAGGTAGCTGGTCCCGCCCGCGTGCATTTCGTAGCCGAGCACCCGATCGAATTCGAGCGCGTTCACGATCGAGGCATTGAAGGCCGCCGACACCGCCGACGAGTCGAGAACCAGATCGTAGCGCCCCACGTCGGGGTCCTTCGCGTTCATCATCATGATGGCGTCGGCCACCGCCTGCTCCGCATCCGCCGCGAAGGGGATGCCGTCGATCGCCTCCCAGCCGTAGCCCCCCGTCTTGAAGGACTCCGGCACGCTCGAACCGTACCGCTCACGGTCCTCCGAGATCACGCCGGCGGAATAGACGTTCCCGAAGTTGTGGAAGCGCTGCGCGATGTACGACCCCTCGCTCGAAGCGAAGACGACATCGGCCTTGGAGAACTCGAACCACGAGTAGGCCCGGACTCCTGCCTGGCCCTCGGTCTCGCCAACCTTCATGATCGCTTCGTTGGCCTCGATCTGAAGCTCCAGCTGGTCCTGGATGGTGTAGCTCCAGGCGTCCTGGTCGATCGGCGTCTCCCACTGGCCGTCGGCCACCACGGGAGCCGGCGCCAGATCCAGCGTGCGGGTCTTCCCCCACGGGTTCAGCGACGACTGGCGCACCGCGAGTTGGGCGACGCGCGCTGCTTCCTCTTCGGTCACGATCGTGGACGACGCGAAGCCCCACGCCCCGTCCACCAGGACGCGCACGCCGAAGTTGAGCTGACCCTGTATGGCCTGGGTGGCGACACCTCGGTCGACAACGATGGTGGTGCGGGTGGCCCCGCTGGCGATGCGCACATCGGCGTAGCGCGCCCCCGCGGCGTTTGCCGCCTCGAGCGCGGCCATCGCGACCGCGCGCACGTCGGGGTCGTTGAGGAGGGGCCGGAAGGGGCGGTAGCGGTGCGCGGCAAGGGTTGGGTCGGTCAACAGCCGCGAGTCGAAGCCGACCAGGCCGGCCGCCGCGAAGGTCGAGCCGGTACGCAGGAAGTCTCTGCGGGACCACGTCATATCGAGTCTCCTCGCCGTTGGGAATCACTGCAACGGGTTACACCGGGACCGATAGTAGGGTGTGATGGGCGGTTGTGGCAACGGAGAGCCGGGAATCCCGGACTTTGTCCGCCACTAAATGGCGAAAGTGGCGGATAAAGTCAGCCTTGTCGGCCTACCCTTCCAGTTCGGGCATCAGCACATGCCGCACCCAGGCGTATTCCGGGGCAATCTCCAGCGCCCGCTCATATGCCGCGCGCGCCTCGTCCACGCCGCCGAGCGCCGCATGCGTCTGCCCGAGCCACGCATACGCCTCCGCATGACCCCACGCCGGCAGCGGTGTCTCCGGCTCGTCTTCGGCGAAGAGTTCGATCGCGGCCTGGAAGTGGCCGAGCGCCGCCTCGTGGCCGCCGCCCCACATCTCGGGCGTATGGAAGGCCGAGAGTCCCTCCACGAAACGGACGCGCGGGTTGCGCGGTCCCAGCGCCCTCGCGTTCCCCATTTCGATTCCCGACTGCATTCCCAACGTCATCGCCTGGGACGGGTCGACGATCTGCAGGCCCAGCACGGACGACAGCAGCGCGTGCGACTCGGCGATGGGCTCGATCTCGATCGACCGCTCGAGGAACGACTGCGCCTCGGCGAGCATCGCCATCGCCCCGTCCGCGTCCGTCTCTATCGTCGCGCCCGCGAGGCGGTAGAGGGCGTAGCCCAGGTAGTGATTCACGAGCGCGTCGTCGGGGAGGGCGGTCGCGGCGCGGCGGGCCAGGGTGACCATCTGCCTCGTGGCCTCGTCGTCGCCGGTGATCTGTGCCTCGTCGAGTCCCGTGCGCAGGCGTTCCGCGATGGCAACGGGATCCAGGTCCTGGGCAGTGAGAGTGGACGGGGCTGCGATGAGGGTGGTGGCCAGTACGGCGGAGGCCGCCGCGAGTCTCTGAAGAAAGGACATCGTGTTGCTCCGGTTTCGAGTTCAGAAGGGCAGGTTGGTCGTCACCCCGAAGTAGATGGTGCGGGGGAACGGGGTCTTGAGGGGGATGCGCTCGGAGTAGTCGGCGCTGTAACGGTAGTCCCGTACGTTCGACCGGTCGAGCGAATTCATGATCGAGACGAAAAAGACGGTCAGGTTGTCGGCCCAGAGGCTCCGCAGCACGGTGGCGGACAGGTCGAGCCGAGTGTAGGTCGGCAGCCGCTCCGACATGGGTGCCGCGTATACGGGTTGCCACAGGTCGCGGTCCGGGTCGAAGGCCGCGCCGTGGACGGGGGTGAAAGGGGCGCCGGTTGCGGTGCGGAAGGCGACGCCGGTCTCCAGCCAGCCCCCGAAGCCGCGGTTCAGAACGACGTTGAGCGTGTGGGTGATGTCGAAGGGCGACGGCGCCAGCGCGCCGCTGTCCGGATCCGTGCGCTCGGAGCGGATGAAGCTGTAGGCCATCCGTCCGTCGAGACCCAGGAGGGCAAACTCCTCCTTGACGAAGAGGTCGATACCCGTGGCCGCGCCGGTTCCGCCTCCGCTGGCGATTCGGTCGCGGGTCTGCGCGGCGAGCGAATCGTAGCGCTTGCGGTAGGCCTCGATGCGGATGAGGCGCGCACCGTCGTCCCAGGCCGCGCCCCCGATGAGATGGCGGGCGGACATGGCCGGGAGCGCGGGGTCTCCCAGCGTGGGCTCGAAGAGCAGGGGATCGGGGACCTGGTGGAAGACGCCCCACGCGGCGGTCAGGGTGAGGTGTTCGGCCGCGCGCCAGGTGGTGGACAGCCGGGGGTCGGCGGTGACGCGTCCGGTGAAGGTGGAGCGGTCGGCGCGCAGGCCGAGCAGGAGCCGCAGTGCGTTCGAGGGCTGCAGCTCGAGTTCGCCGAAGGCTCCCAGGCGCGTGCCGGACTCGTCGCCGGAGAAGACGGTGGTGGACGCGCCGGGGGCGTTGTCGTGGGAACGCGTGGGGATCGAGCCCGTGAGGTCGGCGGTGCGGTGCTCCAGCTCGGTTCCCGCGGCGAGCGAGGCGCCGCGTCCCAGCGGCACGTCGAACTTGGCCCGCGCCTGGGTGAGCCGGTCTTCGAGCTCCAGCCGGAAGGCGCCGAAGTCCTCGTCCTTGCGCGAGCCGCTCGTCGCCAACCCCCACGACAGGCCCGGCCCGCCGAAGTCCTCGAGCCCCGCGAGGGAGAAGAGGTCGGCGCGCCCGTCGGAGCGGTAGATGCCCGAATGCCCGGGGTCGTCGATCCGGACTCCTACCTGATCGGTCTGAAAGAGTCCGAACGCCTTGAGGCTGCCACCGTCGCGGTACATCCACTGCCCGCCGCCGCTCAGGTCGCTGGAGCCGGGGACTTCGTCGAACTCGTCTTTCCTGCCCGTCATGCGCATCAGCAGCCCGGTGTCGGTGCGCGTTGCCGTCAGGCGCAGCCCCGCAGTCTCCGACAGGTTTAGATGCAGGCCCGCCGAGAGGGCCCCGATCGCCGCGGTCACTCCGAGTTCGCTCTCGGCCGGTTTGTCGACGCTCTCGAGGTCCGCGATTGCGGAAAGCGCATCCCCGTACTCGGCGCCGAATCCGCCCGCCGAAAACTGGATGCCGCGAAGCTGGAAGGGGTCGAAGCGGCCGAACGAGATGGTGCGGTCGGTGTCGAGGCGAAAGGGCGAGAGAACCGTCGCGCCGTCGAGCAGCACCCGCGTCTCGGAGAGGTCGCCGCCGCGCACGAACAGCCCCGCCCCTTCGCCCACGCTCTGCAGTCCCGGGAAGGTCTGGATCGCGCGGAACGGATCGGCCGCGGCGCCCGGGGTGTAGACGACTTCCAGTTCATCGAGGGCGACGTCGGGCAGGTTGCCGAGCCGGTACGTGCCGGCCTCGACGGTGATGGCTTCCAGGGTGACGGGGGCCGGCTGCATTGCGATGGAGACGGGGCTGGTGAGGGGCAGGGCGACGGTGCGGCGGACTTCGAGGTAGCCGGTGTGCTGGACCACCAGTGTCGCAGGGCCGCGTGCCCTGGTAGGGAAACGGAACACGCCCGCCGAGTCCGTGGGGGCGCCCTCGAGGGTCTCCAGGAGGAAGGCGTCCGCTCCGGGGAGTGGGCGGCCTGCGAGGTCCCGGACACTTCCGGTGACGGAAGAGGTCTCCTGCCCAGCGAGACCTGGGGGCGCGACGGCAGACACGAACCATGTGGCGCACGTGATCGCAACGCACACGCCCGCGCGTCGGCGCAACCCCGTCCCCACCCCAATCCACCACCTCACCCCGCCGCCTTTCCCTCGAGATCTTCCGGTTCGGCATTCAGCAACCGTTCCAGGTTGTCCACATACCCCTGGAACGCCTGCCGCCCGGTGTCGGTAATCCGGTACCGCGTGTGCGGCTTCCGGTCCACGAAGTGCTTGGTCACCTGCACATAGCCGCCGTCCTCGAGCTTGCGCAGATGGGCGCCGAGGTTGCCGTCGGTGGCCTTGACCTGCTCGCGCAGGTAGGTGAATTCGGCATCGTCGACGCTCACGAGAATGGCCAGCACCGAGAGCCGGATGCGCGAGTGGACGAGTGGGTCGAACTGGCGGTAGTCGTAGGTCTTCATGCGACGAGGTGGAGCCGGAAGGACGTGCCCCGGCGGGCCCGAAGCGCCACCCCGGGCACCACCATGAACAGGACCAGCCCACAGGCGATCACCAGGTTCGAAACCGGAGAAGGCCAAACCAGCAGCACGCCTCCGAGGATCCACCACGCGGCCGCGAGCACCCAGTAGCTCGCGTGGTTGGGGAGCACCGCCGAAGCAAAGAACGCGGCCCCGATGACGACGGCCTCGACCCCCGGTGCGACCTGGTGCGGCAGTGAGTCGAACCCCTGGCCGAGGAACCCGACCAGTGACAGCGAGAGCCCGCACCCGAGCCAGATCGAGGCCAGAATCCGGTTCACCAGCGAGTTGACCGGAGCCCGCTTCCGGTTGCGGTTTCCCAGCAGAGCCGAGCCGGCGAAGCCGATTCCGACCGTCACGGCCCAGATGACGGTGATCGAGACGGCCATCTCGCCCTGGCGGACCAGGTACGTGAGCGTTTGCGCGGTCGCCAGCAGGGAGCCCCAGAGGATGAGGTGCCCGCTGCCGTCCGACGCGGTTTCCCGTGCACCCTCCATGACGCGGCGGATGAAGGCGAGGTCGTCCTCCGGGCGGGGGGTGGGGGTGGGGTCGGGCATGGCGTGTCCCTTGTTGCCGGGTTCGTGTAGTGCGATTGCAGAGTACTCTATAATTCAGAGTAGCGACCAGCAACACCAATATCAAGGCTTGGTCAACGGGGACGATTTTGTCGGCCACTATTGCCATTCAGTGGCGGACAAGCCCGCCGCCTTGACCGTTGTCGGCCACTATGGCCCCGAAGTGGCGAACAAACCCGGCGAATCCCCCGTTGTCGGCCACTCTCGCCCCGAAGTGGCGGACAAACGGCTGCTCTCAGCCCGGCTCCATCGTCCGTGCCACCCGAAAGCCGCGACCCCCCCCGGCCCGTGGATGGTCGCTTCGGTCTCCAAACCCCATGTTCCCACCGCTACGGTGCGCCGCGCGCACGGTCCAGGTGAAGTAGGGCCAACCGCCCCCACGCCAGGTGGCTCGCCTGCACTCCCCGTCGGGCCAGCCCGCCGGCGCCTCCAGACGCGGCGATCCGTCACCCGGATGACCCCTGTAGCTCTCGTGCCAACAGTCGGCGACCACCTCGGACACGTTCGAGAGCATGTCGTGCAGACCCCACGGGTTCGGTGGAAACGAGCCTACCGGCGCAGTCGAGCGATCGTCCCAGCGGCTGCCGCATCCATTGCAGACCGCCCTGCCGGTGCCGAGTTCATCGCCCCACCAGCGTGCGGTGGTCGTGCCGGCCCGGGCGGCGTATTCCCACTCGGCGCTGGAGGGCAGCCGGTACGGTTGCCCGGTTGCATTGCCGAGCCAGGCCAGGTATTCCTCCGCGTCCAGACGGGAAACGTGAATGACGGGCCGGTCACCCCGTCCGAATCCCCGGTCGGTGGGCCTGTAGCTGCAGCCGCCTTCGTCGACGCAATGGTCCCATTCGTCGAAGGTGACTTCGTACTTCCCCAGCGCGAGCGGGTAGGCGATCTCGACCTCGACCTGCGGTCTCTCGATGTCCCGCGTGCGCTGCGGCCGGTTCGGATCCCTGTCATGCCCCGTTCGCTGCTCTTCCCCCTCGGCCCTTCCCATCAGGTAGCGTCCGCGGGGAAGCTCGACCATGAGTGGACAGGCCGGGCAATCCCGGAACTCGCGGAGGCCGGCCGGGTTCGGAGCGGGCTCCCGGGCGACGTCGAGGTCCTCCGTCGGGTCTTCCGTCGCTTCTTCTTCCCCTCGCGGCCGCGAAGCTTCCCGCCCGGCAACGACCCGGTCTCGACCCGTGGCCGACAACCCGTCCCCCACAACGTCATGGATCGACGCCAGCACCTGTCCCGTGGACACATCCAGGCGCACCCCGACGAACCTCGACCCGGAGAGGAACGCGACCGGAAGCACGTCCGTGGTCAGAGTCCCCAGGTATTCGCCCTCGGCGTCAAGGATGTCGACCGCCTCGGGAGCCAGACCGCTGCCCCTGCGGGCCGCCCACAACCTGCCCCCGGGATCCACCGCCAGCCCCACCACCGGTGCCAGTTCCTCCTCGTGACCCACCGCGTCGACCAGTTCCTCGGCCGAGATGCCGCACTGCCGCATGAACGCTCCATACGGCCCGGAACCCACCCCGGCCGCCATCACGGCCATTTCATGCGAAACCGCGAGCGGCCCGATCGGGCGCCGAAAACTGCCCGTCGGCGCACCATCCGACCAGATGTCGATGCGGTAGCCCGGACCGTTCAGGTAGTAGAAGGTGTCCCCCGCGCGCGCCCACACCACGCCCGGCGCGAAGACCCTGCGCGCGGGCATCGTCGCGCACGGCAAATCCATCATGACCATCTCGTACGCGACTTCGTGGATGACGTGGCTTGCGTCGCCCTTTCGCACTTCCAACCGCTGCCCGAACCCCATCCCTGCGCTCCGCGAGGAGGTAACGGAAGCGAAGTAGCCGGGGCCGATGGCGAACCCGGGTCCCCAGTAGTCCGTCGGCGCGCGCTCCTCGCCCAGAAATTCACCGCCGGCCGACCACCGGCTCAGGACGGCGCGCCGGGAGTCCAGCACCACCAGCACTTCGGCCGGACCGGGTAGTCCGTGACAGGACTCACTATCGCAACTCTCCACCGCGAGCGCGCCGGGAAGCTGGAATTCACCCGGACCCTCTCCGGCCCGTCCCAATTCCTTGAGGAATCTTCCCGCGGCATCGAAGACGGCGACCCGTCTGCCCGCCCCGTCCGCCACGAACACTCGTTGCGCTGCCGCGTGTGCCACGACCCCCCACGGACGCGGTGAGAGTGCGTTGTCCGGGGTTGCCAGGTCGGCCACGTGCACGATCTGTCCGTCGAAGGGGCGATCCCCCGCCTGGTTCTCGACGATGGCGATGTTGGCGGAGTCGCGCCGGATGGCGGCAGCGGGGTCAACGGCCGGGTCCTCGCCGCAGGACAGTGCCGTGACCAGCGCGGGAATCAGGAGGGCCGCTTTGCCCGGCAGTCCGCGGACCCGGCCGCGCGAGCACCGAGGGCGAGGGGCCGGGCTGGGAAAGCGCTTTCCGCGGGCTGCCAGGGATCCGGGCACCCTGCCCGCGAACCGCATTCCAGGCAGCGCGCCGAACGAAACGCACGCGTGGGGGACCGCCGGCATCAGGGATTCGTTGGGTCGTCTGAAAAGGGCAATCCGCATGGCGTCGAGCTGACCGAAGGGCGGGTTATCGCACGGGGCCGCAAATGCCGCCTCCGAGAGTTATCAAGATATAATATATATCATATCTCTATATATCAAGAGTGTTCCTCCTACGGAACCACCCCCCCCATCCCCGCCTCTGCCACCAGCAGCAGCAGCGCCCTCTGTATCGCGAGGTGCCCGTCCATGTTCACCCAGTACTCCCCGGGCGAATGCGCACCGAACCCGACCCCGCCCCGCCCGATCGTCACGGCCGGGATCCCCAGCGCAATCGGAATGTTCGAGTCCGTCGACGAGCGGCGCAGTTGCCCCCTCACGCCGAAGTGCGCGGTTGCCGCCATGGCGCGCTGCACGAGTGGCGCATTCGGGTCGCCCTCACCCGAGGGCCGGTCCCCGATCTTGAGCATCTCGACCGTCAGGGCGGGACCGGCGCGGCGAAGATTGTTCTCCTCCTCCAGCGCCCGGTCCATGGCCGCGAGAAACACCTCCTCGATCCGGGCCAGGCTCTCGGGGCTCACCGA
>LXNI01001236.1_pt1 | contig 23372 bp, 21 predicted proteins | sample 809091 | NCBI WGS metagenome assembly LXNI01 (sample SAMN04870527, study PRJNA318959) | sponge metagenome | biome: 01000161; feature: marine sponge reef; material: water | host: Sarcotragus foetidus | place: Greece: Milos, Mediterranean Sea | collected 2013-05-29 | depth 5-7 m | reverse complement strand
TGCCGAGAGAATCGCCGCGACCGGCATCATCGTGATTACGCGGAGCGGATGGACCGCGGACATATTGACGAATTGTGCGCCGCCCACGGTTCCAATCTTTGCATTTAGCAACGAGAGTCATACTCGGCGCCGTTTAGCACTCAATCGTGGCGTCTATGCGTATCGAATTGACTTCAGTAGCAATCCCGAGAAAACCATTCAACGTTGCATCAAAGCGCTTTTAAGACGCGAGCAATTGCCTGTGGATTCCCCAATGGTGGTCGTAAGTGACGCCGTTGGATTAGGTGGTAAGGCTTCGATCCAGATTCGACAGTTGCGGTTACCGACTCCAACTTAGAACGCGCTGTAGATCATCCTTGCAGCTACGAAGTACATCAAGAGACCAAATGCGCGGCGGAGGATTTGGCCGTGTACCCGGTGTGCAACGTGGACGCCAAGCGGGGCACATATGGCGCATGCAAACGCCAGTGGTATCAGTGCAGGAAGATAGACGTAGCCAACCGCATTTGGAATATCAACTCGTAGGCCATTCAGGACGTAGCCAGCGGTACCTGCGACCGAAATGGCAATTCCAAGGGTGCTCGCGGCCGCTGTTGCAGTAACGAGCTTGGTGTTGAAGAATAGGAGCGTCGGGACAACCACGTTGCCGCCGCCGATACCGGCCAGACCGCAGATGATCCCACCAACGGAGGCTAACGTACCTGTTACGCCTCGTCCAGGTGGTCCTTTTCGTATACCCGGTGACCAGTTCGTGATCATGATGGTGGCGATGCAGGCGATGAAGAAGCCGATGAATAACTTGGTCGCAAACGCTGGCAGCTGAGTCGCTAATACGGTTGCGAGCAACACCCCAAGAATCAAATAAACGATCCAGTTTTTTACGATTTCCCAGTCCACAGCATTACGACGAAACTGTGCAATCGAAGAAGACAGCGTCGTGAAAACAATCGACGCCATAGAAGTTCCGAGCGTGACCAGTACCACCGTGTTGGAGGGGTACTGTGGTGCGTCAAACGTGCCGGCCGTGTCAAATAACAATATGAGGGCAGGAACGACAATTACGCCGCCACCGAGACCAAATAATCCGCCGAGGAAGCCCGCGATCGACCCAATACATAGGCAGATCAAAACCAATAGGACGGGATCCACGACGACTCTTAGACAAATGAGAACGCGAAGTGTAAGGAGCGGTAATGCGTCACTTTACTTCGGTCTGTGCGCGATCGTGTTTAGCTTGTCGTTTAGCAGTAATACTTGGTCACAAGACGTTGAGGGAGAACCGACTGAAGCCGAAGAGGTGTATGAAGGGTCGTACGTAAACGGTATTCGCGAGGGATATGGCAAACTCACGTACGTAGACGGTTCCGTGTACGAAGGCGAATTCGCCAACGATCTTCCCTCAGGAAACGATGAAACGATGCTGTTCGCTGATGGTCGACGTTATCAGGGCACGTTCATCGAAGGTCAGATGCAGGGGTACGGTACGTTGGAATGGCCGAACGGTGATGTTTATGTCGGTACGTTCAATGCGAATGCGATCACTGGAACTGGGACGTTTTTCTGGCAAAACGGCAATGTCTCTTACAAAGGAACCATCGAAGACGGCAAGCTACACGGACTAGGCGTCATGTTGTGGCCGGATGGTCGTCGCTACGATGGCGCTTTCCGCCAAAACGAGCGGCACGGCTTCGGGATATATCGAAACGCGGATGGATCAAGCTATCGTGGATTCTTCGAGTCGAATCAACGTCATGGCGACGGCGTATTCGAGTATGCGGAAGGGATGAGGGAGTTTCAGCAATGGAATTCCGGGGAGCTTGTAGCTCGAAAGCCGCTTGCGGAAGTGAGTCGATGTCGCTTAGAAATCGAAGGCTTACGATGGATGTTTGAAAGCGAAGAATGCATCAATGGTTTAGCCCATGGTACGGGAACGGCGGTGCGTCTCGACGGTCTGGCGTATATCAATAACGGCCGGTTTGTGGCAGGCCAAATGGTTTCGGGGATCATCAGCTCGCTCGCGGGGGAGATATCCGACTAGATGGAAATTCCGGGATACGAGCTTTCTGAACGCACAAGCATTGGGACTGACCACGAGCTATACGTAGCAACGCAAGCCGGAAGTCATCAAAAGTTTGTTGTACGGGTGCAGCAATTTGACGGTGATGTTGAAGCTCAGCGTCAATATCTTGAATCCCTCGGGTCAAGGCAAGGGTTAAGGCATCGAAATCTCTGTGAGATCGTGAGCGTCGGTGAGCTTGATTCAAGTGTTTACGTTGTCACTCCGTTCTACTCCGGCGGTAGCCTTAGCGAAACCTTGGCATCAGGCTTGTCAATGCCAAGACTCGTGAGGATTGCAACTGGAATCTGTGATGCACTAGCGGTGCTCCACGCGCACGATTACGTTCATGGCGACATCAAACCTTCGAATGTGGTGTTCGATGAATTAGGCGCGCCGGTGTTGATCGATGACTCGTACTTTGAGCCACAACATTTGGCGCGTCAATTCACGCTTGGTTATGGTGCGCCTGAAGTCGCTCAGGGAAAGGCTCCAACTGCGGTATGTGACGTATATAGCCTCGGGATGTTGCTGTTGCGAGTTTTAAACGGCGATTTGCCTTGGCATGCGGCTGATAGCGACGAACCGCGTACCCAGAGCGCAACCGACACGTTACCGCCGTTTGGCCCGGAACATGCTGAATTTGAGGACTTGATCAAAGGTATGCTCGCTTTTGATCCTGAAACGCGGACTGCAAATGTCGCTCTAGTGAAAACTGCGCTGGCAGCGATCACCGCGACTGGTGATTTGAACACCGTCGCTGTGAAGTCAGACTTGATCTCAACGGCTGAGATAGCCGAGGTACTGCCTCCATCCCCGGACAACCAGGGCTTACCGAGTGATCGAGCGTGGGCACAACGCAGGGCTTCGACTATTCATTGGCTCATGGTGAACTCGGTTTGGTTGGTTGGACTTTGGAGCTTCTTGGTTGGGCTGTACGAGATCCCGGCGACGAAACGTATGCTCGCGGATTTCGGGATTTTGGAGAATGCAGCACTCGTGGAAGCTCGGCTTAACGCCGAAGCACTCGGTGCAGATCCAAATCAGAACCTCCAGTCGATTGTTGCTGCGTACGAGGCAGTGTTGGAGATCGAGCCAGAAGACGTCGATGCGATAGAAGCCATTAGTAGTGTTCGATCTCGTTGGGAAAACGATTTTGCTGCAGCTTTGACCCAAAACGACCTGAATGTTGCCCAGAATCGCTTGGACGACTTACTCGCAATATTTCCCGATGACAGTCAGTTGCAGTCGATGTTTGATGAGTTACAGACTCGGCGCCACGCACTGCGAATTCAATCGGACACACTTGCATTGATTCGTGTTACGGCGCAGGAACCGGAAGCGTCTGCAGATATGGCATTACGGGCTTTTCGGGAGGTAATTCGACTATATCCGGCAAGTGTCGAAGCTGCGGGAGAACTCGACAAGCTCGCGGAGCACTTTTCGGCTGATGCGTTGCGTGAAATCGAACTTGGCAATATCCAGGCTGCGATGGATTCGTTGAGTAAAGCGAGCCTTGCGAACGAGAATTACGGCGAGTTAGCGACAGTTCGAGAGCGGATTCAACGCGCAACGACCCTTCGAGCAGAGATTGAAGCTCGCTTGGCAGAGGCGAGTGATCTACGGGGTGCTGGCAGGCTCATAGATCCGCCAGAGAGGAATGCTGCCATGCTGTTCCATAGCGTACTGACAACCGATCCTGACAATGAAGTCGCGCTGCGGGGTCTAAGGGATGTAAGTAACTTGGTGGTGGCTCAGTTCGACGAGCACTTACGATCCCGAGATTTCGGTGAAAACCGTCACATCATTGAACGCGCGAAGAGCGTCGGGCTCTATCCAGCATCGATCATGCACATGGAATCCTCCATGGCAGATGAGCTTAACAACATCTCTCAAGCGGCAGATTTCGTCGTCGCCGCTGAGCGATTTATCGCTGATGGGTATATCACTGAACCATCGGACGACAATGCCGTAATTGCCTTACGTGAGGCGCGCAGACTGGATGCGACGAATGGCCGTATCGAAGAGCTATTCGCACTGTGTGTGACCCGTTTAACAGACGTGGCGTCTGATGCAAGAGCCTTTGGCTTGGAAGCTGTGGCGACCACCTATTCGACACTTGCGTCACAAGTCGCTCTCGACGCGTCACGTTAGCACGCGCCTATAAAATCGCAATTCGACCGCAAAATTCGGACCGCATATGGCAACCACTATCCCGTTTGTACGGGACATTGAATTCGAGTACGGTAGTTGTGCTCAACTGAGTCCGTCAATTCGCCGCGTCGTTGCCAAGAATCCGAGCGCGTTTACTTTCACAGGTACGGGAACATACATCATTGGTCACGACCGTGTCGCCGTGATTGACCCGGGACCTCGCGATCCTCAGCATGTCGAAGCGATTCTTGCCGCAACCGAAGGCGAGGAAATTACCACGGTTCTGATTACCCACACTCACAACGACCATTCGCCCGCGACTGAGTTGCTTTTAAAGCACTGTGATGCGCGCACGTATGGATTTGGACCGCATGGAGCCGGAAAAAACACCGACGACGAGGTGGTAGTTGAAGAGGGCGGCGATATGGCGTTTCAGCCTGACGAATTCGTCCGCCATGGCGATCGCGTAAGCGATGGCGATTGGGAAGTCGAGTGTGTCTATACACCGGGTCACACGTCAAATCACATCTGCTATCGGTTGGCAAGCGAAGGAGTGCTGTTTACGGGAGATCACGTAATGGGATGGTCGACGAGCGTAATTTCGCCTCCAGACGGCGACATGACTAGCTACATGCGGAGCCTCAATCTGTTGCTCGAACATCCTGATCAGACGTATTGGCCCACACACGGTCCCGCGATCACGAAACCCCGAACTCACGTCGAGGCATTCGTAGCCCATCGCCTGGACCGCGAAGCGCAAATCATTCTGCATCTGAAGGAACGTCGACATCTCATCGCTGATATGGTCCCGATCATGTACAAGGATGTCGACCAGCGCCTGCACCCGGCGGCTGCACGCAGCGTTTATGCTGCGGCACTGCACATGTTGGAGAAAGATCTGATTCGATGCGATGGCGAACCTTCGCTAGATGCTTCGTTCTATCTTCGTTAACTGAGTGAGCTAAGCCGCGTTTGCGAGAGAAGCGCGGTATCTTGGCAGCTGCACCGTAATCAATACCCCAGATTTATCTTTGAGATTGAATGCGCGGACTCTGCCACCGTGATACTCGGCGATCACGCGCACGATATACAGACCGAGACCGAAATGAGATGTCGACTTGCTGCTACGCCGACTAACCAATCGTTCGAATATGAGATGCGCGGATTCGCCGAGCGTAGGACCGCGATTTCCCACCGTGATGCGTATTAAGTTCTCGAATAACTCTAGCTGAATCTTGATCTGGCTGTTCGGTCGATGAAAATCAATGGCGTTGTCGACGATTTTGTCCATCATCTGTTCAATGTGGATGTCTGATCCGGATACGATCGCGGGTTGGTTAACACCGGCGAATACGAACAGCGGCGCATCACGACCGCGATTTAGATTGTCGACATAGCTCTTGAGTAACGCTTGGATATCGAACGATTCACGTTCCTCAGTTTGCAGTGCATCTTCTAGGTTAGATGCGTCGGCTAAGTTCTGTACGATCGCGCCGATTCGTTGCACTCCTCGTTGCGCGCTGGCGATACACTCGTCACGTTCCGCCTTGGTCTCTGCTTCGCCTAAGTTCTCCAGTGATGTACTAAGCGTGTTGAGCGGGTTATTGATTTCATGTCGCAAAGTACGTGGCATGCGTTCCACAAAAATGCTATGTTCCTTCAGTCGTGTCAACATGCTGTCGATGGATCGAGCCAGATCACCTATTTCGTCTCCTGACAGGACCTCTGATTCGAGAGATGTACGTGTTAAACGCCCATACTCATCGATCGCACCAGCAGCTTCACGGCGCAGTCGCCTGATGCGATAGGCGAGACGGGCTGAGTAACCGACAGTGACGATCAGTATGAACAAAAGCATGACACCCGATACAAACGCGATTTGACGTAAGGCAGATTGCTGGAAAGAGAGAATCTGATTGATGTCTGACTCAATCGTGACCGCACCGAGGACTTCGCTTTGAGATCGGATCGGATACGCTGCCATGATGGTCGGTGTGCCTTTATCCGAAAGATGACGAATCGCTGTCGGGTTACCGACCAATGCGGCTTCGATTGCGCGACTGAGTCGTTCCTGTGAATCTTCGACGGATAGTTCGGTCCAGGTTTCGCCTAGCGTCAACAGATGGACCAAGGGGCGAATGAACTGGAAACCACTTAGTAGTCCTGTGGAGTCCGCGGAATCGCCAATCGCCAACGACGTGTCCGGGTCGCTCTCGCCGCGAATTCGTTGTTGCTGGTCATAAACGACAACTTTGGTGTCGACATACTCGAGGCCTGCGATGAGGTCCATTGCCTCAACTGAGCGCAAAACCACCAGATTGAGATTCATTTCCGGCGATGATGCCGTCGTTTTAGTAACCGCACGTTGTTGACGTGAATCCACGTCGTCGACGTCGACGAACGAAATGCTGAAATCGCGTCCGTGCGCCATTTTCGCAATGGGCATACGAAATTCGATTTGATAGCCTTCGTTACCTCGCGACAGATATCCGATTACGTCGTTAATTGGCGTCCAATCAAGGGGTGTGCGCCAATCACTCGCCATCAGATACCCGATCCCGAATCCCGGGGTGGAGAAGGTCAGCGCAACACGGGCTCGTTGTCCAGTATTGTCCGTAAATCCGAAACGAATATGGTCGGCAGTGTTGAGGCTCAGATCGGCCAAATTTCGATAGACGGCGATATCGTCCTTGATGTTTAGAAAGCCGTATAGCTCATTAACTTGCTCGCCAAGTGTCAATTCAAAAGAAGCATCTAATTCATTTTGAAAGCTGAATCGTCGGCTGCTTCTGAGTGCAGCTTCGTCCCAATCAGTAACCGAACCATCTATTCGAATTGATTCGTACAGAGGTACGGCGTAGAGCGACTCATACTCGTCCAGTCTTACGGGTAGCTCATCGAATAAGTCGTCCCGTTCATTAAATAGAGCGGCAACGCCTCGCGCGATTAGCAATTGCGCGTTCTGCTGCCCCTGTATTAGGAGTCGCTCCATTTCGACCAACTGCACGTATGAAAGCCAAGGAACAACGAGTAATACAAGCCCGATGAGGAGGAGCTTGCTTACCAGACGAGGTCCGCGTATTTGACCTGTTAGCGCCATGGAAGGGCTCGGTTGCTAGCTGCTTGACCAGCGATAGCCAAGCCCGTACTCGCTCTTGATAGCGGCGAATTTCGGGTCAACACTCTCGAATTTCTTGCGGATGTTCCGCATGTGGGTGTTAATCGTGTTCGTGGTCACGACGTTGTGCATGGTCGCTTCTTTGAGATTTTCGTAGCTGACTGCCGATCCAGGCGTTGCGACTAGCCGTGCGAGCATACGAAATTCGGTACCGGAGAGGTTTATTTGCTCGTCATCCCAAGAGATCAGTAGGCTCTCGTTATCGATCGTGAGTTTGCCGATAGTTTTGGATTGGGAAAGGTCAGGCTCTGGTTCGAGTCGCGCTTCGTGGATACGAATAAGTGATGAGATCCGTGCAACAAGGTAGTCCAACGAAATCGGTTTGGGTAAGTAGTCCCAGGCGCCGAGCCGCAGTCCATTAATCTTGTCGTTTTCGTTAATACGTTCCGTAAGAAAGATGATTGGCAGTTTCGGGAATCTGGTTAACAGATCAGCGCACAGATCGAATCCGCCATCTTCGTCGTCGCCGAGAATGATGTCGAGCACGGCGAGGTCTGGTTTTGTGGATTCAAGACCTTCTAACGCGGAGCGGCGATCGGTAAACTCGATTACGTCGTAACCCTTCTTCTCGATCGCGTTGCGATAGTTCTTGCGTTGGTCGATCTCGTCTTCGACGATTGCGATGGTATGAGGCATAAGGTGTAGTCGTTATTACCTACGGCGGATTAGACCCGCGCAAGCGTAGCAAAATTCCATGTATAGTAGTACTAAAAGTGTGGCGAAGTGTGACATCGCAATGCGAATTACACCGAAAAAGTGATGAATCAGTCGTTATCGCGTCTTGTGGCGGTGGTAGGACCTGAGTCAACGGGTAAGACGACACTAGCGATGGAAATCGCACGGCGCCACCGTGGGGCTTGGTTACCGGAGTATGCGCGAGAGTTTCTCACGGATACGCAATACACTCAAGAGGAAGTACATATTGTCGCGCGCGAGCAACTGAACCGGGAACGGGATTTCGTGCGTGCCAATCCTCAATTCGGTGTTCTCGACACGGACGGCGTGGTTTTACGAATATGGTTTAACGAGCGATTTGGTCATGTCCCAGCGTACATTGAGCGTCACCTCGAGCTCCAAGCCGCACGAACTTACCTGCTCACTTACCCGGATTTGCCTTGGGTGATTGATCCTCAGCGAGAGTCGAAGTCCGAACTAATGCGTTTGTTCGAGATCTACGAGCGTCTGCTTACTGATCTGGGTGTTGATTACGCGGTCGTAAGAGGCCACGGTGAAGCACGGACAGTCTGTGCGGTCGATGCCCTTAAATTGTTGGATGGGCATTGATCGGACACGACGCACACCAGTCGAGCTCACGATAGCTCGGTCGAAAGACGTTGAATCTCAGTTGCCGTATCGTGTTTTTGCTTAACGATGCCTTCATGTTCCGCACCATGTCGTAGTCGATCTAAAGCCCATGCGTGTTCTCGGACTTGATAGAGTATTCGTGTTTTGAGAACGTGTTCAGGATCAGCGTTTGGGTCGTACGCTTGGATGCACGTGTGGAAATCCTCGTCAGCAAACTCGAGCCCGTAACATAGGCCGACGACATCAAAAATAGGATCGTTGTCGCCTGCCGATTCCCAATCAAGCGTACAGAAGCCTGTCGCAGTCTTAATGACATTCCAGTCATTGAGCTCGTTGTGACAGCCGCAGATGCGCTGTGGCTCCCACTGCAAACTGCGATAGATCGATTCGAGTGTCTCAGGTAGTCTGAGACCTTCAAGAAATCTCTCGATGGCTGGTTCGGCTCGATAGGTTTGAATACCTTTCGGAATCTCGGCATGCAGGTCGTGCATGAAAGCTGCTGCTATCTGTGGTGTGATCGGTGAGTTCACGAGCAGTTCGCCTTCGACGAATACTGTCACCATATCGCCGGAAGTACGGTCGTACGCAAGTACTGGCGGCGAGAGGGCATTCTCAAGATACATAAATTCGAGGTCGGGTGCAGCCGACAACGGGTTCTTGAGACGCATGACCGCCTCGATCCCGTCGATACGCAGTAGGAAATTGCGGTTACTCCACCCACCTTCGAAATACTTGAGCAATTCGATGTGTTGAGCGTTTGGCAGAAGTACTCTCGCACGAGAAACTATGTCTGACGCGTCCTGCATATACAAGAAGTATCGGTTCGGTGAGTTCACAACTCATAATACTTGGCGGATGGAAGTCACCTTTACACGATTTGTGCGCGCACTTCGGAAAGCGAATATCCGCGTCTCGCCGGCGGAAACACTTGACGCGTTTGCGGTAGTGAGTCGCGTTGGAATATCGGACCGCGTATTTCTCAAGAATGCGCTGGGTCTGGCGTTGGCAAAGACGTTGCAAGAGAAACTGGCATTTGAGGATACGTTTGACCGATTCTTCGAGCAACTAGGATTTCGAGAACCACCAAAACGCGCTATGCTCAAATCGTTTAACACGCATAGCCTAGATCTAGAGACACAGAAACGCCTAGGTCAACCGTTAGCGGACGGCATTCGTCAGATGCTCGATGGGAATCGTGAGCTTCTAACAGAGATGATGCAGCATGCCGCTACACAACTGCATGTAGAGGCGATCGGATCATTGCGAGAAAAGCGCATCTTTGAGTTGCAGATAGCAAATTCGATGGGCTTGCCGCGACTTGACGCATATCTAAATGACGATCCAGACGCTGATGCGGCTTCACTGTTGCGTTACGTCAGGCAATATGTTTACAAGGAAGTGAAGGATTACGTTGACGGTCAATATCGGCTTCACGTGGATCCGACTTCCAAACGCACCATACTGGAAGCCGCGCTTTCGAGTCATTTGAATAGTCTCTCACCCGAGTATTACGCAGAAGTCCGTCGTGTCGTAGAGCGTTTGGCCAGGCAGTTGAGTAAAGCCTATCGCCGCCGTACTAAGCGCACACAACGGGGCATGCTGGAATATAAGCGCACGATCCGTCAGAACATGGCCTACGATGGCAATGTCTATGAACTACACTGGCGAAAGGTACGAAAAGAGCCTTCAACGGTGTATGTTGTATGCGATGTCAGCAATTCTGTCGCAAGTGTGGCTCGATTCCTGCTGTTATTTCTTTATGAACTTGTCGACATTCTGCCGCGGGTCCGAGCGTTCGCATTCTCGAGTCAGCTTGGGGAGGTGACGGAGATCTTTCGTAACAAGGCGTCGGAAGCCGCGATCGAAGAAGCACTGTTTGACTGGGGGAAAGGCAACACAGACTACGGTCGTGCATTCTTTGATTTTCGGCAGCTCGTCGGGAAGGATCTAAACAAGCGCGCGACGGTTATCGTGGTAGGCGATGCGCGTTCGAATTTCTACGATCCGGGGGTTGGTGTGGTAGCAGAAATGTCGAGACGGGTCAAACAGCTGTTCTGGTTAAATCCGGAAGTACGGTCTCAATGGCGTGAAGGCGACTCAGAGATGACTCGTTTCGCGCCGTTTTGTACAGAGGTGTTCCTGTGCAACCAACTTATGCACATCGAACGCTTTGCGGATCGTTTGATGGGATCTGTCAGAGGTTAACGATCCACTATGGCTATGCCGACTTTTGGGTCCCAGAGCTGAATCCAGCGAGCCATGGTGACGGCGTTACGGTTCCAATAGACAATTTGCTTGTTTGGAAGCACATGGAGATAAGAGTATGCGACGTAACCCTGGCGCCTGGCTTCGAAAGCAGATTCGCACTCGATTTGTCAGGCACGGGTTAATCACAATGCTCTCATTCGGTTACATCAGCGGTGCTGGCATTGCGCTATGGGTTGTACCTCTACTTGGAGGAAAACCTTGGATAGTGATATTGTTGGGTACTTTGCTAATCGGAACTATGGTAGTTGCGATGATTAGAGATAAGGACCGCAAGGACCGTGGTTGGCGCTTACAGCATATGGAGAAAGGGGCGGATGCAGAAGAAGCCATCGGGGAAATGATTGATTATGTACTGACGCGCGAAGGCTGCGCGGTGGCTCATCACGTCGAAGAGATCGCTCAATACGGTGATATTGATCATCTCGTGGCGACCCCAAAGGGTCTTTGGGTGATTGAGACGAAGTCTGATCGTATACCGCATTCTGAGTTTGCTCGTACGCTGCGCCAAATCAAGGCAAATGTTGATTCTGTTCAACGTTGGGCGCCTAGAGCGACTGTACAAGGATGCATTGTGTTCGGGGGTAGAAATAAAGTTTCAGCTAAGAAGAAGATCTATGCTGTAGAGAACGTGTCGATCAGGTGCTTCGCGAATCCAAGCGAACTCATGCTTCAATTGAGAGACGAGGCTAGATCTGATGCACGTACGTCTGATTTATCTGGTAAGGTCTGGGAGCTCGCGAACATCGAAGCAACGGCGTCGCAATAAGATCCGTAAATTAGTTTGGTGATTGTGTCGGACTCGTTGGAACCTTTGTGCGGTATTCTTAAAAGAAAAGAGCCTCACTCGAGTAATTTAGTTTTCGCATTTAGCGCGTAAATAAGCATGCAACCTAGCTAATTTACGCCGATTACCTCGCCTAACGTTGGACCGATCTCGTCGTTGACAACGAGGTCAGCGACAACGTCTAAAGGTGTAGGGTCACGATTCAAGATGGCGAGTTGTGCACCGCTTCGTTTTGCGAGCTCTGGCAGACTCGCCGCCGGATAGACCTGCAAGGAAGAACCAACCACGATGAACAGATCACAGTGTTCGCTCGCATAGACTGCGTACATCAGCACGTCTTGTGGTAATGCTTGACCGAATGAGATGGTGGCGGTTTTTATGATGCCGCCGCATATCTCACACGGTTGCACTTCGCCTTCGGACCTGAACTGCTCTTCAAGATCGTCGAGTTCATATCGCTCATCGCACGTTAAACACTTCGCAAAATTGGCGTTTCCGTGGAGTTCAAGAACTTTCTCATCTGCGATGCCTGAAGCTTGATGCAGGTTGTCGACGTTTTGCGTCACCACTACGCTCGCTTTACCAAGGTCCATCAGGTGCGCTATGGCTCGATGTCCCCGATTAGGTGTTGCGTTTTTCATGGTGTCCTGACCGTTGAATTTACGTTCCCAAGACGTCTTTCGTGTCTCGGCGGAACTCACAAATTCACTAAATTCGACAGGTTTGATTTTCGTCCATAGACCGGTTCCAGGACTACGGAAGTCAGGAATACCCGACTCTGTACTTACACCGGCTCCCGTGAAAATCACAATGTTCTCAGCAGAATCGATCATTCCTCGAAGCGCCACAAGGCGTTCAGACCTAGTCATTGCTGGTCGTCCCAGTCGTTTGGTTTGCTACGTATGCGAGCACTTTATTGGCAAGCTCAGTAGCGGTAGTGTGTGTTGAGTCGACGGTGAGGTCATAGTCGAAGCACTCGTTCATGATGTCGCGTTGCGTGTCCGCAGTGCCGGGGAACCGCCCTGGCCGCAAACCCTCTCGGCGCAGGAGTTCAGACCTATCGCAGATAACGCGAACGAGAGTCGTTCGGAGATCAGCGAACGTCTCGACCAAATCCTGAGCAGCATGCGGGTGGTTTACGTAATGGTCGACGATTACGTGGTGCCCAGTATGGGCAAATGATGCGATCGCCTGGTGCATGCCGTGCAACATCGTCAAACCGTGAGTACCAAGCTTGATGTAGGCTTTGACAACGCCTTCATCAGGCTCTGCCACCACATTCAATCCAGCACATCCTGGTGAACCCGCAGGCGAGTTTAAGCCACGAAATCGATCAGGGAGACCATCTCGAAACTGGTCGAACGCAAATAGTTGGTACGGTTCTTCAGCCGCGAATTGAATCGCCTTTGCCAGCGTAGTCTTTCCGGCACTCGACGTGCCATTTAGCACGATCACGTTCGCGCTCACACGACTTCCTTAAGCCACGTAGGGCTGTCGCTCCATTCATCGACGTAGCGCGTTCGGAAATCGGTCGGATCGTGACCCTGTGTCCCGAGATGCTCTAAATTGATGGTTGCGAGAACACACCCAGCGCGCACTGCATCATGCCACGATGCTTTCAAGAGGTGCGCGTGTACCAAACCGGCGCGAAAAGCGTCGCCGCAACCAGTTGGATCGATGCGCTGATGGGGTCGTGCTGCGCGTTCATGGTGCCAAGAGTCGTTTAACTTGAACCTCACACCATCTGATCCTTGTGTCACAATCGTGAGATCCAGTCGTTCGTCCAGATTCTTGACATACGTCTCGAAAATTTCGTGTTCGAAGCGATTAAAACATATCGTTGATGATGCTTCGACGAGCGCCTCACAATCTTCAGGCTTAAAAGCAGTCGTGCATTGACCAGGATCGCAAAGGAACGACAAATGTCGTTCCCGACATATTTCGGCGGCCGGAATCATGTATTCGGGTTCATCCGGTGCGATCACGACAAACTCGATCCGCTCCGAAACTGAATCGATTAACGCTTCGAGGTCCTCTCGAAAACTCTCTTTAGGTTCGCCGGGATAGAACGCAGTGAATTGATTCTCCTCGGGATCGGTAAGGATCAGAGCGTGTGCGCTAAGCGAACCTCCGCTCGACTTAATAAGACCGCGTTGATCAATTCCGACTTCGTCGAGATGACGCGCGTAGTCAGAATCAATTTCGCCGCCGACCTCAGCAAATGGGATTGCGTGATGACCTAGGCGGTGTAACGACACTGCGATGTTCATTGCACAGCCACCGAATCCCTTACGCATTCCGTTTAGCTGAATTGATAGGTTCAACGCCGATGGTGTGGGTAGCGTTGAGAACGCTTGAGGATACGACCCTACGAAATCCATGGCGTAGGTACCGACAACAAGGATGGTAGACATGTCGAACCTTACTAGACCGTTAGTATTGTGCCACGCACACGATTGAGACTTCTCCATTGTCTGGAATACAAGGCATCCTTGGTATCGCGGTCATCTTGCTGATCGCCTGGGGATTTAGTGAAAACAAGGGAGAGGTGCGCTGGAAAACCGTCGCACTGACCCTTGCGGCGCAAATTGTGCTTGCGTTGATTCTGATCAAGGTGCCGTTTATCTACGAAGTACTTCAGGCTCTCACGTCGGTTTTCGCCGGGATTCAATCTGCGACGATGGAAGGGACTCGTTTCGTTTTCGGATTCCTAGGTTCTGACGCAAACGTTTTCCCGGGGGATTTCCCGTTCGTATTGAAGGACGGTTCCTACGTTCCGATGTTCGCATTCGTGATTCTTCCTCAGATTCTCGTGTTCAGTATTCTGGTTGCAGTGTTTTGGCACTGGGGCATCCTGCCGCGCGTCATTAAAGGCATTGCGTGGGTCATGCAACGAAGTCTGCACATTGGTGGTGCGGTCGGGCTTGCGGCTGCCGCGAGTCTGTTTGTTGGAATGGTCGAGTCTCCGCTCGTTATCAGAGCGTACCTCAAATCACTTTCACGTTCCGAGTTCTTTATGGTGATCACTTGCGGCATGGCGACGGTCGCGGGCTCCATCATGGGTTTGTACGCCGCGATTCTCGGTGATGTGCTTGGCGATGCGATTGGCCACATCATCACTGCGTCGATGATCAACATCTTCGGTGCGATCTTGATCGCTCGCATCATGATTCCGGGCGACAAGATCACCGGTGTCGACGAGATGAGCGAAGATGGCCTGAGCTACGACAGCACGTTAGATGCGATCACTACCGGCACGACGTTCGGGGTTCGATTAGTTGTCAACGTAGGCGCAATGTTGATTGCACTCATTGCATTGGTGGCGTTGGTAAATCTGTTCCTTGGCTGGAGCGATACGTCGATACGCGAGCTGTTTGGGTGGACCGCTGCGGATGGATACGAGCCATTAACGCTTGCGACGATTCTCGGCTGGGTGTTCGCGCCCTTGGCATGGGTAATGGGAGTTGAGTGGCAAGATGCTGCGGCGGCAGGGAGTTTATTAGGCTCTAAGTTTGTACTGAACGAGCTAGTCGCCTATTTTGAATTAGGTGCAATAGGACCCAGCCTTCAGTCACATACGAACTTGATCATGACGTACGCGCTCTGCGGATTCACCAATCTAAGCAGTGTTGGCATATTGATTGGTGGAGTCTCGACGATCGTGCCAGAACGTCGTGATGAGTTACTTCAACTAGGTCCCAGAACGCTGATATCAGGAACGCTGGTAGCGTGCTTGACGGGTACGATCGCGGGTCTGCTACACCTCTTTTAGATTATTGCTGAGAAGTGCGCGTGCGGTTCGGTGGTTAACCTGGTCCTGACGCAAAAGTTGGATTAGCAACGCCCGCTAAACGCGCGGAGTCCATCACGTGCGTGATGGTATTGACCGTTGATTCTTCGTGCGGTTGAATGACAACCGGCGCCTCTGGATTTTCGGCGTGCAATCGTTCAATGTTGGCACGTACCGCCTCGAACGCCACGTCTCGCGCGCCGATGATGATCCGATCGCGACTCGTGATGCGTACTACGATACTTTTCTTGTCGGGGTCAATATTCGGTGGCTTGTCATCTTCAGGTTGATTGACATCGATGCCGATCTCTTTAACGAACGTCGCCGTGACAATAAAGAAGATAAGCATGATGAACACTACGTCCAACATGGGCGTAAGGTTGATCTTCTCGTCGCCTTCCTGTTCTTGACTGCTACGCCGTCGTCTCACGATTTACCTTTCTGGCTGAGTGGTCAATGTCACAAATGACTCGTGTGGGCTATTGTATAGAGACCGCCGGGTGAAATTAGATTGTCGAATCTACGTCTCGTCAAACGAAAGTAGTTCAACACTCACGCCATCTGGCGCTTCGACAAACGCGATCGTGGTCCGGCCTTTAGAACGCGGCTGCATGGCGATCTTTGCCCCCTTCGCTTTCAAGTCTTCTACTGCACGCACAACGTTTTCGACGCGAAGGCCAATGTGATCTAGTCCGAGGCAGCTGTGCGGACCTGAGGCTTGCTGCGTCACAGTTTCTGTGACGGTTGAAATGAGAATGGTTTGGTCTCCAAGGCGCATATTGCAGCGGGGTAGTCCGTTTGCTCCCTTCGATTCTTCAATCCGGGCATTGAACATCGTTTCGTAGTAGCGCCCTGCTCGCATTGCGTCGTGGCTCATCAGATGGATATGGTGTGGCTCGTAGTGCATGCGGGGTCTATCTCACGACGCATCCGACCGGTTGCGTATAGGTGATTACGTTAGCCGAATGGTAACCGGCTGACCGTAGGTTAGACGCCGCCATAGCCACTCCAACGGACCATATCTGAATGACTTAAGCCAAATTGGACTCACAATCAACTGCACCGCCCAGATGGCGAATACAACGTAGTAGATTTCGTGAAATCTGAGTTGTCCGAAAAGTCCAAAGCCAATAAAAATGATGTTGCAAATGATGGACTGCGCGATGTAGTTCGAGAGTGCCATCTTGCCAACCGCTGAAAGCGTGTTTCGAACTCGCGGCACCCACGCCATTTTGCAGATGAGCATGATCAAACCGATATACCCGAACGCCATCGCCATCCGACCAATGTCGTATGTGCCATAGGTGAAGGTGGTGCGATAGTCGTGTTGGATGGAGTCGTACTGCTCCCAAGCATTCACACCCAGACCAATACCAAAGCCGACAACGATCACCCAGATATACAACGATGTTGCGCGACTTGCGTCGAACCAACGTAGTTTGAATAAAGCCATCCCGAGCATCATGTACGCCAACGATTCCCAGAAGAGTGATATCAAACCGAATACGATGTAGTACGAGGTAGTGAAGACCGCATTAGGCACAAATGCGCTGAGGTATCCGGCTCTTCGTGCGGTGACCTCTGACGCTAACTCCTCTTTGGACAACGGATCAATCGGCATCGCCGCCATGATGTCGATTGCCGCCTGTTCTTCTCCGCCTAGAGTTTCGCCTCGAACGAGTTTCTCGTGTGCTACCTCCGCGATAGGACCGTAGTAGTCTTGCGCCAGAGTTCCCATGAATTTAATCAGGTCGAGCAGCACGATGACGACTAAAGCGACCGTGATCAAGCGACGAACTGACCATGCACGAGCAAAGAACAGCAACAAACCCATCACGCCATAAAAAAAGAGAATGTCGCCATTCCAGAGCAGGACGTAGCCGTTAACCAATCCAAAAACGATCAACCAGGTGGTGCGGCGATAGTAGATCCTCGACAGACTTGTGCGTCGTTCATCACTGGCGAGTCGATCGGTGAACAACAACACGCTCGCACCAAATAGCATCGTGAAGATCGCGCGTTGTGACCCCTCGACTCCGACCCAGCTCGTCCACCATGCCACGCGGTCAGCACCGAAGTACTCGCCCCAGATTGTCGGGTTGCTCGCGACGTCAAATGGAAACGCAAAAAACCAGATGTTGATTGCAAGAATGCCTAATACCGCAACTCCACGCAACACGTCGATCGAATCGATGCGCTCGCGAGGGTCAGTTGCTGGTGTTAGAAGTGGACTAGACGCTTCGGACATCGATGATACGTCGTTGGTGGACAGCGAAGCTTGCGATGCAAGCTTCATAGATTGTATGGGCGTTTAGCTAACTGTGGATTTACACCAAGTACTCACGAGGATGCTGCAGACAGCGCATCAACTCTCGTTGCTCGACGGTTGACGCATCGCGATCGTATGTCCAATTCGCTCGGGGTGGCATGGAGGCAAGCACAGACTCGACACGTCTGCCGCTTTGCAGACCGTATTTAGTACCTCGATCGTGAATGAGGTTGAACTCGGCGTATCGACTGCGCCGATGCAGCATCCAACTTTCATCTTCGTCTGAAAAAGGAATTACTTTCCGCCGTTCGAAAACCTTCGTGTACGCAGCTCGAAAACTCTCGCATACACCTATTACGAGATTGAAGCAACTTTCGAAGTCGGGTTCGTTCAGATCGTCGAAGAATAGACCGCCGATACCGCGAGCTTCCTTGCGATGGGGCAGATAGAAGTACTCGTCACACTGTCGCTTGAACTTTTCGTATTGAGCGACATCTAGGCACGCTTCACGTGAGTGTTGATGCCACGTGACGGCGTCTTCTTCATAGAAAAAGTGCGGTGTCAGGTCCATACCGCCACCAAAGTGCCAGTGGCCGTCAGCATGATCGACATGAAAAAACCGCACATTCATATGGGCAGTTGGAATGCGCGGTAAGCGCGGATGCACGATGACCGATAGGGAGGACGCCGAGAAAGGTTTCCCAGCTAGGCGTGGATTTCTTTCAGACGCCGCGGCTGGAAGTGACGTACCGCGGCTGTGCGTGAAGTTGCACGCGGCCTTTTCAATTAAGTCACCTTCGCCGCAGATTCGTGGTCTAGCGATCGATTCCGTATCGGCTGCGAGTTCGCGCTCTATCGTCTGAACGCTTGGGTCAAGGCGTTGAACAAATGATTGCCAAGTCGCATCGTGTTCGGTTTGAAGGGCATCTTGAACGGTCCCGACGAGGTCGTTTTCATGACCGGACACTGCCATTTCTATACGGCGCGTGCTGCGTGCAGGCTGGCTATTTCTTCGTTACTATAGCCGAGATCGGCCAAAATCTCATCGGTGTGCTCGCCCAATAACGGTGCACGTCTTCGAATTGAGTTGTCAATTGACGAGAAATTCATTGGCATACGAGCGACCGGAGCCATGCCTTCTACACCAGGAAACGCCATGTCAACAAGGAAGTTCATCGCGGAGACCTGTTCGTTCTCTAGTGTCTCTTGTGGTGCTAGTACTTCACCACAAGGGATTCTCGCATCCTCAAGAGTCTTTACGGCTTCTTCGTTGGTACGTTCGCGTGTCCACTTTTGCATCCGCTCGCTTATTTCGACGGCGTTCTCGCCGCGCGACTCATCCGACGCGAATTTGGGGTCATTCAGCCAGTAATCCTCACCCATAAGGTTAGCCCAGCGTTCGTAGAGGGGATTCCCGACGATCTGTACGAGAATCCAACCATCTTGGGTCTGAAATACGTCAGACGGCGCTGCCGTTTGGCCTCGATTACCTGACGCGATGCGATTGTTTTTAAGGAAATGCTGCTCGATCAAAGTTCCGTTCGTGATTGAGAGCGCAGACGCGAGCAACGCGCCTTCTACGTGTTGGCCTTCGCCTGTCTGGTTGCGGTGCAGAATCGCGGCAAGGGTAGAGAGCGCATTCAACGTGCCGGTCATGAAGTCAACGTAAGGAAAATAGTTCTTCATGGGTTCATCGGCGTAACCGGTCATGTGCATATTGCCTGACATGGCTTGCGCAACACCATCGAAGCCAACGCGCGTTGCATAGGGTCCTTTCGATCCGAATGCTGTACTTGAAGTCAAAATGATGTCGTGTTTGATTGACTGTAGACTGGCGTAATCCATGCCCATGGTCTTGAGCGTGTCAGGTGGTAGATTGGCCACGACGACATCGGCCGTCGCAACGAGCCGCTTGAGTACTTCCGCGCCTTCGGGTTTACGCGGGTTGAGAGTAAATCCGAGTTTGTTTCGGTTTAGCTGAAGAAATCCAGATCCTGGGAGACCTTCACCGATGGGTGCGGTGAATCGATCTTCACTGCCGGCAACTTTTTCGATCCGGATCACTTCCGCACCCAGATCGCCAAGTATCGCGCCGCAAAACGGACCCGCGATATAACGGCCGAAATCGAGAACACGAACTCCTTCGAGAACTGACAAGCCTTGATCCGTACGGTGATTTTGGGGCGGAGATTATCTAACTTGTAGACTTCCGCGTGCTATGAATCAAGAATGGCAGGCGTGCCTACGCGACAGTTGGGAAACGTTACATCGCGCGCTAGCGCCATTGCGTGGTGGTCGCCCAGACGATATACAGCTAGAGCTATACAAACATTCATTTAATTTCGCAAATCTGGCTACCGCAGCTCACCTGATCGAAGAATTTGGTCGACGCGATGACAGCGATACTCTGGACTTCCGATTAAGCCATGAAGTCGTCTCGAAGTGGCTCGCTGACAGCTTGCGGGAGCTAGATGAGAGCGTGCGGGTGTATTCGGTGGATACCGAAGGACTGAACGATCGGTCGCAATCGTTTATTCGTGAGATCTGCAGCCCGGATCGACTTAGCTCGTCAAACGATTTACTGGAGCAGCTGGATGGTCAAATCCCGTGGGACTCCATCGACGCTGAAAAGGACGCGATGCGAACGTCGGTTCGTAAGTTCTCGGACGACGTTGTCGCTCCGGTGGCAGAGCAGATCCATCGCAACGATCAAATGATCCCGTCTCCCATCCTAGATGGTGTAAGAGAGTTGGGATGTTTCGGTTTCAGCGTTCCCCAGGAGTATGGTGGCCTGAAACCGGGCGACGGCGAAGATACGACGGGTATGGTCGTCGTGACCGAAGAACTCTCCCGCGGCTCATTAGGCGCGGCGGGCAGCTTGATAACTCGCCCAGAGATCATCGTTCGCGCGTTACTAGAAGGAGGCACGGAGGAACAACGTCGTCGTTGGTTGCCCGGACTCGCAGCCGGGGATCCACTTTGTGCCGTTTCGGTGACTGAACCAAATACGGGATCAGACGTGGCATCTGTGGCGTTGAGCGCCACTGAATCGAATGGCGGTTGGTTACTAAATGGCGAGAAAACCTGGTGTACATTCGCAGGCAAAGCCGGATTAATCCTCGTGCTTGCGCGTACGGATAAAGAGGCAAATCCACCTCATCGCGGCTTGTCACTGTTCGTCATCGAAACACCAAGCACTGACGATCATGAATTTACCGTGGAGTCACCAGGTGGCGGCACCTTGACCGGAAAAGCAATACCGACGTTGGGGTATAGGGGCATGCATTCGTTTAGCATGCACTTCGACGATTTCTTCGTTTCTGATGACTGCCTGGTTGGTGAGGAAAAGGGACTTAATCGTGGCTTCTACTACACCATGCGCGGCTTTTCGGGGGGTAGGTTGCAGACCGCTGCTCGAGCCGTAGGACTTATGCAGGCGGCGTTTGAGGCCGCGTATCGCTATGCAGGTGATCGCGTGGTCTTTGGTAAACCAATTCGCGCGTACCCTTTGACGCGTGCGAAGCTAAACGACATGGTAACGGCGATTGTCGCAACCCGACGCTATTCGTACGCGGTCGCTTCTCTGATGGATCGAAATGAGGGACAGTTAGAGGCAAGTCTGGTGAAGCTGATCGCATGTCGAGCTGCCGAATCTGTGACGCGCGAGGCACTTCAAATACACGGCGGTATGGGCTACGCGGAAGAGTCTGCGGTTAGTCGATATTTCGTGGATGCGCGCGTGTTGTCGATATTCGAGGGCGCTGAGGAAACGCTTGCGTTAAAGGTCGTCGGGCGCGCGCTATTCGACGAAATCGAAAAACGGGTGTCGACGTAGCATTCGACGAGCGGTTGATTAGTAATCAGCCGTGGTAAAAAGTGGAGCGGGAAACGGGATTTGAACCCGCGACCCCAACCTTGGCAAGGTTGTGCTCTACCACTGAGCTATTCCCGCAAGCCGTAGGCATTTTAGTCAAATCAGACAGAAGCTAAGTTGAATTGAACGCGGAATCGCACGACATAGTCAGAACCGCTGCTCAGGATCTTGTCACGATCTCGCGAGCTGAACAACGGCGAACTTCCTTTGGCGTTGAAGAGTTCTCTGGCTTCGGGCTAGACATTTGGCGAACCAGTGAATTGACTTGGCTAGACCGTCGGGGAAACCCTAAACGTGGCGATCTGACGGTCACGCTCTCTTGCAATTCAATGAACATGGTCGAAAGCAAGTCGATGAAGCTATTCCTGATGGCATTCGCGATGGTGCAGTTCGATTCGAAACAAGCCGTTGAACGAACGATCAAGGAAGCATTGAAGGACGCGTTAGACGCGGATTGTGACGTGAATCTAGATACCATGTCGTCAGGGTTCACATTCGATCAGACCTATATTGAGGAGTCTCACCGATTGGACTACATACCGCTCGGTGGTGCCTCATTTGAAGTCGACAAGGACTTGCTTGCACCCCGGCGTAGTGGTGGTCGCATCAGTGGAAAGTATCACACCGACCTGTTTAGATGTCTTTGTCCGATCTCATCGCAACCGGATTACGCAACGATCGTTGTGTCATTGAATGAGGCTTGGTTTAGTGCCGAGTCTCTTTTAGCATATCTGCTGTCCTATCGAACCCACCAAGGTTTCCATGAAAGCACGATCGAACGAATCTATCAGGATATTAATGAGGTATGTGAGCCGAAATCGTTGTCCGTGCTCGGTAGTTTTGCCCGGCGTGGAGGTATTGATATCAGCCCGTTCCGTAGTTCGGACGATGAACTCGCACCGAATTGGCGTTCGGGAGTCAGCTAAGCGAATCTCGGCTTGATCTTATTCTCTCCGTGGACCGAGGAGATCTTCGCATAAATACCGTACGATGCAATTGACGCGTTCCGAAATGACAGAGTGGGAGCATGCCTACCTTGATGTATTACGTAGGGCGTCATTTGCGGCTGGGAGTCGTAGGCTCGTACTCAAGAGCCCTACGAATCTGGGTGGGGACACCTAAAGAACACATATCAGATCAACGCGGAGACTATTGAAATCGTGGAAAGAAAATGGGGCGTCGCGATTGAAGAATCGGGTTGTGAACCCCCAACGAATGTGTAACGGATGAGCAGATTGGAACAACAATGGTCGGTGCCTGAACCGTCAGAGGTCGTAGAAGCAGAAATGGTCGATGACGCTGTTATCGTGCTTCGACGCCATGGGAACCCCGACGGGTTTCGCGTCGTGATAAGCCATGCAAACGGTTTCGCATCGGATGCCTATTACCCGTTCTGGTCCCTGCTTGAGGATCGGTTCGATATCGTGCTCTACGACTTCCGAAACCATGGCTGGAATCCCGTAAGTTCACTCGACGCACACGGTATTCCAACATTTGTAGAAGACAATAAAAGAATCGCCAAAGTGATTGAAGCTGAATTCGGACCAAAACCGCGAATTGGTGTCTTTCACTCTTTGTCCGGCCAAACCGCTGCTATTGAAGCGAGCACCGAACGTACGGCGTATGCAGCATTGGTGCTGTTCGACCCCTTCATCTGTCCCCGTGGCTGTGACGAAGGGCACAAGCAACGATTG
>LXNI01001235.1_pt1 | contig 23376 bp, 19 predicted proteins | sample 809091 | NCBI WGS metagenome assembly LXNI01 (sample SAMN04870527, study PRJNA318959) | sponge metagenome | biome: 01000161; feature: marine sponge reef; material: water | host: Sarcotragus foetidus | place: Greece: Milos, Mediterranean Sea | collected 2013-05-29 | depth 5-7 m | reverse complement strand
CAGGGCATTGACGAGATGAATGCCGCCCCCGTGCCGTTCCGCTGGCGCAAGTTCGATCTGGACCTTGCCTGATCGGTCAATAACTGATTTGTTAATAATTTAATGAAACGAACCACTAGGGCTTGCGAAAACACATGAACACTGTACACTTTTGACTCTTCGATTGTCTCGTGAGGTCTCCAGAATCATGGTTGCCGTAAAAGATGCACATGGCGGTTTGATTCGTATCGACCGCGCGAGCCCGGGTAGAGAAGAGTGTTTGCAAAGAATTTCCGTTGGGACTCCGTCATCTCAGGGAGGAATTGATGAATCCACGTTGCAGGATTTACTCTTCCGAAATCCCAAAACGCTTCCGATCGCGGCAATTGATGCGGCCTACGACGGAGCCATTCCTGTCTGCCGGGAATTATCTACACCAGCTGGTTATCTGGACGCAATCTATGTCAACGCTCTCGGTCGCCTGACGCTGGCCGAATTCAAACTATGGCGCAATCCGCAAGCTCGCCGGGAAGTCATCGGCCAGATTCTCGACTACGCGAAGGAGTTGGCGTCCTGGCGCTACGAGGACCTGCAGCGCGAGGTGTCCAAGTGTCTGAAACTTCCCGGCAACGCGCTCTATGAGCGGGTTCAGTCAGCTCACCCCAATGTGGATGAGTCTCAGTTCGTTGACAACGTTTCCCGCCATCTTAGGCGGGGCGAATTCCTTCTGTTGATTATCGGCGACGGCATTCGCGAAGGTGTCGAGAATATTGTGGATTTCGTCCAGCGATACGGTGGCCTTCATTTCAACCTCGCGATCGTGGAAGCGGCGTTGTATCGCGAGACCAACGAGCGCCTCATCGTCCAGCCCCGAATCCTGGTGCGCACCGAGATCGTGCCGCGCTTCGTTCTTGGGGCGGGTGATACACCCGACATACCCTCGGAAGAGTGCGAACACGACGATGTGCTATCGGATCTTCAAGAAGAAAACCTGCGCTTCTGGGGCGCGATCCTGGAAGACTTCTCCTTTTCCGATAGCACGGTGGAGACTCCCGCAACGATCAAGGAATCGACGCTCTATGTGAAGGTGCGGAATTCTGGATTCGGTGACTGGGGACTATCGTTCGTAGGCTACTTGCATCGTGGTTCCGGGAGCATGGGCTGCTATCTGACGTGCCGCAAGGACATCCCGCATGCGGTGCGCGTTTATGGCCAGATCGAAGAGTTGCTGGACGATCTCCGTGAGGAAATGGACGCCGATCTTGATGCTTGGGAAAGCCCCAAGGGGAGGCCTAGGATCGGTTATCGTCAAGAAGGGCTGCCGGTCGGGGAATCTGATGACTCGCCCCACTTTCAGGAGTCGGTTCGTTGGATGCGCGAAAAGTTGGATGGGATAGTCAGCAACCTCCATCCTCGATTACAGCGAATGCTCGCTCGTGGTGGATAGAACACTGTGGCCCACGAATCCCGAGACAGGTGTGAAGGGCAAGTCAGCAGCCGAGAGCGTTTTGGCGTAGCAAGAAATATTCACTCGGTTATCTGGACAGCGTTACCACCGGGTTAAGGGCGATAACAAGGGGCACCTTGGCGCGGAAGTTGATCTCGCTTATCCAAAATCGCCCGGTCCGCCGCCTTGAGCAAGCCCAATCGACGGTCGACTTCCCTTAGCAACAGGGCACCGGCATTCGAGGTAATTGTCCCGCTGGCGAATGTGGTCTCAATCCGACGACGTTTGAGGATTGGAAATACAATCGGTTTGAGATTGCAATCTGTTACGGGTGAGGTCCTCTGTAATTCTCTTTAACTGATTGAATCATATCACAAAAGAGGTCTCACTCCCTTCATTTTATACATTATTCGGGTTAAGGTGTCTTGTTATTGTGATCAAGATGTTGCTGCACCACTTCGAGAAAGGCATCCCCGAATTTCTCCAGCTTGGCCTGGCCCACGCCGCTAATTTGCAGCAATTCAGAATGCCGGCACGGCTTTTCTTCAGCGATGCCCATCAAGGTGCTGTCATGAAAGACCATGTAGGGCGGGATACCGTGTTGTTGGGCAAGTTGCTGTCGGCATTGGCGCAATGCATCCCACAGCGGTTCGTTTTCCGGATGAACAGCCGCTGTTTTTTTCGGTTTCCTGCCGGGGTCTTTGGTCCTTGCCGCCAGGTCCTCGCGCAACACAAAACGGACCTTACCGGTCAGTAATGGGCGTGTTTGGTCAGTGAAGCGCAGCGCGCCGAACCGTGCGGCGTCGCTGGTCAGATAACCGCCCACGATCAGTTGTCGAATGACCGAGCGCCACTGGTCCGGTGATAAATCCGCGCCGATGCCGTAGGTGCTCAAGGACTGGTGTCGATGTTGTCGGATTTTTGCCGTGTCCTTGCCACGCAGCACATCAATGATATGCTGTGCACCGAAGTGCTGACCGGTTCGATAGATGCACGACAGCAGCTTTTGTGCAATTTCGGTTCCCTCCCGCGTTTTCGGTGGATTCAGGCAAAGATCGCAATTCCCGCACGGAGCGGGTAATGACTCACCGAAATACGCCAGCAGCAATCGACGCCGACAGTGTGTGGTTTCGCACCAGCCGAGCAGCGATTCCAGTTTGTTTCGCTCGTTGCGTTTGTACAGCGGATCTGCATCGGAGCGCTCCACCATCTGGCTGCGTTGTACAACATCGCTGAGTCCGTAGACCATCCAGGCCTCTGAGGGTTGTCCGTCGCGTCCCGCCCGCCCGGTTTCCTGGTAGTAGGATTCGAGACTTCCGGGCAGATCCAGATGGACCACAAATCGAACATCCGGTTTGTCGATCCCCATACCAAAGGCAATGGTGGCAACCATGATGAGGTTGTCCTCAATCAGGAATCGAGACTGGTTTTGAGCCCGAAGGGCACCGTCTAGTCCGGCATGATAAGGCAACGCCCTGTAGCCACACTGGTTTAGCCATTCAGCCGTACGTTCCACCTTTTTCCTTGAAAGGCAATAGATGATGCCGCACGATTCGCGATGATCTTCAAGAAAACGCAGCAACTGATTGTTTGCATTGACCTTGGGTGCGACACGGTAGCGAATATTCGGCCGATCGAAACTGCTGACATACACCTCGGGATTGTCGAGTTGCAGCTTGTTCATGATTTCCTGTCGGGTGTCAGGAGTGGCGGTCGCTGTCAACGCCATGCGCGGCACGTTCGGAAAACATGTGCCGAGTTGTCCCAAGGAGAGATAGTCGGGACGAAAGTCATGCCCCCATTGCGAAACACAATGTGCCTCATCAATGGCGATCAATGAAATCGGGTGATGTTGCAACCAGGTTAGCGTCTGAGCCTGCGAGAGTCTTTCCGGTGCGATATAGATCAGATCAATGTCGCCGAGGCGCATCTGTTCTGCCAGGTCCCGCTGTTGCTGTGGCGTGAGTGTCGAATTGAGAAAGGCGGCTCTGACGTCCAATTGCTTCAGTGCGTTGACCTGATCGTGCATCAGTGCAATCAGCGGCGAGACGATCAAAGCGATGCCGGGGCGGAGCAGGGCGGGGATCTGATAGCACAGTGATTTCCCGCCACCGGTTGGCATCAGGACCAGGGTGTCGCGTCCCGTCAGCACACTTTCGATGATGGCCTCCTGATGACCGCGGAATTGATCGTAGCCGAAGACCTGTTGCAGAAGACTTCGGGCCTGATGGGTCATTTCATTGATAGGCTGACTCAAGATACTGCTTCATTGTTTTGTCCGGTGAGTGGATGAAAGTCGGTAGTCTGGACAGGAGAGGGTTCCAATCCGACAGGAACTTCCGTCGGCATTCCATCGGTTATCATATACTTTGGATCAGAGCAGCGATCATACGTTCTCTGGTTGTCGAACGCCAGACAATTGATTATTCAATCCTGCCTGTCAGGATTATCTTGCGATGAGGGGATGATTAGCGAGCTGACGCGATGGACTAGAGGTGGTATTGCGGTGTCTGGGCTTGCCGGTGTCCAGTTTGGGCTATTTGGATGAATCTCCCCTCGTGCGTTGCGTGTTTGATCATTGATTTCCTCTCCTTTGAATCGATCAGCAGTTTACTGAAGGGTGCATTATGCCAATTGCATGGATGCGAGATGACAGAAAACACTCGGATGTTTCCCTATTTTCGGTACTCCATGGATATCTCCTCATCAATGAGCCCGAATTGGCCCGAATTGGCCCGAATTGGACAACCAGTTGGTTCTACAAGGGTTTCCAACGGGCACCACGTCCGTGTCCAGTCGACTTGATCATTCCCCTTGTCTTAAGCGTTGTAAGATCCCCCCGCACTCGCCGCAAATTGGTCTCCCGCCCTAGCTGCGCGGGGATTTCTCGAAGAGCGAGCCCATCGCTGGAGCGGCGGAGCACCGTCAAGATTGCAATTTGCTGTCCAGTCAGGTTGCCTTCGACTGATCTAAATGACATGTGCTCCCTGTTGCGGAATCGTACTGTTACGCAATCTCCGCGTTCCTCGATTTCGGGGTGCGGTAAGCCTTCGGATATGGCGACCTCCGACATTTTGATTGTCCCGCGACCCCATTCTTCGATGATACCGCGCCGGTAGAATGTGCGGGCGATCAGCGGGTTCCATGGGCGCGATTCGTACGGGACGAACAGGGCATTAGGAGTCAGTCCGAAGTGCAGCGGGCCGGTCGAGGTCACCTCCAGTCGGTCATCATATACGGCGACCCCGATGGAGCCGCCGCCGAGCGAATAGTCGCGGTGGCACAGAGCATTTGCAAGTGCTTCCCGGATCGCCAATGGAGGATATAGGGGTTTGTCTATGCGTACCATTTGATCCGATTCGAAGTGGCTGGCAATGGGAAGCGTTTCGCGCAGAAATCGTTCGGCACTCGCAAGTAACATGAAAGCATTGCCGTAGAATTGGCGGTTGTCAAGAAACTCCGAACGATCGAGACCTCGGAAACGTGCTACTCGAAGCATGCACTGGGGCATGGCGCATTCAACCCGGTCTGCACGGCCGAACAGTACCGTTGCCGCACGAAAAAGCACGCCATCACGTAGTAGGCCAAGACCCATCAGGAGGTCCTCCGGTTCCCGGCTTCCGGGCTCGTCTAGTCGTCCGACACGCACTGCCTCGGCAATGGTGTTGCGAAGCTCGGCTATATCGAGATCGTCAACTGCCCAACCCTCGGCTGCCTGGTTCTCCCAGCGCCGTTCGTTGTGCATGCGATCGAAGAGAATGCGGTTATGTTCTTTGGCGGACATGACCTGAGTCGTATTGCCGACGCGCCGATAGGCGGTGCCGCGGTAGCGGTACGGTGCTGTGGGACCGGGATTGACGTGAACCACGATCACCTCCAACTCACCGTCCACGCGAACCCGCTCGATGTTCGGGAAAACAGGAGGATCAATCCTACCCAATTCGGCACTCAGTTGTTCAATAGTCTGTTCACTAACCTGTTGACCGACAAGTTGCCCATTGGGAGCGATACCGAAGAGGATATGTCCACCACGCTGGTTTAGCATTGCACACAAAGTTGCGGTGGCCTCGCGTCGAGTTCCTGTGGTGGCCTTGATCTCTAGCATCTCGGACTCGCCGGATGTGGCGAGTGTCTCGACATGTTCGGGGGTCATGCGACAGTTTTCAACATGGAGACTTAACGATTCACTCGAGTTCAGTCAATCCAAGCGTGTGTAGCAACTCGAACGCGCCCTTTCTCAACTTGATCTCGTAAGCCGCCCGTAAAGTGACATTTTTGAGAGTCATGCAATGCCAGCTAATGAAACGATTCCATACCCGCCAAGCTGTGGGTATAGAGAGCGTATCTGAAGAGATCAATTTGCACTAAGACGGTAGTCCAGTGCAGAGGCTCGACAGAGAGTCGTTTGGAATGTTTCATCGTTACTGCTACTATTATTTCTGATGCCGCGATTATGAATAGTATGCGCACATCACGGTGAAACGTCAAGATAAGAAAAACAATCACTTATCGAGCATTTTTCATAACTTAAGTGGTTTTTTTATATGCAGGTCATCATGAAACTGACATTTTAAAGCTCAAACATTTTTGCATATTTGGGTATATAATCCCCGCACCAAACAGACTTAATGTCCAGGTCAGGGACAGGCTCAAAACGAGCAAGACGATATCAGGGGGCACATTGGATCACCGATCAATATAAAGTGGAAAAGGGTATTACGGTCAGTCCAGCACCAGAGGTCGGCTACAGCTGTCTGATCAGTGTATTGACTGAGACCGTGCTTCAGGAATGAGTATTTGATGGGTGGTCCGGTGTGCATACAGGCGAAACAGACTGGTTTGGCAGTATGTGGCTGCGGCTCATGGTGTGGTTCTATTCATTAATCGATTACAGCCCAATGACGACAGACTGGTTTTTACAGCCCACGAAAACATGTGATCGGAATCATATTGAAGCGGCCCGGCAACGACAGGACCAACTGACCAAACCCCCCGGTTCACTGGGCGCATTGGAGACGGTTGCGGTCAGACTGTGTGGGCTGTTGGGGCCCTCACCGCGGTTGGAGCATGTCAGCATCACTGTTTTTGCGGCAGACCACGGGGTCGCTGTCGAAGGTGTCTCTGCCTTCCCCCAAGTGGTAACCGGCGAGATGGTTCGGAATTTTTCCTGCGGCGGGGCGGCGATCAGTGTCCTTGCCCGCTACCTGAAGGCCACGTTGGAGGTGGTCAACCTGGGGACGGTCAATGATCCCGGCGTGGTCCCGGGAGTGGTCGACGCCAAGATCAGCCCGCAAACCGGTAATTTGGCACGAGAGGCCGCGATGACCGATGAGCAACTCAGAAGTGCCCTGATGGCCGGTCACGATGCCATTTCACGCGTTGCCCAACGTAATGCGTCCTTGTTTATCGGTGGAGATATGGGGATCGGCAATACCACGTCTGCGACTGCCCTGGGATGCGCTTATCTGAAGCTGGCTGCATCGGAACTGGTGGGGCCGGGGACCGGTCTGGACTCACGGGGGGTTGCTCGCAAGACGGCGATCATCGATCAGGCACTGCGTCTTCATCAAGCGGAATTTGAGGACCCACTGGGGATATTGCGGTGTTTGGGGGGGTTTGAAATAGCGGGATTGGCGGGTGCTTATATCGCCAGCGCTCAGACGGGTATTCCGATACTGATCGATGGGTTCATTTCCACGGCCGCGGCACTGGCCGCGGTGAAGATCAATCCCGGAACTCTTCACTGGATGCTGTTGTCCCACACGTCGGCTGAACCGGGACATCGCCGACTGGTCGATGCCCTCGGTTTGCGGCCGCTCATTGATTTGCAGATGCGGTTGGGAGAAGGCAGTGGCGCAGCAGTGACAGTTCCACTGCTGGAAATGGCCTGTCGACTGCATAACGAGATGGCGACGTTTGACGAGGCTGGCGTGTCCGAGGCGTAGTTCGTTCTGATAACCGGATGACACAATCCATGATCATTGATCTCCTGCGTCACGGGGAAACACAGCGTGAAGCGATTTTCCGGGGCGTGACGGATGATCCATTAAGTGATGTTGGCTGGTCCCAGATGGTCAGTGCGACGAAGGGGGAAAACTGGCACAAGGTGATTACGTCGCCCTTGCAGCGCTGCCATCGATTTGCCCAGCACGTTGCACAGTTACAGGCGTGCACATTGGAGACGGATGATCGATTGAGTGAATATGACTTCGGCGATTGGGATGGCAAGCCTTATGCGGACGTGTTGACGATGCAGGCACAACAGGTACAGCAGTTTTTCAACGATCCGGGAAGTCATACGCCGCCCAACGGGGAATGCTATCGGGCATTTCGTGATCGTGTTCTGGAGGTGTGGCAGGAACGGGTGGCACAGTCTCAGGCGGACCGTAAAATACTGCTGGTCACACACGGCGGGGTGATGCTGGTTATTCTGGCGCATGTGCTTGGTGTGAAGTACATCCATGGGAAAATCCGCCTGCCGTATGCCTGCCGCAGTCAGATCAGGGTTGAGCCGGGGAACGGCACTCCCTGCCTGGTCTCTCATCGATAATCGGGTCATGAGAGACTCGTTTTGGCTGGCGCTGGGTTTTCTGACGCGTCTGCCCGTTCCCTTTTGCGGGGAGGCAAGTCGACAGCAGAAATCGGCGGCGCTGCTGTTTTATCCCATCGTCGGTTTGCTCATCGGTGGTGTCCTTTGGTTTGGCGCCTGGTTGATGACGGGGCTATCACCGCTGTTGGCCGGCGCGATTGTCGTTGCCCTGTGGGTTGGGCTGACCGGTGGGTTGCATCTGGATGGGCTGGCTGATTGTGCAGATGCCTGGGCAGGCGGGGCAGGGGATGCCGACAAGACCGCAGATATCATGAAAGACCCGCACCTCGGCGCGATGGCTGTTGTATTGCTGATACTCGTCTTGATCCTTAAGACCGTCGCGGTAGCCGAGTTGATCGAGCATGCCTCATTGATCATTCTGATTGTCATTCCCGCACTGGCACGGTGTTCCTCGATTGCCTTGTTTGTGACAACCGACTACGTCCGTTCGGGTGGCCTGGGTGAGGTGTATGTCCATTCACCTGACGATGAGTCGGCGAGACGCACAATAAAGCGAAACCGATACGCCACGATCGCGGTGACGGGGCTTCTCACGGTTCTCCTGCTCGGTTTCGCTGGCGGTCTGTTGATTCTGTTTCTCGGTGTGGCCTTTGGATTGATCCGTCAGCTTGCGGTCCATCGGCTTGGCGGCTTTACCGGTGATGTGGCGGGGGCCATGATCGAGTTGATTGAGCTGTTCGCCTGCCTGTTTTGGGTGGTTTTTCTGGGATGGTAATCTGACCCGAACGCCATCGGTGTCGGTTGCGTCAGAGGACAAGCAAGTGCATGTTTGGCGTTCCACATGTTGTGCGCAATCATCATTTCGTGAAAAGAGCGCGGGGATACAGGTTCTCCTGTCCGACATGAAAGTCCGCGGGTTCCAGCGCGCCGTCATGCGCCTGTAGCCACTGTTTCAGCGGGTGCAGCGCCGGTGCATTGAGGCCCGCTTTCAATAGACGCATGACCCGTTCCAGGTGCTGTAGATAAACCGGCTTGTTGTCTCTTAACCAGAGTCGGACGAAAATGCCGGCCACCTTGCAATGCCGCTGTGTACCCCAGACCGACAGATGGTGTTCAAGAACCTGTTTATCCGTATCCTCTTGTTGCGCCAAGTAGCGGTTTTTAATGTGGTTTGTCAGTGATTCGGGCAAATCCCGCCGTGCATCTTCCAATAGCGAAACAAGGTCGTAGGCGGGTGAACCGAGCAATGCGTCCTGGTAGTCGAGCACGGCACACTGGTCTTTAATCAGGATCAGGTTGTCAACGTGAAAATCCCGGAGCACCAGGGTCGGTCTGATGGGCGGCAGATCCAGGTAAATATCCCGCCACAGTGAGACATAGTCGTTTTTCGCCCGGGGACTGAATGGTTTTTTTTGAACTGCCGGTAAGTACCAGTCGACCAGCAGACGGGCTTCGCGGATAAAAGGGTCGAAATCATAAGGCGCAAGCGTAATGTCGATGGCAGCCGGCTGTCGGTGGAGGTGAATCAGTACATCGACGGCCTTTTCATACAGGTCTGCAGCGCGGCCTCCCCTGTCCAGAAGGGAGGTAAAGGTGTCATTGCCGAGATCCTCGAGCAACAAAAATCCGTTGTCGGTATCCTGCTGGAACAGTTGGGGCACCCGGACACCGAGACGCGACAGATGCCGGGTGACGGTCACAAAGGCCGGCAGGTCTTCCTTGGCCGGGGGCGCGTCCATGAGCATCATCGAATCGGTTCCCCGGGTCAACCGAAAATACGTCCGGTCCGAGGCATCGGGTATCAGACGGGTCAGGGTTGCGTCTGCCCACCGATGGTGTTTCAAAAATCGGTTCCGTTCCGTTTCTCTTGGACTCGGTATGGCCATTGTCAGGCAGCCAGCAGTGACTTGATACGGTTTTCAAGACAGTCCCGCTGTGTTTTTGAGGTCACCGGATTGTTGTCCCGATCCGTAATGAAAAAGGTATCTTCGGCTTTTTCCCCGACGGTGGACACCTTGGCCGAGAGCAGTCGGACCTTGCACTCGAGTAAGGCCATCGAGACATGATACAGCAGACCGGGGCGGTCGGGAGAGACAATTTCCATGATCGTGTGCCGGCCTTCATGGCTGTCGCTGAACGAGACGGTTGTGGGCACCTGAAATTGTTTGTAGGCCCGGGGCAGCATGCGCTTGGGAGGCGCATCACTGGGTTGGGGCGTCAGCAGCACCTCGCGCAGTTGCCGGGTTTGCTGTTCAAGAAGACGGGTACTGGGCCGGTCCTTGTTCCGACTGACGGTAATGAAGACCAAAATGGCGAGTCCGGAATAGGTCTGGTGAATACGGGCATCAAGAATGCTCAAGTCCATCTTTTCCAGTGCCCCGGTGCTTTTCGGCAGAAGATAGTCGGATTCCGGTGCAACAACCAGGATCTGTTCGGCCCTGATCTCCTCCCGATAGCGCATCCGGACGATGGGGATATCCAACAGGTCGGCGTTGTAAATCTGCTGCGCCTGCCAGGCGCTGGTTTCCGGGGCGTTGCGCAAGAAATATTCCTGATCGAGCTGATCCCACAATTTGGCCAACTGACCGGACGGGACGGTATCGGCCAGGATCTTCTCGATGGCCTTTTTCCGCTCCTGCACCCGTTGCTTGATGGCCTCGGCGCCACCGAGGCCCGAGCGCAGCCGTCGGGAGGTTGCGGTATACAGGTTGCGCAACAGCTGGCCTTTCCATTCATTCCATACATTGTGGCTGGTGCCCCGCATATCCGCCACGGTCAACAGGTACAGATTGTCGAGGTGTTCCTGATCGCCGACAAATTCGGCGAACCGGTCAATCACCCGGGGGTCGGCGGTGTTTTCCCGTTGGGCGGTCCACGACATATGGAGGTGATGGCGCACCAGCCAGGCGACAAAACTGACATCGTAATCAGACATCCCCAGCCGATGGCAAAACGTCAATGCGATCTGTTCGCCCACTTCGGAATGGTCCCGTCCACTGCCTTTCCCGATGTCGTGACACAAGGCGGCGAGATAAAGCCGTTCGCGCCGATTCAGTTTGGCCATGAGCGCACTGAGTACCGGAAATTCATCCTTGTAGCGATCATCCAGCAATCCCCGCAGATGGCCCACCACAAACAGGCTGTGGGCATCCACGGTAAAGATATGAAACAGGTCATGCTGCATTTGTCCGACCACCCGTCCGAATGCCGGGAAAAAGGCGCCGAGTACGCCATACGCATTCATTCTTCGAAGTGCATGGGTCAATCCGTTCTGATGCTTGAAGATGGACAGGAATGTCTCTTTGTTGAGGTCATCATTGCGGTAGGATTGATCGATCCGGTGCAGGCTGCCACGCAGCTGTCGGATGGTGCTGGCACGGACACCCTTGAGTTCGGGAAACTGTTGCAAAAGATAAAACAGCTCCAAAATCGCGGCCGGTTCGTGTTGGAATATATCGGGACGGGTCGACTCCAGGTAACCCCCGACGGACTGGAACCGGGCATTGATTTTTTTGGGTTTGGGTCGGGCAGGGATGAGAATGACCTCCTGAAAGTGCTGCAACAGCAGTTCGTTCAGCAATTGCAGTTCCTTCACCGTCCGGTAATACTTTTTCATCATCTGCTCGACCGCCAGGTGATTGTTCTTTTGACGGTATCCCAGTTGCTGTGCGAGCGTTCGCTGGTAGTCAAACAGCAGCCGGTCTTCGCACCGGCCGGACAGCAGATGCAGTCCGTTCCTGAGCCGCCAGAGATAGTTCCTCCCCTTGATGAGTACGCGATATTCCTGCCGGGTCAGAAAATGGTGATCAACCAGTTCCTTGAGGTCACTGGTTCCAAAGTAACGGTTGGCCACCCAGCTGATCATGTGGAGGTCGCGCAGGCCACCGGGACTTTCCTTGAGGTTCGGTTCCAGGTTATAGGCGGTCTCGCTGAAACGAATATGCCGTTGTCGCTGTTCGTCGAGTTTCTCGCGGAAGTATCGATCAACCGGCCACAGGGAGACATCCCGGATGCGCTGGTCGAAGGTGTTGAACAGGTCGCGATTGCCTGCCAGCAAGCGGGCTTCCATCCAGTTCGTCATCACGGTCAGGTTCTCCCCCGCCAATCGCATGGTCTCAGTGAGCGTTAGGGTGTTGCTGCCCACCTTGAGACCGATATCCCAACAAAATTGAATAAAGGATTCCAGTCTTTGCCGGGTCCGGGCAGACAGATCTTCGAGAATCAGCAGCAGGATATCGATATCAGACTCAATGTTCAGTTCATGGCGGCCATAGCCGCCGGTGGCGATCAGGGCGGTAACCTTTTCCTGATCGGCCATCAACCGCTGCCAGGCGAGGCACAGGATCTGATCAATGAGCCAACTCCTCTTTTTTGCCAGGAACGCCGCATCGCCCCCTTCCCAATGATATTCCGCAAGCAGGTTCTTGCCATTGGCCAGTGCGGCCTGATATTCATTGAGTGCTGCCGCAGGATCCGTTCCAATGTGGATCAGCGCGGACGTGTCTAACAGGGCGGCATGCGTCAGTCGACTCATGATTGAGTCAGTATTTCATGGCTGGTTTCGGTTACCAGAATGGTGTGCTCCCACTGGGCCGACAGGCTGCGGTCCTTGGTCACGACCGTCCATTGATCGGGCAACAGCCGGGTCTCCTTGCGTCCGGCATTGATCATGGGTTCGATGGTGAATGTCATGCCCGGTTCCAGCCTGAACCCGGTCCCCGGGGTGCCGTAATGGAGTACCTGGGGATCTTCGTGAAAGACCTTGCCAATACCATGACCGCAGTATTCCCTGACCACGGAAAACCCCCGGGTCTCCGCATGCTGTTGGATCACATGCCCGATATCACCGAGCTGCACGCCCGGAGCGACCAGGTCAATCCCCTTGAACATGCATTCATAGCACACCTGGCACAATCTTCTTGCTCGTACGGATGGCTCGCCGACAAAAAACATGCGACTGGTGTCGCCATGAAACTGGTCCTTGATGACGGTAATATCAATATTGATAATGTCCCCGTTTTTCAATTTCTTGTCTGACGGGATCCCGTGACAGATGACATGGTTGACCGAAGTGCAGATGGATTTTGGAAAGCCCCGGTAGTTCAGCGGAGCCGGTATGGCCTGCTGCACATTGACAATATAGTCATGACACAGGGTATTGAGTTCATCGGTGGTCACCCCTGGACTGACATGGGGACCGATCATGTCCAGCACTTCTGAGGCAAGCCGTCCAGCGAGTCGCATTTTGTCTATTTCGACACTGTTTTTGATCGTGACTGGCATGGTGGGAGTCAATTAATTGGAAAATGAACTGCAATGCTCCCAAATTCCACTTTTTTCTTCAACTGTTTTTGGGTAGAATCCGCGGTCCTTGGTGTCGCTAGGACGCCGGACAAATAAATCGCACACGGCAATTATGGCCATTCGGGTGCCGGGTTGGGAGGCGTACAGCCAATCCGGTTGATGGTCAGTAACCGTGGAGGCACAACCCACGACAGATCAAGAATTCATTATGGCTGAGATTACCATGCGCCAGCTTCTGCAGGCTGGCGTGCACTTCGGACACCAGACCCGCTACTGGTCGCCTACCATGGCCCCCTATATTTTTGGCGACCGGAATAAAATTCATATCATCAACCTTGAAAAGACGTTGCCCATGCTCAATGAGGCAATGAATTATCTGGGGTCGGTTGTCAAGGGAGGCGGGGCCATCCTGTTTATCGGCACCAAGCGCCAGGCCGGCCGGATCGTCCGGGAAGCCGCGATACGCTGTGGCTCACCGTATGTCGACCATCGTTGGCTGGGGGGCATGCTGACGAACTACAAGACGGTGAAGAATTCGATTGCCCGGCTGAAGGAACTGGAACAGCGAATCGAATCGGGCGTGGTCGCCGGTTTAAGTAAAAAGGAAGCGCTGACCCTGGAAAGGGAACGCGGCAAATTGAGTAAAACACTGTCCGGCATCAAGGACATGAATGGCTTGCCCGATGCGTTGTTCGTGATTGATGTTGAGCAGGAATATATTGCCGTCGCGGAAGCGAACAAGCTGGGGATTCCGGTGGTTGCCGTGGTCGATTCCAACTGTTCCGTTCAGGGAATCGACTACATTATCCCGGGCAATGACGATTCCACCCGGGCGATCAAATTGTACCTCGAAGCCGCCAGTGATGCCGTGCTGGATGCCAAGATGGCCACCAGTACGATGCCCCCACCGGCGGGTGATGACTACATTGAAGTTGATGCAGCGGCGGTGATTGAGCAGCGCCAGCCGGAGGCGTCTGATGCCGTTGTACCGGAGCCGCCGTCCGCGGCAACCGTGCCCGATGAACCGGCCGAGCCGGAGGCGAAGGACGTGACCGACGATACGCCGGCGAGCGCGCAATCCAAAGCCGCTGCCTCTCCGGCGGATGAAGCGGAGCCACAGGCGGCGCCCCAGGAATACATCGAGTCGAAAAAGATCAGCAAGAAAAAGGTGGTTCGAAAAAAGCGGGTCGGCGCGGCCGATACCGGCTGAACCGATCGATTCATCGATCCCCGAAGCGGCCGTCCCTGTCGGGACGGTCGATGAACAACAGTAATCTGGAGAGAGTTATGGCGATCAGCGCGTCAATGATCAAGGAACTGCGTGAACGCACCGGTGCAGGTATCATGGACTGCAAAAAGGTGCTCACCGAAACCGATGGCGATATTGAGGAAGCCATTGTTGCCCTGCGCAAGAAAGGTGCGGCCGCAGCGGCAAAAAAAGCGGCCCGGATTGCGGCGGAAGGTGTCGTGGTCATGGCAAAAAATCCGACCGCTTCGGTGTTGGTCGAGGTCAACTGTGAAACCGACTTTGTTGCAAAGGACCGTTCGTTCATCACCTTTTCACAGGAGGTTGCCCAGGCTATTCTGGACCACCGCATCACCGACATGAGTGCCTTGAACCCGGCGCCCCTTGGTCAGAAAACAGTGGAATCAGCGCGGGCTGAACTGATTACCAAGATCGGTGAAAATATTCATGTCCGCCGGTTTGAGTGGATGCACCATGATGACGGCAGTGTGCGGGGTGATTATCTCCACGGGTCGCGGATTGGTGTACTGGTCAAGCTGATCGGCGGTACCGGGGACTTGGCCGGGGATCTGGCGATGCATATTGCGGCGAGCCAGCCAATGTGTATTTCACAACAGGACATGCCTCAGGCCCTGTTAGCCAGAGAACGGGCCATTTTTGAAGCCCAGGCACGTGAGAGCGGCAAGCCTGATGACATCATCGATAAAATGGTTGCCGGGAAAATAAAAAAATTTCTCAAGGAAAACAGTCTTTTGCAGCAGTCTTTTGTAAAAGACCTTGATCAGACGGTCGGTCAGCTTGTGACGGTTGGCGGTGCGACGGTTGAGCAGATGGTGCGATTCGAAGTCGGAGAGGGACTGGAAAAGCGCAGCGATGACTTTGTTGCCGAGGTCATGGCGCAGGCCGGCGGCGACTGAATGCCTTCGAGCGCCACCGGGCCCGCGACATCAGCCGCAGCGTGGCGTCGCGTGTTGTTGAAGCTGAGCGGTGAGGCGCTGGCCGGAGAACAGAAATTCGGGATCGATGCGGCGGTGCTGACGACCACTGCGGCGGAAATCAGCGACATTGTGGCGCTCGACGTGGAACTGGCGGTGGTTATCGGTGGCGGCAACTTTTTTCGCGGCATCAGTCCTTCTGCCCAGAAGATGGACCGGGTCGGGGCGGACTACATCGGTATGCTCGCGACCGTGATGAATGCGTTGGCACTGCAACAGGCCCTTGAGACAAGCGGGGTGACGGCGAGAGTGTTGTCGGCCCTCGCGGTCTCCGGTGTGGTCGAACCCTTTGTACGGGGTCGTGCACTGAAGCATCTCAAGGCGGGCCGGGTGGTTATCTTTGCGGCGGGCACCGGGAATCCGCTGTTTACCACGGATACCGCGGCGAGCCTGCGCGCACTGGAGGTGGGTGCTGAAGTGATGGTCAAGGCCACCCGAGTGGACGGCGTTTATGATGCGGACCCGGAACGCAATCGGCAAGCGGTCCGATTTGATCGGATTGACTTCGAAACGGTATTGGCCCGGGGGCTGAAAGTCATGGATGCAACCGCCATCACGCTGTGCAGGGAGCATCAATTGCCGATTCAGGTATTGAATCTTCATCGGCCGGGCAATTTGAAAAAAATGATCCTTGGGGAACCGGTCGGCACCTTCATCTCGGATCGCAGCGCGCCATAGGCCACTACCGCGCGGTTCCGGTATGGGTACAACAAAGAGGAGGCAGCGGCCAGGTCGATGGTTTCGCTTTTGTACAGCTGACATATCCCATACAATAGCCCATCGAGGCGGCGGTAACCGCGCCGGCGGGTTGAGGCGAATGACGTTGAAGATCGGAGAGGCAATCTGAAGACAGGCTGATGGGCCAGACAGGGGCCGTCAGAAGGAGGTGAACATGATCGATGAGATAGAGAAAGACGCACAGGTGCGAATGAAAAAAACCGTTGATTCGACCCGGGACGACATGGCCCGTATCCGGACCGGTCGTGCATCAACCGCCTTGCTCGACCACCTGACGGTGGATTATTATGGCTCGCCGACACCCATCAACCAGGTTGCCAGCGTCTCGGTATCCGATGCCAGGACGCTCACGGTACAACCGTGGGAAAAACACATGATTGCAGTGATTGAACGGGCGATACTGGAGTCCGACCTGGGACTCAATCCGGTGACAGCGGGCCAGACAATGAGATTGCCCTTGCCGCCGATGACCGAAGAGAGACGGATTGAGTTGGGCAAGGTCGTCCGACAGGAAGGGGAAAACGGGAAGATTGCCATCCGCAATATACGGCGTGATGCCATTCACACTGTCCGCGACCTGCTCAGGGAAAAGGAGATTACCCAGGATGAGGCGAAACAGTCTGAACAGGCGCTTCAGTCCCTTACGGATACCTATGTGGCCCTGATTGACGGCATCGTTGCTGACAAGGAACGGGAGGTGATGGCCGTCTAGATGAAAGCACGATCCGGGCATTGAAGGGTGATTTTCCGCAAACCGTGTTGCCGGACTGACTGTTTTGTCGATATTGCTTTTGACAGGGTCCGGGTTGTCGCCAGGGGCGACGGTTCGCCAATCCCGGGAAACTGACTCAACCGGTCGTCGAGATGGAATCACAACGAAACCCCGCAGACGGTGCGGATGCCCGCCCCCTCCATATTGCGGTGATTATGGATGGCAATGGGCGATGGGCCAAACAGCACGGCCTTCCGCGGGTGGCGGGTCACCGAAGGGGGGTTGAGAATGTCAAGGAACTGGTTGCTGCCTGCGGCAAAAAGGGGATTCACTATCTGACCCTGTTTGCCTTCAGCAGTGAGAACTGGCAACGTCCCGAAGCGGAAGTTCGATTGCTGATAGAGTTGCTGACGTCGGCACTGGAGTCGGAAACACGCGGACTGCACGACAACAATGTCAAACTGAGGGTCATCGGCGACCTCTCGCGTTTTCCGCGCCGCTTGCAGGACAAAATCGAACAGGCCTGCCGCATCACAAGTCACAATACTGCCCTTAATCTGACGGTCGCAATCAATTACGGCGGCCGCTGGGACATGATGCAGGCCTGCCGCTTGATTGCACGACGCGTAGACAACGGTGAGCTGTCCGTTGACGCGGTGACCTCGGCACTTATAGAATCGAATCTGTGTACCTGCGAACTGCCGGAACCGGATCTGTTTATCCGAACCGGCGGCGAGCAGAGAGTGAGCAACTTCCTGCTTTGGCAATTGGCCTATACCGAATTGTTTTTCACGGATGTCTATTGGCCTGACTTTGATGAGACCTGCCTGGACAATGCGCTGTCAGAATTTGCCAGAAGACAACGACGTTTCGGCAAGATCAGTGAGCAGTTGAACCTGCCCTAAGACATGTTTCTGTCGCAAAATGGTTTCACAGGGGAGGCCGCTGATGTGCCACGGGCAGGGTGGACGGTTCGTGATTTGCCCGGAGGCTTTGGCTGGCGTGCTCAGAAGACCGTCCCGACACGAAAGCGTGAGAGACAACGAGAATCCCGACTGATCTGCGATGCCCTGCCCGATACCCCGTTCTCATGCTGATCCGGATCATCACGGCATTGATTTTAGTGCCAATTGTGATCGGGTTGACCTATTGGTTGCCCAGTGCCTGGTTTGCCTGCCTGTGGGCCATTGTGATGGGCATGGGGTGGTGGGAGTGGAGTCGATTGATTCGCTGCCCGCTGACGGGTTTTTTATTGATTATCGGCGGGTTGGGGATTGCAATGATGCTGGTTTACCCTCGGCCTGGCCTGCTGTACGCGATCACCCTGATCGGGGCACTGTACTGGTTGGTTCAGGGGGTCGGTCTGCGGTCGTCAACCGTGGAGATCGACCATGACGGCGACCGTTATGGACTGCACGGGGCCGGGGTGCTGTTCGTCGCATGGGTCTCGCTGGTGCTGTTGCACCAGACCTCGCCGAATGGTGCGATCACCGTGATCGGATTGTTTGTAACGGTGTGGGCTGCCGATGTATTCGCCTATTTCGTGGGCAAAGCCATCGGAAAGCGAAAACTGGCCCCGACCCTCAGCCCCGGTAAGACCGTGGAGGGGGTGATCGGAGGATTGTCGGGGGCGATAGTGCTCTCCGTGATGTTTGCGGTGGTCGTATTGTCCCTCTCAGGCCGTGCCGTCGTGTGGTGGGGCCTGGTGGCGGTATTGACGGTCCTTGTCAGTGTGGTGGGTGATCTGTATGAAAGTCGGCTCAAACGCAAAGTGGGCGTCAAGGACAGCGGCAAGCTGCTGCCCGGACATGGGGGACTGCTTGACCGTATCGATGCCCTGATTGCCGCCGCCCCGGTTTTTGTTGCACTGTGGTGGCCGATGACATGACCCTGCCTCGAAAACAGGTGACGGTCCTGGGGTCCACCGGTTCGATCGGTGTGCATACTTTGGATGTCATTGCCCGCCATCCGGATAAGTACCAGGTACAAGCGCTGTCTGCGCATCAGAATGTCGATCTGCTGTTCAGGCAATGTGTCCGGTTTCGGCCTGAAAAGGCGGTCATGGTGGATACCCATTGCGCCCGGCAGTTGATCGACAGGCTACAGGCCGAGTCCCTCGCGGTCGAGGTCCGGACAGGGACGGACAGCGTATCGGAGATTGCCACCGAATGCGGGGAAATTGTGGTCTGCGGAATTGTTGGGGCTGCCGGATTGCTTTCCACCTTGGCGGCGGTCAAGTCGGGCAAGAAAGTGCTGGTTGCCAACAAGGAGCCCCTGGTGATGCTGGGTCAGTATATTGTTGCTCTGGCGCGAAACACCGGGGCCTGCCTGTTGCCCGTTGACAGCGAGCATAATGCCATTTTCCAATGCCTGCCCCAGCAGCCGATGGTTGAGCACAACGGGGTCGTGCCGATTCCTGTCCCGGGTATGATCAACCGGCTCCTGCTCACCGGGTCCGGAGGACCGTTCAGGACCTTGCCGATAGATCAGTTTTCGCGGGTGACCCCGCAACAGGCCTGTGCCCATCCCAACTGGACCATGGGCCGAAAAATTTCCGTCGATTCGGCGACCATGATGAACAAGGCGCTTGAATTGATCGAGGCGACCGTGCTGTTTGGTATTGAACACACGAAAATTGACATTGTGATTCATCCGCAAAGCCTGATCCATTCCATGGTGGAGTATGTGGATGGCTCGATTATTGCCCAGATGGCCAGTCCCGATATGAAAGTTCCCATCGCGAATGCGCTCGCCTGGCCGGACCGAATGGCATCGGGAGCGGCGAATCTCGACTTTCTGACGTCGTCGCATCGGCTTGATTTCGAGCCCCCCGACCTCCGGCGGTTTCCTGCGCTGGGCCTGGCCAACCGGGCGGCGGAGAGACAGGGAAACCTGCCCGCCATCATGAACGCGGCAAACGAATGCGCGGTGGGTGCTTTCCTGGAAGGCAGGATCACGTTTGACCGTATCACGGCGCTGGTGGGAGAGGCGATGGAACAGGTTGCGTTCCACCCGGAAATCGAAGTCGAGTTGATTCTCGAGACCGACAGGGAGACACGGTCTTTTTGCAGACAACAATTACGCTCCGGCCGCCGTGGTTATCCGCGGCTCGACAGACAATGTTGACAAGAAGGACATGACGGATGGGTGCACTGGCATATAGTGTTCTTGGTTTTCTGATCGCCATCGCCGTTCTGGTGACGGTGCATGAGTTTGGCCATTTCTGGGTAGCCCGGCGATGCGGCGTCACGGTGCTTAAATTTTCCATCGGTTTTGGCAAGTCGCTGTTTCACTGGCGCAGACAGAACGATCCCACCGAATATTCCATCGGCATGATTCCGCTGGGTGGCTATGTCAAGATGCTGGATGAGCGTGAAGGGACGGTCGACGAGGCCGACAGGGACAAGGCCTTTAACCGTCAATCGCTTGGGGCCCGTACGGCGATTGTGGCGGCCGGGCCGGCTTTCAACTTTTTGTTCGCGATCGTTGCCATATGGCTGGTGTTCGTTGCCGGTAGCGATGATATGGCACCGGTCGTCGGGCAGGTGGCGCCACAGTCGATGGCGGAACAAGTGGGGATCAGTCCGGGCGATACATTGGTCAGGGTCGATGAGCGGCGGGTAAAGACATGGGGAGAGTACCAGCTTTATCTGCTTCACCAGGCGATGCAAGGTAACAAGGTGGCGATCGAATTGGTCGATCAATATCAGCAATACCGGACAGTCACACTGGATTTTGCGCTTTTGGACCAGGCTCAGGTGAGCACACGTTCCATTACGTCGCAAATCGGCCTCTGGCCGCCTGCTCCGCCGGCGGAAGTACAGCGCATCGTCGAAAACTCACCGGCCAGTCAGGCGGGATTGATGCCGGGAGACAGCATCATCGCCATTGACGGTCAGCCGATCAGTGACTGGTCGGCACTGGTGCAGGCGGTCGCGTCCAGACCCGGTGAGCGGCTGTTGCTGACAGTCAATCGACAGGGGGAACGGCTCGATATTCCACTCAAGACGGCCACTGTGACGGTCGAGGGCCAGCAATACGGTCAAATCGGTCTGTATCGCCCCGATCTGGAGGTCACTCGACTGCAATACGGCCCGCTGGATGCTTTCTGGTATTCGATCGAATACAACTGGAGAATGACGGTGGTCACACTGCGGTCACTGGGGCGTATGCTGACCGCGAAAATGTCATCGGACAATCTGTCCGGACCGATCACGATTGCACGGATTGCCGGACAGACGGTCACCACCGGTTATGCGGATTTTCTGCGATTCTTGGCGATTATCAGCATCAGTCTCGGTTTGTTGAACCTGTTGCCGATTCCGTTGCTGGATGGGGGACATCTGTTGTATTTTGCCATTGAGGCAGTCACCGGCAGGGCGCCTTCAGAAAAGTTCATGATGTGGGGGCATCAGCTGGGTATTTTGATCCTGGTGTTGTTGATGACGCTGGCATTTTACAACGATATCATGCGATTGCTTTAATACATTGCGGCAAATGATGAAGCATGCACACCAAAGATATACAACACGGCATCAAAAAACCACTGTTTCTATAAGCTTGATCTAGGTCAGTGTCAGGGCCTTGTGTTCTTGCCTCCATGGACAGAGGATTCATTGCACCATGGCCAGCGGAGCTTTCCAAATGATGTCATCAGTGCTTAAGTGGATCAAGGACCAGTCTTAATGAAATAAGAAAATTCAGGGCTCACCCAGAACAAGGGGTGCGATCGAAAAAACAGGTAACCGATGTCGATCAGTTATACAGGTAAAGTGTTGGAATACTTCCCGGATGAGTTTAGTCGCTGGCAAGACAAGGGAGAGGTTCTCGGCTCGATGCCCGAAACATAGCAAATGATGGCTGACTGATACGATACGCTTGAGCGCTTTGAGCAGTCAATACGCAGAATCGATCGACACAGATCGATGGCATGAACACTGGTCTGATTGAGCTTGGCTGTGGTAGCTGTTGTTTTTTGACAACGCCATGGATTTGGGGCAGGATGATACATCTTGGGAGAGAATGTGGCATGAGTATACCTGATTTGAAGCATCTGTTTGTGCCCGGTGATGGTAATGTGCCGCCTTATCTGGCCGGACGCAAGGAAGAACAGGCTTATTTTCAGGATTGTGTCGATGTCCTGAAAAACAAAAAACCCGCGCCCCGCAACCTGATTGTCTACGGCCCTCGGGGCAACGGCAAGACCGCCCTGCTCGAGTATCTGCAAACGAGAACACGCCAAAAAGAAAAGGGACATCTGGAAATCCTGTGGTTGACGCCCGACCAGATAGCGACGCCCGCTGATCTGGCCCGTATACTAAAAGGCAAGAACAAGCTCAAAGGCCTGTTACGAAATGTGACTGGCTCTGTCGGCACCTGGTTCGGCTCCGCATCGATAGGCGTGGACCTGTCCGCTTCTTCATCCGTAGAACTGGAGGATCAGATAAGGAATAAGTGCCAACACAAAGCCTTTATCCTGATCATTGACGAAGCGCACACCCTGACGCCAGCAGTGGCCCGGGCCCTGCTCAATGCCAGTCAGTCCGTGCGCAACGCAGGCAATCCGTTCCTGCTGGTGCTGGCCGGCACACCGAATCTCAGCGCCGCCCTGGGACAGGCCAATGCGTCGTTCTGGGACCGCAGCAAGAAATGGCCTTTGGGCCGCCTGTCGCCGGAAGAAGCCGGACAGGCCCTTACCATCCCGCTGCAGGAAGTGGGCATTACTTTTACACCCGATGTTATCGAGCACATTGTGGCGCAGACCCACTGTTATCCCTTTTTCATCCAGGTCTGGGGAGATTGCCTGGCCCGGAGTCTGGATCAAACCAGGGACACGGAGATCACCCTGGAGACGTTCAAGGGAGTCGAGGCCGCGGTGATAGACGAATGTGACGCGATGTACGATATCCGATTCAGTGAGATAAAAAGAATGGGGCTACTGCCCGTCGCCGAGCGCGTGGCGGAGGCTTTTAGCGAGTGCAGTGAATCGATCCTGCATGGAGGTGCGCTGGACAAGGCGATTGAAAGAGGCCTGGCCGGGGATGCGCCGAACACGCGCAAATGGGGCATGGAAGAAGCCTTGGATCAGCTTTCCCAGCTGGGTTATGTGTGGCGTATCCGGGTCCCTGGGGGCTATGCTTACGAACCCGGCATCCCGAGCCTGATGACTTATGTCAATAACCAAATACGGGTGGAAAAAGGACCTCGGTGATCGATCAAGTCGATAAGTGGCGAGTCAAACCAAAAGCGCATGATGTTGACATGGAAATGTGATTGTTGCCGTATGACAGCCCGGTTCCGGTCGCAAAGTAGTTTGCTCTGTGGGCTGAAGTAGAGATCGTGGACTATCATTAACCCGAATCCTGTCGTGTGCCGTGGAAAGAGGCGTGTTTTCCCGGTGGGTGC